>ENA-UOOM01000220-UOOM01000220.1-fermentation-metagenome-genome-assembly--contig:-NODE-220-length-71631-cov-32.906477_pt1 | contig 71631 bp, 79 predicted proteins | sample MGYA00245781_ERZ724031 | MGnify/ENA primary metagenome ERZ724031 (study PRJEB28704, sample SAMN03018317) | fermentation metagenome | biome: anthropogenic terrestrial biome; feature: soil; material...
AGATGCGTAATGTTTCAAACGAGAAAAAGCGACAACTTCCTTGACAATCACCGCCTCAAATGCCATTGTATAGTCTCTAAACTCCCACATAACTTCCGAATGTCGAAAGGAGCCATAGCTTTTAAAATGTCCCCCGTTTACTTCGGGTCACACATCCTCGACAAAATAAAAGTCCGGTAGTTGCCGCCCAGTTTTTCCATGTCCCAACGTACTCATTTTACCAGACCACGGAAAAACCTTCCTGATTCTCAGTATATCAAAGCAACGGATACATCAGCGGGATTATCTTGATTATTCCAGGAAGTAATTTGGTTTATACGCCACGTCCTCCCGGCTATTTATGTATGGGTTACGAGTTAACTAGAATAGCCGTTTGAGGTAACTTTCCCTACCTGACTTTTGCCAAAGGGGCGTCCAAGATTACGGTGCCTAGTCCCGAGCTCAGAACCGCACGGAAATCCCTAAGGTGAATCCTGATCGGGCAGGTTTTTTGGAGGTGAACGATTTAACTTGTGGGGCTAACCCCTAAATGCTATTGCATCAAGTTGGAAGTGGAGCCCATCTTCTCCACCAACATGAGAAAACTCTGTTTGTATTGATTTTCGTGCAGGATACTTTCCATTAAATCTTTCTTTGATGACCTTTTCCAGCAAAGGTATATTCCAGATATCTCGGAACATACAATCGATCTTAACGACTGATTCTAAAGTCAAACCGATGGATTTCAATCGCCGCTCTAAATGGTCAAATGCACCATTAATCTGATCCTCAACAGGTTGACCAACATTTCCCACGCAATAATTCAAGAAAGCAAAATCGCCGGCCTCAACAATGCCGGAATGCACCCAATCCTCGTTAATGTCGCTTCGGACAATTTTTCTCATGTAATTTTCCTCCCATTAGCAATATGATTTGCTCCTAGAGCAAGCTGGATCTTTACCACTGGCCGATCATAGGTAACCAGCCCGTTAATCTCGGTTTCCACGTCGGTTAGCTGGGTGTAGACGGCGGCACAGACTCCCTTCTCAATTAGGGGATTGAGCTGATTCTCCAGGAGGGCGGTGGTGCTGAGGACTGCCGTAACCTGAAGTAGTGGGGATGAAGCCCGGCTCGCCATTGATGACGGTGGGGATGCCATAGCGGGAGATCAGGAAGGAGCCGATGGCCGGATCGATAACCATGGGAATGACGACGTTAAAGATCATCCTGATGCCTTCAAATTGTCCCCGACTCTCCTGGGGCATAAGGTTCTTGATCCATGCGCCCAGGGAGAGCAGGAATACTACAAACCCACTTTAGATGAGGCTGCCCGTGAGGACCACTTGGTAATTCTCCCGGGAAAGGACAGGAGAATAAAGTCCAGGCAGGAAAGGAAAGGCGCCCCCAGGGTCAGGTGGGAGATATAACCCCTATCTGTCAATCTTCCTGCCGGCACGGCTAGGGCCATGCTGATGAGGATGGGGATGGCCACCAGGGCCCGGAGAGGGATTTGGAAAGGCCTAAGAGAATAATAGTCACCCAGTTCCGCCTGCCAATCTTGGATACCGTTTCCTTATGCATTTCATCCCCATTGTCTTTTAAAGACTAATTCTTGACAGATGGGGATTTTCCTTTTCAGACCAATAAATCTGTTTCCAGTCTATAACTCGTTTGCCCAGGTAGATATCTGGCTTGCCCAGGCCGTTGGTGTTGGGCAGATGTACTGGTTCCCGCCGGAGAAAACGGATGGGATTAATTATCGTCCCCTATTACCCCCTGTTAGGCTTTAAATAATCCTAACAATCATATATAATGTTATTTGGGCTATTGGCATGAAGCAGTAGCCAAATCGGAATACTGTCTAATGAGGAGGAAAAAAAATGATTTTAGGTGTCCCCAGGGAAATAATGGAAGGTGAAAACCGAGTTGCCGCAACCCCCGACACAGTTAAGAAGTACATAGCTGACGGGTTTACTGTCTTAGTAGAGCGCGGGGCCGGTGAAGGCGCTTATTTCCTTGACAGCCAATTTGAAGAAGCTGGAGCCACCATGATTGAGAATCCAATTGAACTCTTTAAACAGGCAGATGTCATCCTCAAGGTAAAAGAACCTCTGTTTAACAAAGAGAAAAACATCCATGAAGTAGACATGATGCATTCCGGCCAATACCTGATTACATTTATTCATCCTGCTGCTCCTGTCAACCATAAGATGGTTCAAGATTTGGCCGCCAAGGGCGTTATCAGCCTCACCCTTGACGGAATTCCCCGCATTTCCAAAGCTCAGAAAATGGATGCCCTGTCTTCAATGAGCACCTGTGCAGGATACAGGAGCGTATTGACGGCAGCCGAATCTCTTTCAAAGTTTGTCCCTGAAATCTTCTCAGCAGTGGGCAGAATGAAACCGGCCAAAGTCTTAGTGGTTGGAACCGGCGTTGCCGGCCTGCAGGCAGTTGCAACAGCTAAGAGGCTGGGGGCAATTGTTCATGCCTGCGATATTCGTCCCGATGCCTGTGAACAGTCAATGAGCGTAGGCGCAAAGGTTGTCGAAACCGGAGTGCCTGCCGACATCGCCATTGGCAAAGGCGGCTATGCCAACAAGCTCCCTGACAAGTGGCTGGTAGTAGAAAGAGAAAACCTCAGAGAAACAATAGTCGATATGGATATCATCATCCTCAGCGCCCTTATCCCCGGCAAGCTGGCCCCAATCATCGTTACCGAAGATATGGTTAAAGAAATGCGGCCAGGCTCTGTCATCATTGACATCTCTATCGACCAGGGCGGCAACTGTGAAATTTCCGAGCCCGGCAAAGTTGTTCAGAAACATTCAGTAACCATCTCCGGGATTAAGAACATTCCCGGCCATATTGCCACCAGCTCCACCTGGATGTTTGCCAACAATGTTTACCATCTGGTAGACTACCTTGTAAAAGATGGCAAGATGGTAATCGACACCAAAGATGAAATCACTTCCTCCATCCTGGTTACCGACGGCCAAAAAATTGTCCACGAAGGTGCCAAGGAGGCAATGGGACTATAACCCTGCTCTTACCTACAGACTTTTTCCCTTCCACCAGGCGGGATTCCCGCCTGGTGGAAGTACTGTTAAGGCCAAAAAAGTTCAAAACGTGCATTGGAGGTAACTATGTCGCCTTTAATCTTGGTGGGTATCTTTGTCGTCGCTACTCTGCTTGGATACAGCGTCATCAAAAATGTGCCGAGTTTACTGCACACCCCCCTTATGTCAGGCATGAATGCCCTCAGCGGCATTACCGTCCTTGGCGCATTAACTACAGTATCGGTCCTGGCTAAAGAATACAGCCCTGTCATCGCAGGCATTATCGGTGGCCTGGCAGTTATCCTGGCCATGATCAATGTGGCTGGCGGTTTTGGCGTCACCCACAGAATGCTGCGCATGTTCGATAAGGGGGGCAGAAAATAATGACTCCCCTTGTTTACTATATTATCAGTGCAATTCTGTCCATAGTCATTTTATATGGAATCTCCCTGATGAGTCAGGTGAAAACTGCCGTCCGGGGAAACCAGCTCAGTGCTTTAGCTACAGCAATCGCCATTATCGTCACCTTAATCTACTTTAAAATAATCAGCGCGCCCGTTGCTCTCTATATCATCCTGGGTTGCATTGGGGCAGGCGCCATCATCGGCCTTTATTTGGCCAAGACTGTTAAGATGATTCAAATGCCCCAGATGGTGGGAATGCTCAACGGCGTAGGCGGAGCCGCCTCAGCTCTGGTTGGCGGCGCGGCAATGTTCCTCCCCGAGAGCGCCTTTTCATTGCTCACCGCCGTCATCGCCCTCTGTGTGGGAACCCTGACCTTTACGGGCAGCACCATCGCCGCCGGCAAACTAGCGGGTGTAATCAATGGCCGCCCCATTGTCTGGCGGGGCCACCAGACCATCACTCTGGCTGCCAGCATCTTAATGCTATTATCAATCGTCCTCGCCTTTGTACCAGGGATTCCCATTGGCCTTAAAGTGGCCGCCGCCGCTATTTTTAGCGGCTTCTGGGGAATTGCCATCTCCGTAAGAGTTGGCGGGGCAGACATGCCAATCACTATTTCCCTGCTCAACTCCTTTAGCGGTGTCGCCGGTTCTATTGCCGGCATGGCCATCGGCGATATTCTCCTGGTGGCCGTGGGCGGAATCGTTGGGGCCAGCGGCCTGCTGCTCACTCAGATCATGTGTCGGGCTATGAACGCCAGTCTCATGGATATTTTGCTTGGCAAAACCAGTGTTTCCTCTGCCAAACCAGGCAAAGCAAAACAGGGACCCAAACCGACCCCTACAACCGAAAAAGCTGTTGCCGCCAATCCTGCTGACGTCTTGAACAAAGCGAAAAAAGTTATCATCGTGCCGGGATATGGCATGGCCATCGCCCAGGCTCAGCACCTGGTGAAGCAGCTGGCTGACACTCTGGAAGCTAAAGGCGCTGAAGTGAAATACGCCATCCATCCCGTGGCCGGTCGCATGCCGGGACATATGAATGTCCTTCTCAGTGAAGCCGATGTGTCCTATGAGCAGCTCTATGAAATGGATGAAGTCAATGACGAGTTTGCCGCCTGCGATGCCTGTATCGTTGTAGGCGCCAACGACGTCATGAACCCGGCGGCCAGGGAGACCGAGGATACTCCTATTTCCGGGATGCCCATCCTCAACGTCGACCAGGCCCCCGAAGTCATCATCTGCAACTACGACCTCAAGCCCGGCTATGCCGGGGTGGATAACCCCATCTATTCCAGAAAAGAAGGCATCAACCTCCTCTTGGGCAACGCCGCCGATACTCTCCAGCAGCTCCTCAATGACCTCAAAAGCCAGGCAGCAGCTGAGCCTGCAGGGAACTCAGGGAAATCTGAAGCGGCTAATGTCTTGAACAAGGCGAAAAAAGTCATCATCGTGCCGGGATACGGCATGGCCATCGCCCAGGCCCAGCACCTGGTGAAGCAGCTGGCTGACACTCTGGAAGCTAAAGGCGCTGAAGTGAAATACGCCATCCATCCCGTGGCCGGTCGCATGCCGGGACATATGAATGTCCTTCTCAGTGAAGCCGATGTGTCCTATGAGCAGCTCTATGAAATGGATGAAGTCAATGACGAGTTTGCCGCCTGCGATGCCTGTATCGTTGTAGGCGCCAACGACGTCATGAACCCGGCGGCCAGGGAGACCGAGGATACTCCTATTTCCGGGATGCCCATCCTCAACGTCGACCAGGCCCCCGAAGTCATCATCTGCAACTACGACCTCAAGCCCGGCTATGCCGGGGTGAATAACCCCATCTATTCACGAAAAGAAGGCATCAGCCTCCTGCTGGGCAATGCCGCCGACACCCTGCAGCAGCTCCTCAATGATCTCAAAGGCCAGGCAGCAACTGAACCTGCCGGGGACTCAGGGGAATCTAGAGCGGCTGATGTCCTGAACAAGGCGAAAAAGGTCATTATCGTGCCGGGATATGGCATGGCCATCGCCCAGGCCCAGCACCTGGTGAAGCAGCTGGCCGACATCCTAGAAGCCAAGGGCGCTGAAGTGAAATACGCCATCCATCCCGTGGCCGGCCGCATGCCGGGGCATATGAATGTCCTCCTCAGTGAAGCCGATGTCTCCTACGAACAGCTCTATGAAATGGATGAGATCAACGACGAGTTCACCGCCTGCGATGCCTGTATCGTTGTTGGCGCCAACGACGTCATGAACCCGGCGGCCAGGGAAACCGAGGACACTCCCATTTCCGGGATGCCCATTCTCAATGTGGACAAGGCTCCCGAAGTCATCATCTGCAACTACGACCTCAAGCCCGGCTATGCCGGGGTTGATAACCCCATCTACACCAGAAAAGACGGGATCAGCCTCCTCCTGGGCAACGCCGCTGGTACTCTCCAGCAGCTTCTCAACAAGCTTAAATAGACTAAAGCCGTGGCTTAACCGCCACGGCTTTTTTACTTAAGAGCCCAGGGCAACATCCGGGCAAAGAGCCAGGGGACAGTCCCAGCCTCCAGCAGAGCCAGCAAAAACATGGCAAGGAAGGCTAGCAACTGCAGACCCAAGTAGCCCAGAATCGGAGTGGGATTGTGATCCCTGCCCCCGAAAACTTTTTTGATGATAATCCAACTGAAAGTCATGGCGGTAGCCCCAGAAAAAAGAGAGGCAAGGACATTTATAATCGCAAAGGGAAAGAGTGTAATCAAGATAAATACGACACCCTTCCAAGCCAGGCGCTGCACCAGGTAACCTGTGGTAAATCCCAGCAGGGCGCCTCTGAAAGCGACCATTACCACCACCAGGGGCAGGCCAATGACAGCCAGTCCGCAGATTACTGTATATAAAATAAAAATCCCGTTGGTGTTGAGAGAGTTGGTGGCAATCTTGGCCCGGGTGACCTTCCCGCCTTCATCGGTGATCTGGAGAAAGTAATCCAAGCCGTTTTCCAGTTCTTCCAAAGCGTAATAATCCATATAGCCAACATAAACCGAGCCGAAAACCAAGCCAAAGGTAAGGGCAGCCAGCAGGATTATTACCGAGACGCGAAATACCTTTTGATATTCACTGGGAAAGAAAAACAACTGGCGAATTCCCACAAGGACCTCCCCCCCTGTTCAGGCTACTTAATAGCTATGCGCCTGAAAGGGGATTTAGACCTGTCCAGAGTTACAGCCAGGCGGGCGGCTGCTCCCAGAGCCAAAAAAAATTCGGGATTTTGCCGGTAATTGCGGCCCATGCTGGCGAAAAGTTCTGGGTGTTTCTCTGCTATTTGGGCAATGAAGCTTCCATCCAGCCAGCGCCTGCGGCAGCGCTTGGGGAGGCCTCGAGCCTGGTCCCAAATTGCCTTTCCCTTTGCCCTCGGCAACAGGGGGAAGGGCACCCAAACCGGGCCCAGGTAAGCCCGTGTCAGCACTGTCAGGCTGTGATGACTGATGCCTTGGTGGCGCTGGCGGCTGTCGGCAAAGCCAAGGCGGGGAACAAATATAGCCTGCCCGCCCAGGGCGTACGCAGCCTGCAGCACAGTGCCTTGTTCCATGCCGGAAAAGCCATATACCGTCCCCGTTCCGGCAATCCCCGGGCCCATAGCTGCAATCACATAATCCGCCTTTGCCACCCTGCCGGCAGCCTGCAGTCCGGTGAAAACATTAATTGTCTCCAGATCGCCGCCAAAGGCGTGGCCGGCAGTTATCACCCGGGAAATGACCCCCAGCTCTTTAAGGATAGCTGTGTTGCGGCTGAAAGCTGCAGGCAGCGCCCCCCCTTCAGTGGCCACATAGACTATACGGGCCTGGGGGGCCAGAGCCTTTATCGCCAGGGCCAGGGGAGCCACCATGCTGTGGAGTTCGGCGGATAGCACCGGCACCCCTTCCAGGCCGCCGGCATCCTGAAACAGATGATGCCAGGGGCTATCCTGTTCTTCAGCAGAGTTGACCCGAAGCTGCAGAGGGGTATAGCGCAGCTTCATCAGATGTCCCCAGCCCGTGTTCATTTCCGCCCGGGCAGGGATGACAAAATGGCAGCCGCCGCTGCCTAAGTTCAGATCCACAGCAGTAGTATTGAGCACAATCTGCTGGCCTGCCTCCACTTTTTCCCCCAGTTCCAGGTAATTGACTGCCCTTTCACTATTTCCGCCAACTCTGACGGTTAAGACCTGTATTTTCCCAGTCTCTTGGACTATAGCTTCCACAGTGGCAGACTTCAGGTTAAGCCCGCTCATGACACCATTCCTTCAGGATTGTGTGCAACCAGGCCGCCATTTTTCCCATGGCGGAAATTGAGACCCTTTCATCGAAGCTGTGGTTGCCCTCCACCCCCAGACCGAGGTTGACAACTGCAAGCCCCAGGCCGTTGAGGATATTGGCATCACTGCCGGCGAAGCGGGAATGGACATCCACCTGAATGCCCAGGGGGGCGGCAGTGCTTTTCAGCAGATCAATCAGGCCATGGTCGGCATTGACCAGGTAGCCGGAATAGCTGTCCCGGCAGTGAAAGTCATAGCTGCCGCCGCTGCCCTCCAGGGCATGCTGCAGCAAGCTTTCAAGCTCAGCGGCAATGCGGACACGCTGGGAATCTTCAAAGCTGCGCACCTCCCCCAGCATCTGCACCCTGGGACAAATAGTGTTGGTAGCCTTTCCGCCTTGGATTACTCCCAGATTATAAGTGGAACCCTCTTCAATGCGATGAGGCGGCAGGCGGTCAATAAAGCTGGCCGCCAGGCGGATGGCATCTATGCCCTCTTCAGGGTTTGCCGCGGCATGAGCTCCCCGGCCATGGATAACAATCTCCATTTCCGTTTCTCCCGGCGCCTGGTTAATCACTGCCCCCACCGGTTCCCCTGCATCCAGCACAAGACCCCATTTGGCCCTAAGATCCCCTGGTTTAAATGCCTTGGTCCCCTCCATGCCCTTTTCTTCCTGCACTGAGAAGACCAGTTCCAGGGCCGGCTGGCAGTCCATATTTTCCAAGGTAGCCAGGATAATAGCAATCCCGGCCTTATCATCGGCGCCCAGGATGGTGCTGCCGTCGCTCCTGATATAATCCCCTTCAATCTTCAGTTCCAGGCCGGCGGTGCTTTCCACGGTGTCCATATGGCAACAGAGCAGTAACGGCTCACCCTGGCCCCGGGCGGCAATGATGCTGCCCAGAGAATCCCGCCGCAGGGAAAAACCCAGGCCCCGTAAAACAACCGCCAGCTTATCCGCCAATTCCCTTTCCTTGCCCGAAGGACTGTCTATGGCAGCGAGAATCTGAAAATACTCAATTAGCTTATCCCGCATTTCATCACCCGTCTTACTCTCTCCATTTTTCAACTAAATATTGCGACACCTTGCTGTCGCAGTTTGTCCTGCTTAATCAAGGACCCGCTGGAATTAGAGGTTCGTCCGCTGTTGAACATGCGTTTATTTATTATCTGTGTGCAGGGGCAAGTTGAAATACACCAGGTCCGGCCGGGTAACCCAGCCCAGGGAAAGCCAAAAGTCCTTGCCCCTCTCATTTTCGGCAAACACGAACAAGCCGCATCTTGTAATACCTTCAGCCTTCAAGGCGGCAATGGCACTGTTTGCTAATTGTTTACCGATCCCCTGGCCCCGGAGGCTTTCCTTCACTGCCGTATGATATATGTACCCCCTGCGCCCATCATGTCCGCAGATGATGGCCCCGGCAATTTCCCCATCGGCCTCCGCCACAAAACTAGTTCTTGGGTTGCGTTTGAGAAAGCGCTCAATCCCTTCTATGGAATCATCAATGCTGCGCAGCCCCATTCCCTTGGTCTCCGACCACAGTTTATACACCCGTTCGTAATCCTCAATTGTCATGATTCTTATCATCATTTCACCTCCAGGAATATTATAGCGAAAAAAACTGGCAATTGTAATTCACGAGATAATAATCTGCGACAGAAAGGGTCCGTCCCCATAAAATAAGAAAGGCCCTTTAGGGCGTTCACACAGGGATTTATGAAAAACTTGTGTGACAGCTTCAAGCGGGGTCAAAGCAAACGCCTACATCTTTGGAATTTTTCCTTTGACGTAGGCGTTTGCTTTTAATAAACAGAATACAACTTGACATCAATGTAATTGCCACATAGTATTTCACGCACTTTGTCACGATACATGAAACTGTTTTTTACCCACTCGTACATTAAAAACCAGGTGTTGGCTTTTATGCAAATGTAGGTGTCACGTTTGGGCTGTTCACTGGCCCGATACTGCATCATAGTTGATAATGATGCATTCAGTATTCTTTCAAATGAAGTCGGTGGCAAATCACTTTTTGAAGAAAACTCATAAGGATAATAAATAAATATATTCCTGTCCTTTTTGAGATTTTTTAAAAGGCTTTTAACCGTGTCGCTCACCGTCTTGAGCTGTATTTCTTTGGGCTTAACTTCCATCAAGTCAAGTAATATATTATTAAATGGAACTGGGGTAGGACTTTGCTTTGTCTTCACAACAATTAATCCCTGACCCATTTTTGAATAATCAACTTCTGGTTTATTCTTGTTCATTGCTTTCATCGTTGCCTGATCTACGAGGAGCTTAAAATCCATGCAGTATTGTGATGATACAACATCATTCTCACCGTTTGATTGTCCGTTTGTTAGATGATACTGCTCAAGATGATGGCATTTGCTTCTGAAAAACATCGAGCCATTAATTACGTCAACCAGATAATCTTCATAAGTCATATCTGGTTTGATAAACTTGCAATTTAATGAAAAATAATTTGGATTTAGTATGCTTATATCCACGTTATTATGACTCCTTTGTTCCATATTCCGTAGTAGGTTCATAGCTTTCCAGAACTTCATTGACCATCTGCGCCATCTTCTTGTTATTCAATTGTTTTTTGAAATATACGGTAATCCGTCCTTTGAGAGCATATCAAAGATCACTTCGGCGCAGCCGATTCTTGCGATTTCCTCTTCACATAAAACAGCTTTATTTTCTACATCTTTTGTCTCGACCACAATGTTCAGTTCCTTTTCTCCGGACGCCCGCCGCACGACATACATGAAGTCCGGGCTATCCTGTGATTGTCGGCATTGCGACACTGCTACGGGGGATTTTACCATACACTATAACTTTCTCAATATCTGCAGTAATATTATCCTTTTCTAACGGTGAGTCGTAAGCGTATGCATCAAACAGGTATTTTTTGCTAGGAGTTACCCGGTGCAATCTTCGTGCCGATACGCCCTTGAGCAATATCTCTGCGTGGTTTGCCCTCTTCATATGTTAAAGCGGTGGCGCCAATCGGGGCATTGCTCTTTTTATAGTGAAAGCGTCCTTGCAGGTTTTTTATTCGCCATGCTTGAAATTCGGAGCAGAATGCCGCAATGGTGCTTTCATTGATATATTTCGGGTCAACAGCACCATGTTTATCGGCATAAGCACACATGGCTTGGTGTGGAACAGTTATCGGGATATTCATTGCTTTCATGATACGCTTAACTCGTACCCTTCGCCTGTGACCGTAACCTTGTCGCTCAGAAATTCTGTGAAACGCTCAATATCAAATGTACCGTCCGTATGAAAGCAAGACGGAAAATTTTCTTTCAAAACCACTATCTCACGACTACAGGGCGCTATGCCCTCGTTGGCAGCAATAATATCCTTAATCATCGTTCTTTTTCTCCTTGTCCGTGCTTTCTGCCTTTTCCGGCACAAATTCCATAATGTCTTCACATTGACTCGCAATGCGGAGCATATCTTGAGCAGCACGTCCATGCTAACATTCTGGTGCTTAGACAGCTTCGCCACGGAGGAGGGGGCTGATTTTTTCCGGCACCTGCAAATCCTGTTTATTCATATCGCGGTCTATCAATAATTTCCACAGTTTTTTATAACTTACAACCAGCATTGCTGCCACTCGCGATTCATATTAGTTTTAATTATAGCAGTAAATCTTCGAGATCACAATAAATAGTGTGTGAATTCGGATATAGTTTTCAAATTATATCCGAATTCACACATTATATGGAGCGGTATATTTTCCAAAAATGGACAAAAAACGGCATAGCCGCAATTCACGACTATGCCGGATTTTTCAGGGAGACAAAATCGCTATGTGAGGACAGCTTTAGGGCCTCTTCTTATTTGACGTATTCTGCTCCCCGCTTCATGGCGTCTTCGTTGACTCCCAGAAGGTCATGGCGGTGGGCAGGCAAGACTTGGCGCAGGGCCTTTTTAATGGATTCGACACCGACAATTTTGGTCTTGGCCAGCAAAGTTCCCATGACAATCATGTTTGCTACCCTGGTGTTGCCCAGTTCACTGGCCAGATCGTTGGCGGGGACGGCGATGACAGTGATATCATCTCTGCCCTCTTTCCGATCGATGAGGGAGGAGTTGTAAATCAGCATTCCGCCGGGTTTGAGCATGGGCTCAAACTTGGTCATGGAGGGAAGGTTCATGGCCACCACTACATCGGGTTCGGTAATGATGGGAGAACCGATTTCGTCGGCGGTGACAACAACGGCGCAGTTGGCGGTGCCACCCCTCATTTCGGGGCCGTAGGAGGGAATCCAGGACACGTTTTTCTCTTCGATCATGCCTGCGTAGGCCACCATCATGCCCATGGACATGACGCCCTGGCCGCCAAAACCAGCAAAGATCATTTCAGCCATTGTTATTTCACCTCCTCAGGTGTGCGGTATTCCCCTAAGGGGTAGTAAGGAATCATGTTTTCCTTGAGCCAGTTCAGGGCCTCAAGGGGAGGCTTGCCCCAGTTGGTGGGGCAGGTGGACAGCACTTCGACGATGGAGAAGCCTGCGCCGCTGAGCTGCACTTCAAAGGCCTTCTTGATGGCCTTTTTGGCCTTGATGATATTGGGCACGTCATGGACAGACACTCTGGCGACCGATACTGCTCCCTGCAGTGTTGAAAGGAGTTCTGCAATCCGGATGGGATATCCGCAGTGCTCAGGATTACGGCCATAGGGTGAAGTGGTGGTCTTCTGGCCCACAAGAGAAGTGGGGGCCATTTGCCCGCCGGTCATGCCGTAGATGGTGTTATTGACAAAAATGGTGGTAATCTTTTCGCCCCGGGCGGCGGCGTGGACTATTTCGGCCATGCCGATTGAAGCCAAGTCGCCATCGCCCTGGTAGGTAAAGACGACCTTGTCGGGATGAACCCGCTTGATGCCTGTTGCCACTGCAGGCGCACGACCATGGGCGGCCTGCTGCATGTCACAATTGAAATATTCGTATGCCAACACAGAGCAGCCTACGGAGGCTACCCCGATTGTCTTTTCTCGCACATCCAGCTCATCGATTGCCTCGGCTACCAGCCTGTGAATGATGCCGTGCGTGCATCCGGGACAATAGTGGGTTTGTTTATCTGACAAGGCTGAGGGGCGTTCAAATACGACTTTCATTACCGCTCACCTCCCATTATTTCCATGGCGACTTTGGTGATTTCTGCAGGGGTGGGAATGATGCCGCCGGTTCTGCCGCAGAAATGGACAGGGCGTTTACCGTTGACGGCCAGGCGCACGTCTTGCACCATCTGGCCGGCGCTCATTTCCACAGTGAGGAAAGCCTTGACGGAATCAGGCAACAAGGCAAAAGCCTTTTCCGGGTAAGGGAAGATGGTGATAGGCCTTAACAAACCTGCCTTGATTCCCTGTTCCCGCAGCTTGTTGACAACGCTCTTGACAATGCGGGCAGTGGTGCCATAGGCTACCATGACCAGCTCGGCGTCTTCAGTTTTATACAGTTCCCAGCGTTGTTCATTTTCTTTCATCTGCTTATATTTTTCTTGCAGCTTCCAGTTATGTTTTTCCAGGTTTTCAGCCACCAGGGCCAACGAGTTAATGATGTTATGCTCACGGCCGACACAGCCGGTTGTAGCCCAATCCTTAGGAGGCAAGTCTCTCTTCTTGATAGCCTTAAATTCTACAGGCTCCATCATTTGACCCAAGGTGCCGTCACCCATGATCATAACAGGGTTGCGGTAGTAGTCTGCGATGTCAAAGGATTCCATAATCAGGTCAACCATTTCCTGGACACTGGCAGGGGCAAATACAAACAAGTTGTAGTCCCCGTGGCCGCCGCCCTTGGTTGCCTGGAAGTAGTCGGACTGGGCTGGCTGAATGCCGCCCAAACCGGGGCCTCCACGGATGATATTAATGATGACGCAGGGCAGTTCGGAGCCGGCAATATAGGAAATACCTTCTTGTTTGAGGCTGATGCCGGGGCTGGATGACGAGGTCATAACCCTGGCGCCTGCGCCGGCTGCACCATAGACCATATTGATGGCGGCCACTTCGCTCTCAGCCTGCAGGAACACACCGCCGACTTCAGGCAACCGTCTTGACATGTATTCGGGCACTTCGTTCTGGGGGGTAATGGGATAGCCGAAGAAATAGCGGCAGCCAGCCTGGATGGCGGCTTCGCCGATGGCCTCATTACCCTTCATAAGTTGCTTGGCCATTCATAAACCTCCTTCTTATCTTACTTGTATACCTTGATAACAGTGTCGGGACAGATCCGGGCGCAGGTGGCGCAGCCGATACATTTGTCCATTTCATGAACGGTGGCCACTTTGTAACCCTTCTTGTTGATTTTCTCATCCAGGATGATGATCTTGGTGGGGCAAACACTGATACAAAGTTCGCAACCCTTGCAACGCTCGCGATCAAACTCCACTTTGGGCATGAGACAACCTCCTTCACTAAGTTATATCTGCCGGGAACAAACTTAGTTCCATGGCAAATAGTTTATCTTTGAATTCAGGGAGTTGGGAGATGAATGGGGGCCGGCAACAGTGATAAGGCACATGAACGCCCATCTGCCCGGCAGCCTCAGAAACAATTGCTGCTCCCTGGCGGACATGTTCTGCTGTGGTTTCCCTGCCCAAGTTGCTGTTGTTCACCAGGGCAGTAATCTTCAGTCCCGACTTTGCCTCAATTCGTCGGGCTGTAGAGATAATTCCCGCCGCATCAGCAGTAAAGGGACGAAAACAGTTGACCACCATCCAAATCTCAGCTTGATTCTTGATAAGATGAGCCTTATACCTGCCCAAGACCCTGGCTCCGTCATCGCCGCCCACATCGATGATCACTGTTTCTGTTCCGGCGACGACTGTATCTGTTCTGGCAGACAGGGCGGGCAAATCAGCATCCCGAAAATCCCGGTTATACACGACTTCCACTCCCAGGGATTCTAAAAGCTCAGTGGCATCCCGGGAACGAAAGTAGGGATTGACGATGTCCAGGTCTACAAGGACAAGGGACTCATTGGCTGCCATCTGCTTGGCCAAGTTCAGGGCAAACTCAGTCTTGCCGCTGCCATAAGCGCCAACAATAACAAGTTTTCGACCCAGCGGCCCGCCTGTCATCATTGGTATTCCCTGGCCTCTTCCTTGCCGGTGAGCACTCTCAAGCCGCCCAAAGCCAGAGCCAGCATTTCAAATTCGCCGGGGTAGACTTTTACCGGGGCAATAAAGGAAACTCTTTCTTCAATCCAAGGCACCAGATAAGTGCGATCGTGAGCCAAACCGCCGGAGAGGACGATGGCATCCACATCCCCCTTGAGGACAGCCGCGGCGCTGCCGATTTCTTTGGCAATCTGATAGGCCATGGCCTTGTAGACCAGTTTCGCCTTTTCGTCGCCAGCCTCTATGCGGCTCGTGATGGTGCGCCCGTCATTGGTTCCGAGATAGGCAACCAGACCGCCCTGGCCCACAAGTTTTTTGTGCATCTCCTGCTGGGAGAACCGGCCGCTGTAACACAGCCGCACCAGGTCGCCCACTGGCACACCCCCTGCCCGCTCGGGGGAAAAGGGACCATCCCCATGGAGGGCATTGTTGACGTCAACCACACGCCCCCGCAAGTGGGAGGCGATGGAAATTCCTCCGCCCAGGTGGACACCGATAAAATTAGCTTCCAAGTATTCCTTGCCGGCTTCGGCCGCAGCCTTGCGGACCACTGCCTTTTGATTGAGGGCATGCCAGATGCTGCGCCGCTCAATCTCCGGCAGGCCGGAAATTCGAGCCTCATCCGACAGCTCATCCACTGAAACCGGGTCGACGATATAGGCGGGAATGTTAAACTGCTCGGCAATTTCTCTGGCAATGATGCCGCCGAGACTGGAAGCATGCTGTCCCTGGACACCACTGGTAAGGTCGTTGATCATTTGGTCGTTGACAATGTAAGTGCCTCCGACAATAGGCTTGAGGGTGCCCCCCCTGCCCACCACTGCCGACAGTTTGTTGAGGTTAATGCCTTGGCTGTGGAGGCTTTCCAGAATTATGTCCTTGCGAAACTGATACTGGTCGATGATATTGTCATAAACCTTCAGTTCTTCGGCGGAATGGCGCAAGGTCTGTTCTAAAAGGGGCCTTTCATCCTCAAAAACAGAAATTTTCGTTGATGTTGAGCCCGGATTAATCACGAGCAGACGATGGGACATGCTCTACCTCCTCAAAATGGGATAGTTGTGTGCTTTTTGCACACAACTACCCTCTTGCACTGGAAATTAGCGGCGAATGAAGTTGCCGCGGATCCGGCCCAGGGCCTCAATGCGCTCTTCGGCCATGCGGTCGGCAGCTTTGTAGCTGGGAATGTTATCCCGCTTGGAAATGGCATAGACTTTGGCGATATTGTCATAGATGGTGGCAATTTTGTCCAGAGCCCGCTCTTCGTTATAGCCCTGAAGTTCGTCGGCCACATTCATAAGGCCGCCAGCGTTGATGACATAGTCAGGAGCGTAAACAATGCCTTTTTCATAGAGCATATCGCCATGGCGGTTATCCGCCAGCACGTTGTTGGCGCAGCCGGCAACGGCCTTGCACTTTAATCTCGGGATGGTATTGTCATTTAGGACTGCGCCCAAGGCGCAGGGAGCGAAAATATCGCACTGGACATCATAGATGGCGTCGGGAGCAACGACTTGGGCGCCGAATTCCTTGACGACCCTGTCCAGAGAATCCTGGTTGATGTCGCAGACTACCAGCTTGGCGCCGGCTTCATGGAGGAACTTGCACAAATAGTAGCCCACATTGCCAACACCCTGAACGGCGATGACTTTGCCGTTGATATCGTCACTGCCCCATACTTCATGGGCAGTGGCCAACAGGCCTCTGAAGACGCCAAAAGCTGTCTTGGGAGAGGGGTTGCCGCTGCTGCCGCTGGCTGCGGAGACGCCGGTGACATGATCTGTTTCCAAATGGATGTAGTCCATATCCTGAACGGTGGTGCCCACGTCTTCAGCAGTGATATAGCGGCCGTTAAGGCTCTGGACAAAGCGGCCAAAGGCACGCCACATTTCTTCACTCTTGTCCTTTTTAGAATCGCCGATGATGACGGCTTTGCCGCCGCCCAGGTTGAGGCCGGCTGCAGCTGCCTTATAGGTCATACCCTTGGCCAGACGCAGAACGTCTTCAATGGCAGCGTCCTCGGTTTCATAATTCCACATCCTGGTGCCGCCCAGGGCTGGCCCCAGGGTGGTGTCATGAATGGCAATGATAGCCTTAAGGCCTGTGGTTTTGTCATGACAAAATACTAATTGTTCATAGCCATATTTGCTCATGTAATTAAAAATCTTCATCCGGGTTACCTCCCAAATTTTTTATGATTTTAGCCCGGCGGCATATACCGCGCTAAAGGCTATTGAATCCAGCTTGGCCTGATGAGAATCGGATCTTGAAGTCAGCACTACGGGGGCCCTGGCGCCGGCAATAACGCCTGCTACCCTGGACTCCCTGCCAAAATAGACAGCGGACTTGTACAGCACATTGCCTGCTTCGATGTCCGGCACCATGAGAATATCTGCATGTCCGGCTACTGGGCTGTTGATGCCCTTGACCTGGGCCGAATGAAGAGAAATGGCATTGTCCAGGGCCAGGGGTCCATCGACAATAGCGCCTTTGATCTGGCCTCTGTCGGCCATTTTTGCCAGCAGGGCGGCCTCAACGGCAGCAGGCATGTCGGGGTTGACCAGCTCAACTGCTGCCAGGGCTGCCACCTTTGGCCGTTCAAAGCCCAAGGCTCTGACTACATCGACAGCATTTTGCACAATCTGGACCTTTTGCCCCAGATCCGGGGCGATGTTCATGGCGGCGTCGGTCATAAAGAGCAGGCGCCCAATGCCCTGAATGTCCAGAACGGTCACATGGCTGAGCAGGCGGCCGGTGCGCAGTCCCTTCTCCTTGTCCAGCACCGCCCGCAAAATATCTGCCGTCCCAATCCGCCCCTTCATGACCAGGTCTCCCTGGCCAGCGGCAACCATCGCCACAGCCCTGCGGGCAGCCAGAATTGTATCTGTTTCGGGAATGACTGTGCATTTTTCCCGGGGAAGCCCGACCTCACCGGCAATGGCGGCTATCTTCTCTGGGTCGCCAACGAGGATTGCCGAGACTATGCCCCAATCAACCGCATCCCGCACAGCTTCCAGGACATCAGGGTCCTGAGCGGCTGCGACCACAAGGCGCTGGCGGTTGGGCAGGGATTTTGCGGCATCAACAATATCTTGCATATTGTTATACATTGATTCACCTCGCCTTAAACATATTCCCGGCTCTGCTCTTCGCCCTTGATTACTCGCAAGCAGCCCTGAGCCAGGGCAAGCAGTTCATCTTCCCCGGGATAGACCAGGACCGGGGCGATAAAACGCACATCGTCCTTGATCCAATCAGTCAGCATGGTTGAATAGGCCAAACCACCGGTAATGGCGATGGCCCTGACCTTCCCCGAAAGCACCGTCGCCATGGCGCCAATTTCTTTGGCAATCTGGTAAGCCATGGCCTTGTATATCAGCCGGGCCTTTTGGTCGCCGGCTGAAATCCGCCTTTCAATCTCCAGGCCGTCATTGGTGCCCAGGTAAGCTGACAGGCCGCTGCTGCGGACAATCTTTCTCCTCAGCTCATCCTCAGTGTACTTTCCGGAAAAACACAGGTCAATCAAATCGCCGGAGGGCAATCCCCCGCTCCTTTCAGGAGAGAAGGGGCCCATTTCATTGGCATCGTTGACATCCAGCATCCTCCCTCCCGCCATGGGAGTTACGGAGATGCCGCCGCCTAAGTGCACGAGAACGAGGTTGATATCCCTTAGGTCCTGCCCCAAATCCTTGGCTGCCCGGCGGGCGATGGCCCGGATATTCAGGGCATGAGACGAGCTGTGCCGTTGGATTTCAGGCATGCCCGAAATCCTCGCCTCGGGTATCATTTCATCTACTGAGACCGGATCGACAATGAAAGCGGGAATGCCCCTCTTGCTGGCCAACTCAAAGGCAATTAAGCCGCCAAGGTTGGAAGCATGCTGGCCCTGAACTCCTTTGCGCAGATCTTGGCGCATGGCCTCATTGACCATGTAGGTTCCCCCGGGAATCGGCTTGAGCATGCCTCCCCGGCCAACTATGGCACTAAGTTTGTCTCCGACAAATACCGAATTCAGCCATTTTTCCGCCAGATTGGTGCGGTACTCCAGCTGGTCGACAATTTCCGGCGCCAGATCTCTGGGGTTATGGCGCAGGGCTTCGGCAGCATACAGAGAGTCATCTTCAAAAAGAGCCAGCTTGGTAGAGGTGGAACCAGGGTTAACAGCCAGTATCCAATGGGTCATTTTAGCACCTCTGCAGGACTATTTGCCGGTATAGTTGCGTCTAATCCTGCCGATAGTTTCAATTCTTTCAGCAACTATGTGATTAGCAGCCTCGTAGGGAGTAATATTTTGTTCTTTGGCAATGGCAAAGATGTTGAGAATACGATCGTATATCATAGCGGTCTTGCGGAAAGCCCGCTCCTTGTTATAGCCTTCCAGCTCATCGCAAACCTGAATCAAACCGCCGGCATTGGCGACGAAATCCGGGGCGGCAAGTATTCCCCTCTTATGAAGCATTTCGCCGTGGCGGGGTTCAGCTAATTGGTTGTTGGCAGCGCCGGTGATGCCCTTGCATTTTAATCTTGGAATGGAGTCGTCATTGAAAACTGCCCCCATGGCGCAAGGTGAAAAGATATCGCATTCTGTTTCCACAATTTTGTCAGGGGAAACGGTTTTGATGCCATACTCTTTGACGGCCCTGTCTACGTTTTCCTGGTTGATGTCACAGGCAATTACTTTGGCGCCTTCCGCCACCAAATGGCCCACCAGGCTGTAACCGACTTTGCCCAGGCCCTGAACGGCAATGGTCCGGCCCTTAAGAGAGTCATCGCCAAAGAGTTCCTTGGCCACAGCCTTCATGGCCTTCCACACGCCAAAAGCGGTAATAATGCCAGAGTTGCCCCCGCCGCCGTATTCTTCAGGCAGAGCGCCTACATACTTGGTTTCTTTGAGAGCAATGATGAAATCGTCATAAGTGGTGCCCACATCGGTGCCAGTCATGTACCGGCCGTTAAGCACTTCAACATAGCGGGCGAAAGCCCTGAATAGAGCTTCGCTCTTGTCAGTCTTGGGGTCTCCCCAGATAACTGACTTGCCGCCGCCGTAATCCAAGTCTGCAGCAGCGCATTTGTCGGTCATGCCCTTTGACAGGCGCAGAGCATCTGTCAAAACCTGGTCCTCGTTGTCATAGTTCCACATGCGGCAGCCACCTTGGGCAGGGCCCAGCGTGGTGTCATGGATGGCTATGACAGCCTTAAGTCCGGTAGTGCGATCGTAGTTGAAGAACACCTGTTCATGGCCATTCTTGGCCATGGCTTCAAAGATTTTCATTCCTCAATCCTCCATCTTAAGTGTAATGGCAACCTGACCACATACATAATTGCAATAATCATGCCACAATAGATTACAACACCTGGGCTCATCTTTATACCTGTATGCAAGATTCTTCAGGGCATGCGCAGAAACTTGCATGCAACCTTTTGCAAGCTAAAGACCATATTTATCCAGCTTGTAATACAACGAGCGCAGGGAAATTTCCATTGCCTTGGCCGCCCTGGTCTTATTGCCCTGATTTTCTTTGAGAACCAGGGCGATATAGTCCTTTTCAAAATCAGCCAGGACATCCCCCAGGGGCTGGACTAAGACTGAGGCGTCATTTTCGGCAACAGAAACAGGCATGGTGTGTGGACCGGCTGTAAACTGTGGTAAGTGTTCACGGCAAATACATGTTTCATTAAAGCGCATGTTGATAATAGCGCGACCTAATATGTTTTCCAGTTCCCGGACATTGCCAGGCCATGAGTATTTTTGAAGCACCTTGAGGACATCCGGGGCAATGTCTTCGACTACACGGCCATATTCTTGGTTAAATTTGCCCAGCAAGCGACGGGCCAAGGCAGGGATTTCCACCAGACGCTCCCTAAGTGGCGGAATATACAGGGGAATGACGCGGATACGGTAATACAGGTCTTCCCGGAACTTGCCGGTGGCCACAGCTTCCTCCAAATCAATATTGGTTGCTGCAATTATCCTCACATCTACAGACACTTGCTTGGCGTCTCCCACCCGCACAATTTCCTTTTCCTGCAGAACCCGCAGCAATTTGGCCTGGACGCCGAGACTGATTTCGCCGATTTCATCCAAAAAAATGGTGCCGCCGCCAGCTTGCTCAAACAGCCCTTTTTTGCCCCCTCGACGAGCGCCGGTAAAGGCGCCATCGCTGTAACCAAAGAGTTCGCTCTCCAAGAGGCTGCCTGTGAGAGCGGCGCAGTTGACCCGGATAAACTGATTATGCTTGCGCTGGCTGGAATTATGAATAGCATGAGCAAACAATTCCTTGCCAGTGCCGCTCTCGCCCAAGAGCAAGATGGTGGCGGGGGTGTTGGCTGCCTTGCGGGCCTGTTCAACCACCTCAAGCATTTTAGGGCTGGTGGCGATAATGTCCTTAAAATCGTACTTTGCCTCCAGTGTGCGAATGATCTGCTTAGCCTTGTCCAACTCTTCATTAAGGCGCTTGATTTCGCTGATGTCGTGGATTACAGCCACGCTGCCCTTGAGCTCATCATTGACCAATATGGGCGCTCCATCCACCAGCACATCTTTTTTGGCGCTGCCGACCTTGAGCTGAATTCCTTTGACAGGAAGGCGGCTGGACAACACCTGCAAATGCACGCTCTCACCCTGAGCAATGTCTACAGTAGCAGGTTTGCCCAAAACATCTGACTCGACATAACCGGTTATCCGTTTATAGGCCGGATTGACCAGAATGCCCCTGCCCTGGCTGTCAACTACAGAAATGGCATCTTGAGTCGCATTGATAATCGCCTCCAGCATGCTTTGAATTTCTCTGAGGTTGGTAATCTCTTCAGCCAGTTTTTTGATTTCTGAGATATTGCGAAATACCGCCACTGCCCCAATGATGGCGGCATTGGTATCCCGGACGGGAAGCCGGGAGGTGAGAATGGTTTTATTGGCCAGCTCCTGACGCTGATTGATTTCAGGCTCTCCCGTCTCCAGCACCAAGAGCATTCGGGAATTGGGTATGATATGACCCACTGGCTTGTCCATAGCGTGGTCTCGCTGAACGCCGAGAATCTCCGCCGCCGCAGGATTGAGAAGGACTATTTTCCCCTGTCTGTCAATGGCTACAAGACCGTCGTGAATCGCGTCTAAGATTACTTGCAAATGATAATTCGGGGCAATAGCCTTCATCTTGGTCCTCCTTGCATGTTTTTGCATGCTTAAAGTATTCGCCATTTACGCTCTATTTCCCTGCCTGGGGCCGCCCGATTTGATCCAACCAGGTTAATAATTTGCTTCTTTCGATAATGGCGCTAAAGGATGAAAACTCCCCCGCCCCGTTGCCCAGAACAAGGAGGACAAAGGCGATGATTATCCCGGTCTGAGGCAGGACGGTGACAAATGCCAGGCCGGCCAGGGCTCCCAAAAGATTGGCGCCCGCGTCCCCCAGCATATAATCAGAGCGCAAATCCCCAGGCAACAACCCCAAGGCGCCTCCCCAGCCCACCGCTGCAAGAATGCTGCCTGCTGCCGCCAGCCCCCCGGACAAAAAGAGAAAAGCCTTGAGGGCTCGGCCGGGGCGCAGATCTAGCTGGTTAAACAAGTTGACCGCCAGAATCAGCACTCCGATTTCCAGCAGAGACAGCCACTTGAGAGGCAAAGAAATGAGCAGCGCCCCAAGGGTGACAAGGAGGACCTTGATCATGCCGGTGGTCAGGCGGCCCTGAAACAGGGCGCGGAAATGTCCGCGAAAGCCCCTGCTCTCATGATCGCCAAAGGCATCGTCCACTAATCCTGCCAGGCCGACCAAGGTCAGCCAAAAACCATAGAGACTAAGCTGAGAAATGCTGAACAGGCCGGCCAGGGTCAACAGCCCCAAGCCGCTCAACACAGCCGCCAGCAATATGGTTCCCATGCCGGTAGGAATAGTCTTGCCGGAAAAGTTTTCGACACTGCCCCGGGCCAACATCCGCTTCCCGGGGCCTGCTAAGACTCCGGCGACAGCCCAGGCCGTCACTATACCTATTACCGCCGCCATTGGCATCCACCCCGCAGGAGAGCGGCCAAAACCTGAAGAAATTGGCGCCCTCGATGTTGAAAGCCCGCCAGCTTCCAGCCCTGCCCCCGGTGAACAAAACCCGTGGCGAATTCCCTCACCCGGTAGCCCCGGCGCAGGGCATTAAGGGTCAGTTCTGTCTCCAGGCCAAAGCCCCCTCTCCGGGGAAGGCACTGCTCCAACAGCTGGCGCGTAGCTGCCCGCTGTCCTGAGAGAGGAGCCTCCAGTTTGGCCCCGGTTAATAAAAAAATACCCCAGCGGGCAAGATTGCGCACCAAACCTACTCCGCCGCCGCTGGAACTGGCAAAGAGGGCGATGGCCAAATCACAGCGGTCCCTGGCCACGGCCTCGGCCAGGCCGGCGATTTCGCCTGCACAGCTGCCCATATCCCCATCGACCATGGCTACTACCTGGCCGGCAGAATTCTCCAGGCCGGTTGCCAAGGCCTCAGCTTTGCCGCGGTTGCGCCTGTGCCGGAGGACTGTAACCTCCCGGGAGGCGGCCAGGGCCGCCGTCGAGTCGCTGCTACAGTCGTCAATCACCACCAGTTCCGCCTGGGGCAGAGCCCTGCGCAAGCTGTCAATTGTCTCAGAGATGTTTTCCTCTTCATTATAGGCAGGAATCAGGACTGAAACCTTCATTGCCCCAAAGGTCCCGGCAGCAGGATTTCAGGACCATAATGCCCTCCCTGGCCACGCAGGATGGCATCCAAACAGTAGAGACCCAGGGGAGTATCAAGATGCGAGACCGAGGCAAAAAGGGGATGCCGCACCAAATCCGCCACGCTTTCCCAGCCGCTAATCCCTAGGGCAACCACCGGCAGCTCTGCATTCAGCAGCCCCACCGCCAGAGTCTTGACCTCGGCCCAGCCACCTCCCTGCCCCGGCGCCAAAAACACGAAATCCGGCTGCCCTAGTTCTCCTTCCCATTTAATGTCCTCCAGACCCGCCAGCAATTGCTTATCCCCCTGGACCAGGGCCTGAACAAGGATGTCTGCGGTCTCAAGGTCAAGGCTGTCCAGTTGCAGCCGAGTCTGGATGACATTTTCGTTAAAATAACTGCCAAGATAATCCGGGTTGAAGTCCCCAGCATAAATCAGCACCGCTTTTTGCTGGATGGGATTGGCCTCCAGATATAACTGGCTCATATTCCCCAGCCAGGACTGGAGCAGCGACAAGGTCTCAGCCTGAGTCTTTTTTTCTGTCAGCAGCCTTGACTGCTCTTTGGCCAGATTGTCCAGGCTCTCCCTCATGCTTTCAATGGTGTTTCGCTGCTGGAGGATAATGCTTTCCTCGGTAAAGGTGCTGCCGATAAAAATGCCCAGAGCTAAAGCAAGGAAAATACCGACAACCGTGACCAGATGAAATTTAAAATTTGCCATTTTGTTAGCCTCCTACCACACCTGCCAGTTTGTACAGCAAGAGATAGAACAAATGCCGGAACCCCGGGGAAGCATAGAGCAAAGCTGCAATTGGCATAGCGGCGGCCGCGAACAGGACTGCTGCCCAGCCTAGAGTAAGCTTTCCCTGGTATAATTTGCTTAAGCCCCGGGCATCTACCAGTTTGTCCCCGATCTTTAAGCGGGTCAAAAAGGTGCTGCCCATTCCAGGCCGCCCCTTCTCCAGAAAATCAATCATGTTGGAATGGGTGCCCACCGCCACCACCAAATCAGCGCCTTTGCCGGCGGCAAGGAGCAAAGCCACATCTTCGCTGGTGCCGGGAGCGGCAAAGACTGTATACTTCACTCCTAATTCTTCAACCCGCTGTTTCCCCGGCACCCGCCCGTCGGTATAAGCATGGACCACCCGCTCGCACTTGCTCAACAGGGCCCGGTCGCTGACACTGTCCATATCCCCCAGGATGATATCGAGCTTGAGGCCGTAATCCAAAATGGCGTCGGCGCCGCCATCGACGCCGATGAGGACAGGACGCGCCTCTTTGATATAGCTGAGGATAGCGCCAAGGTCACGTTTGTAATCCCGGCCCCGAACCACCACGACCACCGGCCTGCCCCAAATTGCCGTTTCCAGGGGCGGCAGTTCTCGCAAGCCCAAAATTAACTCTTTTTCTTTCCTGGCATATTCCAGGGTGTTGTCGATAAACTTTTCCAATTCACCGTCCAAATTGGCTCGAGTCCTGGCCAGCTGCAAGTCAGCGGCCTCCGCAGTCAGGGGGCTGTCCAGCTGAAAACTGTCTTTTCCCGCAATCAGCACATTGTTTTCTTCATCAATGGTCACTTCTGTGCCGTCTGGCAGCGACCACAGTTCCCTGGGAACACAGTCATACAATTTGAGATTTCTGGCCAGCAGATGCTCCGGTCCCAGGTTGGGATAGCGTCCGCTGATATATTTTTTTTCATTCAGCACCGCGGCGATTCCTGTCCGGGCAAGGCTTTCCGCAGCCACCAAGTCCAGATCCTCGTGACTGATGAGAGCAATGTCCCCCCGCCGCAAATAATTGACAAGTTCCTTGGTTCTGCGCCCTTTGCGCAACCGGCCCTTTACCATTATTATCACCCCCCGGTGATAGTATTGCACCAGAGGTGGGAAAATTATCCTAAAAAAAAAACGCAGGCCCTTTCCTGCGTTAATTTTGCCCGGCCTGCATTGATTTGAGTTTCAGCCGCAGATTGTCTGCCAGCAAGGCGATAAATTCCGAGTTTGTAGGCTTGCCCCTGTCGTTGCGGATTGTATAGCGAAAGAGGCGGTTGATGACATCTAATTCGCTGCGCTCCCAGGAGGTTTCGATGGCGTGTCGGATTGCCCTTTCCACCCGGTTAGGAGTAGTCTCAAATTTGATGGCGATTTCCGGATACAAGGCTTTGGTGATGCTGTTGAGGATAGTGATGTCCTTGATAACCAAGGCAATTGCATAGCGCAAATACTGGTAGCCGCGAATATGGGCGGGAACCCCCAGTTCGTGCAAAAGGTTGGTTATTTCCACTTCTAGGTCAACCTTAGGCGCATCCCGGGTAATATACCTTGCTCCGCATTCTGCCGCCAGCTCAGGCTTGCTGTCCAACTGCAACGTCCTTATTCTTCTTATCAGCACATCTATATTAAAAGGTTTCAGCACGAAGTAATCTGCCCCCAGCCTCAGAGCTTGCTGGGTAATGCTTTCCTGCCCGAAAGCAGTCAGCACTATTACCCGTGGCCGCGGATTAAGATCTGGGGTGCTATTAAGTTTCTCCAGTACACCTAATCCATCTAAGTGAGGCATAATAATGTCAAGGATGAGGACGTCAGGCTGATGTTCGATTACTTTGTCGATGGCATCTATGCCATTATTAGCAGTCGCCACCAAGTTGATATCTTCCTGGGTAGACATGTAATCAGACAACAGGTTACAAAACTCACGATTGTCATCGGCAACCATTACAGAAATCACAAAAAATTTCTTCCTCCTCCATAAAATAGGTAATGCCAGTCTTTAACAACGTTCTACATTATGGCACAATTTCCCTGCTATTTATCATTCAATCCGAAAAAATATATTAAAAAGCGGCCTCCAATATTTTTGGAGGCACATTCGATTCAATTTCGGCCAGCAATCCAGATTCTAAAACCATCCACTCGGCGAAGCAGCCGTAACCACGCTCAGGTTCGTTAATAAAGACATGGGTTACTGCCCCCACAAGCTTGCCCCCCTGAATAATGGGGCTGCCGCTCATCCCCTGGATGATGCCGCCTGTTGCAGCAAGCAATTTTGGATCAGTTATTTTAATCACCATACCTTTGCTAGCCGGCTGGTTTTGCATAAACAACTTTTCTATCTCAATGCTGAAACGCTGAATTTCTTCACCTTCAATGACTGTCAGGATCTCAGCTTTGCCCGTCTTTACCTCATGTTTGAGGCCCAGGGGCAATGGCTCAAATTCCCGTTTCGGTTTGCGGGCAAGGGTGCCAAAAATCCCTAGTTCAGTGTTCGTCTTTATTGCTCCCAAAGGCTGGCTGTTTTCATCAAATACCCCCTGTTTCTCTCCCGGCTTGCCCTGCTGGCCCCGACGGATTGAGACGATGCTTGCCTCGACAATCCGGCCCGAGCTCAGGTCCACAGCCTTCCCCCCGTTTTCATCTGTGATCATATGCCCCAAAGCGCCAAAATAACCGGTTTCCCCATGGTAAAAGGTCATGGTTCCTACTCCAGCTGCCGTATCCCTCAGGAGCAGGCCCAGACGGGGTCTGTTGGCCTCGATGTCATAGACAGGAGTTATCGCCAAAGACAGCTTCCTGCCTCTGCGGATTATCTGACAGTCCAGCTCTTCCCCCGGCCGACTGAGCTCTTCAAGAACTGCGGCGGCATGCCCCAGATTTTTCAGCTCCACATCATCGACGGCCACAAGAATATCTCCCACCTCAAAACCCGACTCTTTTGCGGGCTCCACTTTGCCTGTTCCCGTCATGATGCTGTCCAAGCCGGCTACTATTACCCCCGATTCCGCCAGCTTTACCCCAATTGAATGTCCCGAGGGCGTCAATTTCAAATGGGGGATGACATTGACCTGCATTTGCTTGAGGGGAATTATTCCCAGCAAACTGAAGGAAAAGCGATAGTTCCCTGACTTTACGGCTTTGAGGAGAAAGCCCTTGCCAGCTTCGTCAGCTGCCTCGAGAATGCCGTCGCTGTCACTGATTTTAATGGCCCAGGGCAGGTCAAAGCTAATGGACTGGTCATCTCCTTCAAAGCGAGTGACCTCTGCAGGGATCAGCAGCAAGGCATGCAACCCCTGGCCGAACATGAGCAACAGCAGAAATGCCACCAGGCACATGGCAAATCTTTTTTTCAATTATTTCCACTCCCTTGTCAACCAACTCCCATTTAAAATCTTTTTGACACTAGTTTTAAGTTGGCTAAAAAGAGAGATTGCTATGCTGTTAATTAAGGGCACTAATTTCAAATAAAGCCCCCATTGTCAATGAATTTTTTGCCAACGCTTGAATCAGAGGGACTTAAAAAAAACACCTCATTGTAACTGGAAGGAGGTGTTTTTTATGCCAAAACTTTTTGGAATAAATATTTTAATCGCCTAATTTTGCCTTGCTGGCCATGCTCAGCATCTCCCGGGCATGCTCAATGGTAGCAGGAGTTACCTCCGCGCCCCCCAGCATCCGGGCCAGCTCCTCCACCCTGCCTTCCATGTCCAACCGGGTGACCTTGGTCAGTGTGCGCTCGCCCCCTTGCTCCTTATAGATATAAAGATGGGTATCTGCCATTGATGAAACCTGGGGCAGGTGACTGACACAGATAACCTGGCGCTGGGCAGCAACTGCAGCCAGCTTTTCCGCTACGGCCTGGGCAGCCCTGCCGCCGATGCCGGCATCAATTTCGTCAAAAATCATAGTGTGGACAGGGCGCAGCTTGGCCAATACGTTGAGGATGGCCAGCATAATTCTTGACATTTCGCCGCCAGATGCAATCTTAGACAAGGGTTTTAAAGGCTCGCCGGGGTTGGGAGAAATCAAGAAGCGCACATCGTCAATGCCGGTTGCCGAAGCAGCCAGCCTTCTGCCCTCCACCGGCAGTCCCTCCTCAGAATTGCATACTGCAAATTCCACTTGGAAACGAGTGTTGGCCATTTGCAGATAAGCCAATTCGCCGACGATTGCCTCTGCCAAATCCCTGCCCGCCTGCTGGCGGAGAGCGCTGAGGGCCAAAGCCTGTTTGCCTGCCTTGGCGGCGGCGGCGTCAATCATTTCTGTCAGCTGGGCATGTCGAACCTCGGTATTGCGAATGCGTTCAATCTCTGCAGATTTCTCATCTCTCCACGCCAGAATCCCCCCAACAGAATCAGCGTATTTGCGCTTTAAATCATAAATAAGTTCCAAGCGCTCCTCCACTTCATTCAGCCGCTCAGGATCATAGGAGAAACCTTCGGCGAAACCGCGCAGCTGCTGAGCTGCATCTTCTACTGAGTACAGGGACTCTTCCAGCTGGGTGCAGGCCTGTTCCAAAGTGCCGTCTAACTCACGAAAGTCCTTGAGGCTGGCCACGACAGAAGCCAATATCTCGATTACAGGGTTCTGGCTCTCAGCCTCGTACAAAGCCTGGTAACTGGAGTGGCAAACTTCCAGCAGCTTGCGGGCGTTTTGCAGCAATTTTTGTTCGGCCAGCAGAGATTCTTCTTCCCCGGGGGTGAGGGCGGCCTGTTCAATTTCATCCACCTGGTACTGAAGCAAATCCAGCAGGCGTTCCCGTTCCCGCTGATCCCCGTGGAGGCCGGCAATTTCTTTTTTCAGGCTGGACAGCTCCTGCCAGGCCAACTGGTATTCACTGCTGACGGCTTGGAGTTCAGCGCCGCCATAAGCGTCCACCATAGACAGATGGGAATTTTCATCCAGCAAAGCTTGATGCTCGTGCTGGCCGTGTATCTCAACCAGCATGCTGCCAATTTCACGGAGCACAGCCAGGTTGACAGGGCGCCCGTCAATGCGGGCCTGACTTTTCCCGTTGGCATAGATTTCCCGCTGCAAGATGACACTGCCCTCCCTGGTCTCCAGACCCAATTCCGCCAAGCGTGCCAGGAGGTTGGGATCGACATCCACTACAGCTGTAACTGAAGCCTTTTCCTCTCCCGAGCGCACCAGTTCCGAAGACGCCCGTTCTCCTAAAACTTGGTTAAGGGCATCGATGATTATTGATTTGCCGGCTCCGGTCTCGCCGGTGAGGATATTCAGTCCGTCTCCGAAGGGCACTGTCAGTTTTTGAATGAGGGCAAAATTTTCTATGTGCAATTCCCGGAGCAAAATCCTCTCCCCCTTTAGCGATTTTGAGCCATTATTTTTTTGGCCAAGATTTCAAAAAAGTTTTTGCCGCTGAGCCGGACCAGGGATGTATGATGCTCTGAGTTTGTGATTTCCAGGCGGTCGGCGCAGTCCAGCATGAAGCTCTGCTGACCGTCAAGAGTCATAAAGGTATCCTGCTGGCAGGTTTTTATATCCACGGTGACCAGAGAATCCCTAGCCACAACAATGGGCCGGACATTGAGGGTGTGGGGGCAAATGGGGGTAATGACAATCAAATCCACATTGGGAGCGACAATGGGCCCCCCAGCCGACAGGGAATAGCCGGTGGAGCCTGTGGGTGTCGCGACAATGAGTCCATCCCCCCGATAGCTGCCAATGCTTACCCCTTCCACCGATACCTCCAGGTGAATGATTCTGGCCAGGGGACCCTTGCCGATAACCACATCATTTAGGACCAGGGCCTGGGATACTGTCTCGCCATGGCGCAGCACCCGCGCCGAGAGCATCGACCGCTTTTCCACCTGATAGTCCCCTTGCACCAGTTTTTCTAATGCCGATTCCAGGTCACCCATCTCAACTTCAGTGAGAAAGCCCAAATGGCCCAAATTTACACCCAGCAGCGGAATTTCCGCAGGGCCATACATTCCCGCCACTGTCAGGAAAGTGCCGTCGCCTCCCAAAACCATAATCAGATCCACTTCGGGGAGAGGCTGCCCCAGGGTAAAACCATGGCCGCAAGCCAGCTCCTGCTGCCCATAGACCCGAATACCGCGGTCCAGAAACCAGGAGCAGATTTCCGCCGATATTCGGCGGACATCGGGCTTTGATAAATTGGCGATTATCCCCACTGCCTTCATTATAAAAACCTCACAAACAAGTAGATTACCGCCCCTAAAGAAACGGCAGCTCCCATAGCCAGCAGAGTATTGAGCCAACGGCGGTTGCTTATTTTTATGATCCGGATTCTCTCCCGGTCCATGTCTACAGTCATGATACCATTGGGGGCAAAGGCAATTTTATATTCCAAAATGCGGCGGCGGATGTCAGCGTTGCGCATACTGCCTGCATCTTTCGCATTTACTTCCACAACATATTTCTTCAGGCCGCTGCGGACAACCAGGTCAGCCTTGACCTTCTGGCGATGAATTTTGCCCTCAATATCAAAATCAATAAATTTAACCGCCGCTCTAGCCTGAACATGGTAGCCCTCTTCCCGCAGCAAGTCAGCGGCCTTTTCGTCAATTCTCCGAGGCACATCTCTGATGCCGTACCAGTCCCGAACGACCTTGTACAGCAAAAGCAAAAAAGCAAAGCTGGCAATGATTATGTAGTCAATAGCAGTGAGCAAGACTATCGCCTCCTGCCTGTATACTTCAACAAAAAAAAAAGATTTCCTGCGCAACAAAAGCGAACCGGCGCAACCGGTTTACTTGAAATATGCATGGGCAGCTTCCACCACCAGCTGGGGTGAAGGGCTGACAGCAGGAAGGCTGTCGGCGAAAAAGCCATGGGCCAGGTACTCGATATTGCCCTGGGGACCCTGAACCGGAGAAAAATCCAGATTCCACAGAGCAAACCCAAGTTCTGCAGCCTTGGCCACCACCTGGTTGATGACCAGGAGATGGACAGCGGGACTGCGGACCACACCTTTTTTCTCCACCTGTTCCCGACTGGCTTCGAACTGTGGTTTTATCAGCATGACCAGCTCCCGGGGGCCCAGCTGAGCAATAACAGGCAAGACAAGGCGCAAGGAGATAAAGGCCACATCGATACAACAAAAGTCCGGCATCCCCTGGGTCAGCTGCTCACTTGTCAGATGTCGGATATTTGTGCGTTCTAAATTTATTACTTTCCTGTTGGTCCTCAGCGCCCATGCCAACTGGCCGTAGCCCACGTCAACGGCATATACCAGTTTGGCCCCGGCCTGGAGACAGCAATCAGTAAATCCGCCGGTAGATGCCCCCACATCCAAAACAATCCTGCCATTCAAATCAATGGCGAATTTGTCCAGAGCCTTTGCCAGTTTCTTCCCCCCTCTGCTGACATAGGGACTGGCCTCCCCCTTTAGTTCCAGCTGAGAATCAACATTTACCAAGGCTCCTGGCTTATCCATCAGCACCTTGTCAACCAGGACCAGGCCGGCCATTATCGTAGTGCGGGCCCGGGCCAGGGTAGTCGCCAGACCACGTTCAACTACCAATAGATCAAGCCTTTTTTTCTCTGCCAATTTGAACCTTCTCCCTGGACAAGAGCTCTTTTGCTGCTGCCACAATATCAGGGGCAGCTATATGACACAGTTCCATGAGTTCAGCATTCTTGCCATGTGGCACGAAACGGTCCCTGATGCCCAACAGCCGAGTAGCGGGCGTAACCCCCAGGGCGCTGCACGCTTCCAGAACAGCGCTGCCCAAGCCGCCGGCGATGACATGCTCTTCGATGATAATCAAGCGGCCGCATCTTGTGGCGAACTGCTTAATCAGCTCCTGGTCCAAAGGTTTGATGAACCTAACATTAATTACGGCAGCGCTGATGCCAAGGCTGGAAAGCTGAGCATGGGCTTGAAGGGCGGGAATAAGAGTGGAACCCAGGCCTAGAATGGCGATGTCCCTGCCGTCCCGAAGCACCTCGCCCTTGCCAGCCTGCAAGGGCAATCCTGACAAAGTCACCGGCAATGCCGCCGAAGATCCCCTGGGGTAGCGGATTGCCACGGGACCTTGCAGGCTGAAGCTCAGATCCAGCATGCCTTCTAACTCTTTATAATCTTTGGGCATCATAATAGTAAGATTGGGGATGTGGCGAAGCATGGCAATATCCAGTATGCCATGATGAGTCTCGCCGTCAGCCCCCACCAAACCTGCCCTGTCCACGGCAAACACCACAGGCAGCTTGGGCAGACAGACATCGTGAACAATCTGATCGTAGGCCCGCTGCAGGAAAGTGGAATAGATGGCCACCACAGGCCGGTAGCCCGAACGGGCCAAGCCCGCGGCCATGGTCACTGCATGCTGCTCAGCAATGCCTACGTCAAAGAATCGCCCGGGAAACCTCTGGGCAAAGGGCCTAAGGCCTGTGCCATCGGGCATAGCGGCGGTGATGGCAACAATCCGCGGATCCGATTGGGCCAGAGCACAAATTTTGTCGGAAAAGACATTAGTATAAGTCTTGGCATTTGAATTAGGTATACCCGTTTCCAAATCAAAGGCGCCGATACCATGGTATTTCGCAGGCTGGGCCTCAGCCGGGCCATAGCCCTTGCCTTTCTTGGTGACCACATGGATGAGAACCGGCCCCTTATAGCTCTTGGCTTGGCGCAGAATTCTCTGGAGGGCGCCAATATTATGGCCGTCAATTGGCCCTAAATAGGTGAAGCCCAATTCTTCAAAGAGCATGCCGCTGACCAGCAAGTACTTAATGCTGGACTTGATTCTTTCGGCGGCCTTATACATTGTATCGCCAATGGCAGGGATTTTTTGCAGAACAAATTTCAAGTCCTCCGACAGCCGGGTATACTTGGGGTCCGTCCTCACCCGGGAGAGATAAGAAGAAAGGCCCCCGACATTGCGGGCAATGGACATTTCATTATCGTTAAGGATAATCGTCAGGTCCAGCTTCTGGGCGCCGGCATGATTCAAGGCCTCAAAGGCCATGCCTCCCCCCAAGGAACCGTCGCCGATTACCGCAACAATATTATATTTGTCCTTATTGAGATCCCGGGCTATGGCCATTCCCATGGCAGTAGATATAGAAGTGCTGCTGTGCCCGGTCTCTGCTATATCATGAACGCTTTCATTGGTTTTCGGAAAGCCCGAAAGCCCTCCGAAACAACGGAGGGTGGCAAAATCCGGTTGGCGGCCGGTCAAAAGTTTATGGATATAACATTGATGGCCCACATCCCAGATAATCTTGTCAGTAGGGCTGTCAAACACTGTATGCAAGGCAAGAGTAAGTTCAACCACACCCAGATTAGAAGCCAGGTGTCCCCCATTTTTACTCACCACTTGCAATACTTCCTGACGCAGTTCTGCTGCCAGTTGAATCAGCTCTCCAGAACTCAATCCCCGGAGATCGTGAGGGCAACTAATGCGGCTTAAGAGTTTCTCGTCCATCTTGGGTAGCCTCACTTTCCGTTGCTGCGCCCTTCTTTGGCCTTGCGGAAAGGGAAAAGTTTTTGGGCGAAGTTTATAATTTTGCCTACAATCATCAAAATCTCGGTAGAATAGTTTATGGCCAGACTCTTGCCAAACCCTTTGCCGCCAACAGTCAAGGAGGCGACAAAGGCCATGGTGATAATATTAATATACCTCTGGTTGGGGTTATTAACAAACAGGTTAAAGACAATGGCTGCAGCAGCAGAACCGCTGATGATTCCACAGATATCCCCCACCACATCATTGCAGAAACTGGCTACCTGTTCGGAATTACGGGCCAGATTGATGGCCTGTTTGGCTCCCACAACCTTTTTCGCGGCCCGGGCATTGAGAGGGGGCATTTTGGCAGCGGTGGCAGCGACGCCAATGATGTCAAAGACTACACCGGTGGCGATAATCATCAAAAGGGTAAGAAGAGAACCGGCAATACCCAAATCCAGCAAAAGTGACTGAGAAATTCCATTAAAGAAAAGAGATAAAAAAAAGGTCCATAACAAAATCCTCCGTATCCAGCCCAGTCGGTTCTTGTTATTGGCCAAGGTTTCACCCCAATATGTATGGGTGGTGGCTACGCAGGTAAATGCTGCGGCTTAGGTCAAGCAGGTTTTCCCCCCGGGACACCATCCGTCGCCGGCATGGCGGTTCCCCATTGAGTCCCGGTTTGCCGTGTCACCATCGGCAATGCTTGATTGCCACTTAGTCCGCACTTTAATCCCAGCGCAACCTCTTGCGAACAGCCTAGGAGATTTCCTCAACAATACAGACCCTGTCCTAGCCTCTTTTGCAGTAAAGGTTTCAAGCGCAGCCAACAACCCGTAGGCCTACGAGTTTCAGGCCGCATTCCGCAATCCACCAATTCCACTTCAAGGCAGGCTACGCTGCACACAACCCCTCTTAATATCGGTCGGGACCGCATGCAGGTTCACCCCAAGCCGTAATAATATGCCCTCTGCATAAAACCACGCACTTGGGTCTCCGCGGAAATGGGGTCAACGCCTACATGCCCTTGCAGATCGCCCCAAATCCTTAACTCCCAGCACCAACCCCTGACGGGGCGTCAAAAGCCGGCACCAGGAACTTCATCGATATGCCCTTTGACGGATTTTTAGGCCCGCCTTCAGACAGGTTGCATTGACTAGGATACTGCACCACCCAAATGAATTAATATTAGTTTATCATGTTTTTTTAAGATTAACAATGTCAAAAAACAGGAAGACCATTGTTCTAGCAGTTCAAACATTTTTGCCGTTTGAAATCAACTACGACCAATTTTTGCCATTTTAAGCATAGCGCCGGCCGATATATTCAGCCAGGTCCTGAAGAAGAGAATAATCTCCCCCCAGGGCTTGCAAGGCCTGGACCGCCCTGGCGGTCTCGGCGGCGGCCATTATCCTGGCCCCCTCCAGTCCATGGACAGTAACAAAGGTCTGCTTGCCTTTTTTCTCGTCGCTGCCGGGATTCTTGCCTAATTGCTGGCTGGTTTCGGTGACATCGAGAATGTCGTCGACAATTTGATAGGCCAATCCCAGAGAGTCGGCATACTGAGTAAGCCCATGGACAACCTTTGCCCCCGCCCCGGCGATAATAGCGCCCATGCGCACTGCCCCCTTGATTAAGGCCCCGGTTTTGCATCTGTGGATGTGATTTACCTGGCTAGCGTCCATTAGGCCAAAGCCGGCAATATCCATGGCCTGCCCGGCTACCATACCAATAGGACCAGCGGCCTTGGCCAGCTCAGCCACTACCGCCAGCCGGCGCAGGGGATCTTCATTCACCCCTTGGGCCGCCACGGAAAAAGCATGGGTGAGCAGGGCGTCCCCAGCCAAAACCGCCATGCCCTCGCCAAAGACTTTATGGCAGGAAGGCTTGCCCCGGCGCAGGTCGTCATCGTCCATGGCAGGCAGGTCATCGTGAATTAAGGAATAAGTATGCACCATCTCCAGGGCCGCCGCCGGAGGCATGGCCGCTTCCAGCCGCCCTCCGCAGCTCTCGGCTGCGGCTAAGACCAAAATCGGCCGCAGGCGCTTGCCCCCTGCCAACAGGCTGTATTCCATGGCCTGCAGCAACACTTCCGGGCAGCTGTCCGGATTGGGCAAAAAATTTTTAAGCTTAGAATCAAAATAGTCACGCCTTGCCGCCATATACTCTTTGATATTCACTAATCTTCTTCTCCTTGGGCATTCAGTTGCTCTAATTTCTGCTCTGCTTCTTTTAATTGCTTGTCACAGACGCGAACAAGGCTGATTCCCTCTTCGAAAAGCTTAAGGGCCTTTTCCAGGTCGGCATCTCCGGCCTCAAGGCTGTCGACTATCTCCTCCAGCCTGGCCAGAGCTGCTTCAAATTTCGGTTCCATCTCCATCCCCTCCCACTGCCAGTATGCTGGCTTGCGCCTGGCCATCCTGCATCTGAATGGTGACCAGTTTGCCCGGCATAAGCTGGCTAATCTTCTTTATTATACCCTTCTCATCCCGGACTATGGAATAACCCCGGCCGAGGACAGAAATGGGGTTGAGATCGGCCAGGCGGGCGGCAGTCCCCCCGAGACCGTGGCGCCGTTGTTCCAGGAGGCGGGTAAAGACTGTTTTAAATCTATAGGCTCCCAAATCAAGGTTCTGGCGAGGCTGCAAGAGGATTTGCAGCGGCCTGGAGAGAATCGGGCGGCTGGCCAGGTGGTCCAGCTTGCTCCGGCGGCTGTCAACTAAGGCAGCCACGGCGGCAGCCAGGCGCCGGCGTTGCCGAGCCAATTCGGACGCCAGGCGCCTGCCATCGGGGATAACCAGACGGGCTGCAGCGGTAGGCGTAGCGGCCCTGGCATCGGCGACAAAGTCGCAGATGGTAAAGTCGGTTTCATGGCCAATGGCGCTGACCACCGGAATGGGGGATGCGGCCACCGTCCTAGCGACAATCTCTTCGTTAAACACCCACAGCTCTTCCAGAGAACCACCCCCTCTGGTGATCACTATGGCATCCAGCTGGCGGCTGTATAAGAGTTCAAGGGCTGCCACCACCGAGGCCGCTCCTCTTTCCCCCTGAACAATGGCAGGAGCCAGCTCAAAGTCCACCGGCCATCCCTGCTGGGAAGCAGTGACCAAAAAGTCCTGGAGGGCAGCGGCCTGGGGAGAAGTGACCAGGCCAATCCGGCGGGGGTACGCGGGCAGAGGGCGTTTTCTTTCGTTTGCAAAGAGGCCTTCTGCCGCCAGCCTGTCCTTTAGCTGGGCAAAGGCCAGGGCAAGAGCGCCCTGGCCGGCTGGTTCCATTGCATATGCGTTGAGCTGATAATTTCCGCCCTTTTTATAGACGACTACATCCCCGCGCACATATACATGCTGTCCGTTTTGGGGGACAAAGGGCAGGCGCCGGTTCCAGGTCTGGAACATTACCCCTTTGATGCTGCAATCCTTGTCTTTGAGGGAAAAATACATGTGACCGGAACTGTGGTGGACAAAGTTGGACAATTCCCCGGCCACTGTAACATCAATGAGCTTAGGATTGGCCTGAATGGCCCGGCTGATATGATCAGTGAGCTGACTTACCGTCAGCAAACGGGAATCTTCTAACATTTTTGGGCAGCAGCCAAAGTGTTCTTCAAGAGCATGGTAATGGTCATGGGGCCAACACCGCCGGGAACAGGAGTAATGCTGCCGGCCACTGCTTTCGCCGATTCAAAATCCACATCACCCACCAGGCCCTGGTCAAGCCTGTTGATTCCCACGTCGATGACCACCGCCCCGGGTTTGATCATGTCACCGGTGATAAAGTTCGGCCGCCCCACAGCCACAACGAGCACATCGGCCTGGCGGGTAATAGCCCCGAGATCAGCAGTGCGGGAATGGCAGATGGTCACTGTGGCATGTTGCTGCAGCAGGAGCATGGCCACGGGTTTGCCCACAATATTGCTGCGGCCGACGACCACTGCCTGTTTACCCTTTAGATCCACGCCCTCATCGGCCAGCAGTTCCATTATGCCATGGGGAGTGCAGGGAATAAAGCTGTCCTGGCCAATGAAGAGATGGCCTGCATTGACGGGATGAAAACCGTCCACGTCTTTGTGGGGATTGATGGCATTAAGGACTTTGGTCTCGTCAATATGCTTTGGCAGGGGAAGCTGAACGAGAATGCCGTGAATTTTTATATCCTGATTAAGCTTCTCCACCAGATTCAGCAGCTGTTCTTCAGATGTGTCGGCAGAGAGGCGGTGGACCTCGGAATACATTCCTGCCTTAACTGTAGACTTTTCCTTGTTGCGCACATAGGTCTGGGATGCAGGGTCTTCACCTACAAGCACTACTGCCAGACCGGGGGTAATCCCAGTCTTGGCCTTAAACTCGGCCACTTCTTCTGTAAGTTGCAGGCGTATTTTTTTGCTGACAGCCTTGCCGTCGATAATTGTGGCGGCCATATTTATTCTTTACCTCCCTTTTTTGACTGGAGAAAAGCATCAATAGCCTCTGCGGCAGCCTTGCCGGCGCCCATAGCCTTAATAACTGTAGCAGCCCCGGTAACCACATCCCCGCCGGCAAAGATTGCAGGCATGGAAGTGGCGCCAGTTTCATCAGCGACAATATTGCCCCATTTATTAGTCTCCAGCCCTTCGGTGGTGCGGGGGATCAAGGGATTGGGACCCTGACCAACGGCGACAACCACCACGTCCATGGGCAGGATGAATTCCGAACCGGCAATGGGCAACGGACGGCGGCGGCCGGAACTGTCCGGTTCCCCCAGTTCCATCTTCAGGCACTTGAGGCCGGTCACCCAACCTTTTTCATCCCCCAGGATTTCCACCGGGTTAGTGAGCAGGCTGAACTTGATTCCCTCTTCCCGGGCATGTTCGATTTCTTCGTTGCGGGCCGGCATTTCTGCTTCCGAACGGCGATAGACAATGTGCACTTCCTCGGCCCCTAGGCGCAGGGCGGTGCGGGCGGCATCCATGGCCACATTGCCCGCCCCCACCACGGCAACCCTTTTGCCGATATGAATCGGGGTGTCCCACTGGGGGAACAAGTAGGCCCGCATCAAATTAGTCCGGGTCAAAAATTCGTTGGCCGAGTAAACGCCGTTGAGGTTTTCTCCGGGAATGCCCAGGAAATACGGCAAGCCGGCGCCGCTGCCCACGAACACTGCCTCGTAACCTTCCTCATTCATCAGTTCATCAATGGTGATAGTCCTGCCCACCACCATGTTGACCTGAACATCTACACCCAATTTTTTGAGGCCATCAATCTCATGCTGCACTATTGATTTAGGCAGGCGGAATTCAGGAATTCCATACATGAGGACTCCCCCGGGCTGATGCAGGGCCTCGAAGATGGTCACTCGATAGCCTTTTTTCACCAATTCCCCGGCTGCCGCCAATCCTGAAGGCCCTGAGCCAACAATTGCCACTTTCGGTCCAGTAAGGGGCACGGGCTCAACTTCTGTATTGCCGTGTTTAGCAGCCCAGTCGGCGGCAAATCTCTCCAGGCGGCCTATGGCCACCGGTTCATTCTTGATCCCGACGACACAGAGCTTTTCACACTGTTCTTCCTGGGGACAGACCCGGCCGCAGACTGCAGGCAGGCTGTTTTTGTCCTTGAGGATGTCAATGGCCCCCTGAAAATCTTCTTCTTTAATTTTGCGGATGAAGCCGGGGATATTGATGCCCACGGGACAGCCCTGGACACATCTTGGCGCCTTGCACTGCAAGCAGCGCTGGGCCTCGCCAATTGCCGTTTCTTTGGTATACCCATAGGGAACTTCGTTAAAGTTTTTGATTCGCTCTGCCGCAGGCTGGGCTGGCATGGGATGCTTGCGTGTTTTTTTCTCGGCCATTACTCTCTAACCTCCTGCTCCTTGTCTTTATACATCGAAAGCCGGCGCGTTTGCTCGTCAAAGTCCAGCAGATGGGCATCAAAGGCGGGTCCGTCAACGCAGGTAAATTTAACCTCACCGCCTACTGTAACCCGGCAGCCGCCGCACATTCCGGTTCCGTCCACCATCAAGGAATTGAGGCTGACGATAGTCTTAATCTGATGCTTGCGGGTCAAATTCGCAACTGCCTTCATCATGGGGATGGGGCCGACGGCAATGACAAAGTCAATGGGCTGTCCTTCGTCGATGAGCTGCTGCAGGATTGTGGTGACAAACCCCTTCTGTCCCTTGCTGCCGTCATCGGTAGCGACATAGAATTTATCGCTGACCCCCGCCATTTCCTCCTCAAAAAACAGGAGATCCCTAGTGCGGGCGCCGATGATGGAAGTTACATGGTAGCCATGCTGGTGCAAACCCTTTGCCTCGGGATAGACGGGAGCGACGCCAACGCCGCCGCCGATGCACACAGCGTATTTTCCCTGGGGATGCTCGGTAGGCTCGCCCAGGGGACCTAGGAGATCAGGGATTGAATCCCCTGGCTGCAACTGGCCCAAAAGGCTTGTAGACTTGCCCACCACTTGGAAGACCAGGGTTATGGTGCCCCGCTCCCGGTCAAAATCGGCTATGGTCAGGGGAATCCTTTCCCCCTGTTCACGAACTTTGAGGATAATGAACTGACCCGGCTGGGCCCGGCGGGCAATCATGGGCGCATCCACGATGAATTGTATCAATGAAGGAGTCAGGTCTCTTCTCTCAATAATTTTATTCAAATTAGTTCCCTCCTTGGCTGCATTTTTTTCAGGTTTGCCCGGGCTTCCGCCGGCTGTCCTGTCTAGGATTGATATTACCACAATCCTACTTTACCATAGATTGACTCAGAGGTGAATAATAAGAAAAACCCTGAAAATGCAGGGTTAATAAATTTATGTCTTTTCAAGGCCAGGGGCCAGCTCCTGCCGCCGCTCCTTAATGCTGTCCAGCACTCCATTGATAAAGGCCGAGGACTCATCCCCGCCATAATCTTTGGCCAGTTTTACAGCTTCGTTGATGGCCACCGCCGGCGGGATATCTGTCCCCAACAGCTCCCAGGCCCCCAAGCGCAGGATGGCCAGGTCAACCCGGGGCAGCCGGTCCACAGACCAGCCTCGAGCATACATTTCTATAACCTCATCCAGGTAGCGGCCCTGGCTGAGCGCCCCATCCACAAGTTGGCGCAAAAAATCAGGATCAACTGGACGCTTAAACTCTTGCATTGCCTGAGAATAATCTGTATCTTGGCCGAAGCCTGCCTGAAAGATCATATAAAAAGCTAGCAATCTGGTTGCGGTTCTGGCCATGTCGTCCTCCTTCGCAAAAAAAAGCGCCTTCCCTTACCGGGAGGGGAATAGACGCCCAAGAAATTCAGAAACTGACTGCTCGCCGTCCAGGCGCTGGCCGATGAAATAGCCCAGACCTACGCATAATACGACAAACACAGCCTTCCAAAACCCCAGGAAAATAAGCATCAGCGAGCCAATGAGGCCTATCAGCGCTCCGATCCATCTGTGGGGAATATGAAAAAAAGAGTTCTCCATTATTTACCCCCCTTTAGCGGAGTTCTATCCGATTGCGCATGCCGACAGCAACATTTTCTACAAGTACTTTTACTTCTTCAATTTTAACGCCAGCGACATTGAGCACATGTTCGGTTACCACCTGCTGCAGTTGGGAGGTCAGTTCAGGTATGCTCTCTTCGGAACTGACGGTAGTCCGGATGTGAACCCCCAGGCCTTCATTGAGGCGGAAAAAGCTGGTCTTGACCTCCCTGACACCCTTAAGCTCGTTAGCTGCCTGCCTGACCAAAGTGTCAATAGCGGCCAGAGCAATGCGCACTTCTCCTCCCTCGGCGTGAAGCACAACCGAGCTTGGCATATGCGGTTTATTAGACCGGAATTGGGAGAAGAACAGCCAAATAGACAGGCCAAGGATTAAAGCAGCAATTGCGGCAAAAGGAAGATTCTGTTCCATAAAACCTACAAAATCTGTAATCATGGCACTGATGTTAGGGACAAAAGGAATCAACATAATTATTGCGGAAATTACAGCGACCATTAGCACCCATAAAGCTGTAACAAAATTCTTCAAAACATAAGCACCCCCTTATTTGCTGGAAAAGGTCAGCGCCGGCCAGCGGCGGAAGCAATCTCGCCTTCAGCTACCGGCTGCAGCTTTATACCCTGAATGTGGACATTCACCTGGACCACGTCCAGGCCTGTCATATTTTCAATGGCAACCTTGACATTTTTCTGCACTTGTTTTGCCACATCGGGAATACTGACACCATAATCAGTGATGATGAAAAGATCGATAGCAGTTTCTGTTTCCCCGACAGCGACTTTAACGCCTTTTGACAAGTTGCGCTTGCCCAAAATCTCGGCAATGCCGCCGACAAATCCACCGCTCATCCCAGCAATGCCGGGAACTTCTATTGTAGCCAAACCGGCAATTATTGACACTACTTCGTCAGCGATCTTGATTGTGCCTTGGCTTAGTTCGCTTAGAATCATATCACGACTCTCTTCCAAAGTTAAAACCTCCCACACAAATTATTCCTGCCTTCCAGTCAATTATACCAGAATGACTGGCTATAACCAACTATTTCCCAAGCTGATTGGAGATTTTTATCTGTGAGTTTCTCAGTCCTGTTGACTGGGCAGCGATTTCAGCTATCAGCAGAATCTGCTCGGAGGACAGCTCCTTGGCATTAACTATGACCAAGGCGCCATCTTCTTGCATGATTAGGATGGCTTGGTCAAAATTCTGGGCACGGATGGCGTTCTCCACCAGCAATTCTATTTCCATCAGTTCCTGAAGTTTTAAGAGCTTCTTCTCTGCTTCAATTTTGCTCTCGCTGGTAACATTGGGATTGTTGATCAGCTGCTGGAGCATGTCAATTTCCCGGCTGCGCATCCGCTCCCTTTCCAGGCGGTACTCTACAAAGAACTGGTTATTGTTGTCCAGCTCCCAGTCAGTGGGATCGCCCACGGCTGTCTCCTCCTCAGAAGGCGGCAGGCCGACGGTTTCGCCTTCTGAATCCGCAGGTTTTTCCTTGCCGCTGCCCAAAGGCAACAAATCGCCAATTCCATCCGCTGTATAAACCATGTACACGGCGGCAACTATCAACACAATCAGAACCAGGTAGGCCGCCAACTTAGGCACCTTTACCATTATTCCTCCTCCTACTCACCTTTTTGGACAGTAATCTTGTATGCAGGCACAGCCAGCACTCCCTGAACAGCATGGGTCAGGCGTTCCCGAATCAGTGGATTATCCGCCCCCGCAGCCACCACCAGCACTCCCCGAACTCGGGGCTTGATAATTTTTTCTATCACCGGTTCCTCCTGATTGCCGGTCTGGACTATTACCAGCTGTCCCCGGGAATCATATTCCAACTGCTGTCGAACCCCTCCCTGGCTGTCTTCTTCACTGGTGGTTCGCCTGCTGGTCTCTTCATTGCTGGCATAGACAATTTCAGCATCATCATCAAGGGTCAGCATAACTGTCACCCGGCCCGCGCCTTCTATTCTCGAAAGGATGCCTTCCAGCTCTCTTTGCAACTGCTGCTGATAATCTATTTCTGGGAGCTTGCTGGTTACAGCCGGCTGCTTGCTGCCGTCCCCGCAGTTTGCAGGCAAGACAAGCATCAAGGCTCCTACCAGGCCCAGTCCCCAAAGCAAAAACTTGTTTTTAGCCGAGTTTTGTTTAATATCCTGAAAAAGACTTTTTAATTTACTCATGGGCACGAACCTCCGTCGGCATATACCCGAAGCTTTAGTTTTGCGGCGGAAATCCCCAAATGCCGGGCCAGATCTTCTGCCAGACCCGGCCGGCCGGAACCTGCCGCCGGCGTATTTTCACCCTTGCCTATGACAACAGGCACTACCGGCACAATTCCTTCAACGGCAGGGCACAGCTCCACCTCCATTCCCCTGAATTCTTTGAGAAAACCGTATTCATCAAAACTGACATCCAGGCTGACATGGACCTGACAATGAGGGTACTCCGAGGCCATGAATTCAGCAACCTGCCGGGCCAGTTCCGCCTCCACCAAGTCCTGGGACTGAGCCTGCACCCAGCCCAGGCCCTGAATATCCTTGCTCTCCGCCTTTTCGATTCCCAGCAAATTCTCCGGCTCAAACCGCAGGCCTCGCAGCAGGGCCAGGGGCTGCAGCATCAAGGCGATTATTACCAAACCCACGGCAAATCTGATGCAGGCGCGAAATTTTCCCGAGGGCAAAAGCAGCTCACAGAAGCCGGCAAAAATCATAACCAGCACCAGTCTTCGCGTCAACTGGATGATAATCTCCACCTTACTCACCTCAGCATGGTCGGAAGATTTGCGGCCGCAACCATGATCGTAATCAGCATAAAAAACATCAGGCCCACCGCCGCCACAGCGCCAATGACGGCATACATATACCGCGCCATTATTTCCAAAGTATCACTGACAGCATCCTCTCCCAAAGGCTGAAGCAATGCTGCTGTTCCCCGATAGATGAGAGTGATTGCAAACAACTTTAAGACCGGGAAGAAGCAGCTTACCACCAGGGCAATTACCCCAAAGAGGCCGATGGAACTTTTTAGCACCAAGGCTGCCCCGGCTACCGTCTCAAAGGCATCGGAAAACATTCCCCCCACCACGGGAATCAAGGTTTTGGCGGCAAACTTGCCAGTGCGCAGGGCAACCCCGTCTGCCACGGCGGCTACTGCCCCGTTGATTACAGTAACCCCCACAAATACCGTCAGAAGAAATCCCAGCAGCCATACCGCTAGGTCTTTAAGTAATCCCGCCAGTTTATTGATTTCAATGCCCAGAACCATTTGATTAACCACAGCCAGCACCGCGGCGGCGAAAAGCAGGGGCAGCACGATATTGCTGACCACCGTCCCCACCAAGGCTGTCGCCGTAAACAGCACCGGTTGAAAGGCTGTAGCTGCAGTCACGCTCCCCAGGGCTACCAACAGCGTGAGCATTACCGGCACCAGAGAGATGATCAGGCCTGTCATCGCCTGGACAGTCTGTCTGGCCAAGTTGACAGCCAGGCTGAAGGAATACGCGCTCATTGTCAGCAAGACCATTATTATCACAGCTCTGCTGACCTGAGCCACCCCCTGGCTGGAGAAGGAAGATTGCAGGTTTTTGATCAAAGCGCTAAGCACCGCCAGAATGACGAGCTGGCCCAACAGACTGGCGTTGGCCCAGACCTGGTGGAACAAGTAACGGGCAAGCCCCGAAACAAGCCCCCGGAAATCCACAGTCGCCCCCAGATCCTGCCAAGAGAATTCCGGCAGGTAATTGCCATACTGCTCCTGCAGCAGCTCCCAGGCCTGCTCTAATTCACTGGTATCCACCGGTTGCTCCTGGGCCACTGCCGCTGCCGGCAGCAAAAGCAAGACTGCCACCAGGACCGCTGCGCCCAAAACCCGGGCTGTCAAGGCAACAGCCTCTCTACTGTATCCACAATTGTCGAAATGATGGGCACAGCCAGAATGAGGATCATCACCTTTCCCGCCAGTTCAACTTTGAAAGCCAGGGCATTTTCGCCGGCATCCCTGCACACCTGGGTGCCAAATTCTGCGATATAGGCAATGCCGATAATCTTGAGCAAGGCGCTCAAAAACACCATATTCAACTGTGCCCGCAGGGCCATGCGTTCCAGAACCTTGATGATTCCCACCAGCTTCCAGACTGCAAATACAAGGATAATGATTCCAGCCACCATAGAAATCTGCAGGGCCAGTTCCGGCCTCTCCTGGCGGATGACAACAATCAAAACCACAGCCACTACTGCCAGCGCTACTATTTGCATGATGCTCATGGGGCATTCACCTCAATAAATATTGAAAATTGAGCGCACGGTGTTAAAGAGATCGCCAATTAGCTTGACAATAAACATCATCACCACTACAACCCCGGCCAAAGTCAATAACTGGGCCTGCTCTTTTTTTTCGGCCTGATTGAGCACCTGGGTAAAAACCATGATGAGAATGCCAATGCCGGCCAGCTTAAAGAGCAAATCTACCTTGACTATATCCACTGCCCATCCCCTCCCGTCAGAGCAATATCAGGACCAAAGCAAGTCCGGAAAACACCCCCAAGTATCGCCAGATCTTTTCATTGGCCGCCCTGGACTGTTCCGCCTCCTGCTCTAATTGACGCAGATGCTCCATGTGCAATTCCAGCTGCCGCCCCTGTTCAGCGATGGTGCCAGCCCCCAGTACCTGGCCCAAATTGGCCAGCAGAGCATAATCCTGGGAAGCCAGAGCCAAACCCGGCCCGGGCTTAACCTGCTGCCAGGCCCAGCTGACACTGCGGCCCTCCGCCCGTTCCAAAACCCTGGCCAGATCGGCAAAGAGCTGGCCAACCGGCCCGCCGGTGGCAGCCGCCATTGCCTGGAGTCCCTGAGGAAGAGGCGTCTGGCGAAAGCGAATTTCGCTGCCCAGAACCGTCAGGGCAAACTGCAGTTGCCGCAGCTGCCGAGGCCTGTGCCGAAACCCTTCGGCCACGGCAAAACCTAAGCCGGCGCCGGAAAATACAATCAAGACCGCAGCCAGCATGCGCAGCATCACATTTCCCCTCTGTATATCAATTTCCCACCGGGCAATTCCGCCACCCCCGCTATTTCTGGCCTGCCCTCCCGGCGGCCGAGAATTACCGCCCGCTGAAAATATCCTTCTGCCAGCAGACCCCGCAGCACCGGACGCTGCCTGGCCTCTGCCAGATCCCTGGCATGGGCGGTAGTCAGCACTGCCACCCCCGCAGCCAAGACATTTTCCAAGGCCCGGGCATCAGCCCTGCGGCCAATCTCATCTGCAGCCACAACCTGGGGCCCCATTGAGCGCACCAGCATTTCCAGTCCCTGGTCCCGGGGGCACCCGTCTAGGACATCGGTGCGCCGGCCCACATCCAGCTGAGGGATTCCCCGGTAACACCCTGCCAGCTCCGAACGTTCATCCGCCACCCCTACCGTCAGCCCGGCCTCGTCGCTAATGAGCCGGATCAGATCCCGGAGGAGGGTAGTCTTGCCGCAGCCCGGCGCTGCCAGAATCAGGGTGTTCAGCAGCTGTCCCCGGGAAAAGAGCCAGGGCAGCGCTGTCTTGCCTGCTCCCTTCACCTGGCGGGCGATGCGGATATTGATCGAGCCCGTCTCAGCCAGGGCCGCTACCCTCCCCTTCTGAACAGTCACCCTGCCGGCAACCCCTATCCGGTGCCCGCCGGCGACAGTAATGTAGCCCCGAGCCAACTGTTCGGCAAAAGCGTAGTAGGAATACTGGCTGAGAATATTCATGGTTTCCAGCAAATCCTCAACATTTACGGTAAGTGGCAGCCAAACTTCCCTGCCCCCGCCCTGAACCAGGAGAGAATGGCCGGGGCGCAGGCGAATTTCTTCCGCCAGCAGCAACCCTTCCTGCTCCATAGATTCCAGGGCCTTGCGAGGCCTGGCCCCCAGCATTGGCAACACTTGCCCCTTAATCAGACTATCTTGGCGGAGCATCAAAAAATACACCCTCCCTTGCAATAATAGATATTGAAGGGAAGGTGTATTTATGCTATTTGGTTTGAAGAAATTTCCAGATTAGTCTTCGTCTTCGTCCCCGTCTTCTTCCTCGGCTTCGCTAGCATCATCTTCGTCAGAGAATATAATCTCGCCGCAGTCAGGACAGCGGATAGCCAGCCCATCATCTGCCGCTTCAGCCAGCTCATCTTCATTGACTGTTACAATCGCATCACAATGAGGGCATTGGATTTCAAATTCTTCCGGGTCATCACAGTGGCAGCTGCATTCATCGTCGTCTTCAAAAACTGCATCCTCAACGTCTGCTAAATCTGCATCCAGAGCCTCCAAAAAGTCTTCGTTTTCTTCAGTCCTGTCGTGAAGATCCTCAATCTCCTCAACCATCTCGTCAGCCAGGTCCAAAATCTGCAACAACAACTTGGTAATGGAATCCTTTTGATCCAGGTCCATTCCCTCAGCCAATCCGTGTATGTAGGCAACCCTTTCTTGCAGCGTCTTCATCAATAGTACCTCCCTTTTATCAATTCGGTCACTACAATATAATGACCGTGAAAACCTGGTTTATTCCTAGACCCGTTCGGAATATTCGCCGGTGCGGGTATCAATGCGCAGCTTGTCTCCCACATTGATAAACAATGGCACCTGCACAACCAAGCCGGTGTCCATAACGGCAGTCTTGGAGCCGCCGGAGGCAGTATCCCCCTTGATGCCCGGTTCAGTTTCCACTACCTCCAGCTCAACCACTACCGGCAAATCAACGCCAATAATTCTATCCTTATAAAACTGCAAATACAGTTCCATATTTTCCTTTAGGTATTTGACTGCATCTCCCAGCTCCTCGGACCCAAGAGCAAATTGATTGTAGTCTTCGGTATCCATAAAATTCCACACGTCATCGCCGGCATAGAGATACTGGGTCAGGCGGCGCTCAATATGGGCCTGTTCAAATTTGTCCTTAGGATTGAAGGTGCGCTCAGTTACGGCGCCGGTTTCGATATTCTTCAGCTTGGTGCGGACAAAAGCCGCGCCCTTGCCGGGCTTGACATGCTGAAAATCGACAATTGTATAGATGCTGTCCTCAAATTCAATGGTTAAACCTGTGCGAAATTCACTAGGGGAGATCATTGCTCAAACCCCTCCTTCTTATTTGATTTCTATCAATTCCTTCGCTGAAGCCATCAGGTTGCGGCAGCCGCCCTCCTGGACAACTACTGTGTCCTCGATGCGCACGCCTCCCCAATCGGGAAGATAGATTCCCGGCTCGACAGTGACCAGGTTATTAACTGCCAGGATGTCCTCACTGGTAGCCCCTGCCCGGGGACTTTCATGGATGGCCAGGCCGACCCCATGGCCCAGTCCGTGGCCAAATTGTTCGCCATAACCTTTGGCGGCGATGATGTCCCTGGCCACGCTGTCTGCTTCCTTGCCGGTGATGCCGGCCCGAATTCCCTCAACACCGGCCAATTGAGCTTCCAAAACAATTCCATAGATTTCTCTTTGCCGGGGGCTGGCCTTGCCCAGCACGACAGTCCGGGTCATATCGGAACAATAGCCCTTATAGACACAACCATAGTCCATGGTGATAAAATCATTTTCCTCCAACAGTTTATCGCTGGCAACACCATGAGGCATGGAGGAGCGAACCCCTGAAGCCACAATGGTATCGAAAGAAGGACCGGAAGCGCCTAAATCCTGCATATGCCTTTCCAGTTCCAGGGCAACCCGGCGTTCGCTTAAGCCCGGCCGGAGAAAGCCCAGGATATGGGTAAAGGCCTTATCGGCAATGGCAGCAGCCTGAGCCAACAGCTCCAGCTCTTCTGGGTCTTTGACCGCCCGCAAGTCCAGCAAAATGTCTTCAAGAGGAATAAGCTCAATTCCTTCCATTTCAGAGGTCCACTTGGTATGCTGGCCCACAGTGATATAGTCTTTTTCAAAACCTAGTTTTTTAATCGCCAGGCGCTCCAGCACGGCCTTGATATCTACCGTCAGTTGCTGGCCATGGCGGACGATTTCATAGCCCTGGCACTGCTTGCCGGCCTGCTGAGTGTAACGGAAATCCGTAAGGAATACTGGCTGTCCCTGGCGCCCCACCACCACGACTCCGCTGCTGCCGGTGAAACCGCTGACCCAGCGCCGGTTTTCCGGCTGCAGCACAATCAAACCGTCAACTTCTTGGGGCATTGCCTCGATGACTCTCTTAACACGCGCTAACAACTAATCACCTTCCTGCTAGAATATTGGCTCTTTAGATTATAAGCTTTCCCCTCCCTGAGTTCGGTCTCAGGGATAATTTTCTATTCTAAGTATACGCTATAATGCCCCGCCTTGGGAAGTCCCCCCTGTGCAATATTGGGCATTGATCTTTTTTATTACGCAGTTTGGCTCCTTTTTATTGTTATTAATAAGCAATTGACGTATACTATGCCGTGAGCACATTTTTGTGCACATGAATCTGCTGGTTAGGAGGACAAATTATGCAGGATTTTTCCAGCTACATAAACCCATGGTTAGGAGAATTGCTAGCCAAATTGCGTTTGGACATCGATTTTCAGAGGGGTGAAGGCTGCTGGCTTTACAGCGGCAGCACCGCTTACCTGGACTGTGTTTCCGCCTATGGTGCGCTGCCCTTTGGCCACAACCCTCCGGAGATTTGGTCAGCTCTCCAACAGGTCATGAACAGGTCCGTCCCCGGATTCGCCCAGCCCTCTGCGATGGCGCCTGCAGCTGCCCTGGCCCGGCGCCTGCTGGAACTGGCCCCGGACAATCTTCAGCATGTGACCTTTACAAATAGCGGCGCCGAAACAGTGGAAGCCGCCATCAAGGCCTGCCGCGCCGCCACCGGGCGCATGACGATTATCTCCGCCACTCAGAGTTTCCACGGCAAGACCCTGGGGGCTCTTTCGGCCACCGGCAACCCCGCCTACCAAAGGGGATTTGGCGCCCCCGCCCCCGGCTTTATACATATTCCCTATGGGGACAGCGCCGCTCTCAATAGGTGCCTTCAAGAACATGCCGCGGAAACCGCCGCCTTTATCATCGAACCCATTCAGGGGGAAGGGGGAGTCATTATCCCCCCCCGAGGTTACTTAACCGCTGTTCAGGCAATCTGCACTAAGTATAATGTGCCCCTTGTCATCGATGAAATCCAGACGGGCCTGGGCCGCACAGGCCGACTCTTTGCCTGCATGGAAGAGGGCGTTAAGCCAGATCTCCTGCTGTTGGCCAAGGCTCTGGGGGGAGGTTTGGTTCCAATCGGCGCAGTCTTGCACAGTTCCAAGATGTACACCAAAGAATTTGGACTCAAGCACTCCTCAACCTTTGCCGGCGGTGCCCTGGCCTGTTATGCAGGCCTGGCAGCCCTGGAAAAGCTTACTGCCAATGACGGCGAAATCCTCAAGCATGTTAACAGCCTCGGCAGTTATATCCAGGGAAGACTGGAAAAGATCTGCGCCCAATATGATTTTGTCAGCCTCCGAGGCCGGGGCCTCATGCTGGGCCTGGACTTTCAGATTACCCGCCGCACCCATCCCGGCAACCTCCTGGGCCTGCTGGCAGAGCAAAAGCTGCTTACCCCCCTCATCGCCAGCTACCTGCTCCACAAGCATCAGCTCAGGGTAGCTCCCACCCTCAACGGGGCCAGCGTCATCCGGGTCCAGGCTCCCCTGATCATCAGCCAAAGGGAAGCAGACTTCCTTATCAAGGCAATAGAACAAACTCTGCCGGTGCTGGATGCCGGCGATACAACGGAAATTTTTTCCCACCTGCTGAATATAAAGCCGTCCCCCCAAAAGCTGGCCCCCCGCAAGCCCGGGAGACAGCTGAAACCCGGAGCCGACCAGACCAGGTTTGCCTTTCTTGTGCACCCTCTGGACGACCACAGCGTCATGGATTTTGACGAATACCTGGCCAAACTGAGCCCGGATAATCTTTCGACAATAGTCAACAGGTGGCTGCCGGAAATGGATCCCTTTGTCATCGGCGAAGCGGTTATCCCCTCAAAGACCGGGTGCTCGGCATTCTGTGAATTTATCAACATTCCCCGCACCGCCAGCCAGCTGCTGGCCATGGACCCCAAAGAAAGCCTCAGCCTTGTCCGTCAAGGAATTGAACTGGCCAAAGAACGAGGGGCCCAGCTAGTGGGACTGGGGGCATATACTTCCGTAGTCAGCTGGGGCGGCATGGGCCTGCGGGAGGCGGGGGTGCCACTGACCACCGGCAACAGCTACACAGTGATTACCGCCTGCCAGGCCACCATCGCCGCCTTAAAACGCCTGCATGTGGACCCAGGCCATACCACTGCCGCAGTAGTAGGGGCGGCAGGCTCCATTGGCCGCTGTCTTGCCCTGCTTCTGGCCCAGTCGGTGGAGAAGATCATCCTCCTGGGCAATCCCGCCAATCCCAGGCGAAGCCAGGCCAAGCTCAGCCAGGTTGGAGCGGAAATCTGTCGGCATCTGTTAGCTTCTGCCCCCGACTCTCCTCTGGGAAAGGAAATTGCCCGCATTCCCGGCTGCCCCGATAGCGCTCAGGATGAAGTTGCTTTTCTCCGCTTTTTTACCGACAATGCCCCCCTGCTTCCAATCACAGTTTCCGTTGATGCAGATACCGAGCTCCCCAAGGCAGATGTGGTGGTAACCGCCACCAGCAGTGTAAGCAACTTGGTTAAGCCGGATAATGTAAAATTCGGCGCCCTCATCTGCGATCTCTCCCGCCCGGCCAATGTCAGCCGGGAAATCAAAAGCCGCCGGCCCGACGTGCTGGTCATCGACGGCGGCGTAGTGGAAGTGTGGAAGCGGCCGGATCTGGGCTGGAACTTTGGCTTTGACCAGGGCCTCTGCTATGCCTGCATGGCCGAAACCATGCTCCTGGCTCTGGACGGGCATCTGGAACATACCAGCATTGGCAGCAGCATCGACCTGAAAACCCTGGACTTGCTCCAGAATCTAGCGGAAAAACATGGCTTTCGCCTTGCCGACCTGCGCAGCTTTGACAAGCCCTTAAGCAAAAAAGACTGGCAGCAGGACATCGCCTCTCGCTCGACAGCAGTGACACGCGACAGCGGGGACGGAGCCTAACTGTCGCAATCTTCATCATAAATTAGCGGTTCCCTTTCAAGGCTCAACCAGCAGCATTCAGCCGCCGGTTGAGCCTGCGTTTTCTCTATCAGCGCCAGCACTCACCGACAGCCAAAAGTCAACTGCTTAAAGGAATCTCCTCTTTAATGTTTATGCCGCCGTTACTTGTGCTAAAATATGGGCAGCACATGTTAAGCGGGGAGGAAAGAGTATGGTGAAAAGGATTTCGCCAAGAGTAGCTGCAGTTCATGATTTATCAGGATTCGGAAGGGTATCGCTTTCAATGGTCATCCCCATTCTCACCACCATGGGAGTCCAGGTTTGCCCTCTGCCTACTGCCGTCCTGTCGACACATACAGGAGGCTTTGAAAACTATAAGTTTATTGACCTTACTGAGCATCTGGAAGCATACATTGCCCATTGGGCCTCAATCGGTGTGGAGTTTGATTGTATTTATTCCGGCTACTTGGGTTCCCCTCAACAAATTGATATTATCTCCCGGTTTATCAATGATTTTCGCAAGGAAGAACAGCTGATAGTCATTGATCCCGTCCTGGGAGACAATGGCGCATTATACAGCTCCTTTGACATGGGTATGGTTACAGAAATGAAGAAATTTATCCATTTGGCCGACATCATTACCCCTAATTTGACAGAAGCCGCCTTCCTCTTGAATAAACCCTACCAGCAAGAAATCGACGATACCCGGATCAAAGAATGGCTATTGGGACTGGCGGCTATGGGGCCCAAAACTGTAGTCATCACAGGAGTGCCCGGCCTCACCTCTGATATGACATGCGTCATGGCTTATAATAGTGAAGACGGGCGCTTCTGGAAGGTAAATTGCAGCTATATCCCCGCTCATTTTCCTGGAACCGGAGACGGATTCACCAGCGTGGTGGTAGGCAGTCTCCTTCGAGGAGACAGTCTGCCCATCGCCCTGGACCGGGCAGTGCAGTTTATTCTTTCAGCCATAAGAGCCAGTTACGGCTATCAGTATCCCCACCGGGAAGGTGTATTGCTGGAAAGAGTCCTTGGCAATCTAAACCTGCCGGTGCTCATCAGCACTTCCGAAGCTTTTTAAAGGAAATTTAAAGGAGCTAATGCAAATGCAATACATCTTTGGTCCCGTACCCTCCAGGCGCCTGGGATTATCTTTGGGCATCAGTCCGATCCCCAGAAAGACTTGCAACTATTCCTGCATATATTGTCAGCTGGGCAGGACTGACCGCCTGACGAATACAAGAAAACTATTTTTCCCTGTTGAAGCAATCATTTCCGAGCTGGAAGAGACCCTGCAGGGCCAGCCCGCTTTTGATGTTGCAACAATCGTAGGCGAAGGGGAGCCAACTCTGTATTTAGGCTTAGGCGCTCTCATTGACCAGGTTAAAGCACGGGTGGATAAACCCGTTGCTGTTATTACCAACGGCGCCCTAATGGATGATCCCGAAATACGGGCAGAATTAAGCAAGGCAGATATTGTCTTGTTGTCCATGGATGCTTATGACCAAACTTCTTTTCAAAAGATCAACCGGCCCCATGGAAAAATAAAATTCGCCGAGGTCTATAAGGGACTGCAGATTTTTTCTCAGCAGTACCAAGGGCAGCTGTGGCTGGAGATCATGCTGATGGCAGATAATGCTGATGATGAAGCTCTCGAGAATTACGCCCAATTGCTCAAGGAGCTGAAATATCAGCGGCTGTACCTGAATACCCCCGTAAGGCCGCCTGCAGAACCTGATGTCTATGCCCTGGACCCAGATAGAATGCAAAAGGCTGTTTCAATTCTGGGGGGGATTTCCATTGACTTGCTCCATTCCCAGGGCTTTCACAGTGAAATAGCTGACCACAATGCCGCGATTTTTAGCATCATCAAGCGGCACCCCATGAACCAGTTTGAAATTGAAAGTTTCTTAAAAACCCGGGGCTGTAAGAACATCAAAGAAGTCATGGAAAATCTGCAGCAGGATGACGCTGTGACAGCAATAAAGTATAAAGGCTACACCACCTACAGATTAAAATAAGACGGTCCCAAAAAAGGCTCAACTGGCATCTTAAGTCAGTTGAGCCTTTTCTTTATCTACCCTTGTAATGTAAATAGCCGCCGGCCAGGCCATGAGCAGCCTCTGCTACTGCCTCAGCCAGGGTGGGATGGGCATGGATTATTCCCGCCAGCTCTTGAGCAGTCAGGCGCTGATGCACTGCCACAGCTCCTTCGGCAATCAAATCGGAGGCATGGGGCCCGATGATGTGGACACCGAGGATTTCCCCGTTGGCTGCCGCCACGATTTTGACGACGCCATCCAGATCCCTCTGGGCCAGAGCCTTGCCATTGGCCATGAAGGGGAACTTGGCCACCTTATACTCCAGCTTCCGGGCTTTGGCCTCATCCTCGCTGATGCCGACGCTGGCCACTTCAGGCAGGGTAAAGACGCAGGCGGGAACCACCCGGTAATCCATCTCCGCCTTGCGACCCATAATATTCTCTGCCGCCACAATCCCCTCATGGGAGGCCACATGGGCCAGCATCAAATTGCCCACGCAGTCGCCGATGGCCCAGATGCCGGGGACATTGGTGGCCATGGTCTGGTCAACTTTGATGCCGCCCCTGCGGTCATGGTCAATGCCCAAACCCTCCAGGTCCAGGCCGCCAAAGTTAGGCATCCGCCCGGCTGCCAGCAGAACTTGTTCCACTATAACCTGCTGCTTGCCCTTATTGCCCTCTATCTCCACGTTGAGGCCGTCGGGACATGGGGTTATAGCGCTGACCTTGGCGCCGGTGTGAATTGTCACGCCAGCTTTGCGCAGGCAAACCCCTAAGCGCTTGCCCAATTCCCCGTCCAACGTGGAAAGCAGTCCCGGCAGCATTTCCACCAGGGTTACCTTGACGCCAAAGGAGGCAAAAATGCTGGCAAACTCTGCCCCGACAACGCCCCCGCCCACCACCAGCAGAGACTGAGGCCGGGTCTCGGAAGAAAGGATACCATCGGTATCAATGACGCCGGGGCTGTCGATGCCAGGGATGGGAGGCCTGCCCTGGCTAGAACCAGTGGCGATGATGATATGTTTTGTCTCCACTTCTCTGTCCCCCAGGCGCACCTTGCCCGGAGCGACAATTTGCGCCCGGCACTGGGCCAACTCGATGCCGTTAGCATGCATCAGGCCGCCGATGCCCTGGACCAAAGCGCTGACAACCTGGTCCCGATGTCGGGCCACCCCGGAATAATCCAGGCTGAGGCCGGTAAAGTTCAGACCGATAGCATCCCCATGCAGGGCCGCAGAATAAACTGAGGCACAATGAACCATGGCTTTGGTGGGAATGCAGCCCCGGTTAAGGCAGGTGCCACCCAATTCCCTTTCCTCAGCCAGCAAAACCTTGCCCCCCAGCTGGGAAGCCCGAATAGCGGCTACGTACCCCCCCGGGCCGCCGCCAATTATCACAATGTCATACACTGTATCACCTCGCCACACCGGGGACGGGACTTTTCGTTGCGCCCGGCCCCGGTCATTTTTAGTGTAGATATTTCAAGGGAAAAAATGCGACAACCAGGCTCATTCCCCCAATATCGCAAGAGGGCGCCTACAACCAGCGGAGGATAGGGTTGCGGGCGGCTGCGACTTCGTCCAAGCGGGAAATGGGAGTGGTATGAGGGGCATTGGTGACCTTTTCCGGAGTCTCCTCTGCCTCTTTGGCGATCTGGAGCATGGCATCGATAAAATAATCCAGGGTCTCCTTGCCCTCGGTCTCGGTAGGCTCAATCATCATAGCCTCGTCGACAATCAAGGGGAAGTAGATTGTTGGCGGATGGACGCCAAAGTCCAGCAGCCTTTTAGCGATGTCCAAGGTATGCACGCCCTTGACCTTCTGGTGCTTAGCGGAGATGACAAATTCGTGCATGCACAAGCGGTCATATTCCAGATGATAGGCGCCTTTTAGCCGGGCCTGGAGGTAGTTGGCATTGAGGACAGCATCCTCACTGGCCAATTTCAGGCCCTGGCCGCCCAACATGCGGATATAAGCGTAGGCCCGGACATTGACGGCAAAGTTGCCATAGAAACTGTGGACCTTGCCGATGGATTCGGGACAATCATAGTCCAGGCTGAACTCATTCTCCTTTTTCACCACCCGAGGCACAGGCAGGCAGGGAATGAGCTTGGCCTTGACCCCAACGGGCCCGGAGCCGGGTCCGCCGCCGCCGTGAGGTGTGGAAAAGGTCTTGTGCAAGTTTAGATGGACCACATCAAAGCCGGTATCTCCCGGGCGCACCTTGCCTAGAATGGCATTGGCATTGGCGCCGTCATAGTAGAGCAGGCCGCCGGCCTGGTGGACGATCTCGGCGATTTCGGCGATATTTACATCAAAGAGCCCCAAAGTATTCGGATTGGTCAGCATCAGGGCCGCCACTGTATCATCGGCCTTGGCCCTCAGGTCTTCCAGGGAAACGCAGCCCTTAGCATCAGATTTGACCTGGACGATATTCATGCCCGCCATGGCTGCGCTGGCCGGGTTGGTGCCGTGGGCCGAATCAGGGACGAGAATGGTCTTGCGCTTAAAATCGCCCCTGGCCTTGTGATAGGCGACGATCAGTTTAAGGCCGGTATATTCGCCATGGGCTCCCGCCACCGGCTGCAGAGTTACGGCATCCATGCCGGTTATTTCCGCCAGGTACTGCTCCAGTTCATAGACCAGCTGCAGGGCGCCCTGAGCGCATTTTTCCGGGGCCAGGGGATGGAGCCTGGCAAAGCCGGGCAGCCTGCTCACATTTTCATTGATTTTGGGATTGTACTTCATGGTGCAGGATCCCAGAGGATAGAAGCCGTTGTCGACGCTGTGGTTGAGCAAAGACAAGTTAAGGTAATGGCGGATGACATCGCCTTCGCTTACCTCAGGCAGAGCCGGCGCCGTTTGCCGAATCTGGTCAACTGGCAGCAGCTGGCTAATGTCCTGTTCGGGCACATCACAGTCAGGCAGTGAATAACCCACCCGGCCGGGAACGCTTCTTTCAAAAATCAGGGGAACCAGGGGTTTCACTTGGCTAACACCTCCCGGAGGGCGGCAGAGCAGCCCAGGATTTCATCTTTGCTGCGCTTTTCCGTTACGGCCACCAGCAAATGATCCCTAAGCTCAGGGAAAAAGCGGCCGAGATCTATGCCGGCATGATAACCCTTGCCCAACATGGCCTCAATGACCACGTTGGCCGGCTTGGGGAGGGTAACAACAAACTCCTTGAAAAAAGGCCCGGCAAAAGGCAGCCCCACCCCTGGAATCGCCGCCAGTTGTTCTCTGGCAAAAGCGGCTTTTAAGAGAGACTGACGCGCCACTTCCCTCAAGCCCTCAGGCCCCATCAGGCTCATGTATACAGAAGCCGCCAAGGCGCACAGGGCCTGGTTGGAGCAAATATTGGAGGTGGCCTTTTCCCGACGGATATGCTGTTCCCGGGTCTGAAGGGTAAGGACATAGCCACGGCGTCCATTGGTATCTGTGGTTTGGCCCACAACCCTGCCCGGCATTTTCCGGGTCAGTTTCTCGGTGACCCCCATGAAGCCCAGGAGGGGGCCGCCGAAGCTTTGGCTGAGACCCAGGCCCTGGCCTTCGCCAATGATAACATCGGCGCCCATATGAGCCGGAGCCTCCAAGAGACCTAAGGAGATGGGATCGGCGCTGACCACAAACAGCCCCTTTTCCGGGGCCATTAGCTTGCCCAGGGCGGGCAAATCTTCAATGATGCCAAAGAAGTTAGGGGACTGGACCATGAGGGCCGCCACATCTTTGCCCAGCAGAAATTTAATGGCCTCTATATCCAGTCTTCCCCCCACACATGGAACTTCCACTATCTCGACATCTAAATTCTCCATATAAGTAGCCAAGACTCTGCGGTACCAAGGATGCATGCTCCCCGCCACCAGCAGTTTTCTGTTTCTGGTGGCGTTTATGGCCAAAATGGCCGCCTCAGCTACAGCCGTCGCCCCATCGTAGAGTGAGGCATTGGCGGCATCGGCGCCGGTCAGCTGGCAGATCATCGACTGATACTCAAAAATAGCCTGCAGCGTGCCCTGGCTGACTTCAGGCTGGTAAGGGGTATAAGCGGTATAGAACTCGGAACGGGTGAGCACATGGTCGATGGCAATGGGCGAAAAATGGTCGTAGATGCCGCCCCCGAGAAAATTGACGGCTCCCACGTTGTTTTTGCCCGCAAGCTCTTCCATATGGGCCACAAGGCTGGCCTCAGCCAGGGGATGAGGGAGGTTAAGGGGCCGATTGAGGTGAAGCTTTTCGGGTATGTAGCGGAAAAGCTCCTCCACAGTTTCGGCCCCAATCGCCTCCAGCATCTGCCTGCGTTGTTCCGGGGTATTAGGCAGGTACTGGTTATTCATGAAATTACTCCTCTTCAGCAGCAAACTGCTGGTATTCGGCGGCATCCATCAGGCCGGAGATTTCCTCGTCTTCAGCCAGTTCAAATACTGCCAGCCAGCCGTTGCCATAGGGATCGGAATTAACCAATGACGGGTCATCTTCCAGCTCTTCATTGATTTCCACAACCACTCCGGCCAAAGGCGCATAGACATCGGCAGCGGCCTTGACTGACTCCAGAACGGCAAAGGCGTCCCCTTCGGAAAATTCTTCTTCCAGTTCCGGCAGCTCAACAAAGACAATATCCCCTAACTCATGCTGAGCAAAATCTGTGATGCCTACCTTGACTAAGTTGCCTTCAATTTTAACCCATTCGTGATCCCGGGTGTACTTTAGATCCTGAGGAATTTTCATTTATTTTGCCTCCCTTTGATAAAATGGTAATTTAGTCACCCTGGCCTCCAGGCGGCGCTTGCGCACGCCAACCCAGAGAGCCGTGCCCTCCTGGAGATAATCCCTGGCCACCAGGGCATTAGCAATATTGGCATTAACTGTAGGCGAGAAGGAACCGGTGGTCACAAACCCTACTTCTTCTCCCTGGGCATTAAAAACAGGATATTCCGCCCGGGGGATGCCCTTATCCACCATGGTCAGTCCCACCAGCTGGCGGGGCAGGCCCTTTTCCTTCAGGGCCGCTAATGCAGTCTTGCCGATGAAGTCCGCCTGTTTTTTCAGCTTGACAAAGAATCCCAATCTGGCTTCCAGGGGCGTGATTTCCTGGGAAATCTCATGGCCGTAAAGGGGCAAATGCGCTTCAAATCTAAGGGTATCCCTGGAACCCAGTCCGCAGGGAATTAACCCCTGGTCTTTGCCGGCTGCCATTATCTCTTGCCACAGCTTGACAACATTCCCTGGCTGGCAATAGATTTCAAAGCCGTCTTCGCCGGTATAGCCGGTGCGGGAAACAAGGGCAGGGATGCCGACGATTGCCACGGGATCGGCAAAGCGGAAAAAGCCTATTTCCTCCAGCCTGAAATCCGTAAGCTGCTGCAGTATTTTCTCAGCCAGGGGGCCCTGAATCGCTAACTGGGCAGTGCCGGCAGAGAGATTGTTCAGCACTGCCCCCGGGACTTGGTGACTGACCAGCCATTCCCAGTCTTTGTTGGTGTTGGCTGCATTGACCACCAGCAGGAATTTTTCGGGGCCATAGCGGTATATTAAGAGGTCATCAACCACTCCCCCATGTGGATAACACATAAAAGTGTAGATTACCTGGTTGTCGGTCATTTTGCTGACATCGTTGGTAACGATCCCATCCAGCCAGGCAAGGGCCTGGGGACCCTCAACAGCAATCTCCCCCATATGGGAGACATCAAAGAGTCCGGCCCGTTTGCGCACCGCCTCCACTTCATCCAGAATGCCGGAATACTGCACCGGCAGGGCCCAGCCGCCAAAATCCACGATTTTGCCCCCAGCCGCCACATGTTCCTGGTACAGCGGTGTCTTTAGCAAGTTTTCCATTTTTTCACCTCCATTGATAGTGTATACAAAAAAGAACAGAAAAAGCATTTTGCCCTTCTCTGTCCTGGTACCTGAGAGATATTATCCCCTTTGGTGCGTATACACGCTCTCCAGAGTTGTGTCAGCACAACAGTCTTTTTGCCTGAAAGTTTCGCTGGCAGTCGGCACACTGCTGCTTTCTTCTTCGGCGCCCCTGGGGGACTCTCCCATTGTGCATCATCCACCTATTCTGTTCCGGCGAGTATAGTTCGACCTTCCCCCGGCAAAGTCCTGCAAATGTTACCAAAGTGATATATATAACATATAGTTCGGTAGAAGCAGGTAAAATTGGCAACTATATCGCCTTTAATTGCTCCTTCTTGAGATTTTCTACACAAAGTTTAATCTGGGACTTTAACAGGTTATAGTCTTCCACAAGCTGGTCAAAGGAATCCCCGCTCATCCGCCACTGGGACCAAGGCATGAAGCCGATTTCCACCTCGCCCTGGGGTGTTATGACAACCCTCGCCTCAATATCCACTTCCGCCAGCCTGATCTTGGCAACCAGCTCTTTCTTGACTTCTACGGTAACCACAAAAACACCCCCTGCCAACAACTATGTGACAGGGGATATTTTTATGCCTGTTGCCGGGAGATTTCTTCTCGCCCGCTCCTGACAGACATTTCTGCCCGCCGGACAAGTTCCGCCAGCTCGGCCTTAATGGGAGAGGCGGCGGGCTCCGCCAGCCAGGGCAAATTAATATCCACATTCGCCCGTGCGCCGGTAAAGGCAGTAAACAGCAGCTCTGTCCCCACCTTTAAATCGCTGATGGCGTTGGGATTGCCTTTGGCGGCCAGAGGCGGGATCCGCTCCAGCAGGCTGACACAGACTGCCGCCGTCTCCAGGGGGGTGCGGGTGGCCTCCAGGGTAGCGGCATCAATTGCCTCCTGGCGCCTGGCCTTTTCGGCCTCAGTTTCCCGGGGCAGGCGGTTGGCTGCCACTATTCCTTCATACGCGGCGCTGTCCCTATCCACTAACTGAAGAAGCTGCCCCTTCAGCTCCAGGGCAAAGGCTGCCACAGTTTTCATCTCTTCTTTGACGGCAGCATATTTCTTCCTGCCGGCAGTCAGGTTGCAGAACATAGCAACCAGGGCAGAACCCATGGCGCCGGCCAGGGCGGCAGCGCTGCCACCGCCGGGAGTGGGATTGCCGTCAGAAAGCCGCTGCACAAATTCTTCAATGCTCAACTGTGCAAACATTTCCTCACCTCGTCACTCTATATTCATATGACAAACATCATTAAAACCTTCTACTGCAACCAGTCCCCCTGGCTGCCAACGCATGGGCGTAATGCTGCAGTTGCGGACGAAGAACTTGCCCCTGGTCTTCCAGGATAAACCCAGCAATTTGTTCATCACCGCCCGGATTACGCCCCCGTGACTGACTACCGCCACTTGGTCCGTATCCGCATGGGCTGCTGCAATCTTATCCAGCGCCTCCATACAACGCTTCTGGAAATCCGGGTAGTATTCTCCTCCCGGAGGAGCAGGGGCTTCCGGGGGGCAGGCATGCCACTGCCGCCCCAGCTCCGGCCATTTTTCCCAGATTTCATCCCAGCCCAGGCCGGCCCATTCACCTACATTTATCTCACTTAACTCCACCACCACCTGCACCTCTAAATCATGGCAAGAAGCCACAGCCCTGGCGGTGTCTAGGGCCCGGCTCAAATGGCTGGAATAAATCCCGTCCAAGTGCTTGTCCCCCAGAAAGGCGGCGAGCTGACGGGCTTCAGCCCTTCCTTTTTCGCTTAAGGGAATGTCCATGACCCCCTGAAAACGCCGCTCCCTGTTCCAGATGGTCTCCCCATGGCGGATTAAGAGTATACGGGCCATCAGCTGTTCTCCTCATACTTGTGCTGCAGCTGAAGGCGCCGGTTATGCCAGGCCATGCCTAAGTTGACCAGAGTGTTGACCAGGTCGGGACCGCTGATACCGCTCTGCTCCCACAGCTTGGGATACATGCTGATGGCGGTAAAGCCGGGCATGGTGTTAATTTCATTTATAATGACTTCGCCTCCGGCAGCGACAAACATATCCACCCGGGCCAGGCCCACAGCATCTACAGCCTTAAAGGCCGCCACCGCCAGCTCCCGGGCTCGGGCAATGACAGCGTCACCCAGCTCTGCGGGAATCACCAGGCGGGAGCGCTGGTCAATATACTTGGCCTTATAATCGTAGAACTCGTTGACAGGAATGATTTCTCCCGGCAGCGAAGCCCTGGGGTTTTCGTTGCCCAGGACACTGACCTCTACTTCCCGGCCGCGGATCTCCGCTTCCACCACAATTTTATAATCATAGCGCAGGGCCTCTTCCACGGCCTCGATTAATTCCTGCTCCCGGGCGGCCTTGCTAATGCCTACACTGGAACCAAGATTGGCCGGTTTGACAAAGACAGGCCACCCCAGGCGTTCCTCTATTCTCCGGACAAGCTCCCGCCGGCCCTCCTGCCACTCCCACTGGTAAAAAGAGATATAACTCCCCATAGGCAAATTGAAGTTGCGAAAGGCTGCCTTCATCTGGGCCTTATCCATGGCCAAGGCGGAACCCAGTATGCCCGAACCTACATAGGGGATGCCCGCAAGTTCTAGGGCCCCCTGGATGGTGCCATCCTCACCAAAAGGACCGTGGAGAACCGGAAAGACAATGTCAATGTCCAGGGGCTGGCCGTTGCACATCAAGCCCTGGCCCTGAAAACTAAGGTCCAGAAAAACATTGCTGGCTTGACTCAGGTCCCTGCCCTCAGAGAGCATTGCATGAATGTCAGGATGCTGCAGCCATTGCCCATCATTGGTGATGCCAATGGGCAAGACAGTATGGCCGGCCTCAACCAGGGAATCCATAATATACCGGGCAGAGCGCAAAGAGACCTGATGCTCTCCTGAGCGGCCGCCCATTAGGACTGCTATTTTCATAATTCCACCTCACCCTCAAGATATCCCCGCCCTGCGGGGTCTTCCCGCCCAAAACCCTCGTTCCCTGTAGGGGAGGGGTTTCCCCTCCCCGAATCTGGGTGGCCGGGAGCCGAAACGGCTCCCCTACATGGCGCCCCTCCCAAAACCTGCGTTTCTTGTAGGGGAGGGTTTCCCCTCCCTGAATCTGCGTGGCCGGGAGCCGGAACGGCTCCCCTACAATAATATATTACTCTATTTCCGGTTGTTTACCCCTGCGGGTAACCAATTCGGCGCCAATTATCCCCGCCATAATCAGTCCACTGCCCACAAAGCCCAGCGGCGGCAGCTTTTCCCCCAGCAGAATAAAGGCAAAGACAGCTGCAAACACCGGCTCCAGGGTAAAAACCAGAGCCGCCCTTTCGGGGCTGACCAGGCGCTGGCCCCAGGTCTGGCCGGCAGTGGTTAGAATAGTGCCGACAATGGCCAGGTATAAAAGCCCTGCCCACACTGGCCCGGCGAGACTGACAGGCTCCTCTAACAGCAATGAGGCGGCCCAACAGGCAATTCCCGTAAATGCCACCTGGACCAAGGTCAGCATCAGCACCCGACAGCGGGGAGCGTATTTCCCCAGATTCAAGATATTCACTGCAAAGGCCACAGCGCAGATAAACAAAGACAAATCTCCCTGGTTAAACACAAAAAAACCTGCAGAAAAATCCAGGCTGAGGAGAGCCAGCCCAACAGCCGCCACAGCGGCGAATATGTAGACTGCAAAATGGGGACGCCTGCGGAAAAAGACAGCGCCAAATAAGGGCACCAGCACCACGGCCAGGCCGGTGATGAACCCGGCCTTGGCGGCAGTGGAATAAACCATTCCCACTGTCTGGGCAATGTAGCCAATAGCCATTGAAGCGCCGCTGATTATCCCTCCGATTAGCTCATCCCTGGTGATTGAAGGAATATGCCTCAAGTTGAGGAAGACCAGGCCCAGAGCTGCCAGAGAAAACCGCCAGGCCAGGAAATACAGGGGCGGAACAGAGTCTAGAGAAGATTTGGTCACCGAAAAGGTAGTTCCCCAGATAAGAGTAACCATGATAAGGGCAGAATATCCCATCCATCTTTTTCGTTGCACACAAATACCCCGTTTGCCGAAAGTTTATATTTGCCTTGTACCTTTAATCTGCTTTTGATTATAGCATACGCAACAAAAAAAAGGGCTCAAGCCCTCGCCTTGCCGACAAACAGTATTAACTAAACTCTCTAGGGTGTTGTAAAGCGCACAGCGGTTACCGGATGATCCAGGGAGATAAGGTCTTGTTCCTTGAGATTTAAGAGCAGTACTGAGGATTCCAGTTTATAAGTAAAGGTTCTTTTTGCGGCCTCCAGCTTAAAATTGAGCGTATTGCCATCGAGCTTAAAGACCAGGCCCGAGATGAAATTGCCGGAAAATAACTGCTCGCCTTCTCCATTGACAAAGACGACCACATTATTCACTTCATCAAAATAAATGTAACGGTATCCGGGTTCAGCATCCGCCGGGTTCCAGCTGTCCAACAACTCCAAACTCTTGGCAAAGCGGACTTCCCGGGTAATCCTTTCTGAAGCAATGCGCAGATCGTAATGCAAATCGTTTTTATCCGAGCCGGAACGGTACATTTTATTGCTCATGATGACAAAGGAGTACATTGCGGAAAGCAATAAACCAACTATTGCAACCGTGGCTAAAACCTCAATCAGCGTAAACCCCTGTTTATCACGCCACAATATTATCACCACCCGGCTTTCAATTTAATCATCATCGGCAATGAAAGTGACATAAGTCTCCTTGCCATTAGAACCTTCCTGTTCGATAGTAATTAGTGTGCCGGTTATTGATGCACCAAACACCTCAACAATATAATTTGGCTCCCTGGTAATTGTTACTCCTTCAGGTCCTTCATAATCCGGATCGCTGATTGCTTTTTCCATCTCTTCCTGGAGAGAATAGGTGGCAACGCTTTTTTCCCCTGCGGAGCTGGTAGCCCGTAAGCTTGACATCATTATTCCGCTGATCGCCAAAACAGCTAATAACAGAATAGCGGTTGCGGCCATAACCTCAACCAGGGAAAACCCCTGCTTGCGCCTAAGGAAACTCATGCTCCATCCCTCCTAAAGGCTTTAATTAGTCCAGTCACCGATTTTAAAGCCCACATCGCCACTGTCAAACTCAATGTCGGGAATTGCATTCCAATCCCAGACTTCCTCACCGTCTTTTCTAAAATACACGCTGCCCTGGGTGCCCATAGCAAACTCTCTGCATACAATGGGACCCCGCACTTCGCCTTGGGTAGCCAGGGTAACTGTGGCATTAGGAGCATAAATAGCGCGCACATAAGTAGTACTTTGTGTGGACAGCTTAACCTCCGTTCCGCTGGAAAAAATGCTGCCAATAATATCTCCCTGGGTGGAGAGGTCAATCTTTGCCCGCTCCACATAAATACAACCGTAAAAATCGCTCTGAGCGGAAAACTTCAGCAACTCGCCTTTATAATAAAGCATTACTTTATTGGGGTCGCTATTCCAGTTAAACGAAGTCTGGGAGCACATTTCGAAGTTATCTTCAACATACAGAATGAGCTTGCCGCTGCCTCTGACTGTGACACTGCCCTGACTGCCAACCACAAAATCCTTGACACGTACTCGCAAAGTGCCCGAGCCTACATTGAATGTCAAGCTGCACTGATTGAGGACGTTGATTGTGTCATAATAGCCGTTTTCACTTATGGTGGTTGTACCCATCCTGTTGTTAGCGGTAAGGCTACCTTTATAGGGGAGGTCGGGAAACTCAGGAAATACTGGCATGGGGTAGTGGCGTTCCTCGGGCAAATTGCCTTTATTACCGTTAATCGCTCCCCCAAACCAGCCGCCGTCAGTCTTAATTACCTGATCAGGATCGCCGCCGGGGCCAACATAGACATCGCCGTTGATTTTAGACTGGGTCCCTAAAGTCACGGAATTATTTGCCACTGAATTGGTGCCAACATCCCCATAAATTCTTGTCTGAGTTCCCATTGACATGGCGCCTTCACAAAACACTGCCATATCTAATTCGGGGAAAGCGCCGGGAATCAGAGATAATGACACCTTTTCGGAAAAGTCGCCAGAGTGCCCTCTGGATTCTACCTTAATTTTGCCATCCTCTTCTGTAACGCTGATGATGAATTTGCCATTGCCGATATTTACTTCATCTTCGCCCTGAATGAGGATATCTTGAATTTTGTCCGGGTTTTGCTGCAGGTAATGAGCAACAGCCTCTGCCCCGCTGCGGGCAAAGTAAAACGCCTCGTTGTTTCTATCCTGGCGAACAGCCTGTTTTTTGTCAATGATACTGGAACTCAAGAGAGCTGTGCCCAGGACAGTCAGCGAAAGCATCATAACAAGCACCAAAACAAGAACGGAACCCTGTTGGTTTTTGAGATACATTTACTTCCCCCCCCCCAGTTTTTTATTTAGGAAAATTAATCCAATATCATTATTCACTATAGACCGTGGCCTGTCAAGAAGAACATGATTTATTATGTTAAATTAAGACTACCAGGCCCATAAGAGCAGGGACAGATTGATATAGCAGGCAATCAAATTATCGCCTAAAAACATGGCAATCCATGCCCCTGCGGCCAGGAAAGGGCCGAAGGGCAGGGCCTTGCCCTTTTTTCCCCGTAGCAGCATGCCCACAGCCAAAATGCCCCCGGTAAAAAAGGCTGCAGCCGCTGCCACCAGAGCCAACCGCCATCCCAATGCCAAGCCAATTGCTAGGCCAAGCTTGATATCCCCGCCCCCCATGCCGCCGCGGCTGGCAACAGCAATGAGCAATAGTAGGGAAAAAAGGATGGCGCCACCCAGCAAGCTGCCCCAATTGAAGGTGACCAGGGCAATAAGGCCCAAGACAGCTGCGGCCCCAAGGCTGACCTGATCGGGAATCTCCTGATGGGACAAATCTGTGCCTATGGAAATCACCAGGGCCAAGGAGAGAAGGCAGTACACCAATGTCTCAACTGACAGGCCCCATTGCCAGCCAATCAGAGCAAATAACACCCCGGTGCTCAGTTCCACCAAAGGATAACGGACGGGGATTTTGCCGCCGCACATGCCGCATTTGCCCCGAAGAATCAGCCAGCTAATAATGGGAAGCAAATGCCAAAATTTAAGGGGTTTTTGGCAATGAATGCAGTGAGACGGAGGCCAAACAATGGATTCCTCCCGGGGCAACCGCCAGATGCATACATTAGCAAAACTGCCAAAGATAGAACCTAAAAGGAACAGGACAGCCGCTATAATCTTTTCCATCTTCAATCTATAAAAGGGTTATCCTTGCCCGGTGCCTCAAAAAGCGTAAGCCGGTTGAAATCTTCAGCATATACTGTAAACTGCAAGGCACACTGGACACCCTTGTCCTTATCCTCTTTTATGCTGAAAGCTTGCAGCGAAAGGAGGCGTTCCCCCTCTTCCAAAGCCTGAATATATGAAAACACCGCAGAATAGGACCCGGTAAATTTCAAGGTGAAGTCCATCGCCAGATAGGGGACGAGCTCATAGGGTTCGGAAGCACCAATGTTGCTCAAGGAGACGCCCATTCCCGCAGCCAAAGATTCTAAGCCTGTCAGCAATTCCCGCACCATTCCCTGTTCAGGAAGCTGCAAGGCCAGGGAGTCCTCTTGCGCCTGCAGGGCTGCAGTATCAATAGCATTGAGCTTGGTTAGATTTTGCTCCAATCCTTCCTTTTCCTGTTCTGTCTTAGCCAGCTGATTTTGCGCTGCCTGGATTTTATTCAGAGTAGGAGACAAACCAAAATACCAGACAAGTACGTTTATGAGGACGAAAGCTACCGCCGCCAAAATCCATTTGTTTTGCAGGGTTAATTTATTCATCCTCCGGCACCTCCCGCCTATACCAGTCAAACAAATACAAGCTGAATTTTTCAGGGGGCTCAGCACTGATGAACCGTACAATCTCCACGTCCGTTTCCTGCTGCAGGCTGCCTAGAAAAGCGGCTACGGATTTAAAACTTTCAGTGCTGCCATTAATCTTTATATTGCCGGCTGCACATGTGATTTCCGTAAGTCTAATCTTAGGCACCATAGCATTTTCGATGGCTGTTAATGCCGGATGCCACAATGTTAACTGTGCAAGCTGAGCAGAAATATAATCTGCCTTTTCCTGAACCGCAATTTCCAATTCCGTTTTCCAGTGAGCTTCGTCCACTTGCCGTTGAAGATTGGACACCTGGACTTCCATGGAATTTATGGAGTTGTTGACTTTAATCAGGTTGAGATGCAAAGTCAGCCAATACGAGCTGGTTATTATAAGGTTAAGCATGAGGACAACAGCCAGGACAACCGGCCAGATCCTAACCGGGGGTTTTGGCCTGAATTGGGCTGGAAGCAAGTTTACCTGCATATGCATTTATTTTCCCTCCCACATTCCGGCGCCCAAGGCAACATTGTATATAATCTTATCATGGCGGGGCCTGTAATCTTTGCTGGAAAACTCAACATACCCGGGTTCCACCCCGGTAATCTCCTGGACCAGGGCACTGGTGCCCCGGAGCAAACTGGCGCCGCCGGTCAGCAATATCTGGGAAAAATGATCACTGGCTTTATCGGTAAAATTGCTGCGGTAATAGTCCAGCGACCGCTGCAGCTCCCGGCCCAGTTCCCGAAACCAGGAACTCAGCCAATTCTCCTGATAATCACCTTGAACTTTTTTGGCCTCAGCTTCTGCAAAGGATATGCCATTAGCTGTAGAAATAGCGCTGGTAGCAGCCTCGCCGCCAATATTGAGATTACGGGAGAAAATAAGCTTTGCGCCGCCGTAAAAATGCACCTGGGTGGTTTCCGCACCCACATCAATAATCAAGGTTGTATCTTGAGTATCCTTGAGCAGCCACCGCCCCAGAGCCATGGGGGCAATATCCAGAGCCAGCAGTTTCAGACCGGCATCATTGATTGCCTTGGCATAACGCTCGGCAATCGAATCCCGGACCGCCACTAAGAGGATATCCTGCATTTCCCCTTCATCAATGATAGAAAGGCCATGGCTGACCCAATCCATCTGGGCTTCTTCCAGAGGAAAAGGCAATACCCGCCTGGCTTCCCACTGCACTGCCTCGGCAGTTTCCTTGGCCTTCATCCTGGGCAGCTGAATGTGGCGAAGCACTAGAGTGCTGGCCGGCAAGGCGGCGACGACGTAATGGTGGTCCAATTGGTTCCTTTTTATCCATTGGCGCAGGAATTCGGAAAGCCCTTCGGAACTCTGGAGCACTCCCTTGCTCACAACCCCTGCAGGAGTTTCCAGGCTCAAAATCAGCGGTCTGCCCTTGGGAGTAGGCAAACAGACCTTGATCAGAGAACTGCCTATATCCAGCCCCAGTTTGTATTTTTTAGAAAAAAAAGGCATGGCTATTGCTCCCTTCTGGTGCAAGTATTGGCGAAAGGGAAGCCCGGGCGGCGCGAGAGCACCGCCCATGGGCTATTGAGCTGAAAGGGATTAGTTGGCGGGAGAATAAGTGAAAATAATAGTTTTTTTGCCGTCTGTATTGTCGCCAACAGCTGCACCAATTGATCCAGCTTTGCCCTTAACTGTTGAAGCATCGATTACAACTGTATCTGTAACTCCGCCTTTAGCTATAATGTAATCCCATGTAGATTGATCCAGGAACTTCATGATTCCAGCGTACGTAAGGGCCTTTAAATCCGCTTCAGTTGCCTGGACTTCTTGATCCAAAATCCACTGTTCTACAGCTTTTCCCAGCTGTGCAGCTAAGGCCTCGTCACTTTTTTCCCGGGTCTCTCTGATGCGGCCAATGACGTTGGGAGCGGCGATGGCGGCAAGAATGCCGATAATAGCCACGACAACCAGGACTTCAATCAGGGTAAAGCCTTTTTTGTTGTTTAAAGCGCGATACAAGAAATTTAACATCTCAATTCCTCCTGTTTTTTTTTGGCAGAGAAACACAGCCGATTATATTTAGGCTTAACCACCCCCAAAAACTTTTCTTGTCTCTAAACTATTTTTAGCTGCGTCAGCAGCGTGACGCCAATTACAGGTCCACCGCCCCGGACATTTTAAACATGGGCAGCATAACGGCGGCAAGAATGATGCCGACCAATACCGCCAGGAAAAGAATCATCAGGGGCTCGATGATGGAACTGAGCCTGTCTACAGTATACTTGACTTCGCTCTCGTAAAAGTCAGCGACTTTGCCCAGCATCTCGTCCAAGGCCCCGGCTTCCTCACCCACTTTGAGCATGTGCATGACCAGAGGGGTAAAGTGAGGGGAATTGCTCAGCCCCTGACTTAAGTTCATGCCCTCGGACACCGCCCTGCGGGCATAGAGGATGGCACTGGAATACTCGACATTGTTGACGACCCGGGCAACTATTTCCAAAGCCTGCATCATGGGGACACCGCTGGATACTAGGATGCTTAAGGAACGGCAAAAGCGGCCGATGGCAGAGTTTTTGAAGATGACCCCGAATTTAGGCAATTTCAGAGACACACGCTGAATAGCATAGCGCCCTTGGGTTGTCTTGGACCAGCGGATGAATAGAAAAATACCTAAACCCAATAAAGGGAAGACAATGTAAAAATAACTTTTCATGATATCGCTGATAAAAATCAATATTCGCGTAATAGTCGGCAGTTCCATCCCTGAATCCGAAAACATTGTGGCGAAACCGGGGATGACAGTGAGCATCAAGACGACGACGACGATAATAGCGGCGACACCGATAAAACTGGGATAGGTAGTAGCCGATTTAACTTTTTCCAGGATTTCCGCCTGGTTTTCAAAATACTCGGCCATGCGTTCCATAACCTCATCCAGAGCCCCAGAGGTCTCACCGGCCTCAACCATGCTAGTAAAAATGCTGGGGAAAAAATCTTTATGCTTCATGCATGCCTCGCTAAAGGTCCTGCCTGTTTCCAGTTCTTTGCCGATATCTGACAGGATCTCGGCCATCAGGGGGTTATCCGCTTGGGCGGCAATCGCCGAAATCGAGGACATTATTGTCACCCCGGCATTAACCATGGTAGACATCTGGCGGCAGAAGACAGCAAATTCCCTTAGGGTTACCTTTTTTTTCTGAAACAGAGAAACAGATTTAGCCTTAGTCTTGCCAGGGGATAAATCCAGCACAGTTAAACTGCGCTGGCGAATCAGTTCGGCGGCGCGATTGATGTCGTCAGCATGAATCTGTCCGTTGACTACCTTGCCGTAGGCATCCCTGGCTTTGTAGCTGTACAAGTTTGGCACAATAATTCCCCCTTAGCGAGCATATAGATGCGCTTAAAACACCACAGGACTAATGATATCCTTATCCACCAGCTTTTTTAAAGCCTGGTCAAAGGTTTGCATGCCATATTGGCCGCCAGTCTCCATGGTGGTAGGAATTTGATGCATCTTTCCTTCCCGGATCAGATTCTTTACTGCCGATGTGCCCAAGAGAACTTCACAGACCACAACCCGGCCATTCCCGTCTTTTTTGGGCAGAAGCCTCTGAGCAACTACACCTCTGAGGGTATCTGCCAGCTGCACCCGAATCTGCTGCTGC
>ENA-UOOM01000222-UOOM01000222.1-fermentation-metagenome-genome-assembly--contig:-NODE-222-length-70972-cov-37.590282_pt1 | contig 70972 bp, 64 predicted proteins | sample MGYA00245781_ERZ724031 | MGnify/ENA primary metagenome ERZ724031 (study PRJEB28704, sample SAMN03018317) | fermentation metagenome | biome: anthropogenic terrestrial biome; feature: soil; material...
TACACAAGTGGGGGTAGGCCTTATGTGTCAGGGACAAACCATGTGCACATTTTGCATACATAATGCCTTAACTCGATTTCCCGGAGGCAAGTTTTTCGACGCTAGGAGCCTTGTCGTAAGGATGCTATATAATATATAAATAAATATGTGAATAGCCCGATCCGACTGAACCTTGTTTGCCGAGCCCCTGAGCCTCAACTGAACCGCAAAATTTGCGATTCAGGATGAAAGTCCGACCAGTTCACTAACAAAAACCAGGGGATGGTTTTTGGGGGGGTGGACAGAATCCCTATTTTCTGGGCCTTTTTTACTACAGAAGCATTATTATTCTTAGCACTGTGGTGTCCATTTAGAGAAGAACGGCAAGGATTCACGGGTGACTGTAATTGCAAAGATCTTAGAACGTTTCCAAGAGAGTATCAAACTCATCTTCGTTCATTCTGCCATATATCTGCGGTAACCCCTCCCGCTTGAAGCGTAGTATTTTCCCATATGATAACTTGAATGCTATAACAATCTTCCACCTGCGTGCTCTACGAATATGCTCATCCTTAGGGTCCCGGAAACTCATGAGTTTAAATACCATAATGTATTTGTCACAAATTCCAAAGACGTATGCAATAGGAATATAAAATAGTGATATAAATATTGGCAATGTGAAACGAATAAGGTTATCAGTAATCGATTTTGTGGTAACTAAATCATTAATCGCAGCCCCCATAGCAAATAATAAGATTCCAATGCCTATTAATGCTTGAAGCGAGTTAAAGAAATGAAAAACTAATTTATATTCATCCCGAAGAGCTGATACAGTAACTATCAAGACAATAAAAGATAGTACGGGAACTAGAATTAATTCAACGCCCAGATGAAAAGTATAAGTGCTGATGAGGAACTCCAAAAGGATGCCTAGCTTAAAATTATTTACAACGATATTTGAAAAGTATTCCGTTTGAAGCTCAGTATTTATCGCTCCAAAACACGCCGGGATACCAACAAAAAGTACTCCCATGATAAGGTCTTTCACATACTTTATATCCCAAAAAGGAAGTAACGATAGAATTGGGATTAAGCATAGACCTAGGGTAACTAAGACTAAAAAAGGAATTGCAAGATATCTGTTCATCGCAGTTTTGACAAGGGTAAAGATGTTTTTTCTAATACCTTCAACGGTAAATAAAAATGCAATTAATATTATTATCCATATTCCGGTTGCCACTTCACGTGTTGAAAAAATGTCAAACATTGTATCACCACCTTTTTATGTTCATCTATATTGGCGATACCTTTCGATTTCATGAGTGAAGATTATATCGCCATAGTTTTCGCTAATTGTGACAGCCTTGTCCTGATCAATGGAGAAAACGTCCGTTTCTATTTACCGAAATTCATCCCTTTCATTTTATCACGTAACTTCTTTTAAGAAGAACGGCAAGGACCCCCCTAGCCATTTGTTTACTAGAAAAAGTTTATCCCCCTCTGAGGTTTAACAGAACGAAAGAATCTGTCAGTCAAGAAGGGAATGATCTGTTACTGGATACTGATATAATGCTCTCGCTAATATAGATTATGGGATATAAGAGATCTAAAATAAGGGGTTTTCATCTGATAATGCTTTTAAATAGCCGTAAAACGGTATCCGCTAATGTATCTAGAAGTACAACTTCGATATGGGGAATCTGTTTTTTCGTCGATGAATTGTTCTTAGCTGATTGAAACATTTTCAAACCAAAGAAGACAATTTTTTCCGAAAAAAAGGGTTTACTAAAAGGGTTGCAGAAAAGTATATGTACAACTACATGTACTTTTCTTCAGTTACCTGCCGCGGAGAGGAGAGGGAAGAAACCAAAATGAGGGGAAACCGTAATCTTCATATGTCTCGCGATGGTAAAACAGACGAATTTTATACACAGCTGTCATTGATTGAAAGTGAATTAAAGCATTACAAGCAATTTTTCAATGGTAAAGTTGTTTTATGTAACTGTGATGACCCCTATGAAAGTAATTTTTTCAAATACTTTGCTTTAAATTTTAATTCGTTAGGCTTGAAAAAGCTTATTGCTACTTGCTATGCTACATCTCCCATCTCTTACACCCAACTGAACTTATTCGGGGAGGATATAGTTACAAATAGTGAGGAAAGCGATCGGAAGCCATATAAGATTGTTATTACCGAGGTCACTGATGAAAACGCTGACGGGCGTGTTGATCTCTCTGATGTTGAGTATCTATTGCGAAACCGCAAAAACCTCTTAACACTTTTGGAGGGTGATGGAGATTTTCGCAGCACAGAATGTGTGGAGCTGCTAAAGCAGGCTGACGTTGTAGTTACAAACCCGCCTTTTTCACTGTTCCGGGAGTATGTGGCACAACTCATGGAATATGAGAAATCATTTATCATTATTGGCAATCAAAATGCTATTACTTATAAGGAAATTCTGCCCTTGATTCGTGATGAAAAAATATGGTTAGGGTATATGAGCGGACATTTCTGGTTCAAGGTGCCTGACACATACGAAGAAAAAAAGACCGACTTCAAAATTGATGAAGATGGACAAAAATGGCGCAGAATGGGTAATATCTGTTGGTTTACCAACGTAGATATCGAGAAGCGCCATGAGGATTTAGCCCTGTTTAGGAACTATTCGCCAGAAATGTACCCTAAGTATGATAACTACGATGCTATAGAAGTTGGGAAAACTGCCGATATTCCTTGTGACTATTACGGCGTTATGGGGGTTCCAATTACCTTTATAGACAAATTTAACCCCGAACAATTTGAGATTTTGGGTGATAGCAGATACCATGACGGGCAGGATTATTCCGATGATATAAACGTTATAAACGGGAAAACCCTGTATAGGCGTATTTTAATTCGAAGACGAAAAAGATAACAAGAAGAAAGTGGGGGTGGAGCATGAAAATAAAGTTATACGAAATACCAGTGAGTGAAGTTGTTGCAGGATATACTGATAGCGCGGAAAACGGTGTTGTCGGTTACAGCGGACGCTTGAATATACGCCCCGCATTTCAACGTGAATTTATCTATAAGGACAAGCAGCGCGACGAAGTCATTCATACTGTTATCCGGAATTTCCCTCTGAATGTCATGTATTGGGTAAAGAGCGACGATGGCAATTATGAACTCCTTGATGGGCAGCAGCGTACAATAAGCCTTTGCCAATATGTGAACAATGATTTTTCTGTTAACTTCAGGGGATTTGATAACCTGACCGAGGCCGAAAAACAACAGATTTTAGACTACCCCTTGATGATTTATATTTGCGAAGGAACAGACAAGGAAAAGCTGGACTGGTTCAAAATAATTAATATCGCAGGGGAACAATTGACGGCGCAAGAATTACGCAATGCTATATATACCGGCGAATGGTTAACTGAAGCAAAGAAGTATTTTAGCAAACCTTGCTGCCCCGCTTACGCGATCGGAGGTGAATATTTGAGTGGATCTGCAATCCGGCAAGATTACCTTGAAACCGCTATCCGTTGGATTGCCGCTCGTGATGGAAGAGAAATTGAAGATTATATGGCACAGCATCAGCAAGACACGAACTGTAATGAGATATGGCTTTATTTTCAAGGTGTTATCAATTGGGTAAAAGCTACCTTCCCCCATTATCGTAGGGAAATGAAAGGGCTTGACTGGGGAATGTTTTATAATAAATATGGCACAGGCAAGTATGATCCTAAAGCATTTGAAGCCCGAATTGTGGAACTTTTGGAGGATGAAGATGTAACCAGGCCTTCAGGAATATATGAGTTCTTGCTTAACGGAGATGAAAGGCACTTAAGTATTCGAGCTTTTTCTCCCAAAATGGCAAGGATGGCATATGAAAGGCAAAAAGGCATATGCTCAACTTGTAATAAGCAATTTGAAATAGACGATATGCATGCCGATCACATCATTCCTTGGAGCAAAGGTGGCAAGACAATCTCCGAAAACTGCCAAATGCTTTGTGCTGACTGCAACAGAAGAAAAGGTAATTTATAGTGTTTCTATTATCCTAATGCTCTGCATTCCAAAATCGGGATATGACACTTCGGTATCTGCTTTAATATATAAACGGGTTTAAAGGAGTGAATTTATGCGTAAGGATCGCACCAGTATGATGTTTCAAGAAGCGCTCCATCAAGTAATAATGAAAAAGCTAGAAGAGGGTATACCTGAGAACGAGGTTATGAAAAGACTTAAAAATATCGACATATCGATGCTATTTATGAAACATTTGGATATCATAGCAGAAAGCACTTTTGACTATTTGAAACAAAGTATGTTTGAGGCTGTTCAATATTGGCGTGCTGAAACCATTGATTTCATTGCACATCAAGAGAAGAAATGGGGCAGGTGTTTTGTGGCATCGGAAGCAATGTATGTTATTGCATTAGAAGCTTCGCAGGCTTATGACGAATACTTACAGGAGAATGATATTGAAGGTATTGATGATAAGCAATTTATGTTCGTGGTGTTAAGAGAACTAAATGCACGCACCTGCCAAATCTTCTTAGAGGTCTTATACCTAATGAAATTAGGTTTTGCAGATGGTGCATATGCCCGATGGCGTTCTATGTATGAGATAAGTATCATAGCACAGTTTATTTATGATAATGGGGAACCTGTTGCCGAAGCGTTTTTTGATGCTGTAGATACTGATGATAGATACGACTGGGCTAAGACAGCACAATGTTTCTCTAACACGAAGAAGAGGCACATATCGTTTTCAGATATAAAAAAGCAATGTGGTGTAGCTCCTGAATGGCAAGCACAATACGATTTAGCTAATCAAATCGTTCATGCTTCACCACAAGGTACGTTTAAAAGATTAGCCAATAAGAAACCGTTAGGAGTTCTCCCTGTAGGACATTCTGATTACGGAATTACTACACCTGCAGAGCATTCTGCTATTACGCTAACGCACGTTTTCACACTATTTATTACTCTGTTCCCTTACGGAGACGGAATTAGGGCTGCTCGCATTTTAGTAAAATGGATTGATTTAATTAGAGAATATTATTTTAAAGCACGTGATGAAGTGTTTGGGGATGATGACTTTGAACCGGTAATTAGGACGGTGTAAGCTGCAATACTTATGTGTTCGCGAAAGATATTTTACGTGTTTCGTGATCAGCTAGCAACCATAGGCATTATACATATATTACCAATACCCATACTGCTCCTGAGAATAAAGGGTTAGTAACTCAGACTGATACCGCCTGGTATGAGAAGAGCCAAACTATGAGCCGATTATTTGGTCAGGTTTTAGATACTGGAAGAATGCTAAGGAGTGAGATGATCGATGCACGAGAACAAAAATAGGATATTGGGTATATAGCACTAAGGCATAGCTCTGCTTGCTTTTTCGGTTTACTTAATATATGACTTAATCATAAAATTGTCTGAGAAGGATTTTTCAACTAACACAGTCACCCAGGCATTAATTACTTTTTTTATACTGTATTCATAGGTGTTTCAAAATGGTTAGAATTAAGAAATGTAAAGAAGATTGAACTATATGAAATACGAACTGCCCTGTCACTTACACTGATCGATTTATCAAGTGCTTTTTACTATAAACCAGAAAATCAGGAAATAAGAAGAGGATTGGCTCGAGAATCATCCAAGGTGAAGCTATATTCCCAGATGAGGTTCTCAAACGCTTGAACGTCTTTATAGAAAGTGAGGATAAGGCCGAACCTTATAATACGCTCATGGACTGTTTGCGAAAAAATGTAGGTGAAAGCAGGGGACATTCAGCCCAAGTTCCCGTGGTACAATATTCTTGTGATAACAATTCGAAAACAAAAACATGAAAACCAAAATAATCGAGAGTAAAGGACAAAAAATAACCCAAAAGCAGGTGAAAAACTTCTCAAACCACCTGAAATTTTTACCGATTTGTTGAATGGGCGTAAGACAAACATTAGGCGTCATATTATTCTAGATTAAAAATATGAAAGGGAGGGGAGCTCTCGATATGAAAAAAGCTCTCTATATGATCAGCATCTTTGTTTTATTGCTTTTTGTGGCAGCATGTAGCAATGCCCCGGATATAAGCGGGATGTGGTTCAGTGATATGCCCGATACGGTTTCTTTTGGAAAAGATGGTACTTATACAGGTGATGGATGGTTATCAACTGGAAAATATGAGGTAATTGATGGAAGAGTTGAGCTTGTTGGCTTTTTAGATGGGGGAAAAACTCTCTTAATTCAAAAGGAAGGCTCGAAAACAGTATTGGTCACTGCTAACGGCTCTCATACCTATTATCGAGATATAGGTGTCGCAGAGGAAAAGATTCGCCAACGGGAAGAGGCGGCTGCTGAAGCTGCCCGCAAGGCAGAAGAAGCTGCAGAAAAACTAAAGAAGATTATTGTCGGGTTTTGGGTCAGTGACGTTTTTTCACCAATTAGTTTTACAGATACTGGAGAATACATTTACTATGATCTTGATAGTATCGAACTTCAAATTGGGTCGTATGAGGTTATTGACAGTGGTACGGTCTGCATTAATAACCACGGGGACGACGTTGCTGGGACAGTAAAAATCTCTTTTGAGAATGAAAACAATATGACTTTTCGAAGCAGTAAGTATACCAAGATAGAGCTTCTCGAAGCCTCCACTGAGTTGTTAGTTGGTCATTGGGAGTCTGGGCCTTATAGCAAAGTGATATTTACAGAAGAGCAGTTTGTTGTGAAATCAAATTTTGAGATATTGCCCGACAGGGTATGGGGTTATGAGCTGAAAGGAGATAATACTTATTTAAGGTTTAATACGGAGCAAACGCTTGAAGAAAAAATGTTTATTTATGAAGAAGAAGGGTCTTTGAAACTACTTACCTCTACACATAGTCCAATACCGATTGCAGGGGGTTATACAGTTTCATGGGGTATATTCACAAAAACTGATTAGTAAGTCCTGTGCGGGTATCCGCTGCATCTCATATGGCACTCATGTCTGGTAGAAATACCTCTTGATTTTTGGGATGAGTGTTTACTGTAGGGAATTGTTAGACTGGCGACGGAATTTTGACAGATTCCTGACGAAAAAACGCACGGAATCTCATGACACTATATATAACCAAAAACCTTACTAGTCCTGAGATTAAGGGATTAGTGACACATAATGATACCGCCTGGTATGGGAAGAGCAAAACTCACATTCAAGAGGCCGCAGGTTCGAAACCCGCCAGCCCCACCACCCCAAGATATTGAAACCCTGCACATAAACCCGTGCAGGGTTTTGTTTTTCTTTGAAAGCTTGGCATTCCGTACAATAGTTAAGGTTGTTAAAGCCCTATTATTGGGCTTTCCGAGGAAAGAAACTAAAACTTTTCTGCCCTTCTCTTATTGCGTAACTTTTCACGGAAAGAAGAAAGGAACCTTGCGTATGGTAAATGTCGGCAAACAACTAATGCAAGTGTTATAATTATATAAGGATTTTTTACAAAATATAAAGGAGAGAGTATCATGAAAGAATATAAGGTTTTAACACAAAAGGACAAATGGTTTTCCGGAAAGTTTGATCCGCAAAAACTTCAAGACGCACTAAACTCGTACGCGCAACAAGGCTGGAGATTAGTCACATGTGCCACTGCAGATATTCCCGCTCTTGGTACATCAAGACAGGAATTTGTCGCTGTTATGGAACGAGATCTTTAATTTGGGAGGTACTTCGATGCCCGGATATAGTACTTTCTTCGAGGGAGTCATTTTTATTGAGGGAATGGAACCCGATTCAAAAACTTTAGGACTCATAAGGTCAGATTTAAGTTTTAAAATTGGTGCCCAATTAAAAAATCTGAATGATGTAAAACACGATTTATCAACAAAAGCACGAAACATGGGTGCTAATGCTGTTCTTAATTTCACATATGGTCAAAAAAGCAGATGGCTAGCTATTGATGATGTCGCATATTTTGGTGAAGGTATTGCAGCAATATTAACCGATCAACGATATAAAGAAGTTATGGAGAAAATAGCTAACAGATAAATGGCGCATCTATGCTGTAATGTAGAGACTCCCAAGACATTAAAACCCTGCACGTTGTGAATGTGCGGTTTTTTTTGCCGAAAACTGGGAACAGGAATTATCACGTTGGACGGGCTCAACATATCTTCCGCACCCTTAGTGGCGACAAATAACAATTACCCTAGAATACTGCAAGCTCAAGTATAAACTTCCAGCTCAAGACCCTATCCAAATCAGTATACCTTGCCGGTAATAGTCTCCTTTTTCTGCCGCCTTCGGTTAGCAATAGGATCTTTATCGGTGCCAGTAACTCCAACACTCTTCTCCCTGTAGGGCTGAAACTGGGGACATTCCCAGCCATAATTAATGGTTTATCCCCGTGCTGTAGTACTCCCCCACTAACTTTTCCATCCCCGAATTTTTGACGAAAAACAATGATTTTTTAGACCGGACCGCTCTTGTTACCTGGTAAAAAGAAAGCTGGAAGCCGACAGGGGATAAGATACTATCCTCTCAGCATCGGCATCATTATGATAGCACATGGCGTCGAGAGTTTTCATGGGGGATAAAAGCTTCCCGATTGGCTATTCAAGCTCATAGGTATATCGCTGATTATATACTTAAATATCCGGTAACAATGAGGAATTCACCGGACTTGCGAGGAAATGTTAATTTTTGTTTTATTGGGCCTGAAAGATAAGCCATAACTATTGAAAAAATATTAATATGTAATAATTAGCCTTAAACTCCGCCACTCTGGCGGACCAAACCTTATGCAGTTGTTGCTTGCTCATAAAAAACTCCTCCCTCAGGTAATTTCTTTAAGAAATTGTCCCATGAGGAAGGAGGTGGTGTCCAGGTGTGGGCTATTTGACGCTTACATTTTTTTCCGTACATAAAAGTACAAGACTCTCCACCAGTCCAGCTTTTGCGCGTTTTTGACGACACTGTGGATTGATTTATCTCTGAGTTTTTATGTATCTAGTGGCACATCAATATTCCATTACTGCATTTAGCAATACGTTCCATGAGGGAGCCGCAACATGCAGTTCGGGGGTTTGCGCTTCACCGGCGCTCAAGAATAATCGACTGGAGATTTTGCAGGAACGTTTTTACTTTTGTCGAAGTAAGCAATGAGGGTGACGAGCCGTTTATTTAACTTTCTCAAGGGATTAGGTGATACGTTCATACAGACGTAGATTAGTCTGATTTCTGATGAGATCAAGGCAAGGGGGATATTATGGCAACCTTTCAGGATAAGACGAACATAAAACGAATCAGCCGGAGGAGAAAAGAACTGCTTTCTCTATATGCCACAGCGGCTGGTTTCCTCTATGGTGTAATAGGCATTTCCGATTTCGTGGATGTGTTCAACAATTACGAGGAAGAGAAAACCTCTCAGGAAGAAGTAATTCTGGCATTGAAGAGGCTCGCCAAGACCGATGAAGTGGAGTACTCTTGTTTTGATGACTGTATTTATGGCCCACACTTTCTGCCAGAGTATCCGGACGATCTAGAAGACGCAAGATACGTTCGTGAACAGCAAAAAGGCAAACCACGCTATATGCCTGACAAAGAGGAGTTCTTTCTCTATTTAGAACCTGGTTACCGAGAGCCCGAAAAGCCCTACGCCGATTTGAAAGCTTACATCTTAAAGCACAAACTCACCGAAGACACAGGCATTCTCGGCGTGGACGGCGATCTGATGGAATTGCACGAGATGACTCAAAATGGTGACAAACTCACTGCCGTACTGGAATATTTCACTGATAGGGGTTACAGATTTTCAGACATTAACTCGGTAAATAGCTTTATGAAAGTGGTCACCAACACCCATAATAACACCCGTATGTATGAAAACAATGGATTTACTCCCAAGGAGATATTTGAACAGTTTGAGCGGCCTAAACTGCAGCCGCTACCCGTTAAGCCGTTCCCGAAGGTCGGACGTAACGAACCTTGTCCCTGCGGGAGCGGACTTAAGTACAAAAAATGCCACGGTAAGTGAGGAAGCCCAACCGGCATCGCCAACTCTGGGACTGAGGGTGGTTCTTTCTTCAGGGGAAAGGCCTTTGGAAAAGGTTAAATGCTAAGGGGTCACAGATATGGTGGGCAATGAAGCAGGTTTTACATTGATTGATTATGATTTTAGTTTTCAGGGTATATTTTGATTAAAATTTCTAGCCCTGGTGCCATAGACTTTAGCCTATGGGCTTTTTTTTATCTAAAATTACAAGCCACATCCAAAAACGTTTTGAAAAAAGGAATTCTATGGGAAAAGTGGAAGACATTGAATGAAAGAAAAGAAAATATTTACGTTCCTACGAAAATATGTCCACGGGAAATTTGTAAGCTGCCAGACGAAAGTGGCAACATTTCAATGGAAAAACAATCAAAGCTGCGGGGAGGATATAAAAATGAGTATCTTTGATATGTCATACCTTGGAATTATGATGGATATGGCTGGTTGTCCGAACCGCTGCCGCCACTGTTATCTTGGGGCGCATAAGAACGGTAATATTAGCGTTGATGAATTCAAGAGCATAGCCACCCAGTTCAAAAACTGGCGCGACGAAAACGGGCGCGGAATCGCCGAGCTGGGCTTCTTCTCATGGTGGCGTGAACCGGACTATCGCGAGGATTACCGCCAGCTGTGGCAGCTTGAGCAGGAGTTATCCTTCCCCGACGTGCCCGGAGATTAGAGCATCGCCGAACCTGCCTAATGATGGCGGCTGGGAAATCTGAAAATCGACGGCGTCGATGCTATATCGAAAGCATACCGCGACAGCACCTCCCCAGGCATGAAAGCAAATAACACTATTCCAATGTCCGAGCTTGCGTGGCGTTAGGGCGAATATAGTAAAAGTGACCTGGTGTGCCGCTTTATGCATCAGTGGGGGATGGAGTATATGGAGGGAAGTACAAGTTGTAGAGCACCTGACTCTTAATCAGGGTGTCCTTGGAAGCCCCATAAAGACCCGCTAGCAACGAATAGCTGGGAGGGAGGATGTTTTCTGCACAGTGGATCCGGATTCAAATACCGTCCGGATTTTGACCGATCATCTTTCCACCTACGCTGTATTCAAAATTACAAATGCAAATAAGCGCAGCGCATATATCTCCGAGGTCAATGTTTATGCAGCCAATATGACGACAAGTCAGGCCGCGAAAATACTGGAAGCCTACTCCGGGCAAGCTCCTACATGGAGAGAAGATGTTGTCAGCGCCACAATGGAAGCATTGGGTAGCCATGAGTATTTTTCTGCAACCTCCGTTCCCACGCTTTTGTCGCTGGGAGGGGCATAAGATAACATAATCGGTTCGTCCCTGGGCGATTCCTTGACCGTTCTGGGTGTCTCTACTGCCTGCGCACAGTTTGCCTATGATGCTTATAACTACGGATTGGACAGCAAAGAAGCTTCTTTCAGTGGAATGAAGGCTGTATTGAATCTTTCAGTTAGTTTAGCAAATGCTCCCATACAGCTTGCTTATGTAGGGGTAGGCGTGATTGATCTTGCACTGACTGATGTCAGCACCTTTGCCGTGTCCCACAAATACAAGAGCACGAAGAATATGTATGACGCTTATTACAGACGTTCCGGCATCAAACGCAATTCGATTGACTGGCTTAAACTGTTTGAAAAGATGTACAAGGACAACAAAAACGAACCGGAAAAGGTACTAGAACTGATGCAGGCGGAAATTGACCGCTATGTGCAAGAATATTGGACGGTAGCGGGAACCGACTGGGAATCTTGGATCGATACCTATTATAAAAACGGCAAATTGTCTAAATATCCTTGGCCGCAGGAAAAAGACCGGAACAATATCTCCAACATATACAAATCAGAGCTATATGAATATCTTGGCAATGTATTCCGGAGAATTAGCCGGAACATGTATCTTGACAGCCTGATAGAGCGGCAGAAAGATTTTCAGAAGCTGGCGGATATCTATAACCGGAAGTTTTCCCTTGTCATCCGAGAAGATGTTCCATCGGGTAAAAGCCCGACCTGGGCGGGTTATTACGCCAGGCTGGCTCCCATTTCGAAAAACGCGGATGCCTCTTCATGGATTGGAAAACTCAATGAAAACGGGGGCGGTAAAATGAGTTTCACTCTGCTGGCCCCATCAAACTGCAGGTTTCCCCATGAAACTGGAGCTGTATAAAACCGCCGCGGATGTACGTGAGGGGAAAAACAAGTTGAGGACAATTACTTTAAATCCTTTTACCGAAAGCGAGCAAACCGTAATTCTGCAGCCTAGACAGGTAGATGAACCGGAACCGGAACCAAAGCCAGAACCAAAACCGCCCATTGCCGAAGAAAATCCGTGGTATGACGTAACTGTCAAGGCATTAGATAACTCAAAGGTTTTTTCTGGCTGGTCCGCCGTATTGCAATATCCTGAAGACAGTTCCCCGGACCTTCAATTTATGCTGGCGGAATTTGACCGCAAGGGCCAATGCCTTCTGTCTTTCCAGCGCTCCGATTACGAAGGCCTTGATTCCCCGTCTCAAATTTGGCTGTATAAAAACAAGGCCGATCTGCTGAATAAAGCAAAACCGGACCAGGTGGTCAATTTCTCCCTTGCTTCCGCTTCTTATGCGGGAGAATATTCCGGAGAGCCCCTTTACAAACTCATTGTGAAAGCTAAGCCCCCTGAGGATAAACCCGACATTCTGGAAGGCATTACCGGAGATTATGCTTCCTACATGATCCATTCGGAATTCTTTACAACCGGTCTTCCGGAAAAGATCGTGAAGGATTATTCGCCGGGAGAAGAACCGTCAGCTGATGTTAATCTTCATTACAATGGTCCCACCCTTACCTATATCAGCGCAGCGGATCCTTATCACACGGGCAAGGTTCTGGAAAAGTCAAGCGATTCCTTATATGAGCGCACCGAAACAGACGGTTCGTCAACCACTTATATACGTATTGAAATCATATCAATCGGTTCCAGCGCAAAGCTGTTTATGAGTTACGACTCGCCTGGCACCACATGGCAGTATGAGTATATGCTTACAAGAAAATAAAGTGAGATAGTTTCGGAGCATTTAACAGCAACACCCCCGCAACGATATACTCCCGTTTGAGTAACACCTGAAATAACAGAAATTCAGGACTAGGCAAAGGGGAGTTTTTCGACTGCAAAAAATTCAATCGACATGTTTCGACAATGTTCGCAACAATTATATGTTATATTTCGGACAAGCTTAACACAATTTCTAACTTTTTTAGTCGGCAGTAAACAAAACAAGTGGCGGAGAAAAACTGTAATGTTCTTCCATAAGTCTCCGTAAATGCTTGTTTGTTAGCTGTGAAAAAAGGGGTGAGTTCAATGGTTTGAAAATCACTTTCACGCACGGCGTCTTTCGGATTATCCAAAAAATAAATTTATGGAGGCTAACAAATGAGATTTAAAACAATCGGTGCGTTGTTGGTTATTGTATCAATAGTGTTTACGGCTTTCCCGGTGGGCGCAACTACAGTTGGAGGTGCTTTTTCTGGCTTCAAAAAAATCAATCATAATGGTAGCTATTCGTATACGTCCTTTGATGTATATATCTATTTCACGAATCTGATAAACAAGGCTAGGCATACTGGTACATCAACAACAGCATGGTTAGGAAGTAACCCGTCCAATGCCGATTCTGTTGTTCATAAAAACATAATTACCGTTACAGGTATTGGTGGACTTTCTGCCACTGGACTTTCTATTAGCGGCAATCAGGCAACGGATACAATGACGGTTACAAACTACTGGAGAATCGTTTCAAATTTTGACTATACTGTAAGAGTAGCCGTAGCTATGTTTTCAACAAATTTTGGAACACATGGCCGTGTGCAAATAGGAAGCAATTTTTATAGTGTCTCAACATCCACTTAATCGCATGGAGTATAGTTGGTGGATAAGTATCCACCCACTATACTATAAGAAAAGAAAACTAAATAAAACCAAGGAGGGTTATATAAATTGATAAATATAAATAAAAGAACCAAATTAATTACTGTAATAGTTGCATCTATAGTAATAGGTGCAATAATAACTTTTTCCTTTTTTGTTCGCTGTATTGGGAACGTGATCTTTGACGTAGGACATAGTTTTAGCGAAATTATCGGTGTCGATTTTGAAATTGATAATAATAAACAGAACAATATTCGCTCTATACTACACTCATTAAACATTGAAGACCCCTACCTTTTTGGTTTCACTAATAATGATAATATATCCATAGATTTATATACCCCTAATGCCATAGTAAATGTAGCAAAGCTAATTCCGGATTATAATCTGGATTATCTGAAAAAAAACTTATCATTTCTAAAAACAACATGCATTGGAAGAATGGACATTCTAAATTTATTGTACTATATAGAACTATGCTCCAGCCTGGAGATTGATATTGATTATCCCGGTGTTTTCAGTGCATTATTGAAGTATTATGATGAGGAAGCTAGCTTATTTTTTATCGACAGCACAGAAGATTTAATGGGCAATAAGTTAATTTTAACATCTATGGTCAAACGTATTCTTGGAGATAAATTACCATCTGAACCATTCAAGCTCGAAAGTGGAATTAAGAAGGTTTATGAAACGTATAACTTTCAAATGAAAGATAGTATAACATTGTATAATTCTGGTGGTGACATCCTATTCACTATGTCTGTTTTTGGTTTGGAAGAACAGATCAATAAGGAAAAGCTTAATGCTTGGTTTGTATATTGGAAGGATATTTATGAATCAATTCCTATTAATTCATTAATGAGTGCATTGCAGTATTCTGAGTATTTAAATATTGCACGAGTCTTTGATCCTGATTATCCTACCAAAAAGTTGCAGGATTATTACCATACTTTGACGACAGGTGATATTGAAAACATAGGCGACATAAATGTACTGTATAATATATTAAAAAATGTTAGATCACTTGATAGTGAGGTTTTTAACAATACGTTAGCTAAACATATAGAGAAAACAACAAAGAGTAAACATCTATTTAAGTCTAATCTAGATGTACGATCTACTGTATATGGTGTGCTGTTAGCACGTAAAGCGGATTACTTTCTCAATGAGAAAAAATTGCAAAATTATATTCAATATAATTATGCCGCAATCCCTTCGATTGAAAACTCTTACGATAGGACTTCCGAGCTATACTTCAATATAATTTTGGACCAACTAATAAATGGATATGAGCAGGAATATGATAGTAATTATTTTCAGTCCCAAGTTAACGCAATACTTAAGTCCCTGCGCTATGATCAATATCTTGCAGCTGATGTTATTTGTGCAAGAAGGATAGTTGAAATCGTGATGGATTTACAGATATTTGACGTTGATATCCATTTGACTAAGGCACAGCGAAGGGGAATTCAACGAGGTTTAAAAAGTGCGCTTAAAAATGATATAATTAAAAATTCTGTTATTATCAATGATATTTTTATCATTGATAAAGCACTGACATTAAATCTTGTTTCTAATGAAGAATTCATTGGCATTTACAATAAGTTAATTTCTGATGGTGGAGCTTGTGCCATAAAAAGTGAGGAGCCAGATATTTTGACTACATACCAATTTATGGTTTCATTGGGCATGATCAATAACTATGAATACCTTGATGCACAAAAAGAATTTGTCGAATCTTTAATGGTGAAAGATGGGGTGTACAAATTGGATAATAACACCTCAGATATTAATGATTCGACGGTAATTGTACGCGCAAATGCAATTCGATACTTAGAAATTGGAGGAGAAAAAAATGATTCTTTTAAAAAAGATTTTTAAGAAATATGGTGACAAGGAGATACTTAGGGATATTGATTTAACTATTAATAGTGGAGAGGTAACATTTATTGTCGGCACATCTGGTGCTGGCAAAACCACTTTGCTCAATATTATTGGTGGACTGGACAAACCTACTTCGGGTACCGTTATTTTTGATGGTCAAAATATCCAAGATGATTTGATTTCTTATAGAGCAAAGAATATTGGGTTTGTGTTTCAAGATTATAATTTGATTTCGGGGTTGTCCGTCACGCAAAATGTTGAGATAGCAACATCTTTTTCTGGTACAAAAAAAGATGCAGAAGGCATTCGTAGTGAAATCGTGGCTTTGGGTATATCTGACCCGGAGCAAAATGTTGAAACGCTCTCAGGTGGCGAGAAACAGCGCGTTGCTGTAATTAGGAGCATTTGCAAGGATGCTGACATCATTATCGCGGATGAACCTACTGGAAACCTTGACTCAAGTAACGCTGACTTAGTGCTTGAATTGTTGCATTCGCTAAAAACGGACAAACATATAATCATAGTCTCACACGATATGGAAAAGGCTAATAAATATGCAGACCGAATTATAACGCTCAGTGACGGAAACATCATTAGCGATGAAACTCTTCAACCTAACAAACCGATTGTGCATTCAAAACCAGATATTTTAAAAATAGAATTATCTGGTAATAAGCCATCTTTTTTTAGTGTTTTTATGACTTTAGGTAAAAATAGTGTCATGCTTCGCAAAGGCAAGATTTTGTCCATTGTGTTGGTTATTGCGTTAGCGATTACTTCGTTAGCAACGGTTATAAATCTCAATCAATCTGGCAACGATCTATTGCGAAATGTGAATGTTAATTATCTGGAAAATGATCTAGTGAATCTTTATTATAGATCCACCCCAAATACTGGTTTTATGGAAATGCCTTTTACTAATAAAGAAATTCAATGGATTCAAAGCAACTACGATATAAATGAGCATGTGCCATTATATCTCAATATAACCAATGAGTGGCTTTTCAACGCAGCAGAAAGAACGGCAAATGTATGTCTAAAACAAATTAATATTAATGACTTCTTTAAAGAAAGAGTAATGTCAAACGAAATAGACGGACGGTTTTTAACTGACGAGAATGAAATAATTATCGCTGCAGATGTTGCTCAACAGCTTTTTGATGAGAACTGCATAGGAAAAGAAGTCTCACTCCATGATGGTAGAGGCAATAGTATCCGAATGACTATTGTTGGTATTAACTATACAAGAAATCCTTTTGATGAAATATATAGCTTTGTTAGCACTGATAAAATTAAAGAATGGTTATCAAGCAGAATCACAACTACAATTTTTGAGTATCAAGAATTATCTACTTATTACACGGAGATTCAGCGTGTGATAACTGGCGGCGGCTTGAAGGGTTCGATGAAAGCCGTTGATAATACGGAAGAATTGCTATACGGCAAGATGCCCGATTCAAGTGATAAAATCGTTATTAGCAGTGGATTGCTGAGTAATATGTTGAGTAGTTTTGAAATTGATAATAATTATACTCAAGACCAAGTTATCACAGGTGAGATCTCACATGATGATATCAATAAAGTGTTTGCAAAGAAATTAGCTCTGAATTACAATGGTTTGTTTGAAGTATATGTTTCAGGAATTTACGTCTCAAATGATAGTGAGATGCGCTTCACCAATGAATTGATTCAAGAGATGTTAAAAGTCGATCCTATTGCAATAGATATTTACGTGTCAAATCCGGATAAAGTTCCAACAATAAAAGACAGCGTAAATGCAAACGCGGCATTTGAAGCCATTACTCAACTTGAAACTCTGAAAAATAATGTATCAATGCAAACACGCTTTTTCAGCATTGCACTTATTCTGCTGGGAATAGTTCTTCTTATGATTTCTGTTGCTATGCTCAGTTCATTTTCCAAAATCGCCGTTCTTGAACGGAAAGAAGAAGTAGCGATTATTAAAAGCTTGGGAGCAAATGATTACAGTGTTCTATCAATTCTCCTCTTCGATTCTGCCGTGATTGCTCTATTGTCATTCTTACTTGCGCTCTTACTATTTACAGTACTTCAATTCGCTTTGCCATATATTTTGCCCAATGTCAATGTGTTGAATTTCCGTTTTCCGTTTCTGCTGCTCCTGTTAATTAGTTTGGTCTTTACTTTTTTGACATTAATACAAACCGTGCTGAGTTTAAGGAAATTGGTCAAAAAAACGCCAGCTGAACTTTTCGCTCAATAGGGGCTATGAGCAGCGTAACGCAAAAAATGAACACAGGCACTTCCGGATTGAAAAACGGTATATAGTCCCAATATCGGAGATTATAATGTCATGCAAAAGAACGAGATAAAAGACATCTGTGGAATTATCATCCCATATCATCCATTTCTGTATTAATATACTGCCATTATACTAAAAAAGGACGTGTTCTATAAAAGAAGTACGTCCTTTAGGAACTTTTGCAGTGGCCACTCTTTTGGGCCAGCATTTTTATGCGGTTTTCAAAATGAGTCCCTATTCCTGCCACAGTTCCCCTAGGGGGATGCTGAGGCCGGGAAAATCCAGGTGGACAAGGATTTCCTCATCCATGCCTGCAGCGGCCAAGATATAGGCTCCGTCCCGGAGGGCCAGGCATTCCAGGGCCTTTTCCAAGGGATCGGCCAGCCAATAGTGCTGAATTCCCGCCTCCTTCAAGTTTTTTGTGAGCATGGGGGATACAGTGCTACTCATGCCTGAGAACCCCAAGTACGAGCCGATTCAGCTGTCAGATAATCAGGCGAATATTGTGGGCATGGCAATTGGCTTGCTGAAGAAAGAGATAAAATTTTCAACTTTTATAATAAAGATAAAGTAAAACGAGGGAACTTACCCCTGGTGAGGATAAACTAAATTTTGAGGAGGCGCTGTAGGTGATAAATGGAATGGCTTTCTCTAGGCTGGTTGAGAGAGCAGATTTGTGGAAGGGATTTGACGGTTTGCGGGTAGCACTGGCTGGGAGTTATCTTTTTCTAATATCTATCGTCTTAATCATTTTAGTGCCCTTGGTAATCGGCATCTTAGTCTTGAGAGATGCCGACCGTCGGGGATTGAGCAGAGTTTGGGCGCTGGCAGCGCCTTAATTCCTAACTTTTTGGGTCTTATTGCCTACCTGATTGTATCCTCTCAGCATAAACCCAAAATCCAATGCCCTGAATGCAAAAATCAGATAGATAAGGGCTACCATAATTGTCCCCATTGTGGTTACAAACTCCAAGAGACCTGCCCCCAATGTAATAGGGATATCGCTGCTGAGTGGAAGCTGTGTCCTCATTGCGGGCAGCAATTGCAGGAATAACTAGATGAAGGGCTATCTCGGGATATCTTGAGATAGCCTCTTGAAATTTTTACTTTAGGTCAAACGTAGACAAAAATATTTATCGGGTATCGTCTGATTGGTCAAATGCGGAGATAGTAATTGCTGACAATAAAAAAAATGAGGTGCACTTTATACGCTTAATGTAGCTGATGATTGGATTTGCTACACTTTAATTTTCAAGGCATTTTCCGGGTCCGCACGGATGGAACTAATCTCCAGCAACTGAGTAATGATGCGCTTGCAAGCGAAATCGTAATTGTTGAGGACTGGATATATACGATTTCTGACGACAAAACATTTCGCATGCGTTTGGATGGAAGTGAGCGGGAGGTTGTCGAATTTGTGCCTGAGCCGGAACCAAAAAGTCCGCCGGTGCTGGAGCCTATCGAAGAGGCCGTGCAGACTTTGGAATATTTAAATGACTATTATTTGTTGCCTACATTCTCCAACCCCAATGACATTCCCAATGATACCTTGTTGGTGTACACTCTTCGGTGGTTGATAAGGGATTCAGGGCTGAGAAGGTGGGTATTCAATACTGTTGACGTAGACGAAGCCGCTAAGAAAATATTTGGCCCTCACCTCAAAGATCTTGAACATCATGAACTTGATTGGTTTTTCTGGTGGGATGATGTCCGAGGAGAATATGAGAATATTCCCCTCGGAACAGGGTGTATGGGGAAAACTTACATTATCAACACGGAAACTACAATAGATCAATTTTTGATTGATGTTGTTCATTTGAACGTAGTCTTTAATTTGGATGAAGAGGATGATAGCCCTCTGGATCATGAAATCTACGATGATAATGGTCACTTGCTGGGAAATATACCGTCGATGAGTTAGAAAATATTGATCTAAAAACCTTGTTGAAACTGCCCCGCCGACGCTATATCTTTACTGTCCTTGCCGATGGCAGTTTCTACTTGGATCAAAGCCTAATAATCCCATAATAACGCCAACTCTTCCACCGCAGGCAAAAAGCTTATTACCCGTTAAGACAGTAATGTCTGCGGGTTTTCTTTTCGGGCGCAGATTTCCAATTCAGCACTGGTCCAACGCTCGGTTTGCTTTCCTTCCACTCACCGCTTACAGGATTAAAAAAGTACGTTGTAATCTCACCTGCAGACTCTGCATCAAAAAAATAGCCGCTTTCCACAAAGATTGAGGGACGGCTGTGACCGTAGCAGCGGATGATGGAAATGGAACCCAGGCCGGGCCCCAGCTGCTCAGCTTTTATGTTTAATTCTTCGGCAAGAATCTCTTTGGCATGGGCGTAGGTGTACTTGGGCAGGCTGAAATAGGTGGTGAGAACTATTAGTGCTGTCGCCAAGGCATAGATGGCAAGCTTCTGGAGTTTCTGCCTTCCTTTGGCATAATATGCTGCTAAGGTCCAGGTCATGGTAATTATGAATGTAGGCCAACGAGAGTATCAAAGCAGCAGCATCGCAGAACGAGAAAAAAGGTGGCTGAAAACTATACTAGCTAAAGGAAATAAGGGTGGGCTAAGTGAAAACGGGGAATAACAAGGAATTTCCGGAACAAACAAAGAAATCAATTAGTAACCATACTTGGAACGCACTGGCAACCGGATTTTCTTTGGAAGCTGATGGCACACATATATTCTTATATAGATTTTTCCCCAGTGATATCGCTAGTTTCCTGTCAGGAGCGCCACAGGCGCTCCGGCACGTTCTTTCAGGTTGTCTATTCAGGAAAGCAGGATATCCAAGTATTTCAAAAACTGTTTTCTTGTTACCGGGGTCTAATAGATGAAAAGGCCCAGCAATAAAGGGGTGAGGAGTTGGGTTTGGATATAGAAAGTTTGGTAAAAAAGGCACGCTTGGGGAATGACGATGCCTTTTATGAACTGATTCAGCAACGAAAAGAGTTGCTGTACAGGACGGCTTATGCCTATGTAAAAAAACAGGAGGATGCCTTGGATATCGTCAGCGACACTGTATACAAAGCTTATAAATCCCTCCGAAAACTGAAAGAACCAGCTTTTTTCAACACCTGGCTCACCAGAATCTTGATTAACTGCAGCCTGGACCACCTGAAAAAACAGAAACGCATAATGCTCGTCAAGGAGATAGCTGACACGCCGGAGCGGACCAAGGATTTTTCGGAGAATCTCGACCTGCGCCAGGCTGTAGATGAGCTGGATGACAAGTGCCGGACGGTAATCATCTTAAAGTATTATCATGATCTAACCATCAGGGAGGTTGCGGAAATAATGCAATGTCCTCAGGGCACCATCAAAAGCTATTTGCACAGGGCACTGAACAGTCTGAGAGTAGATTTAAAGGAGGATTGGCTGAATGCTTAAAGATGTTTCTGCTCTAAAGAAGGAGTTCGAGAACATCCAGGTCCCCCAAGAGCTGGATCTGTTTATCGAGCAGGCTATCCGCAAAGGTAGAAGGTTCAATACAACCGGCCGCATCTTCAAACCTTTAGTCACAGTAGCCTCCATTATCCTGGTTTTTGCCCTTTCTATCAGTACGACATTTCTTTTTATCTCAAAGACAGGCCTTTCTGGTTGTGTTAGAGAGCAACCAGTTATTCCTGATCCCGGCCCAGCAATTGAAGAACCGATACCAAAACCAAAACCGAAACCCGAACCGGAACCCCGGGTGCTTGCCCTCGAGGGAACGGATATCCGTACCTTGGAGCTTATACCTACATCTCACAATTTTAGGGTTAACGACCAGTTTATCTCCTACTATATTCCAGCGAACATTGATGTGTTGTATCTGACAGATATATTCGGCACCGACTACCCTTTGCCCAAACCGAAAGATATTCGCATGCCAACTACGGAGGGGGCTGTCTGGAGGGGTGATAAACTTTACTACCTGTCCATGCCCGGTATTGATGAGGGACCCGAAGGGTTTTTCCTCTATGAGTATAGTACTGCTACCCATACCGCCACCGAACACAAACTTAATTTCCCCGATTCCTTTTACCCCGAAGAGAGTTTTTTTGTCACCTGGGATGGGGAAGTGTTCTTTGTGGGCGAAACCGGGACTTATAAGTATACCCTGGCCAATAAAACTCTAAAAAAGGTGGCCGAGTTTAATCTGGATTGGCAAATCTCCTCTTGGTCAAGTCGTTGGCATCCAGAAAAACCTTTGCTCTTTTACTTCGAAGGTAACAAGCTCTGGTGCTTCGATCCTCAAAGCGGAAAGTCCACCGTCTTTTATCAGGCACCAGGGGCAATCTCGGAATTCTGCTGGCGTGACTCCCGCACGCTGACCCTGCTCAGAGGCAATCAGTTGGAGATACTTGACGAAAATGGAAGGCTTCTCAACAGCCACCGTATCTGCGAAGGAGCTCGTTCCCTTGGTTGGGTCCCTGAGCGGGGCATGGCGAGCTATAGGGTTCCGGTTGGAAGTAATGCTTACCAATTGTTTGTTGAGGACTTCGAAAATGAAATGCTCTATACTTATCGGGACTGTGACGATTATATCTGGAGTTCTGTTAATGAAATCTGGACCTATTCTGAAGATCAGGAGACAGGTACCGCTATTCTAGTCCTCAGCCGCATTAATTGGGAGCCTGGCCAGAATCAAAAAGTAGAAATACCCTACTTCAAATCCCGGGAAGAGGATCCCAAACTGCCTCTAGACTATGCCCAGGGGGACAATGAAAAAATCGCCGCCGAATTATTTACACTGCATATGGAGGATCTGAAAAGCCAGGGCAGTATTACCGATTTTAAACTGCTACGAGTCGTCTTCGAACAAGAAGAACAATGGGGCTTCTTTGTCTGTATAGATTATTCCGTGCAAAGCTCTGACGAATCCTGGCAGTCCGGCAACGGAGAATTGGGTGAAGAAGGCTGGGTTAACAACAAATCCAATTTCATCAATATTTATAGAGATGATGACTATTACGTAATGGGGAGTCAATGGTCCACATCTCCTTAACTCAATAACAAACCCGTCGATTGATGTGCTCCAGTCAAGTTGGAGTAGTGTGTGATATTGTCTGTAAAATGGGTTCTTAGTTTTTGGCATGCAAAGGGCCATCATCCTCTGGATAAGCTGGTTCGCCAGAAGGAAATTTACAGACAAAATTGGACTTGACCGACAGGAAATATGAAGAAGAAGATGAGTGGATAGATCACACTGTTTATGACTTATTAGGCAATTCCTATGATGTTATATTAGGTCAAATTCACCCGCATACAATATAGTCTCGGTTTTGATGTCAGCCAAGGTATACCCGCCACGGTTAAGGTCGAAGTTACTGGCGTATCTGAGGGCATTATGAAACCGGTTCGGGTAAAACTGATAACTGAATAGATACAGATGCGGGACGGAGATTGCTCCGTCCCGGTTGCATTGTGTGACACATCCTTCCACTCACCGCTTGCTGGATCAAAAAGGTACGTTGTAATCTCGCCTGCAGACTCGGCATCAAACAAATAGCTGCTTTCAACAAAGATTGAGGGACGGCTGGAACCGTAGCAGCGAATGATGGGCATATACCTCAGCCTCTGACCTAGCTGGTCGGCGCTTTGTATGGAGACATTAGACTATAATAATCTTTTAGCAACTTCCTTCCTTGCTGCGGTTTCACTACACTCGTGAACAAACTGGACTGTATGGTTGGCTTAAGTGAAAACAGAGAGGAAAAGGAATTTACGTGGCCGGCAGAGAAAGCAACCATTATCCACCGAATTGGTTTTGCATTGAACAATTCGATTGCTCATCTAGTTTAGCAACGGAAAGGATGTGTTGGATTTGCCTTTATTTCAAAGGAGCAATGAAAAACTGACTCTAATTAAGCCTGCAAAATTCATCAATGAGAAGGAACTGCAATATCTAATTGAGCGAAATTTGGATGTGATATTCAATTGCCGGTTAGTGGCAAGTGAATTTTCTACAGGTCCGGTCCATGGCGGCAGAATAGATTCCCTTGCCTTATCTGAAGAGAACAATCCTGTAATAATTGAGTATAAAGTGGTTGAATCTTCCCAGTTAATTAATCAAAGTTTATATTACTTATCCTGGATAAATGACCACCGTGGTGACTTCGAAATTGCTGTCCAGAAAGCTTTTCCCAAAGAAATTATCGAAGTTGACTGGTCTAGCATCAGGGTAATTTGCATTGCCCCGGAATATAAAAAATACGATCTGCATGCTGTGCAAATGATGGGCTCAAATATTGAGTTATGGCAATATCGCTATTTTAGTAATGGCTCCTTATTCTTTGAGGAGGTCTTTAAGAAATCTGTTGCACTTTCGGGTGCGGTTGATGACAGAAGTAAGGACCCGGTCATGGTTGAAGCGGGAAAAAAGGCCGCATTAACTAGGGCAACTGGAGTCTATTTTGTTGAAGAACACTTAAATAAAATCGAAGCAAAAAAGAGACCTTTAGCAGAGGCTTTACGGGAATTCATTTGTAGTCTCGACGAATCCGTGGAAGAAGCACCTAAAAAGCACTATATTGCCTACAAAGTTTCTCAGAACTTCGTGTGCATGGAGATTCATCGGGCCAAAATCTTATTGTTCCTGAAAGTTGACCCAAGCAGCATTCAATTGGCAGATAATCATAGGGATGTCAGGAATATTGGCCACTATGGCACCGGCGACCTCGAGGTTTCAATCCGAGCTGAAGAAGATGTGGAGAATGCTAAAGAAATGATTAAAATGGCCTTTAATAATATCGGGGGCAACTGAAAAGGGTGTTGTCTGTTACCTAACACCTATAACCGGAAAGCTAGCCCTGGTAAGCTGCCTTCAAATCGGGCCATTTTCCTGCCCCTTAGGGGGCTTTTTTTGCCAGGGAATGCCGCTGGCGCTTCGTAAGGCAGGATTGGCGAGAGTTGTCGTCGAAGTATGTTAATATTTATGAGTACAATTCATGAAGGGAAGCCCTAATTCTTACTCCTTTTGCTTTTTTTATTTCGGAAGAGGGGTTGTGAAGTTTCAAAATCAAGGGGGATGGCGCATGAAAGAAAAAACCTGGGGGTTAAAAACTTCGATAATTGTATTTTTGGCCAGTATTTCCCTTTTTTCATTGTTTTATTTTTATCGGTGCAGTTGTGTCCCACAAAATTTACGTGAATATCTAGTAATGATATTTAGCGGAGCCACTGCCAGCGCTCTTGTAACGCTACTGATTTATTCTGCTGAATACAAAATTGCAAAAGTGTCTGCATTGGAAAATTATTGGCAAGAGGCCTTAAAAGTGTTGGGAAGCTTAGGTAAGCTAGAATACTATCACTTGGATGTGCCACTTCAGGTGCTAAAGGATTATTATCAGGAGCAAACCCATAATAAATTCGTTGATTCAGTGGTTGAGCAAATCCCTGCTGATAACCCTTTACTTAATGATGAATTTTTCCAGTACAGACATGACGCCAGGGACAGGTGGTGCGAACGAATCGCTTCTGAGAGCGATAATATGAGGAATCGAATGGGTGAAATAGAATATAAGAATATTATTATCCAAGAGGTTGAGCGTGCAGCAAAAACATATTTAGAAAAATTACACAAGGTCATTGATAGGTATATTTCACTCTCAGAAACTTCTTCTGGTGAAGTTGAAAATGCTATCGGTCGCATCGAATACTTCACTGGCAAGAGACAATGGAAGAAGCTTCATCAAACTATTCATGAGCCCATCCGAGATATACTAGAGAAAGTGCAACTAGGAGCGAATCATTTTAACTTATATCGAAGTGGGGAGAGCAATAATATCCCCGTTGTATTAGATACACTGATGGAACTACAGAAACTCTTTTTTGTAGATGAAGTTAATGAAAAATCAAAAGCGCTATGCATATACCGGTCTTTTTATGATGATATGAATGAACAGTTGGAGAAATTTCGAGCAAGTATATATAATAAAGAGCCAATTCCTGAAAAACGTCACCCTGTAAGAACCTATTATAGATAAGAAACTCGCGAGTGCTGAGTGCTTTATTAGTTTAATTTGTCATGTAATACTGGAGGGGACCTCACCTAGGCAAGAAGTTTGTGCGCATGTATTCCTTCCTGCTCCAAATTATCCCCTTCAAGGATGTTGACTTGCACAAGCTCTATCTTTTCCTGGATCTGCTCCTGCGGAAGACCAAGCTTGGCCCTGGCGGAGGGGGAATCAAGCTAACTGATGAAGTCCAGCTTAAGTACTACAAGATTGAGCAGACCTTCAATGGTGATGCCTCTGTCCATGAAGGCGATACCTTGCCCGGAGGGGGAGGCGGTGAGGCTGGCCGCAAGGAAGAGGAAGAAGAGGAGTTATCTGTTATAATTGAACGGATTAATAAACGGTTTGGGGTCAATCTCACCCAGGCAGACTGGATAGTAACTGAACAGTTGGGCGAGGACTTTGCAGGGGATGAGGAATTAGTGCAAAAGGCTAAGAATAATCCTATTGCTGATTTCCGCTATGCCTTTGAACATTCTTTTTTGGATAAGGTAGTACGTCGCATGGACCAAAATGAAGCCTTCTGCACCCGGATACTGGATGACGAAGACTTCAGAGCGGTTGTTGTCGATTATATGCTGATGAAGACCTATAAGCGGCTGCGGGAAAGTGTTGGCTAGTGGTTGGCTAAGCCTCAATTATGGGAGCTAAGTTGGCGAGACTCTTAAGGTTATGACCTTTATTTATCATAACAAGGGGGAATTTAGATGCTGGAGGAGTTGGCACTATGGGCAGGGTTAATATCTTTACTTGTAATATTAGGATCTCTGGTCTGGCTGGTGGTAAGCTTAATCCTCAAGAAAGAGAAAAAAACGGTAATACTGGTCTTGAAAATATCTAGTGCAACTTTTGGTTGTTCATTACTTGCTTTTGCGTATTTGCCATTGCTATTGGTGGTACTTGCAATCATATTTCTATGCAAACTACGCAAAAAAATAAAGGTTATAAGGGCTGAGAAACAACTCAAGAAAGAAGAGGAGCGGCGTGTAAAAGACAAAATGATTGAAGATGCCGTGGATTTACTCTTTCAAAAAGATGGGTTGAAAAGTAAACTCCATGATTTTATTTTACATCATACGAAAAGATATGACCTGGGTGAAATTAATCAGATTGAGTACAATAATTTGCTAGGGCTCTTATTAAGGTATTATATACAATCGGAGACAGTGAAAGCCGATGGAAGCGATCGAGACATTTATTGGAATACTGAGCTTGATATTCCTTTGCTAGAGAATCAAATCAAAAAGGAAAAAATTAACGTGTATGCTAATGATATGAAGAAATATATCGACATTAACGAATACGAGACAGTAGAGGACTTGGTTGTAGCGTTTTTAGATTATTTCGGGGAAAAAGGTTTACATGACTTAAACATTCAGGTGCTTAGCGAGGTAGCTCAGGAAAATGTAGATGAAATAAGACAGGCTGTTGAAAAGGAGTACGTAAGAATTAAAGAGCAACATGAAATACAAGCGCTGGAAAACCACCTGTTTAAGAAAGATTCGGAGAAAAAAGATATTCAATATGTAGACTCATTACAAGGACTTGAATTTGAAGACTTTCTCAAGGATTTATTTGTGAGCTTTGGATACTCACATGAGGATTTGCCCTATAGCAATGATTACGGAGCAGACTTAATTATTCGTAAAGGGTTTAGAAGAATTGTTATACAGGCAAAGAATTATCAGGGTACTGTTGGTAACAAAGCTGTACAAGAGGTTATTTCCGCAAAAATATATTATAAATGCGATACAGCTATGGTTATCACTAACTCTTTCTATACCACAAATGCTATTAAAACTGCGCTCGCCAGCGGAGTCATACTTATCGACAGAAATGGGCTAGAAAAAATACTGCGTGAAGGGAGCATGTACTTTAACTCCTTAGTCTCATAATCTTCTAGACCTCTAGATTAGTTGATTCATTTCCCGGGTTGGAAAGGGCTACTGCCTGTAAGCGTTCCTGGGGAAAGCTTAATATGAGTCGTGAGGAGGTGTTCCAATGAAGTGCTCCCAGGATTGCAGGCATTGCTTTAGGGGTTTGTGTATACACCGGGTGCCACTATTTTCCTCTTTAAGCGAAGAGAATCTTGTCCAGATTGCCGGCCTCATCCAGCATAAAAATTACGAAAAAGGGGACTGCCTCATTTCTGAAGGTACGACAATAGAATCACTGATAATTATTAATGAGGGCAGGGTGAAGGCATTTCGGTATACGCCTGTGGGACGTGAACAGATTTTGTATCTATTCTCAGAAGGGGATTTCTTTGGGGAGCAGTACTTGTTCAGCGATCTCAAGGCCACCTACAATGTGGAGGCATTAGAGGCAGTTAAGATTTGTCTGCTTACGAAAACCCAATTACATAAAGTCCTGCACACCCATCCTGATGTAGCTATAAAGCTGATCTCGGAACTGGGGAAACGGATTGCCCGGATGGAAAATGCTTTTCAAAGTATGGATATCCGCAACGTTGAAGCGCGGGTAGCCACGCTTTTGCTGGATTTTGCCGCTAAATACGGGGAGGAAAGCTCAGAGGGAACGGTGATTACTTTGCCAATCAGTCGGGAGGGGATGGCGAATTATTTAGGCATTGCCCGGGAAACCCTGAGCCGGAAACTAAGCAAGTTTGAAGATGAGGGACTAATTCGTTCTATAGATTTGAAGACCTTACTGGTAAGAGACAGCGGTACCCTGGGCGACCTGGCAGGGCTATCGGATTAATAAAATATCTTTTTGCTTGATTTGAATCACAGCAATCCCCCTTGCGACTTGCTATGCTTAGGGCAGGAACTACCAAGGAGGGATAAAAGTGAGCGAGCAGATCAACAATCGTGAGCACAGAAAGGAAGCAATCAAGCATATTCTGTCTGAACTCCATGCCGGGAAGAGTGTTGAAGAAGTTAAGGAGATTTTTGCCTCAGCTTTCGGGGGTGTTTCGGCAATGGAAATATCTGAAGCGGAAGCGGCGCTGATTGCCGAAGGGCTTCCCGTGGCGGAAGTGCAAAATCTCTGTGATGTTCATGCGGCGGTTTTTAAGGGGTCCATCGAAGATATTCACAAGCCTGTTGAATTGACTGAAATACCGGGGCATCCGGCGAATGTTCTTAAGCGAGAAAATCGCTTTATTGAAGAACTATTGGTGACGAGGGTGAAACCATACATTTCTTCCCTGCCTGAGGCTGATGCCGCCGAGGCAATTAAGCACGCCTTAGCTGATTTGGCCCGTATTGATATTCATTACCTCAGGAAAGAAAATCTTTTCTTTCCCTACCTGGAAAAGTACGGCATTACTGCCCCGCCTAAGGTAATGTGGGGCGTGGACGATGAAATCCGCAGGGAGCTAAAAGAGATTACGGCGGCAATGTCAGCGGACGCTTTGGCGCCGGGCCTGAAGGCTGAGCTAGATAGTGTAGCGGAGAAAATTACCGAGATGATTTATAAAGAAGAGAGTATCCTGCTGCCGATGCTGCTGGAGACCTTAACAGAAGATGATTGGAAGCAGATTGCCGGGGAGAGCGGAGAAATTGGCTACTTGATTGACGGCGTCCCGGTCTGGAATCCTGTATACGCAGTTAAGGACGCCGAAGAAGCCGCTGCTCCAGGGGTTATCTCAATGCCTAACGGCAGCCTGGAAAGGGAAGAACTCATCTCCATGCTAAACACTTTGCCTTTTGACATTACCTTTGTTGATAAGAACGATGTCGTAAAATACTTTTCGGAGGGGGCAGAGCGCATATTCCCCAGGACTAGGGCAATAATCGGGCGCAATGTGGCAAATTGCCACCCTCCCGCCAGCGTTAGGATTGTCGAACAGATTCTTGATGATTTTAAAAGCGGAAGAAAAGAGCATGAGGATTTTTGGATAAAAAAGGGTAATCGCTATATCCTCATCCGCTACTTTGCTGTCCGCGGTAAGAACGGTGAATATTTAGGTGTGCTTGAGGTGACTCAAGATATTAAACCCCTGCAGGAAATTAGCGGCGAGAAAAGGTTATTGTCTTAAGGCTGCCGAGAGGGCCCCTCTTACGTAACAAAAACAGCGGGATTTCGGTCCCGCTGTTTATCCTAATTGTCTTCAAACCAAAGAGGGAGTCTTCCTTCGCCTATTAGTTAGGCAATGTTGGTTTTCTTGTTCTTAAGCCAGATCTTGCCCGACAACATCTCATATTCCGTGTAGAGCAGCCATTCTTCATCGGGGCTCTCATGCTCGGGTGGCCACGGCTTTTATGGGCTGTATTATTTTGCGTGTTTCAGAGGCTCCTGCTCCTCCCTTAACTCCGTAATCATCTGTATTATTAGGCGGTGTTCTTTGGAATTAGCCGACTCAAAGACATCAAATTTTCTATCCACCTTCTTGTTCAACATCAGCAGCCCATCCCCAATAGCCCGTATCTGTGAATTAATGTCATCCAAACAATACTGCAACTTTGGAATCTCCATTCTCCATCCCTCCAGATACTTTTCACTGTAACCTGCTGAACTTGACCAGAAAAAGGCCAGTAAATTAATGGACAGTAATCTTTTCCTGGGCAATCATAGAAACTTACATCTTTCGACATAAATTGGATAGAGTTTATAGTATCTATGGAATACATGCGGGCTTGTTTTTCGATAAATTTTCTGAGTTAATTTTAAAATTGGAGAGGAATCCGGGAGGTCAAAAGCGAATATTGATATTAAGAATAAAGGGAGGTGTTGTGGCTTGAAAACTGAAACGCTGCAGGATAGCATCACTCACTCTCTGTCTGCCGACCGCAGGGTCGTTCTGTTGGTTGGCCCGCCAGGCTGCGGTAAAAGCCGGTTGCTTCGGGATTTTAATGATGTGGGGATTGTTAATGTAGGCAAAGAGCTGGCTCGGGAACTGATTCCCCTTCCCCTGGAAAAGCGGTCTGAATTGGCCTTGGAAATTCTTGGTCAGTTAATCGACACCCATGCGCATTCGGTTGTTGTCCTGGATAATATCGAATTGTTATTTATGCCTGAACTGAAGATTGACCTCTGGCCTGCCCTGGAAACGCTCAGCGCCAATAAAAAGCTGGTTGTGGCCTGGACAGGACGGGTGGCGGATGATCAGATTCAGTGGGGCGACCCCGGGGTCCCTGGATTTCGGGTTATGAGTTTGGAAAACTGTCCTGCCAATATAGTTAGTATGACAGGTTACTAATAACGTTGGGGGCTTCTCTCGTCAATTGACTAGTGTCGAGAGATACCCCCGTTAACTTTTATTTTGCATATGCCGGGCTGCTAGAGACATGCTCTATCGCTGCTATATAAAATCAGCACAGTGTACTAGCAAGGAGCATGGCGTTCCATATGCGTGTGTGCGCATATTCGTCACCAAGAATCGAGGTTAGCAGGTACCGGATTTGAGAAGTGGGAGCGCAGCCTGCTAAAGCTGAGTAACGAGTTATTGCCGAAAGCTCACCCGCAATAGCTGCGGTTACATCAGCCGGAAAATTGCCGGTAGCGGGAGGACAGTCCGGCGGGCAGGATACGGGAGGGGGGCAGATGCCTAAAAGGGATGCTTGCAGCCGGGCATGCCCGTACTCATCACCTGTAATGCTGGTGACAATCAGGCGCAGCAAGTCAGAAGGCGCTTCATTAGCAATGGCAGCATAAAAACCTGCATCACAGACTTCGTCTTGGATTGATTCCTCCAGGCTGACTCTGAAATTCTGGCATTGGGGACAGCTGGGAATTTGCAATCTGTCCGGGACAGTATTCATATTTCTCACCTCCATTCATAAAATAGCAGTTTTTCTCGTATTTCCCATACATATTCGACGGGTTATTCTCGGGCCGATTTCAACGCTTCTCCAGCTTCTTCAACTTGGGTTATTTGCGCTCTGGCGCCATGTCCATTTAGAGTTAAGAACAGCGCCAGGGCCCTGGCATGGCCATATTTGTCGCCGACAATGCTGTAGAATAGGGTTCTAAGGCCTGGATCCCTTATACCTTTGGCGATAGCTGCATAACGGCCAATGGCAAGAATTTCATCGGTTAATGCCTGGGAGATGCTGTCGACAAGTTCTGCCGAAAGGACACTGTTGTTCATTTTTCTCCACCCCAGTTCAGGTTATTGAAACTGGATAAGCTTTGTGCTGGGCAATAGAGTAGTGTTCTGCCGGCAAATCCATAATAATCCTATGGGGCTAAAGGACTTAGGCAGGTTCGCCTGGCTGGGCTTTAGCATGAGCTCCAGGAATAGTTAGCTTGCCTAAAGGAATTGGGCAATTAATCAACATTTTATCGCAATTTCAATAAACCGGCTTAATCTTATATCTGTTACCATGATTAATGGCTGCAAATAGAAATTAGGGAGGGGTTGGGTTGATGTTTGATAATCCTACTTTAGACAAGTTTGCCAAGTGGTCAGGTTTTATGGGGGTTTTTTCAATTGTCGTGGGGATTCTGCAGGCCATCACTATTATTGGCATCCCTTCAGCTGTCATTATGATTATTATGGGAGTCAAGTTGCTGGGGGCAAAATCTGCTGCCAAGGCCCTGACTGTTGCTCCCGAGGCTGATGTTCCTACTCAGTTCAACAAGATGGTCAACGATCTCAGAGTTTATTTTCAAGTTAACGGTGTTCTCATTATTATCGGTTTGATTGTAGGTGTGCTTGCCGTAATTGCAATGATTGTTGCTCTTATCGCTTCAGGCGGAAACTTAGATTTCAATTACCAGTTCAATTAGGGGATAATCCATGCCGCGGCTTGCCGCGGTTTCTTTTTCTTCAAAATCTGATTCAGCCCGAAGGGCTGTTTTTTTTGTTTTCCTGTTGCCAATAAATGTCGGCAAGCCGTTTTGCTTTTACAATTTTCTTTCCCGGTCAATACTAATACGGATAGCGTCGAAAAATTGACAACAGGAGGGTTACAATGCGTGCGATTATTATGGCAGGCGGCAGCGGTTCCAGGCTGCGCCCCCTGACTTGCGATTTGCCAAAACCAATGGTGCCTGTACTTAACAGGCCAGTGATGCATTATACAGTTGAGCTGCTGAAAAAGCACGGCATTGAGAAGGTTGCAGTGACTTTGGCATACTTGCCAAGGGCAATTAAAGATTACTTTGAAGATGGGGTAGATTTTGGCGTTTGCTTGGAGTATTTTTTCGAGGAGATTCCTTTAGGGACTGCCGGCAGTGTCAAGAACGCCGCCGGTTTTCTGCCGGGAACCTTTGTTGTCATCAGCGGTGATGCCCTGACGGATTTAGACATAAGCGAAGCTGTGGCATTTCACAAGGAGCGGGGATCCCAGGCCACCTTGGTCTTGCACCGGCAACAAATTCCCTTGGAGTATGGAGTGGTCATAACTGATAAAGAGGGCAGAATTACCCGGTTTTTAGAGAAACCAAGCTGGGGAGAAGTGTTCAGCGATACTGTCAACACCGGCATTTACATCCTGGAGCCCAGTGTGCTGGACTATTTTGAAGGGGGCAGGCAATTTGATTTCAGCAAGGACCTCTTTCCCAGGCTTTTAGAGGACGGGGTCCCTATGTACGGATATATCTCCAACAATTACTGGTGTGATATCGGGGATTTGCGTTCTTACCGGCAGGCTCAGTTTGATGTCCTGGAGGGCAAGGTTGATGTAAATATTGCTGGAGAACAGCGGCAGCCCGGTATTTGGGTGGCTGAGGACTGCAAACTGGCGGAGAATATTGAGTTAATCGCCCCGGTCTATATTGGCAGGAGTTGCACATTGGGTGCGGGAGCTAAAATTGGTCCCCTTACCGTACTCAATGATTTTTGCCGGATTGAGGAGGGGGCTTCCCTTAAGCGCACGGTGGTCTGGAGGGACTCCAGTGTGGGCAGGAGGGCGGAAATTAGGGGGGCCACCGTCTGTAACAGTGTCAATATTGGCACAGGAGCCAGATTGTTTGACGACACAGTGGCGGGCAGCAGGACTGTGCTGGAGCAGGGGGTGACTCTGAGGCCGGGAGCAAAGGTTTGGCCGGATAAGAGCATTGCCGAAGATACCGTGCTCAGCCAGAACTTGGTCTGGGGTTCCCGCCTCAGCCGCAGGCTGTTTGGGCGCAAGGACATTAAGGGCCGATTTAATGTGGAGGTGACGCCGGAGTTGGCCTCCCGGCTGGGTTCGGCCTTTGCCTCCCTTGTAGGCAAAGAGAATTGCCTTGTGGTCTCCGGGGATAATACTGAGGCGGCGGTATTAATGGCCGATGCCCTGAGCGTGGGTATTTTGGCTTGCGGAATCAGGGTAATCCGGGCCTCCGGTTTGGTTATGCCCATGGTGAGGTTTGCTGTGCGCCACTACGTAGCCGGGGGCGGCGTCCACGTGCGCCTGGATTCCCTGAAGCCGGAACAGCTGCATTTGGAGTTTGTCAGTGCCACTGGGGCCAATCTTGACAGAAATGCAGAGCGCAAACTGGAGAAGGCTATTAACGGCGACTGTTTTCAAAGAGTGGGCGCCGGCGAGGTGGAAATTACCCGGCGCACTGACGATATTCCCAGGCTGTATTTTGCCCATTGGGCCTCAAAATTGCGGACTCTGGGTCCGGGAAAAAAGTTGGCCGGGCTTGTGGTTGTCTTGGGGGCGGAGTCGGAGCTCATGTCCTTCCTGGGCGGCAGTTTCCTGAGTTATATCGGCTGTGTCGTCAAAAGGGCAGAGAATTCCGTGGCAGATGTCAGGGATGGGGTACGGCAAAATAATGCCGACCTTGGGGTTTTCCTGGCTTCCGACGGTGAGGGCGTTGTGGTAGTGGATGAAAGGGGAAGAGTGGTCGGGGCCGAAGAATACAGGGCTTTGAGCTTGTTCTTGGCTTTAGGGGTGAAAGGCAAGTCTGTCATCATTCCCCATGATGCCCCCCAGGCCTTAAGAAATATGGCCAGGGGAACCGAGATAATTCAGGTGAAATCCGAACCCGCCCAGGTGATGGCAGCGATGTTGAGCCGCAGCGCCAATGATGGCCGCATCGCTCTGCAGTACTTATTGGACTTTGATGGCATTCAGGCTGCCGCAAGAATCGCAGACTTCCTGGCCAGCAAAAAACTGCGGCTGAGCCAGGTGCTTAAGCGGCTGCCGGCTCTGAATTACAAAGCGATTGCTGTTCCCTGCCAATGGACGGAAAAAGGCCGGGTGCTAAGGCAATTGGTGGCGCAACAAAACAAACGGAAAATGGAAATGTATGAAGGGGTAAAAATTTGGGATGACAGGGGCTGGGCCTTGGTCCTGCCCGACAGTGAAAAGCCTCGTTTTAATATTTACGCCCAGGGACATAGTGAGGAATTTGCTGAGGAACTGGCGGCGGAATTCAGCGAAAGGGTAAGCTCGTTGCTGCATGCGGGATCCCAGTACGATGAAAAAAGCTAGGAAATAACAGGGGATGAGATCAATGGATCTGCTGCTGATTGGGGCAGCCTTGGCTGGATTGTACATTTTCTATCGCAGTCGGGGTCGTAAATCCGCAATCTGGTTTGACGGGGTCATCCTTCGTCCTGAAGATCTTGCTGTTCATGCCCGGGAATTGGGGAAATACCACAAGGTAGAGACAGTTAGAACCAGCCGCCATTTAATTATCCGCCGGCTGCAGGATAATTTTCAATTTATCACCCGGGTGTACTTGGGTGCGGCAGAGGATCTGCGCAAAGAGCGGCAGGTAGCCCCGGCTGGGGAATGGCTGCTGGATAATTACTATATTATCGAAGAACAGGTCAAGGAAATCCTGCTCAGCGTTAGGAAACACAGATTTCAGGACCTGCCTGTGCTTTGCAACGGATATCTCAAGGGCATTCCGAGAATATTTGCCATCGCCCTGGAGATCATCTCCCATACCGACGGCATCCTCAGTGAACAGGCGCTGCATAAGTTTATTGAGGCCTATCAGGAGAGCGCCCCGCTTGCCATAGGCGAGATTTGGTCCTTGTCTTTGATGGTGCGAGTTGCCCTGATCGAGAAGATCCGTCATGTGTGCGTGCTCCTGGAAACAACCCATAAACAGTGGCGGCAGGCAGAATTTTTTCTCGACCGGACGAAACCGGAAAAGCTTAAGGAAAAAATTTATGCCCTTGGCAAACTCCATCCTGCCTTTGCCGAGCACCTGCTGGAAGTAATTCGCCACAATGAACTGGCGGGCAAGCAGGTGCGGGATTTGTTGGCGGAAAAACTCCTTGAACAAGATACAACCCTGGAAAAGCTTGTGCATAGTGAGCATCAAGCCAAAGCGGCCCAGTCCACTTCCATGGGCAACGCAGTCTCCAGCTTAAAGGGCGCTTCTACCCTGGACTGGAACAGGATTTTTGAACAGCTCTCCCTGGCGGATCATATCCTGCGAGCTGATGCAGTCTACGGGGAAATGGATTTTTCTTCCCGCAATCACTATCGCCTCAGGGTTCAAGTATTGGCGAAAAAGCTGGGGATCAGCGAGACCAGAGTTGCCAAGATGGCAATTGAAAGCGCCCAGGCTGCAGCAGGAGATTGCCAGCGGCATTGCGGCTACTACCTCCTGGACCAGGGGCGTCAGGTGCTGTACGAAAAGGCCGGCGTCAGGTATGGCAAGTCTAGCTTCAGCAGCAGCGATTACATTCTGATTTTGGCTGGATTGTCTTTGGCCCTGGCGGCAGTTGCCGGCGTTGCCGCCTATCCTCTTGGGACTGGCTGGGCCTTAATCTTTGCCCTGCTTTTTCTCATTCCCGGCAGCGAAACAATAGTCAATTTGTTTAACCGGGTATTGGTGCATCTCCGCAAGCCGGCATTTTTGCCCAAACTTGAATACCGCGGGGGGATTCCCCCTGAAGCTGCTGCTTTGGTTGTCATCCCGGCTCTGCTCCCCGATTGCCGGCGAACCCGGGAGCTCATTGACCATTTAGAAGTTCATTACCTGGCTAATCCCGAGAAGAACCTGTATTTTGCCCTTTTAGGGGACTTTAAAGATTCTCTGACCCAAGAAGACGCTGGCGATGAGGAAATTATCCAGGCGGCCCGGGATGGCATACAAGCCCTAAATGAAAGGTACCAAGCCACCCGGTTTTTTGCTCTGGTCAGGAAGCGGCAGTATTCACAAACTCAAGGGAAATGGATGGGTTGGGAGCGCAAGCGGGGGGCCTTAATCGAACTGAATGCCCTGCTTTCTGGCAGCGATGGCACTTCCTTTATGCTTCTGCCCGCCAATCTGCCTGCCCTTCGCTATATTCTTACCTTAGACGCCGACACCCGGCTGCCAATTGATATGGCCAAAAAACTGGTGGGGACAATTTCTCATCCCCTCAACCAATTGGAACTGGATGCTGACAACAACCGGCCTGAGCGGGGATACGGCCTCATTCAGCCCCGCATTGGGATGAGTGCAGAAAGCGTCAGCAAAAGCAAGTTTGCCCGGGTAATGGCTGGGCCCGGGGGCACAGATACATATGCCTCCGCCATCAGTGATGTCTACCAGGACTGGTTTGGACAAGGCATCTTTACCGGCAAGGGCATCTATGATCTGGGGGCTGCCCATAGTCTTCTGGGATCAGTGCCCGAAAACAGCATCCTCAGCCACGACCTGCTGGAGGGGGGACTGCTGCATGCCGGCCTGGCCACCGACTTGGAACTGGTGGACGATTTTCCCGCCCGCTACAGTTCGTATGTCGCCAGGGGACACCGCTGGACCCGGGGGGACTGGCAACTTTTGCCCTGGCTCGGTGACCGGGTTGCAGGCCGGAAAAATCCTCTTGCGCTCATCACCCGCTGGCAGATATTTGACAACCTGCGCCGCAGCCTTGTGCCTGTTTTTCTAATGCTTTTTTTGGCCATAGGCTTGCTGGCGCCTGGGAGTCCCTGGATCTGGGCCGGCATGTTTTTGGGGGCATTGATGCTGCCGGCGCTTTTCGCCCTCCTAGATTTCAACTGGCGGGGATATTTGTTTAACAGGGCCTCCGGAATTAAATCCCAGCTCAGCGGCCCCCGGGCATGGCTGCACCGGCTAGGTTGGCAACTGGCTTTCTTGCCCTACCAGGCCTGGGTAAACGCAGATGCAGCAGTGCGAACACTGTACAGACTGTTCATCTCCCGGAAAAATTTGTTGGAATGGACAACCGCTGCCGAGGCTGAAAAAAAAGCGGGAGACAACTACCAGCGCCAATTCCAGCCGGCCTTGCTTGCGGCCGCGGCTATTGTTCTGCCTTTGGCAATCTTGCGCCCCTTAAGCCTGGTGATATATCTTCCACTGCTGGCCCTGTGGCTGTATTCTCCTGTTCTCGCCCGCCGGGTCAGTCAAAGAGAAGAGGCCGGGGAAAAGCTGCAGGAAGAGGACAGGGCCTTGTTGCGCAAGCTCGCCCGAGTGACCTGGCACTATTATGAAGATCTGACTGGGGAGGAAACTTGTTATTTGCCCCCGGATAATTGCCAGGCAAAACCGCCTACGGGAATTGACTACAGGACATCACCGACAAATATCGGGTTTTACCTGCTGTCCACACTGGCAGCCAGGGATTTTCGCTTTATCTCCACCCTGGAGATGGTGGACCGAATTGATAAAACCCTGAGTTCGGTGGAGAGCATGGAAAAGTGGAAGGGGCACCTGTATAACTGGTATGCAATCAAGGATTTGGAGCTGCTGCGCCCCCGATTTGTTTCGACGGTGGACAGCGGCAATTTTGCCAGCATGCTGGTGGCTTTGGCTCAGGGCCTCAGGGAATGTCTAGACCGGCCCTTGTTTGATGCTGCCTCCACCCAGGAGCTGTTGGTAATCCCGGGGATAGAGGCAACGGGGCCTCTTGACAACAGCCTGGGCAGCTGGAAAGAAATTTTAGCTCAGCCTGCAAATGCCGCCAGTCCCAGGGGCAGGAGGCTGCTCAATATGTATCGGGAAGAGTTGGCTTGCCTGTTCCCGCATACAGAAATTCTTACCCATCCCCCGGAGTTTTTGCATCGGGACATGTCCTTTCGCCGACTGGCCCAGCTGGCCAAAGGGGCGGCGGAAAACCCCTCTCCCGGCAATCTGGCTCGCAGCTATGAGGATATGCTGGCGGAAATCGACTCTCTGCTGGCAGAAGGAGAAAGCTGGCAACGGGAATATTTACTGGTCTGGAAAGACGATTTGCTGAGGGTGGCAGCCGCCGCCAAAGAGCTGGCAGGAGAACTGCACCGCCACATTGCCAGAATAGAAGCTTTAGTCAAGGACACTGACTTTTCTGCCCTCTACAATAGTCGGCGGGATCTTTTTTCCATTGGCTATAGCGTCGATGAGGAAAAACTAATTGAGTCCAATTATGATTTGCTGGCTTCAGAAGCCCGGCTTACCAGTTATCTGGCCATTGTCCAGCGCCAGGTGCCGGCAAAGCACTGGCACAAACAGGGGCGGGCCTTGGTTCGGGTGGAGGGGACCCGGGCCTTGGTTTCCTGGTCAGGGACTATGTTTGAATATCTTATGCCTCTGCTGCTGATGAAGAATTACACCAACACCCTTCTGGCGGAGACAGTAGAGTCAGTTATTTCCGCCCAGCGCAGTTATGCGAAAAAACGCAATGTGCCCTGGGGTGTGTCAGAATCAGCGTACTATGCCTTTGATTACCGGCTCAATTACCAGTACCGGGCCTTTGGCATTCCCGATCTGGGGCTGAAGCGCGGATTGGCGGACGACATGGTGGTGTCTCCTTATTCAACTTTGCTGGCCTTGCCTTTTGCCCCTAAGGCGGCAATAGAGAACATCCGCCAATTGCTGGCTGAAGGGATGGGAGGGAAATACGGCCTGTTTGAAGCTGTAGATTATACTCCTGAGCGGGTGCCGGCCAAGAAAAACAAGGCGGTAGTTCAGAGTTATTTCGCCCATCATCAGGGGATGAGCCTGATTTCTTTGGCCAACTATCTCAATGACTTCGCCATGGTTCGCCGTTTTCATAATGACCCCCGCGTTCGGGCAGGGGAACTTATGCTGCAAGAAACCCCGTCCCTGCAGCCTGTTCTCACAAAACAGATCAGAGAACCAGTGCTGCAGCTGCGGGCCAAGGCAGAGGAAGAAAGGGAAGTGGTGCGCAGTTTCGGCCTGCCCCAGGGGATGCCACCCAACTGCCACTTGCTTTCTAACGGCAGCTATACCGTCTTGCTTACCGACAGCGGCAGCGGCTATAGCCGCAATGCTCAGGTCCAGGTCAGCCGCTGGCGCGAGAATCTTGGCTACAAATACGGAACCTTTATCTTCATCAAGAGTCTAAATACCGATCAGGTATGGTCGGCAACCCTGGCGCCTTTTCACGTTGAGCCGGATTTTTACCGGGTCCGCTTTTTTCAGGATCGGGCCAGCTTTTTCCGGGAGACAGCGAATTTTGACACCAAGACGGAAGTCATCGTTTCCACTGAAGACAATGCAGAAATCCGCAGGGTCACCCTGACCAACCACGGCACCAAGGAAGCTAGCCTGGAGATAACCAGCTTTTTTGAGCCTGCCCTGTCTCGCCAGGATTCGGATTTGGCTCACCCTGCGTTCAACAACTTGTTTGTCCAGACCGAACCGGTGCACGAGCATAATGGCTTGCTGGCCTTCCGCAGGCCCCGCAGCGAAAAAGATCCCAGCCTCTTTGTTCTGCATCTGGTGACGGTAGAGGGGGAGAGTGTAGGCACTGTCCAGTATGAAACGGACCGGGGGAAGTTTATCGGCCGGGGCAAGGACATCTCTTGTCCAGCTGCCTTGCATCAGCCTTTGACCAATACCAGCGGCCAAGTGCTGGACCCTGTCATGAGCCTGCGCCGCCAGATTAAACTGGGTCCGGGTCAAAGCGCTGCCGTCACATTTGTCACTGCCCAGGGCAGCTCTCGGACGGAAATGCTGAAGCTGGCAGGCAAATACAGCGACCCCGCCGCCGGCCAGCGGGCCTTTGACATGGCGTATACCCGCAGTTTGGTGGAGAGGCGCTTTCTCAATCTCAGCCCTCAGTTGTTGGCCGCCAGCCAGCAGGCAATTGGCCACCTGGTATTCTTAAGCCCCACCCGGCGCCAGTATGAGGAAGTAATAGCGCGAAACACTTTGGCGCAGCAAGGCTTGTGGGCTCAGGGGATTTCCGGAGACAATCCAATCGTCCTGGTTTGTGTGGACGACACCGAAGAGATCCGCATAGTGGAAGAGGCAATTTTGGCCCATGAATATTGGCGGTTTAAGGGCCTGGTGGTGGACTTGGTCATTCTCCATGGCGGCCAGGGGGGATATCTTGAGCCTGTGCGGGAATTGGTGCGGGAAATGGTGCAGCTCATCAGGATGATAGATATTCTCGACAAACCAGGGGGGATATACATTCGCGGGGCCAAACAGCTGACCGCCGCGGAAAGATGCCTGTTTCATGGGGCTGCCCGTTTAATCCTGCGTCAAGGCTCGCTGGCGGAGCAGCTGAAAACAAAGACTCGCAGCTTGCCTGAAATCAAGGACTTTAGGGGGCAAGATCAAGAAAGCGCCGTTGCCGGCAGTTTACCGGATGATCTGTTATATGACAATGGCTTAGGCGGCTTTAGTCCTGACGGCAAAGAATATATAATCCAGCTGCAGCAGCGCATGACCCCGGCACCTTGGCTCAATGTCCTGGCCAATCCGGATTTTGGCTGCATTGTCAGCGAGCGGGGAGGCGGCTTTGTCTTTGCTGAAAACAGCAGAGAAAATAAGCTGACCCCTTGGTCCAACGACCCGGTTTCGGATCCCCCTGGAGAAATAATCTATCTCCGGGATGAGGATTCAGGGGCGGTTTGGACGGTGTGCGCGGCGCCCATATGGGAACATCAGCCCTATACAGTCATGCATGGGCGGGGGTACAGCAAGTATTGCCACCACAGCCATGGCCTTGACCAGGAGCTGACTGTCTTTGTTCCCCTGGAGGATCCGGTAAAGCTCAGTTTGCTGAAAATCCGCAATGACTCTCCCGGCTTTCGGAGGCTGACGGCGACTTATTTCATACGGCCGGTGCTGGGGGTCAGCGACCAGATCAGCCATCTGCACCTGGTCAGCAGCTGGGGGGAAAACATGCTCACTTTCCGCAACCCCTACAACGGCGATTTCCCAGGGCGAATTGCCTGGATCAGCGCTTCCCGCCCGGTGCTGGGCTATACTGGGGATTGCTGCGAATTTCTTGGCCTTGAAGGAGATCTAACCAATCCTGCTGCCCTGGCCCGGACAAGATTGTCTAATATTGTCGGCGCCGGCCTCAACCCCTGCGGGGCGATTCAGGTTGCCCTGGAACTAGAACCCGGAAGTGAAGGAGAACTTGTTTTCCAGCTGGGCCAGGCGGCGAATCTGGAAAGGGTCCGGGAAATCGCTGCAAAGTACAACGGGCAGGCCCCTTTAGCCTTAAAGCAGACAAGGGATTACTGGCAGTCGCTGATAGGAACTATTGCCGCCAGGACACCGGAGACATCTCTAAATATTCTCCTGAGCTGGCTGCTGTACCAGACACTTGTTTGCCGGATGTGGGCGCGCACCGGCTTTTACCAGTGCGGCGGGGCTTATGGCTTCAGGGATCAGCTTCAGGATGCTGCAAACCTGGCCCTGGCGATCCCGGAGCTGGCAAAAAAACAAATACTGCTTCACGCCGCCCACCAGTTCAGGGAAGGGGATGTTCAGCACTGGTGGCATCCAGGCACCAAAAACCGGGGAGTGCGCACCCGTTTCAGCGATGATTTGCTCTGGCTGCCCTGGGCAACTGCCGATTATATTGAAAGGACAGGGGACAGATCAATTTTGGCGGAAGAAGTTCCCTATCTCAGGGGCAGGCCCCTGGAGCCAGGGGAAGACGAGCTCTATGGGGAAGCAGAGATTGCCGGAGAAACTGGCAGTGTGTATGAACATTGTCAGCGGGCAATCAGGCGTGCCCTGCAGTTTGGCAGTCATGGCATTCCCCTTATGGGGTCAGGTGACTGGAATGACGGCATGAGCAATGTAGGCAGGAAGGGCAGGGGGGAAAGCATCTGGCTGGGATGGTTTCTGTATGACATCTTGCAGCGCTTTGCTCCCCTGTGCCGGGCCCAGGGTGATGGGGCAGCGGCAGAGGAATATCTGGAACAGGCCGGCAAGATCAGCCAGGCTATCGAAGGCAATGGCTGGGACGGACGCTGGTACCGGCGGGCATATTTTGACGACGGGACTCCCCTGGGTTCGGCGGCGAACCCGGAATGTTCAATTGATTCCATTGCCCAGTCCTGGGCGGTGATTTCGGGAGGCGGGCGCCGAGACAGGGTAGAGGAGGCGATGGGCCAGGTTGAAACCCATCTGGTGCGGGAAGATGAGGGTTTAATTCTCCTGTTTACGCCTCCCTTTGACAGCAGCGATTTAAAGCCAGGGTATATCAAGGGCTATGTGCCCGGGGTCAGGGAAAACGGCGGCCAGTATACCCATGCCGCCTGCTGGGCCATTCAGGCAATGGCCATTCTCGGTTATGGAGATAAGGCCCTGGATTGGGTCCGACATATCAATCCCATTCATCACAGCCGTACCCCAATTGAGTGTTCCCGCTATAAGACAGAGCCCTATGTCCTGGCTGCGGATGTCTATTCCGCTGCCGCTCATGTGGGACGGGGGGGCTGGACCTGGTACACAGGGGCGGCCGGGTGGCTGTACCGGGTCTGCATTGAAGATATTTTAGGCCTTAAGCGCCGGGGCAATGTCTTGACAATCGATCCCTGCATCCCGGAAATATGGCAGGAATACTGCCTGGATTACCGTTTTGGCAGCAGCGTATATGTAATCAGGGTATTGAATCCCGACGGGGTCAACAGGGGCGTGGAAAAAATAGAGGTAAACGGAGCAGCCTGTCAAGGAGTGAAATTGGCCGATGACGGCAGAATTCATCAGGTCACAGTTGTAATGGGCAAACAAAATAGTCCCCCTGCAATCTGACAGAATAATTACAACGTTCTCCTCAGGCAGGGAAAACCTTGCCAAAAGCGAATATATTTATTGGCGCTATTGTTTAGGGGGGCTAAAGATGAATCTGCCGATGCAACTGAGATTATACAGCGATTACATTGCCGAAGTAGGAATGGTGCGATTTGAACGGCCCAATTCTACGGTTTATGCTGCCTCCGATCGCTGTCTGCTCTATCGCCAGCAAAAGGCGATGAAGCTTCTCCGTCACCTGGATGTATCCCCCCAGCCAGCTTCTATTAGACCTTTACGGAGACTGTGGGTGATGGAAGTTACTCATCCCACCCTTACAGATTTTTTGGCGGCTTTAGCGGGCAGCAAGCGCAGGGGAAAGATCGAGCTTATTCGACGCCTGGGGGCCACTGTGGGCATGGTCCATTCTCTGCGTCACACTGGGACGGGAGATATTGTTGACCCAGATTCTATTTCTGTCTTGCGGAAATTGACAACATTGGTCCGCAAAAATCAAGTGCTCCTCTCGGTGCAGGGCAAACCCGCCGACCTCTTTGCCGGGCTCCTGGGGGAGGTAAAATTTCTGTGGGGAAGTTCCGGGGGAACTCTTGTGGGCAACTGGCCTGATTTCCCGCCAGTGCGAATCTGGAACAGCGGCCTGATGATTATGGACCTCTCCCGGGCCAATTACTCTGAGCCTTTGCTGGATTTGGTCAACCTTCATCCCCGCGATATTGGCCTGGAGACCATGTTCTTCTGGGAATATTTCCTCCAGGGATATGGCGCCACCTGCGAGTTGCCGGCACAGGGAAAGGCCAAAATTGAAGTCCTCTATAAAATTAAACTCTTGCAGGCCCTGGCTGAAGGGAAAGGAGTCCAGCGCGCCCAAGAGGATTGTCGGATTCAGTGGTGGAAAAAGGTTTAGCCAAAATACTTGATTTCTCTGACCTCGCAACAAGATTACTGGAAATGGGGTGATGGGGTGCGCTGTCCTTATTGTAATTTTCTGGAAAGCAAAGTCATCGATTCCAGGCGTACAGAAGATGATTATGAAATCAGGCGCCGGAGAGAGTGCATGCAGTGCGGGCACCGCTTTACCACCTATGAAAAGGTGGAAAAATTGCCGCTGATGGTGATCAAAAAAAATGGCACCCGGGAAATTTTCGACCGCGCCAAAATACTTAACGGCTTAATTCGTGCTTGCGAAAAGCGTCCTATTGCCTATGAAAAATTGGAGCATTTGGTGGACGAGGTAGAAATCCAATTGCGCAGCGAATTGGACAGAGAAGTGAGCACAAGCTGCATAGGCGAACTGGTAATGGAGAGGCTGCGAAAATTGGATGAAGTGGCATATGTGCGTTTTGCTTCGGTTTACCGGCAGTTTAGCGATGTGAGCAATTTTCTTAAAGAACTTGAAAAGCTTGTGGGCGGCAAAGGGGATTAAGTGGCAAACACCGAACATGGCTACAGTCCGGCAAAGCTAAGAGAACTGCGGGGCAACCTGCATATTCATTCCAACAGATCTGACGGCACGCTGTCCCCTTCAGAAATTGCCAGTCTAGCCAACCGGTGCAAGCTGGACTTTATTGGTATCAACGACCATTTCGCAGTCTGTGGCCCCAGTTATTACGAAAAAGGCATCCTGATTTTGCAGGGCACCGAACTCAACAAAGACCACAGCCACTGCCTGGCGTATAATTGTTCCCTTGCCCCTAAGCCTAAGCAGGAAGATGGTGCAGTGGTGGCTGAGCAGGTCATAAACAGCGGGGGAATAGGCATTATCGCCCATCCTTTTGAAACGGGCTCGCCTCTAGTCAGCGGGGGCAGGTGTTATCCCTGGCTGAATTGGGAGACAGCAGATTACCAAGGCATCGAAATCTGGAATCAGACCTCCCAATGGCGGGACAGCGCCAGAAGTTATTGGCGAAGTTTGCGCCAATGGCTGTTTCGCCGTTATCGCCCCTTTGCTCAGGGGGCCTGCCCAAAGGCTCTGGCCATATGGGACAAAGTGTGCCGGCAGCGGCATGTGACCGGTGTGGCTGGCAGCGACTTGCACGCTCCCATCATTAAGGTCTGGGGGATTAAATTTAAGCTACTCCAATATCCAATGCTCTTAGCCGCTGTCAATACCTATTGCCTGGCAGAGGTTACCGGCGATGGTAAAAGGGATGGAGCCGAGATAATCGCCGCCTTGCGTCAGGGCAGGTGTTGGATTGCCTATGACCGCCTCAGTCTCGGCCGGGGGTTTTCCTATACGGCAGAGGCAGGCGAAAACTGGGCTGGCATGGGAGGCACAGTCAGCCGGACACGAGGCAAGGCCTGGCTGCGCATCAAGCTGCCTCGCCCCGGAGAAATTTGCTTGATTCACAATGGCAATCCAGTAATCAGGGAAAAGGGCCAAACCCGGGACCTTTCTGTAGGGGCGGCGGGGGTTTACCGGGTGGAGGCAAGGCTAAAAGGCATTCCCTGGATTTACTCTAATCCGATTTATATTAATTAAAAAAGAGCAGGCAAGCCTACTCTTTTGGAGAAATATATCTTTCATGGTCTCCCCTGCAATGCCGCGATGGGGTCCTTTCTTCGCTGATGCTGGACTTGATGGGTTCGATAAATTCCTGGGCGAATTCTTCATCGTTAAAGCGCAGGCCAATATCTTTATTGCCTGGGCGAAAGCGGACAAGAGTCCTGTGTCGATTTGTTTTCAAGCTTAAGCCTCCCCATGATTTTGCCTTAGTATGCCTTTGCAGTTTGGGGATTATGCTTGAACTAATGCTTAATTTTTCCCTGCCGGGGAAGACTTAGATTGAAATCTAAGTCTTTAGGAGTGGAAACGTGTTGTTGGTTCACTTGAAAATCTTTAGCCGAACTGTGCTTCTCTACCTGGCTGTTCTTGTGCTCATGAGAATAATGGGAAAGAGGGAAGTGGGGCAGCTGTCTCTCTTTGACCTGGTGGTAGCAATCATGATTGCCGAATTGGCTGCCATTCCTCTTAGTGAGACCTCCATTCCCATATCCCACGGAATTCTTCCCATTGTCACCTTGGTCTTGCTGCAAATGTCTTTAGCCTTTCTTACTTTGAAAAGTCAAGCTGCCAGAAAGATCATTGAAGGCACTCCCAGCATAATCATCGAAAAGGGACGGATCATTGATGAAGAAATGCGGCGCCTCCGCTATAATGTTGATGATATGATGGCGCAAATGCGCGAGCAGGGCATTTACAGGATTGAAGAAGTAGAATATGCCATGTTGGAAACCAATGGTAAGCTCAGCGTCATCCTTAAGGCTGACAAGCGGCCGATAATCCCTTCAGATTTAGGGCTGACACCGCCTTATGAAGGGCTGTCCCTTCCCCTGATTTGCGATGGCAAGCTCCATCAGGAAAACCTGGCTTTAGCCAATAAAGACTTAGCCTGGCTGGAGCAAACACTGGCCAGCCAGCATAAATGCGGCATTGCCGGCGTCATCTACGCTACTTTAGAGCCTCAGGGCAAGCTGATTGTTTTTAAAAAAGGAGAAAAGAAAAAAACGCCAGAGAGGCGTTAAGTTTGAAGTGGTGCGCCTACCAGGAGTCGAACCTGGGCGCCCGGCTCCGGAGGCCGGCGCTCTATCCTCTGAGCTATAGGCGCGTTTGACAAAAATAATTATATCACAGGATGATAAAAAAGCAACTTGCTTATTTATAGATTGCTAAGCGCATTCCCACCAGCATCAGTGCTACGCCAGCAAGACGAATCCATGAAAATGGTATTACTTCTAAAGAAAAAATGCCAAAATGATCCAGGATGACTGCAGTTGTCAATTGGCCAAAGAGAATTGCAGAAATGCCGATGGTGGCGCCGGTTTTAGCGATGGCCCAGGCGACGCCTCCAATTATAGCTACATTCAAGGCACCGCCAAGGTAAGAATAAAAAGGCGCATTTCTAAATTCCTGGATTTTTGGCGCACCCGTGACCAGGATTGCGGCCAGGCTGACAATGAGACCGATTAAGTGGACTGTCACCGACATGGGCGCAACTCCCACCCGATCTTTGAGGGCGGCATTGATGGTTCCCTGAAAAGTCATGGCCAAGCCGCTTAAAGATGCTATCATTAATGGAAGCAGCAATTTCAAATTCAATCACCTCGTTATTAGTATGCCCCAGCAGGGACAATTCTCAAGGGAGGAAAATGTATGGATGTAAATCTCAAACTGAATGGAGCTTGGTTTGACGCTGCCAATGCCAAAGGCGCCAAAATTAAACTGGGCACAGGCCAGGAGGACGGAGTATCGCCAATGGAAGCTGTGCTTATGGCCGCCGGCGGCTGTTCAGGCATAGATATTGTCTCCATCCTGGAAAAAATGCGTCAGCCCTTGGAGGGACTGGAAATAATAGTGTCTGGCCAGCGCAGAGAGAACTACCCCAAATATTTTCAAGACATTTTTATCAAGTACGTTCTCACAGGCAGACTGGATGCAGACAAGGTGCAGCGCGCCATTGATCTGTCCCTGGAGAAGTATTGCTCTGTTACCAACGGCCTTGAACCAAAAGCAAAAATAACCTATGAATTTGTGATTAATAATGAGGGGGGATTCTCATAAATCCAGTAGCCTTTAAGATTGGAACTGTGTCTGTATATTGGTATGGAATCATTATTGCTCTGGCTATCGCGGTTGGCTACTTTGTGGCCCGTCGACTGGGAAAACACTTTGGCCTTGAGGGTTGGGTGTTTGACGAATTTATGCTTTGGGTGATTCCGGCTGCTTTCATTGGCGCCCGGCTGTGGTATGTGATTTTTAATCTCAACTATTATTCTCTTTACCCAGGCAAAATATTTGCAGTCTGGGAAGGGGGACTGGCTATTCACGGTGGGATTTTCGCGGGAGTGGCAGTGGCCCTTATCTGGACCCGGGTCAAGAAAATTAAATTTCTTCGCTTCGCCGACGTCATGTCTGTGGCCTTAATTTTGGGTCAGGCCATTGGCCGCTGGGCTAATTATGTCAACCAGGAGGCCTATGGCAAACCCACCGACTTGCCTTGGGCCATGTATATTGCAGGTGAGTACCGGCACCCGACTTTTTTATATGAGTCAATATGGAATCTCTTCCTTTTTTTTGGGCTATACCACTATTTAAGCCAACGTTCCCGATCAGGGAAGGTTTTTGGCCTCTATCTGGCAGGATACTCCCTGGGCCGCTTCTTTATTGAGGCTCTGAGGACTGACAGTCTTATGCTGGGTTCCTTCCGGGTGGCGCAAATAGTCAGCATAGTGATGTTTGTCGCCGGAATTATAGTTTACTTGTGGGGGACAACTAAGACCACAAGGAGTGGCGCTATTGAAGATTCTAAAGATTAATATCGAAGGAATGTCATGTTCCCATTGCAAAACGGCTCTGGAAACGGCAATCGGCCAATTGGATGGCGTGCGGGCTGTGGAAATCGATCTTGAAAACAATCAGGCCAGAATTGAAGCCGAAGATGACATGACGGAAATTATTCGCAAAACCATCAGCGAGGCTGGGTATTCAGCAAGATAATTTTATAGTTGACCTGGGCGCAGGAAAAGCTTACAATATACCCATATAGGGTATAAAAGGGGGATTATGTATGTCTTTTCCTGTTGCCTTTGCGGCAGGACTTGCCGCTTTTTTTTCTCCTTGCATTTTGCCGCTGCTGCCTGTGTGGTTATCCTTTATGGGTGGCGATCAGGCTAAGTCCAAGGTCAATTTAGTCAAAAACCTGCTGTTTTTTGCCGCGGGATTTACCTTAATCTTTACTGCCATGGGGGCAGGGGCAACCATAGCCGGGCAGCTGCTGCGGGAATACCGGCTGGTTTTGACTCGGATCGCCGGCGGGATAATTATTATTTTTGGGTTGCAGATGCTTGGCTTGTTTCAGCTGCCTTTTTTATTCAGAGAAAGAAGGCTGAAGCTCTCGCTGCGGCATTCCCCTGGGGGCTACTTTCTCTTTGGACTCGTCCTTGCTTTGGGCTGGACACCGTGTACAGGCATGATTTTAGGGCCGATAATTATGTTGGCCGGCAGTCTTGATACCGTTTATCAAGGCATGTTGCTGCTGTTTATCTATTCCCTGGGGTTTGCCCTGCCCTTTTTTGTCATTGGTTTGGTTTTGGGATCTGTTCCCCGAATAAAATCGGGCAGGGTTTCTCGCTATGTGCAAATCGCAGCCGGCAGCGTCATGGCGCTGATGGGTGTCTTGCTCATTCTTAACCGCTGGACCTGGCTGCAAAGTCTGGTTCTATAGAAAGGAGAAAAGATGCGCAAATTACTTTTGCTCTTGTTGGTGGTTGTCCTTGCCGCTGGCTGTGCCCAGGACTCCTTGGCTCCAGGCTTTGCCTACGAAGATTTAAGCGGAGAAGTGTGGTCCCTGGAAGAACTACAGGGGGAAGTTGTGGTTCTATATTTTTGGACCGGCAGCTGCGGGGTCTGTGTCAGCAAACTTCCTGACTTGGCGGTTTTACAGGAACAGTTGCCGGAAGATGTTCATTTGCTTATGTTAAATGCCAACGACTCCAAAGGGAGGATACAGAATCTCATTGGGGATGCCAGACTGACAGTGCTCATGAATGCAATGGATAGTTTTAACGACTATGCAATCGCCTACGTGCCCACAACTGTGTTTATAGATAAAGAAGGCAAAGTTGACCAGGTTCACGTGGGCTTGCTGGCCAATGAAAATACGCTGGCAATAATTGAAAATCTCAGGTAACAAGCGGGCTCCCCGGGGCCTGTTTTTTTTGTTCTATTTGCCTTTGGGGGGCAATAAATATTCACTGGGGAGGGAATAGAATTTGGCGGAAAAAAACTTAAAATTTCTGGTGGTGTTTTTCAGCAAAAATAGGCGGCTGTTTGCAGCCTTGGCGGCGTTAACTGTCATTGTTGCTGCTGTGTGTGTCATCGTTGCCTTTACTGACTGGATTGTTACTGTTAAAAAAGAGCAGGCCCTGCCCTGGACGGTGGTGCTTCATGAAACCGATTGGCAAGGGGTCCCTGCCGATACCAGCTTGCCCAGGTATTTTGTGGCAGGCGGGACAGCCTTTGACCGGCAGGTTCTGGTGGATGGGTGGGGCATGCCGGAAGAGATTCTGACGCCGGTGGATTATATGGAAAACTTAGGGATACATGTGCTCTTGGGTGAGGTGACGCAAGTCCTCTATAGCGGCAATAAACTTCAAATATATATTGATGAAAAGGATTCGGGCTACCAGCTGGTAACAATCCCGAAAGGCAATCTGACTGAAGGGGATTTGCAAATTATCTTCCTCAATAATCAGGGGACAAAAATTGGCTATGAAGAAGATTATGTTTACTCTGTGCCGCTGGAATTTACCCTGGTGGATTCAGGGGCCCTTGACACAAAGGGCGGGGTATTTATGGAGGTCCTGGACACCGAGACCTTGCCGGTGCTGACAGATTACAACCTCAATTTCTTAAACCAGTACTCCGATTCACTGCTCTTGTATATTCAGGGGGCGAAGGTGTCTACAGTTCAACGCAATGACACTACAATCCGCATCTATGCTGAGGATGACCCTGGGTTCCAGGTAGTGGCGGTGGACACAGGCTTATTGCTGCCAGGGAAAAATACAGTGAGATTAATCGACAGTGCCAGTCTTCAGGTGATTACCCAATTGATCTTTATGGTTTCCAAGTAAAATGGCCTGGCAAAATAACGGCTGGGCCGTTTTTTTTTAAAAGTTTTTTAAAATAAAAGAAGGATTTTGGAGGGGAGGGGGAGAATAATAACAGTCCAGTGGTGTAAAGTGGTATAATGTGGAGGAGGTGGGCAGGATGTTTCTCGGTGAATATCAGCACAGCATTGATGAAAAGGGCAGAATTATTATGCCTGCCCGCTTTCGGGAGCAATTAGGGACCAATTTTATCATCACCAGAGGGCTGGATGGTTGTCTTTTTGTCTACCCGGCCGAAGAATGGGAAAAGCTATCCCAAGAGGTGCAATCCTTGCCCTTGGCGAAAAAAGACGCCCGCGCTTTCAGCCGCATGCTCTTCTCCGGCGCCACTGAAGCTGAATGTGACAAGCAGGGACGGGTTTCCATCCCTGTCAACCTAAGGGAATATGCAGGGATTCAACGGGATGTAGTAAGCATTGGGGTCTCCAGCAGAATCGAGATTTGGGCTGCAGAATCCTGGTCGCAAGTTAACGCTGACGCTGCCGACAAATTTGAAGAACTGGCAGAAAAGCTGGAGGGAATATAAGCCTTGGATTTTCAACATAAACCTGTTCTGGTGGCAGAAGTGCTGAAGTTGTTGGAACCAGCCAGGCGTTCAACCATAGTGGACTGTACCCTGGGGGGAGCCGGCCATTCCAAAAGTATCCTGGATTTATTGCCTGCAGACAGCTGGCTTGTGGGAATCGATCAGGATGATGATGCCCTAGTGGCAGCAGGCAAGATTCTGGCAGGGCATGAGAATGTAAAACTGATAAAGGGCAATTTCGGCCAACTGGATGTCTTGCTCAGCGGCTGGAATAGGCCCATTGATGGATTTCTCTTCGATTTAGGAGTGTCTTCCTGGCAGCTGGACAATCCCGAAAGGGGCTTTGCCTACCAGCATGACGCCCCCCTGGATATGAGGATGAATCAGGAGGGGGCGCTCAGCGCCTACGCAATCGTAAATTCTTGGCCGGCCAGAGAAATGACTAAGATTTTTCGCACTTATGGGGAAGAGAAATGGTCTTCCCGAGTGGCGGCCTTTATTGTCAAGGCCAGAGAAAATAAGCCCATAGAAACCACCGGTGAGCTAGTGGATATTATCAAGGCGGCAATTCCAGCTGCAGCCAGAAGAGAAGGTGGACACCCCGGCCGTAGGATTTTCCAGGCCCTGCGCATCGCTGTCAATGCCGAACTGGACAATTTGCGCCTTGGTCTGGAGGCCGCCCTGGAAATTTGCGCTCCTGGCGGTGTTGTGGCGGCAATCTCTTATCATTCTTTGGAGGATCGGATTGTCAAACTGCTTTTTAAAGATAAGGCTGCCGGCTGTATTTGTCCCCCTGAGGCACCGGTTTGCCAGTGCAATCATACACCTGAAATCAGGATTTTAACGAAAAAACCCATTGGACCCGGGATTGCCGAGCTGGAAAATAATCCCCGGTCCCGCAGCGCCAAACTCAGGGCTGCCGCCAAGCTCGGTTCTAATGAAAGATAGGGGTGAATAGCATGGTAGTAGCTAACAATGCCTATGCACATCTTCCAAAAGTATATCCGTATCCCGACTCGCGCACCCAGCTGCACACCAAAGGCAAAGCGAAAACACGCCATTTGGATACCAGGCAGTTGCGGCGGATCGCCGCCGGTGTACTAGTGGTATTTTTAGCGCTTGTTGTTGTATATCGTTATGGACAGATCAGCGCGATTAATATGCAAATTAATGAGCAAACCAGAACCCGGGATTCCCTGCTGGATGAACAGAGGCACTTAACTATCACCATATCTGAACTTACAGCTCTGGGACGCTTGGAGCAGGTTGCGATAGAAGAGTTGGGAATGAGATATCCTGGTCCCGATCAAATCAGGTATGTTGGCGGCAACAATCCGGAAAGCGGGGATGGGGATGGAGACTAGAGTTTCATATACCCTTGTACGTAAAAGGCTGCTTAGATCTCTTGCAGTCTTTGCTTTTTTTATGATTTATCTCATTGGCCGCCTGGCCTGGGTGCAGTTTATCCAGGGGGATGAATTGCGGAACAAAGCTCTGGCCCAATGGAATCGAGGTTTAACTGTCCAGCCTCAGCGAGGTTCGATATACAGCAGGAACGGCGCCTTGCTGGCTGGCAGCGCAACTGCAGAATCTATTATTGCGATCCCCTCTGAAATTGATGATGTAGAAGAAACTGTCCAGGCACTGGCTCCGATTCTTGGCATGAAAATTGATGTTTTGCGGGAAAAATTACAGAAGACCCAATTCGAAGTTTTTCTCAAGCGCAAGGTCGATGACGACATTGCCATGGCTGTAAAGGCATTGAAATTGCCAGGAATTCGCACAACTATTGAAAGCAAGCGCTTTTACCCCGGGGGCAACTTGGCCAGCCATGTGTTGGGATTTGCCGGCGTCGACGAAGGGCTGGAGGGAATTGAGTTTTACTATGAAGATGAATTAAAGGGCCAGAAAGGCTACGTGGTCTATGAGGCAGATGCCAAAGGGCGTGAGCTGCCTGATGCAGTGCAGGCTTATCTGCCCCCAGTCAACGGCTATCATCTTGTTCTCACTATAGACGAAGTAATCCAGCATATTGTGGAAAAGGAACTGGATCAGGCGATGATAGATTTTGCCCCGGAATATGCAGGGGTAATTGCCGTTGATCCCAAGACAGGAGAAATTTTGGCTTTGGCAGCCAGGCCGGACTTTTTTCCGGAAAAATATGCTGATTATGGCAACAGCACTTGGCGCAATCCCTTGATCAGCAATTCTTTTGAGCCGGGTTCAACTTTTAAGCTGGTGACAATTTCCGCCGCTCTGGAAGAAGATGTGGTCAGCCTGCATGACAGTTATTACTGCAGGGGATATTTCACCGCCGGTGGACGCAATATTAAGTGCTGGAGCGCAGGCCACGGTTCCCAGACAATTAAAGAGGTGCTGTGGAATTCTTGCAACCCGGGCTTTATGTCCATGGGCACCAGGCTGGGCAAAGAAAAGTTGTTCGATTATATTCGCGCCTTTGGCTATGGCAGCAAAACCGGTGTGGATTTGCCCGGGGAAAACACAGGAATTTTATTTAATGTAGATACTATGAGCAATGCAGACCTGGCGGTGACTTCTTTCGGCCAAGGCAATGCCGTGACCCCAATTCAGCAAGCCATGGCTGCAGCAGCCATCGCCAACGGGGGAAGACTGATGCACCCCATGATTGTCAAAGAAATTCGGGATGAGAACGGGGATTTGGTGAAAAAACTGGAGCCGAAAGTAGTGCGCCAGGTAATAACGCCAGAAACTGCGGCAGAATTAACGGAAGCATTAGCTGATGGGGTGGAGAGAGGCTCGGGAGTCTATTCCATGGTGGAGGGATACCGGGTGGCAGGCAAGACCGGGACCGCGGAAAAGATCGCCCCCGGCGGCGGTTACCTGAACAATATCTACATCCTGTCCTATGTGGGCTTCGGGCCGGTGGAAGATCCTCGAATTGCCATTTATGTGTTCGTCGATGGCGCCACCAAGGGGCCCAACTGGGGCGGCCAGGTGGCGGGTCCCATCTTTAAAAGGATTATGGGCCAGGTAATGCGGTACTGGAATATCGCTCCCAAGGATAAATCCCTGCAGCCAATCTTGCCGGAAGAAATCCGAGTGCCAAATTTTGTTAACCTGACCAGGGACCAGGCAATGGACAAAGCTGATTCTGAAGGGTTCAGCCTTAGGATTGAGGGCGAGGGTGAACTGATAGTTGGCCAGATTCCCGTGGCGGGAGCCAATGTTCCCTTTGGCACGACGATTATTGTCTATACGGGTCCGGGCAGCCAGGGGCAGGGTGAGATTTCTATGCCCCGCTTGGAGGGCTTGTCCCTGCGGGAGACCAGCGAGCTTCTTGGGCTGTTTGGCCTGCGCCTGGAGGCGGCAGGCAGCGGAATTGCCCTCAGTCAGAATCCGCCTGCAGGCGCCAGGGTCAAAGCCGGGGACGTCATTCAGGTGGACTTTGGTGAACCTGGCAATGAGTAACGGGTTGTATTATAATTGTTGCAGTTGCAGAAAAGAAATACTCTTGGGGGAACAATAGTCGGCTAAGGGTGAGAAAAATGAATATCAGCATTAAACAAATAATAAAAGTGGTAGGGGGAAAGCCCTCAGCGGGAGATTTTTCCCAAAAAGTCACCTCCGTTGTCATCGACAGCCGAAAAGTGATGCCCGGCAGTATGTTTGTGGCCTTTGCTGGTGAGCATACCGACGGCCATAATTATTTGGCGGAGTGCGCCCGCAAAGGGGCAATAGCTGCTTTGGTGGAACGGGATGTGCCCCCCTGTGGAGAAATGGTGACAATTCAGGTTGACAATACCTTTGCTGCCCTGCAGCGCCTGGCAACCTGGCAGAGGCTGCAGCTTAAAGACATTCAGGTTTTGGGGGTGACGGGAAGCAGCGGCAAGACCACTACCAAGGAACTGGTGGCGGGGGTGCTCTCCCAAAAGTATTCGGTATTTAAGTCCAGGGGCAATCACAATAATGCCATTGGCCTGCCTCTGATGATTTTTGAGATGCAAGAACATCATCAATGGGCAGTACTGGAGATGGGAATGAGCGCCCGGGGAGAAATTAAAGAGCTGTGTGCAATCAGCCGTCCCGGCCTGGGGATAATCACCAATATTGGCGAGGCCCATATGGAACACCTGGGGTCTCAGCAGGCCATAATGGAAGCTAAGTTTGAGCTGGCTCAAGATCTGGAACCTCCTTGCCTGATGATATTAAATGGCGATGATCCCTGGCAGCGCCGGAAAGTCAAGGAAGGATTGCCCGGGGTAAAAGTAATATTTTACGGCCTCGATCCTGAAAACAACATTCGGGCTGTCAACATTCAAACCGGTGTGGAGGGCAGCAGTTTTGACGTTCAGTGGAGCGGCAAGTCAATCCGGGTTGAGCTAGGCTTGCTGGGAGCCCATAATGTCAGCAATGCCTTGGCGGCTTTTGCCGCCGGACTGGTGTTGGATGTTGAGCCAAGAGCAATTGTTATGGGCCTCGCCTCCGTCCGAGGCGAAGGTAGGCGGTTGCAGCCTTTCGAAATCAATGGCCTCACGCTTATTGATGATTCATACAACGCCAACCCAGATTCCATGGGCAAGGCCCTGGCAGTGTTAGGCACGTACCCCCCCCGCCGCCGGAAAGTCGCCTTTCTGGGGGATATGCTGGAACTGGGTCCCTCTTCACCGGAAAAACACCGGCAGGTGGGAAGGGTGGCTGCCGGGCAGCAGCTGGGCCTCTTGGTTGCTGTTGGTCAATATGCTGAGGATGTTAGGCAAGGGGCAATCCAGGCTGGCATGGGGGACAGGTTAATCATCACTTGGCCTGACAGCAAAGAAGCACTGTCTTCTGTTGACAGCTTGCTGCCGGGGGATGTGGTTCTGGTCAAAGGTTCCCTGGGAGCAGAAATGGACAGAATTGTGCAAGTGATAAAAGCTGGGGGGACTGAAAAGTGCTAATTTACGCAGGAATATTGCTGGTTGCTTTTATCTTTGCCCTTGTGTTGGGCATGGTCTTGATCCCCGTACTCAGGCGGTTAAAAATCGGACAGAGCATACGGACTGTTGGCCCCAAGCGCCATTTAAGCAAGGCGGGAACCCCGACAATGGGCGGAGTGATATTCTTGGTTTCAGCCCTGGTGGTTACAGCAGTGTTTATGCCCAGGGATCCCCTGGGGTATTTGGTGCTCTTTATGGCTGTGGCTTTTGGCAGCATCGGCTTTGCCGATGATTACCTCAAGGTCGTCCGCAAACAGCCCCTGGGTTTGAAAGCCCGGTATAAATTGGCCGGCCAGATTGTGTTTTCCATAGTGTTTTATCTCATTCTTAAGGCACTGAGCTTCGATGAGGTCCTTGTATTGCCCTGGTTAGGCGCAATTGATCTGGGCTGGGCCTATCCTATTTTTATCCTCCTGGTTATGGTGGGGACTGTCAATGCTGTGAACTTATCCGATGGTTTGGATGGCCTGGCGGGAGGCCTGGGCGTAATTACCCTCCTTGGTTTCGCTGTCATTGGCTGGCTGGGTAATATTGAAGGCCTTATTTATATTTCTGTTGCTTTGGCCGGCGGGATTATGGGCTTTCTCGTCTTTAATCTCCATCCTGCCAAAGTATTTATGGGGGACACAGGTTCTCTGGCCATTGGCGGGGCCATCGCCGCCATGGCTGTCTTGGCCCATACGGAAATTCTTTTGCTGATGTTGGGCATTGTCTTTGTCCTGGAGACCATATCTGTAATCATCCAGGTGTTGTATTTTAAGATGACAAGGCGCAGAGTGTTTTTGATGGCCCCGATTCATCATCATTTTGAATTAAAGGGCTGGAGTGAATGGAAGGTCTGCCTGGCGTTCTGGCTAATTCAGTTGGCGGGAACTGTGGCAGCCTTGGCAATTTGGCTAGCGGCTTACTAAGGAGGGATAATATGTTTTCAGGCAAAAAAGTCATTGTCCTGGGAGGGGCAAAGAGCGGTATTTCTGCCGCCCAAGTCTTAGTAAAACTTGGCGCCGAGGTTACTTTGACTGATATTATTCCTTTGCACAAAATGCCGGAACCTGATCGCAGCGCCTTGCAGCAGATGAATATTCGGCTGGTTACCGGCAGTCACCCTGTCACCCTCTTGAAAGATGCCGATTTAATCGTAAAGAACCCCGGCATTTCGCCAGAAATTGATTTTCTTCAGTCAGCCAAGGAATTTGGGGTGCCTTGGATCAGCGAATTGGAACTGGCCTGGCTGGTCACAAGCGCGGAAGTGGTGGCAATCACCGGCACCAATGGCAAGACCACAACAACAGCTCTCACTGGAGAGATTCTCGCCTGTGCTTCCCGGCCTGTGGCGGTGGGGGGCAATATCGGCATTCCCTTGACTGGCATAAGTTTTGGCAAGGGACCTGAGTGGTTGCTAGTGGTTGAAACCAGCAGTTTTCAGCTACAAGACTGCTATCAGCTGCATCCCAGGGTAGCCATATTCACCAATTTGACCCCTGACCATCTTAATCGCCATAAGTCCATGGAAAATTACCTGGCGGCAAAAATGCGTCTCATTCAAAATCAAGACAGTGAAGATTATGCAGTAATCAATCTGGACGATCCCATCCTTGCCCGCCAGTCTTTTGGCAGGGGACAGAGAATAGGCTTCAGTCTGCAGCCCGGCGAAGCCGACTGCTACACTGAAGACGGCTGGTTTTGCTGGCGAGGGGCAAGAGTGGCCCCTACAAGTGATTTAGCTCTGCCCGGCGAGCACAATCTGCAAAATGCCCTGGCAGCTATTGCTGCAGCCATGGTACTGAAGCTGCAGCCGGAAGAAATTAGCCGGGGACTAAGGGGATTCGCCGGCGTCGAGCACAGGCTGGAATTTGCCGGAGAGTTCAGAGGAATAAAATTCTATAATGATTCCAAGGCTACAAACCCAGAGTCAACCAGCACCGCCCTCCATTCCTTTGCGCAGAAAGTGCTGCTGTTGGCCGGGGGATATGATAAGGGCGCGGAATTCAGCGGATTGGTTCCCCTTTTTCAGGAAAAGGTAAAACATCTGTTTACCTTTGGCGATACAGGAGAGAAAATACGTCAGCAGGTGAAGGCCGGCGGCTTTGCTGCCGTCACTCCTGCCCTGGATCTTGCTGATGCTTTCAGGCTTGCTTCGGATATGGCTGAGAAGGGAGATATCGTCCTCTTGTCTCCGGCATGCGCCAGTTGGGACCAGTATGCTAATTTTGAGGAGCGGGGCAAACATTTTAAAGCCCTGGTCAATACCTGGGGGGGGGAAGTGTGAAAACCAGGCAAGGGCCAGATGCCCTATTGCTGTTGGCAACAGTTTTGTTATTGGGAATCGGCCTGGTTATGGTTTACAGCTCCAGCTCGGTCTGGTCGCTGTACAAGTTTGATATAAGTTATTACTATCTGCGCAGGCAGGCAATATTCGCTGCCCTGGGCCTGGCTGCCATGTTTCTATGTTCTCGCTTTAATTATTGGAATTGGCGGCGCTTTGTGCAGCCTATGTTTTGGATCAATTTTCTGCTGCTGATTCTTGTCTTAATACCCGGGATAGGCTTCGCACGCAGCGAGGCTCAGCGCTGGATTAACTTAGGTTTTGTTAAGTTTCAGCCTACAGATGTGACTAAATTTGCCATGGTGCTATTTACCGCCAATTACCTGGTGGTAAAGAAGGAATATATGCATACCTTCAAGCGGGGATTGCTGCCGGTCTTGTTGGTAGCAGGCATTACCTTTGGCTTAATCATGTTGCAGCCAGACCTGGGAACAACATTGACGATTCTGACGACAGTTTTTATTCTTTTATTTGGGGGCGGCGCGCGGATATTGCATCTTTGCGGCGTAGCCATGACGGCAGTGCCCATTATTGCTGTCCTCATCTTTTTTGTCCCTCAATTCCGCTATCAGTTGGCTCGCCTGACTTCATTTCTCAACCCCTGGGCTGATCCCACCGGTTCAGGCTGGCAAATAATTCAATCCTTGCTGGCCATTGGCTCGGGCAGTCTTGGCGGGGTGGGCCTGGGGGCAAGCCGCCAGAAATTTTTATACCTGCCGGAGCCCTGGAGCGATTTTATCTATGCCATCATCTGTGAAGAGCTGGGCTTTATTGGAGGAGCAGCAGTGATTATCCTCTTCCTCATTTTAATCTGGCGGGGATTTCGCATTGCCATCTCGGCCCAAGACCTCTTTGGCAAATATCTGGCCATGGGGCTGACTGCCCTCATTGCCGTTCAGGTTTGCATTAACCTGGGCGTGGTGCTGGGCACCCTGCCTGTTACTGGCATTACCCTGCCCCTGGTCAGTTACGGAGGAACTTCTCTGCTCATGACCCTTTCCTTTATCGGTATACTATTAAATATATCTCGCTATTCATCGTAGGGACAAAAACACAGCCTTTCCGCGGATTGCATACAATGATTTAGCAAGCTGACAGGAAAGGGGAAGGACTGTGGAACGCTATATAATTCAAGGTGGAAGAGCGCTCGCGGGCAGTTTGGATGTCCAAGGTGCGAAGAATTCTGCCCTGCCAATAATGGCAGCCTGTATCCTTGGCTCTGGTATCAGCGTATTGGATAATGTACCGCGCCTCAGCGATGTGGCTGTGATGTCACAAATAATGGAAACAATTGGCGCAAGGATTGCCTGGACTGGTGCAAACCAGCTTAAAGTTGATTGCACTGCTCTGGACAACTGGGCGATTCCCGACTGTTTAATGAGGAGAATGCGTTCATCCTTTATTGTTGTCGGTCCTCTCCTTGGCAGATTAGGCCGGGTGCGGGTCACTTATCCCGGCGGCTGCGCAATCGGCACCCGGGCCATTGATTTACACTTGCAGGGATTGCAAAAACTGGGTGTGGAAATTATTACCGGTCGGTCTGGGCAGATTGAGTTTCGGGCCGACAAACTCCAGGGTTGCTTTATCGATTTAGACATTCCCAGTGTGGGGGCAACAGAAAATATACTCATGGCCGCAGTTATCGCCCGAGGGACAACGGTAATTAACAATCCGGCTAGGGAACCAGAAATTGTCGATATGCAATCTTTCTTAAATAAAATGGGGGCCCAGGTTGCGGGCGCCGGCGGTGACCAGATTGTCATTGAGGGTGTTGACAGTCTTGAGGCGGTCAGGCATGAAATCATCCCCGACCGAATTGTTGCCGGCACCTTGCTAGTGGCTGCCGCTGTTACAGGCGGAAAAATCACCCTGAATAAGGTTATTCCCTCCCATCTTTCCGTAATTATTGCCAAATTAGCGGAAATGGGCGCTGATATCCGGATTGGGGAAGATTATGTCACCCTTTTTGCCCAGGGGCGCTTAAAATCTGTGGATAAGATAATCACTGCTCCCTATCCGGGATTTCCTACGGACATGCAGCCTCAGTTCATGGCTGCCCTGGCTTCCGCCCGCGGGGTAGGCGTGCTGACGGAAAAAATATTTGACGGCCGCTTTAAACATATTGATGAACTGCGGCGCATGGGAGCCAATATCAGTGTAGATGGCCGAACCGCAATTATTCGAGGGGTAGAGCGGCTGAGCGGTGCAAGCGTTGAAGCCACTGATTTGCGGGCAGGGGCAGCTTTGGTAATTGCCGCCCTGTCTGCAGAAGGCATGACCTCCATCAGCGGCGTCCAGCATATTGACCGGGGTTATATAGCTTTTGAACAACAACTGGCAGCTTTAGGAGCGCTGATATCCCGAGAAAAGGAGGACTAAAGGGTGCTGCAGGATAATGTATTAGCATACAGGGGCAGGGCAAAAAAAAACAAGGTCAGTAAGGTATTTGTTGTCCTCCTTATCTCCTTTATTACTCTTGCCCTCTTTGCCTATTATCTGGCTTCTCCTTTGGCCTTGGTGGACAAGGTGGAGGTCACTGGCAATTCTTATTTGCAGCCCGCTGACATCCAACAGCTTGTCGGCCTTGAACCGGGGATGAATATGTGGCGTCTTCACTTGGGCGCCAGCAGGGACAAGCTGTCTGCCAATCCCTGGGTTCTTGAGGCCCGGATTCGCAGGAAATTTCCCAATTCGATTTTGATTTCTTTGGAAGAGCGGATAGGGGTGGCAGTTGTTATGAGCGCAAACGGCAACTGGATTGTCGCTGAAGATAAGGTAGTGCTGGCGGAAAACGACGGCTTTTCTCTGCCCTGGGTGACGGGTTTGGAGCTTGGGGCCCTGACTCCGGGAACCATTGTAGAGGGACAAACTGTCGATCTGGCGTTAGCCTGGGCTAATGCCTTTCAGCCTATTGCCTGGCAAATTTCAGAAATAAATTTTGATTCTTACCCAGTGGTAATTACTGTATTCACCACCGATGGTTATAAGGTTCTTTTTGATTCTTTCACCGCTCCCGGGGACAAAATACAGGATTTTGCTGTTTTGCTGGAGGAATTGAGAAGATCAGGGCAAAAGGGTATTATTGATTTTAGGGGTTTGCAGGGCAGGGGAATTTTTATTCCCTGGCCTGAGAACTCCGCTGAAGAATAATAAAATTAGTGGAATAAAAAAGGAAATAACATAGTCCTTGTTGAATTTACTATATAGGATAGGGCGGGGGTGTACATAATTGGCAAAAAATAACTTAATCTGCAGTCTGGATATCGGAACAACAAATACCCGCGCAATTGTTGGGGAACTGGACCGGGACGGGATTATGAATATCATCGGCATCGGTCAAAGCAAATCCACGGGTTTGAAAAAAGGGATAGTAATAGATATCGAAGCAACTGTCAGGGGGATTGTAGACGCTGTCAGTCAGGCCGAGCGCATGATTGGAGAGGATATTGACAGTGTCTATATCGCTATTGGCGGTCCTCAGACAGCTTTGTTAACTAATAAAGGAATTGTTGCCGTTCAGGGTGAGCAGCGAGAAGTGACAAGCAATGATGTGGATCGGGTTATTGCCGCTGCTCAGGTTCTCGCAATTCCCCCAGAGCGGGAAGTTATCAATGTGAGCCCTTTTTCCTATATTGTCGACGGGTATGAAGGGATTAAGGATCCCGTGGGTATGATCGGGGTGCGCCTGGAAGCGGATGTTTTGATAATTACCGGTAAGGCTACTTATCTGCAAAATATTCGGCGCTGCGTTGAACGGGCTGGATTGGAAATCAACGGCTTGATTTTTAAAGGCCTGTCAACGCCGGCCATGGCTCTGTCCCCTGATGAAAGGGAACTTGGCTGCGCTTTCGTGGATATTGGCGGCGGCGTTACTGAAGTTTCAATCTACATGCACGATACCCTCCATAGTTTTGCTTCCATTCCGCAGGGGGGTGACCTCATCACTCAGGATTTGGCCCATGGTCTCAGAGTTCCCATTGCCCAGGCTGAGCAGATCAAGTTGCTCTATGGAGCGGCTAGCGACGAAAGCTGCGGCAACACTGTCATCAAGGTGGAAACTGTTGGCGCTGTGGAAACTACTGAGGTTGAGGCCGTCGAATTAGTCGAATTTATTCAGCCCCGAGTGGAAGAAATCTTTGACTGCATACGCAATGAACTGATTAAAGCAGGTTTCGACAAGCCGCCAGCAGGCGGAGTGGTTTTAACCGGCGGAGCCTGTCAGCTCCCGGGACTGACAGATATTGCAGCCCAAAAGTTAGGAACTAATGTGAGGATATATCGTCCCCGGCAAATTGGGGTAACAGACCCTTCCTTTACTGCCAGCACAGCTGTCTTGCATTATATTACCCGGATTAATCCAGCTGTTGTGCATAAGCAGGCCCGGAGCGGGCGGCAATCTCCACGCTTTATTGATAGAATCAAATCTTTGTTCGCAGAATTTTTCGGCTAAGAAAAGAGGTGTCTGTTGTGGCAGATTTTTTTGATGTTGAAATCGAACAATATGCACGGATTAAGGTCGTAGGTGTTGGCGGCGGCGGCAGCAACGCCGTAAATCGCATGGTGGAGGCTGGGGTGAAGGGAGTCGAATTTATTGCCGTCAATACTGATGCCCAGGCTTTGAATATGTCCTGCGCAGACGTCAAGCTTCAGATTGGCACTAAATTAACCAAGGGTCTTGGTGCAGGCGCCAATCCTGAGGTGGGCCGCAAGGCAGCGGAAGAAAGCATTGAGGAGTTAAAAAAACAAATCATTGGTGCAGATATGGTTTTTGTCACTGCAGGGATGGGCGGCGGCACGGGAACCGGGGCAGCCCCCATTGTGGCTGAAATTGCTAAAGATGCAGGGGCTCTGACAGTTGGCGTAGTGACCAAGCCTTTCTCTTTTGAAGGACGCCGCCGGGAACTCTTTGCCAATAAGGGCATTGAACTGCTGAAAGCCAAGGTAGACACATTAATAGTCATTCCCAACGACAGACTGTACCAGGTTGTGGAGGAAAGGACCCCAATTGTCGAGGCCTTTCGCATCGCCGATGATGTCTTGCGCCAAGGTGTCCAGGGTTTGTCCGATTTAATAACCACATCAGGCCTCATCAATCTTGACTTTGCCGACGTGCAGACTATCATGAAGGAGACGGGTTCGGCATTAATGGGAATCGGCCGGGCCAAGGGCGAAAACAGGGCTGCCGATGCGGCCAAGCTGGCAATTACCAGCCCTTTGCTGGAAACTTCCATTCAAGGAGCCAAGGGAGTTATTCTCAATATTACCGGCGGTGATAATCTCAGCATGTTTGAAGCCGGTGAAGCCGCCAGGATTATAAAGGAGCAGGCCGACAAAGATGTCAACTTGATTTATGGTCTTGTCATCAATTCCCAGATGCAGGATGAGGTCAGCGTCACTGTAATTGCTACAGGCATCAGCGGGGTGGCGGAGAGCAAACCCGTTGAAGGCTGGCGGCCAGCAGAGCAGCCCTCGGAGGACATCGACATTCCTGCCTACTTGCGTCGAAAAAAATAAGTCAGACCGTCAGGTCTGTCTTTTTTTTTTGACATTTTTCGACCCGGGGCATCTGGTAATATGGTTAGGGGTGTTTCCATGGCTGTCTATCTGGACTTGCTGGCGCTCATAAATTTCGCCTTTAATTTTGCCTTGCTGACAGTATCAGGATGGATGGGGTTGCAGCGGTTCAGCCTTGGCCGCTATGGAGCATCTTCTTTAGCCGGAACGGTTTTTTGGCTCATATTTTTCTTCTCTCCCAAATACATATGTATTAATTGGTTTTGCCGGATAACGGGTGGACTAGCTATGACATATATTGCCTGGCGTCCGGCAGGACTGCGGGCTCTATTGTCAAAGAGTGTCCTCTTGGTCGTTGCCGGGCAGCTTGTAGGGGGAGGGATATATAGCCTGGCTTTTTTCTTGGACAGCGCGCCTCTTGGCCAGTCCCGGGGGGTTCCTCTGGCAGTTGCGGCGGCAGGGGGGACGCTGATGCTGGCTGTGGCGGCCTGGTGGGCAGGGCGAATTCACCGGACCAAATCCCTGGCCTCCTATACAGGAGAGGTTATCATCAGCTGGGGAGGCAAGACGGTGTCAATCCCGGCTCTGCTGGATTCCGGCAATACTTTGCGCCATCCTGTCAACAGCTGGCCCGTTGTCATCCTGGAGAGAAAGGCTGCCGCCGGCCTGCTTGAAGAAGAGGTGCTCAACTGGCTGGATCAGCCTTTATCGCTGCCCCCTGAAGCTATAGCAAACAAAGTGGCGCTGATTCCGTACACATCCCTGGGAGCAAGGGGACTGCTGGCGGCAGTGAGGCCGGACAGACTGGTTATCAGCGGGGCCCAGGGCAGCAGGGTCTTGACCCAGGTATATGTGGCAGTTCGCCAAAAAAATCAGCCGCCCCTGGAACATCAAGCCTTGGCTTTTCCTGCAGGTATGCGAAAGGAAGGTGGATTAGAATGGGAAAACTCTGGATAAAATTACGCTGGACTTTTCTAATCAAATTCTATAAGTTGCTGGACCTTTTAGCCTTGCGCCCGGAAATATTGTTTGTGGGCAGCAACGAGGCGCTGCCTCCGCCCCTTTCTCTGGATGAAGAGCTGTTTTTAATCGATCAACTCAGCAATGGTGAACAATATGTCAAACGCATATTGATTGAGCGCAATTTGCGCCTGGTGGTGTACATAGCCCGCAAGTTTGACAACACCGGCATTGGCCTGGAGGATCTGGCATCTATTGGCACCATTGGGCTCATTAAGGCCGTAAACACCTTTGACCCAGCAAAAAAAATAAAACTGGCCACTTATGCCTCCAAATGCATCGAAAATGAAATCCTCATGTACTTGCGCCGCAATAATAAGCTGCGGGCAGAAGTGTCCTTTGATGAGCCTCTGAACGTGGATTGGGACGGCAATGAATTGCTCCTCTCTGATGTGCTGGGCACCGAGCCCGATGTAATCTACCGGGATATAGAACATCAGGTCAACAAAAAACTTTTGCTTGGGGCCCTGGATAAATTGTCTTCCCGGGAAAGGACGATAATGGAACTGCGTTTCGGCCTGGGTGATGGCAGAGAGCGGACGCAAAAGCAGGTGGCGGAGCATCTAGGCATATCTCAGTCTTATATCTCAAGGCTGGAGAAAAAAATCATTCTTCGGCTAAAAAAAGAAATGGCAAAATTAGGCTGATTTTACCCCCGCATATTTATATTTGCCTGGGAGATACTTAATGCTGTACTGGCACAAAATCAGGGAGGGCACACATGATCAACAAAGTTGAAATATGCGGGGTCAACACTGCGAAGTTGCCAGTTTTAAAAAATCCCCAGATGCGCATATTATTTACCGCCATGCAAAGCGGGGACTATCCGGCAAGGCAGGAAATAATCAATGGCAACTTGCGCTTGGTGCTTAGTGTTATTCAGCGCTTCAACAATCGGGGCGAATGTGTCGATGACCTCTTTCAGGTAGGTTGTATTGGCCTGATTAAGGCCATTGACAATTTTGACCTCAGCCACAACGTCAAATTCTCTACCTATGCCGTGCCAATGATTATCGGTGAAATTCGCCGTTATCTGCGGGACAACAATCCCATCAGGATCAGCCGTTCCCTGCGGGATGTGGCTTATAAGGCTCTACAGGTGCGGGATGAGCTGGTGTACAAGAATTCCCGGGAACCATCTCTTTCGGAAATTGCTCAGGCCTTGGATGTCAAACGGGAAGAAGTGGTCTTTGCCTTGGATGCCATTCAGGAGCCGGTATCTCTGTTTGAGCCAATCTATCACGATGGCGGCGACCCCATCTATGTAATGGATCAAATCGGCGACGGGCGCCAGAGTGACAAGGTTTGGCTGGAAGAGATCGCTTTAAATGAAGCCATGCACCGCCTGAATGAACGGGAAAAATCCATATTACACCTGCGCTTTTTTGATGGCAAGACCCAGATGGAGGTGGCCGATGAAATCGGGATTTCCCAGGCCCAGGTTTCCCGCCTGGAAAAGGCAGCTCTCAAGAATTTGCGAAAATATATTAGGGAAGAGCCATAAATCTATTTACCACAGTAAAAAAAAGCCTTCGGGCTTTTTTTTACTGTGGTAAAATATAGGGGTGCGTTATGAGCCCCTGGGCGGTGCCCAGAACCTAGAATCTTCATGAAAATTGCATTTAGAGGTGGTAAGGGGTGCTGAAAACAAGTATTATGTTTTTCGCGCTTGTTGGTATAGAAATTGCGCTTGCCCTTAAGAGTATACATGAACAGGCTGTTTGCCAAAACCTAAAAAACTATGTTAGAATTGCGGAATTCCTTGTGTTTGCCAGCTTGGCGCTGACATCAGTAATCCCCTGGGGCTTCCAGTGGTATTTAGCCGCTATCTATCTGGCAGCACGGGCTGTGACGGCGCTTGTATTAATAATCAAGCGCAAAGAAAGATCCTATCGGGCAAAGAAACTTATTGTTAATACAGCCGGCGCGCTTATTTTAGTATTTTTCGCATTGCTTCCTGCCTTTCTTTTTCCTGAATATCACATTATTCCAGTGACAGGAGAATATGAAGTCGGGACAGCAACTTATACATATATAGATGAAAACCGCATAGAAACATATACCCATGGGGGAGGGAAACGCAAACTAACTGTATCCTTTTACTACCCGCAAGCAATGGAAGGGCAGTGCCCCCTGGTTGTCTTCTCCCATGGGGGCATGGGAATTCGCGCCAGCAATACTTCCCTCTATCATGAACTTGCTTCCTGGGGTTATGTAGTCTGTTCCCTTGACCATACCTATCAATGCTTGTTTTCTCGAGACACAGGCGGTCATACAACCTTTATCAGCTCTGATTACATGCAAGATTTAAACAGGGAAGACGCTGAAGCCGATCCGGAAAAAAGTTTTGAATACTATTCTGAGTGGATGAAAATCAGAATGGGGGATCTGGATTTTGTGATTAATTACATTTTGGCACAGGCCGCCGGCGGCAATGAGGAAGAAGTGTATAAGCTGGTAGATGGCGCCAAAATTGCTGTCATGGGACATTCTCTGGGTGGGGCAGCCGCTCTTGGAATTGGCCGTACTAGAAGTGATATCAAGGCGGTAATGGCCTTAGAATCTCCTTTTATGTTCGACATTATTGGCGTGGAAAAAGGTGAGTTTATTTGGAATGAAGCAGATTATCCCATTGCCGTTCTCAATGTATACTCAGATTCAGCCTGGCCCCTGTTGGATCGGCGGCGGCAATATGCGGAAAACTATAGGTTGCTGGCTGCAGCAGACGCTGACACATTTAACGCATACATTAAAGGCGCAGGCCATTTTACTTTGACGGATTTGGCCCTGCGTTCGCCTCTTCTTGCCAGAATTTTAAATGGCCGGGCAGCGACAACAGAAACAGAGTACTGTCTAAAGACAGTTAATCGGCTGGCTCTGGATTTCTTTGACTGCTACTTAAAAGGAGAAGGCCCTTTTGCCTGCGAAGCAGTATATGGCAATTAGATCTACCAATTTACAGGCACAGGCCCAACGGACCTATGCCTGTTTTTTTGATTGGATGCGGGCATTCATCGTCTTTATCTGAGGATTTTACATATGTTTATAGGGGGGAGGACATATGAAAATTTCAGATTTAAGAACAATGCGGATCGTCAACATGGCCGACGGCAAGATCCTGGGCAAGATTTCAGACTTGGTCATGGATGTAAACAGAGGCTATGTCAAAGCAATTATCATGCCCGGGGACACGAAGTGGCCGGTGTTTTGGAGCAGTGAAAGGGAAGTGGAGGTCCCCTGGGAAAATATAAAAAAAATAGGCCAAGACATCATTATCGTCGATATGCCCCTGGCTTGGGCGCAAAAAAATCAAGAGTAAAAAAGGCATTTTCCCAGTCCGGCTTGGTGCTCCATGGGAATATAGTGGTAGGGAAGGCGGTGATTTTTTTGCAGGGTGAATTTGGGTTCCCAACCCGTTTTTATGGAGAACGAGGCTTCAAAATTACTTCCCCCTTTGGCCCCCGGCCCGATCCATTTAATCCTGGTAAAACTGATTTTCATACCGGCATCGATTATGGCGGCCGTCCCCAGGGGACTTTGGTGCAGACAACAGTTGGGGGAACTGTATTTGCCGCCAAAATGTACGGGGGCTGGGGCAATTTGGTAGGGATAACTGATTCCAGGGGATACAATCATTTGTTTGCGCATCTCCAAGCTATTAGTGTGCGGCCGGGGCAGACAGTGGCCAGAGGCGATGCAGTTGGTACATTGGGCAGCACCGGCCAAGCCACAGGTCCCCATCTTCACTATCAAATCAACCGACCAGGCGCCGGCGTCAGCGGAAACGGTTATTTTGGCGATCCCGACCGCTATTATTTTGAGGAAGAGGTGGAAGAAGTGGAAAGGGCCATTGTCTTGGGAAGCGACGCTGATTATTGTAATGCGGCACCCCTGCGGGACCGGCTTAATTGCCCGGTGTTTTTTCGCTCTGCACTGGTTCAGCTGGCAAAGGTGTCGACAATCTATATCTGCGGTGGGCCAATTGAATCTGTCAGAGAAGCGGCCCCTAATGCTAAGCTTATTAACTTGTCCGGCAGCAACCGCTTTGAGACGGCAGCGAAGATAAGCTCTCACTTGGCGAGCATATAGCTAAGCCCCGCTTTGGCGGGGTTTCTTCGTCCGTGAGCTACTGCGGGTGACCCTGGAAAGGGAAGGAACATCATCTGCACGCCTTGAGATACTATTTACTTGTTGCTACGAACCATTATCGAGTATAAGAGAGGATGCAACCGGAAGGATGCCGGGACGGCTTTAAACAACATTTCCGCTCAGATAAGATTCAGTATTGTCTAGCATATATATTTCATATTAGAACGAATTGCCAACGGTGGTAGATACAGGTAGATGCTGGCTTTAAAAGAAAAAAGGAGGTCATTAATTGAAAAAAATCGGTTGCTTTTTTTTGGCGTGTGTTATGGTTCTTGTACTATGCTCGGCAACAATGCACACTTTGGCAGCCACATATTCCAAAACAGACTCAAAGTATATCGAATCAATTTACAATTTCACCGCTAATGAAACAGGATTTTTTGATTATGAAACAGGTTTTTCGGTAAGCGGCGTAACCAACTGGGTAGTCCGGGACAAGGCTCCTTCGGGACAATACTATACTCTACAAGTAATTAATCCAGGAATCTTAACGACTAAAATTTATTTTTCCTATTACCTTGCAATATATTGGGAGGACACATCTACCCTCTATCGCGCTGCAACTCCAGGATTTTATCTAGATTCCAATGGTCCCTACTAATATATTGAGTACTTAGCCCTCTAGGGTACAATTAAGTATTATCCCGCCGTTGGTAATCTTATGGAGGAGAAGGCAATGTATAAGAGACTGTTTATGGGTTTTGTTTTAATACTTTCTTTGCTAGTAATAAAACCTATTCTTTCTGTACTCACAAGAGTTACGAGACATAAACTTCGTTGCCACGACTATTCCCATTTCGTATCATGACTACACAGTTACAAGCGACATAGCATTAGATATTGAGCAAATAACCCGGTTAGCCGCTGAACAAGAGCCCTATATGTTAGGATAGTTGTCGTGTGGATGATATTATGTTCTTAGAAAGGTT
>ENA-UOOM01000224-UOOM01000224.1-fermentation-metagenome-genome-assembly--contig:-NODE-224-length-70370-cov-83.701657_pt1 | contig 70370 bp, 60 predicted proteins | sample MGYA00245781_ERZ724031 | MGnify/ENA primary metagenome ERZ724031 (study PRJEB28704, sample SAMN03018317) | fermentation metagenome | biome: anthropogenic terrestrial biome; feature: soil; material...
TATTATGAGGCAACGTTATCTGATAAAGTTACTTTAATTGTGAGTCAATGCGTCTTGACTCGGAATCACAGACTCCTGACGTATAATTAAGGAAAGGAGAAATGGATGCTTTACCTTGTAGCAACCCCGATTGGAAATTTGGGTGATATGACCTACCGCGCGGTGGAAGTATTGAAGAGCGTGGATCTAATCGCCAGCGAGGACTCTCGAAAGACCAGTGTTCTGCTGAAGCATTATGACATTTCCAAACCGCAAACCGCGTTGAATAATTTTAATGAACGGAAAGTGGTGCCCAAACTGATCGAGCGGATGGAAAAAGGAGAGTCGGTCGCGCTGGTGACGGATGCCGGCACGCCGGGGATCTCGGACCCGGGTTATCTGCTCACACACGCGGCGTTACAGGCAGGCATCGAGGTACAATCGATCCCGGGTGCTTCAGCTGTGATTATGGCGTTGACCCTGGCTGATCTTCCCCTGCACAGCTTTACTTTTAAAGGCTTCCCTCCGAATAAAGAAGGTCCACGCAAACGGTTTATTGCCATGGAGGCGGAATCCGCGCACACGCTGGTTTTTTACGAAAGCCCCTACCGGCTTCTGGCTTTCTTAAATGCCTGCCTGGAAGTGCTGGGGGACAGAAACGCTGTTGTCTCAAACGACCTGACCAAGAAATTTGAGACCCATTACCGGGGCAAGCTATCAGAAATAATAGAAAAACTCTCCACCGAGAAAATCAGGGGAGAGTACGTGGTCAGTATCGAAGGCTTGCGAAAAGACAAATCTAAAAAGAAAGCGGATTCAGATCACTAAGATCGGAATAAACGTCAATTCCCTCGGATTTTTTCAGCCGGTTGGTGAATATGTAAGTCGCGGGGGTGAATAACACTTCGATAGCAACTTTGAAGACGTAATTGGTCAGGGTGAGCGACCAGAACAATGCCCAGGGGAACACACCAGTCAGAGAAGCAATCAGGATGAAGATTGCGGAATCCAGAAATTCGCCGATAATAGTGCTGCCGATAGTACGGAGCCAAAGGTGTTTTCCGGAAGTTACCTTTTTCAGCACTGCCATGATGATCGAATTGGAAAATGATCCGATCAGGTAACCCAATACGCTTGCCAAAACTATGCCGCCAAAGCTGATACCACCGAGCACAGAATTGAAGGCATCCTGCCCGACGGTTTGCAGCCAGGATTGTTCTCCAGGAAGTACGCGGATTAGCCAGAACATCAGGAAGGTAAAGATCAGAGAAATAAAACCGATCCATATAACCCGGCGCGAGCGGGCATAGCCGTAGACTTCAGTGAGAATATCGCCAAAAATGTAGGCAAACGGGAAAAAGACAGTCCCAGCATCGAATGCGAGCGGTATATTGCCAATCGACAGTCCCCAGTCGATAATTTTCGCTGAAGAGGCGAAATTACTGAGGATCAGGACGACCGTAAAGGCGACTGTCACCAGGTCGAGGTATTTGAATTGGGATATCGGTTTGCTTGTTTCAAGTTTTTGCTCTTCTGTCATAGCAAATATTTTATACTACAATTCAAGTAAAGAAGAAATTTGGAAAGGAGAGAGCATGAGCTTGATCATCGGACTGGATATCGGGGGCACAAACACAAAGATTATTGGTTTTAAGGGCGATGAGGCGATTGGGTTTGTCAGGGTGAAAGCCAGCGACCCGCTCACATCTGCCTTTGGCGGGGTGGGTAAATTTTTGGATGAAACCGGAAACGCACTGCATGACGTTAGCGGGATATACGCCACGGGTGTGGGCTCGGCTCACCTGCGGGATAAAATGTTTGGTGTCCCCACACAACTCGTCCCGGAGTTTGATTGTGTGGGGTTGGGGGGACTGTTTTTGTCTGGACTGGAAGCGGCGATTGTCGTGAGCATGGGCACCGGAACCTCCATTGTTGCGGCGAGGAAAGACAGCGTTGAGCATATTATCGGATCCGGGGTTGGTGGGGGCACCCTGACAGGGTTATCCGAGAAGATGCTGAACATTGAAGATTTTGAGACAATCGACCAACTGGCAAGCAAAGGAAACCTGGAAAGGATCGATCTCAATATTGGTGATATTACAATGGCTGAGATTCCAGGATTAAGCGCGGATACCACCGCATCGAACTTCGGGAAGCTGGATGAACTGGCAGAGCGGGAGGATTTCGCGGCTGGGATCGTGAACCTTGTTTTTCAGTCTGTGGGAACGGCTTCAATTTTAGCCGCGCGTATTCATGGGATGAGCGACATAATTATTACCGGTAATTTATCACGAATGACTTTGGGAAAGGAAGTCCTGAATAGGTTTACGCAGCTCTACGGCGTTAATTTTTTCATCCCCGAAAATTCAGAGTTTGCCACAGCAATTGGGGCGGGAATATTTGGAGTTGAAAACAGGTAGAACCAAAAATCAGGTAAAATGTTGATATGGATAGATTCTTTCTTCATGAAAATCAGATTGTTGATGGCACAGTAACATTTCCAGACGATATTTCCAGGCAAATTCGCAAAGTGTTACGCATGGATATGAAGAAGGGGGCGGTGATTGTTTTGGACAACAGCGGCTGGGAATATCTTGTTCAGCTTGACGGACTGAAGGGTAACCAGGTTGTTGGACATATCATGAGCAAACAGGAAGGTCGCTCGGAATCCAATGCACACATCACTGTTTGTTTCAGCCAGGCACGCCGGGAAAAAGTGGAAATGATTTTGCAAAAATGCACAGAAATCGGCGTTTCCGAGTTCATCCCGTTTGTTTCTTCGCGCACCCTGGTGAAAGGGCTGAAAGAAAACAGCGCCAGGCAGGATCGGTTAACAGCGATAATCCGTGAGGCTTCAGAGCAGTGCCGGCGTTCCAGGCTGCCGGAGTTACATCCTGCAGTCAGTTTTGAGGATCTTCTAAAGCAAACTGCAGACCGTGAAATACGTCTGATAGCGTGGGAAGGGACCCCCTTGGTAAGGCAAATATGCCCACAAATGTTGTCTCCGTTGTCGGAAATGGCAGATAAATCCGTAGCCCTTCTGATCGGTCCGGAAGGCGGCTTCAGCGCTGAAGAAGTGAGCCTGGCGGAGGAATTTGGTTATCAGCAAGTTTCGCTGGGTGTCAACATCCTGCGCATGGAAACAGCCTGCATTGCTGGTAGTGCCCTGTTAAGACATTTCTGCGACGGCTCCAGGTAGATCTCAACGAATCAGATGACGATTGGGTAAAAGATTCCGCAAGCGATTGGGGGAATATTTCCCTGCTCCGAGATTATTACCTTCTGAATCTCTCACCAATATCAACGAACCGAGTGTGAGTCCAGAGAGCTCGATGCCTCTGATGTCGTAGCCTTTCATCCAGTTTGAAACCAGGTTATCGGGAATTGTCCAGATTCCGGATGTAAATAAATGCCCGATACTGTGGAAGAAATCGGATGATGGTTCAAAGTCCTTCCTGATAAACTGACCGAGGGGTAAACCGGCTGTTTGGAAGCGCAATTCGGGAAAATTCTCTATAAGCGCCATGGGTACTAACCAAGGTTTGTCACCCCGCCAAAAGAGCCCCAAATTGCGCTCTCTGAGCAAGTTTTCGAGTGAAAATCCATATTGCTTCTGCAGGAAATCGAAAAGCAACTGGCGGGTGTCCTGGTCGATTTCTTTTAGATCTGCCTTACTTTGGGGAGGACTGATCCTGGAGGAATTTTCTTCGGTAATAGAGGTGGTTTTGATCAATTTCACAGCAAAGAAGCCATTGGTTTGGAAAACGAAGGGCCAGACGCGCAGGGAGTGTTCAAGCTGCGAATGGTAGGTTTGACCTTCGAATTCAATCAAGCCGCGAACGCCATAGCGATCTGCTGGTTCGGGATCCACCTCAAATACACCGGGAAAAATCCCGAGCAAAGCTGAGACTACAGCCTCATCCTCTTCAGGAGCGAGTGTGCAGGTTGAATAGACCAGCTCTCCCCCGACTTTCAAAGCCCGGGCAGCTGAGACGAGCATGGCTAATTGGCGCGTTGCCAGCCTTCCGCGTTCGTCTGCGCTGATTGGGCGGTGAGGATGGCTGGCAGAAACACGCAGGCTCTGCATGCTGCAGGGGGCATCCAGCAGAATTTGATCGAAGGCTTCAGGATACCAGTCGCCCCAGCGCTCACCGGCGAAGTTGGTTACGGCAAAATTCATCGATCCCCAGGTTTGCAGGACCGTGCGCAAGGCTGGGATGCGCGAGGCGGCTGCATCATTGGCGATCACCAGGTTGCGGTCGGAGCCGGCGTCGATCATTTGCGTGGTTTTCCCGCCTGGTGAGGCAGCCATATCAAGGGAGAGGAGTGGTTTGTTGGACCTGGTAAAAAGGGAAACTGGCAAAATCGACGCTGCGTCCTGAATGTAGAACTGACCGAGCTTGTGTTCGATTGTTTGGCTGGGGTAGGTCTCCCAGGAAGTGATCTGTTCTGCTATGTCCGAAAAGGGCAAAGGTTGAGACACCCAGCCATATTTGTATTTGAGTTCTCTCAGTTTTGATTGCGGATCCTTCGTCTTTATTGTGTTGATGCGGATGGCTGAAGGCGCTTCTTGTTGGGAGCCTGCGATCAGCAGGGCAAACTGCTCATCGCTCAGATAGGGGCGGTAACGGTTTAGTTCTTTCGAAAAGGGATCATTTTCAGTCATCGTTCACCTTTCCGGAGAAAGAAGAGCAGCTCGCCGCCGACAGTTTCTTTCTTAAGGGACCATGCCTGCCCCTCGATGGCTTTTTCAACCAGGGTGGAATGGTAACTTTCCAAAGAATGGTGTTTCGCGAGGTCGGTTGCCGGCAGACTGAGAACAACTACATCGACCCTGAGCTGCTGCAGCAATAAAGCCGTTCCGCCAGGCTGCCGCTTTTCGAGCCGGTGGGCTTCCTTGAAGAAGAAAGCGCAGTCAGCTGCCTGTTGAGGGGGATGGAGGAAGATATCTTGCTGGATCGCGTCTGCAAAGGGGAAGTGAAGGTCAAAAAGGGTTTGCAGATATTTTACGCGCGCGCCGTTGACATCGTAGGCAAGAAAGCTGAGCGGAGCTGTAAAATCGAACCAGGGCAGACAAAGAGGGTCGAGAGCGCAGGCAAGATCGAGGATAGTCTCAGGTTGCCCAATCTCTTCAATGATCCAGGCAGCGAAATCTTCGAGGCAGGGGATCCTTTCGCGGGTCGAGGCGTGTTTTTGCATGATCTGCCGGCAGTAATCGCGAATATCCGCAGAGATTTCGGGTGTAGTTTGCAGGCGAGAGGTCTCATCGGTGTAATTGATGGTTTCGAGATAAGGGGCGATCACATTGTGAAGCGATTTGCGGAAAATGGTTTTTACCTCTGCAAGGTTTTGGGCATTAGAAGCCGCCTGGGCTGCCAGGTCAATGAGGAAATCGACAGGCAGGTTCATATCACGATACTTTTTTGAGGAGCGAACTGCGGCAACCAGCGCGTGCAAGTCAGAATCTGTTATGTTTTTCATCTTGACAGTAGGAAGGCGATCTCGTTGGGAAAGTCGAAGCGTTGAATGCGAAACATTCTTGAGTTGGTCAGCTGATCAAAGTGGCTTGTGTAGGTCTGTTCCATGCCCTTGGAACGTCCACCCAGGCTTTTGGACGGGTATGAGATGAGGATGTGCTCGCTGAGGATCTGGTCCAGCAGGCGTGAGGAAAAAGCGGAGTCAACCTGGTCGAGAATTGGCAGGGTTTTCAGGACAAAAGTAACCTGGGTTTGCTGTTGGGGGATTTCGGAGAGTAAATCGCAGACAAAGGCACTGCCATTGGAGTTTTGCAGGGTGAACCAGTTTTGAAGGAAGTCGATCATCGGTTCGATTACATCACAAGCCTGGTAAGACACACTGGCTGAGAGAGGCATGAAATCTATTGCCAGGGGGTTGAGCCCGCAGGCAAGGTCCAGAACTGAATGAACCGGTGCGATGCTGCTCAGCGTGGTGTTAAAGAAATTTTCGAGAAACGGAAGTCGTTCCCTGGTAGAGGCGTGAGCGCGCATCATTTGCAGCGCTGCAGTTTTATGGGATTCGGTGTCGTTTATGGGGATGGCCTTGAATTTATTCAGCCACTGCGCGTAGTCTGTATTATCCTGGAGGAAAGCCCCGGTCAGACGGTGCAGGCGGGTACGGGTGGACTTCAGGGCTGTTTTCAGATCTTTGTGTTTTGAGCGCTCTTCGCTCGCGATCCTGTTTATAAGCGTGGGACTGAGCCTGGCGTACTTTTTATTGTTTTGTACGGCGTTGGTCAGCTCATCCAACGAATAGGCTGGATCAGGCATTCGCGCTCCGCAGGTCTTCGATCAGGCGGGTCATAAAGCGCAGATTGTGCATGGTCGCCAGGCGAAAGTAGGCTGCATCGCGCATTCTGTAAAGGTGGTAGAGGTATCCCAGGCTGTACTGCTGGCAGGTCGGGCAGTCGCAGCCTGCTTCGATTGGATTTGGATCGCGAAAGTAAGTTTCGGTGTTGATGTACTTGAATTTCAGCCAGCCTGGCGGGGTATCCGGGGTAATCCGATCGATTTCCCGTGTGTACAAGCGTGCATGGCGTGCGTCGCGGGTTGGGAAGGCGGAATCAAACATCTCATAACCGATATTAAAAGCAGTAACGATACTTTCAGGGTGACCGATCCCTAACGCATGGATAGGAAATTCAATCGGGACGTACGAACGCACCAGTTCCAGCACCTCTGTAATCAGGTTGGAATCATCATCCAGAGGCCAGCCGCCAAAACCAAAACCATCAAAGCCGATTTCCAGCAATGCCTCAGCGCATTTCTTCCGCAGGTCGGGTTCAGCCCCACCCTGGATGACGCCAAAAATGAGCGGGCGTTCCTGTGGATTGGTGTTACGGCTGGCAAGCTGCTGGAGGTAAGCCTGTTTCGCGCGCTTTGCCCAGTCTATCGTGCGTTCGACGGAGAGGCGCTGTTCTTCGTAGCTGGAGTTGATGTGGGTACAGTCATCCAGGCAGATGAGGACATCGGAGCCATAGCCGAACTGTAACTGGATGCTTTTTTCCGGGGTCAGGTTGATTTTGCGGTTTGAGTTCTCAGGGCGAAAAAGGATGCCCTTGCCCGTCAGGCTGCCATATCTGGAGTTTTGACGGATGAGCGAGTACGCCTGGAAGCCACCTGAGTCGGTCATAATAAGCCCCTGCCAGTCTGCCATTTTGTGCAGTCCACCGAGAGCCTGGATGGTCGTGGAACCTGGTTTTTGCATGAGGTGGAAGGCATTCATCATCAAGGCAGGCAGACCGACCTTGCGCAGGTCCTGGCTGATCAGGCTGCGGACGTAGCCATAAGTTGCATCCGGCATGTAAACCGGCATTTCAATCTTTTTGTCACGTACCTGGAGAGAACGCGGGGGAATCATCGCCGCCTCCGTGAGCTCTTTTCAATAATAAGGATGAATTCAGCTTTGCGGTTCTGGACTTCCTGCTGAACTTCCTGGACGGATCCAAGGTAAACTTTTTCGCTGGGCAAGGTCAGATCGACGGCAAGAAAAATGGTCCGGTTTTTCCCGAAAGCGGCTGCCACCTCAGCGAGCAGTTTCGCCAGACGATAAGGCGTATCCATGAGGATCAGGGCTTCAGCAGAATTGGTGTATCTGCTCAGAATATCCCGTCGCTGCTCTGTCTTTGGAGGCAGGAAACCGAGAAAAAGGAATTGTTTCAGATCGAAAGGGCAGATTGAAATGGCGGCTACCAGGGAGGATGCACCTGGAATTGGGAGCACCTGGATCCCGGCAGGATAAAGGATTTCCAGAAGTCCTCTGCCCGGGTCGGAAAAGACCGGTGTTCCACAATCTGATATCAGCGCCATATTCTGACCCTGGATCAGCTTGAGGAGGATTTCCTGTATGATTTGCTCTTCATTGTGCTCGTTGAGTTCGAGCATTGGTTTGTTAATTTCGAGTTGTTTGAGCAAGCGGGAGGCGACCTTGCGTTCTTCACAGAGGATGGTATCCACCTGGCTGAGCACCTGAATGGCACGCGCGGTAAGATCCCCTGGATGCCCGATTGGGGTGGCTACGACATAGAGTTTGCCTGGTTGTGTAATCATACTTGTCTGGATTATAAACGACATGCAAAACAGGCGGTTATAATGCACACGTGAAAAATTGATAATTCCGGTTTGTGGCATAATTAGCTGGAATCACTGGAGCCATATGAAAAAATTAAGCACACTTACAAAAGTCTCATTGATGCTTGCCATCTTTTTTGGCATTGATAAATTATTAGGCTATCTCAGACTACGGTTGACCCTGGGTCAATTCGCACTCTCCGCTGAATATGACGTTTTTAATGCTGCGAACAACTTGCCAGACATGCTCTTTATGCTTATTTCAGGTGGTGCGCTGGCGATCGCATTCATTCCTGTGCTTACTGAAGTGCTGACTAAAAAAGGCAAGGAACAAGCCTGGAACCTTTTTTCAAATATTTTAAATATTGCATTTCTCCTCACTGGCGTTCTGGCAATTCTTGTCGCGATATTTGCCCGACCGTTAATTACAAATGAATTGGGTATCGCTCCTGGATTCACACCCGAACAGATTGATTTGACGGTACGATTGCTGCGATTAAATCTTGTTTCGACATTGATATTTTCGGTCAGCGGGTTGGTGATGGCTGGTTTGCAAGCCAACCAGCATTTCCTGTTACCCGCGCTTGCCCCGATTTTTTATGATCTTGGTCAGATCTTTGGCGTGGTAATACTTTCTCCTGCCGAAGGATATAGTATTGGGGGATTCACGCTGCCGGCATTCAATCTGGGTGTGGATGGGTTGGTTTACGGGGTGATTATTGGAGCACTGCTCCATTTACTGATCCAGGTGCCTGGATTAATAAAGTATCGTTTCAAGTGGAGACCCAAAGTCGACCTCAAGGATGCGGATACGCGAAAAGTGTTTCGGATGATGGCGCCTCGTTTGGTGAGCATGTTTTGTATCCAGATGATCTTTTTGGCACAGGATAATTTCGCTTCCAGGTTGGACGAAGGCTCGGTTTCTGCCTTAACCACCGGATGGTGGATCATGCAGGTACCTCAAACTTTGCTGGGAACATCAATCGCGACAGCGGTTTTGCCAACCTTATCTGAGCTGTTTACTAACGAACGCTTTAACGCGCTTAAAGAAAAAATCGAGAACGCGGTCCAGGTGATGCTCGGTCTCACGATACCTGTCGCAATTGTCGCAGGAGTTGTTTTGACACCTGCGATCAGTGCCTTATTGCCATTGGATGCCATGGCAACAGCCAGGGTGGTGGAAGTCTCGCGGATTTTCCTGATTGGTATTGTCGGTCATTCGGTTGTGGAACTGATTGTGCGCAGTTTTTATGCAATGCAGCAGCCCAAGTATCCGTTAATTGGCGCAGTGCTCACATTGATCTTGTTTATCTTGTTTGGAATCACACTAACACCAATCATGCAAGCTAGCGGGATCGCGCTTTCAAATACGCTGGCATATTCGCTCCAGGCAGTTGTTTTGCTCTTCTTGCTAAACTCAAAGTTAGAAACAAAGCTGAGCTTGCTGCCATCTTTTTTACGCGCTCTGTTGGGTGCGTTGGTCGGGGGAGCGCTCGCGTTTGGGATTGTGAATTACCTCCCGAGATTCGCGGGCACATTAATTGGAGCAGTGATTGCTGGTGGGGCAGGCTTGTTGATTGGCGCAATTTTTGTTAGAAAAGAACTGCTGGCTTTACGGCAGCTATAGGAAACTATCATATGGAAGAAAAGAACGAGAGAAAAGAATTTGATCCGCATGAGCCGGAGGTTCTCCCTGAAGAGTTGGATAACGATTCTTTGGAAGAGCTTGAATTAACACCCCCCGAGGAGGTTGATGTTTCGAGCACAGGGGCAATTGAGGTTGACGACTCACTCATCGACAAGATAACCAAGAAAAAAACCAGGCGGCGTTGGATTGGCGCTTTCCTCCTGGTCAGCCTGCTGATTGTCGGTTTGGCAATCTGGCTGGGCTACAGAAATGGAGTCCAGAGAAGGCTCAATAACGAGCGCACGTTGTTGATGGACCAGATATCTCTGCAGCTTGAACTTGCGTATAAAGATATTGCCGATGAAAATTATGAAAACGCCAAAATCCGCCTTGAGTACATTATCGAAAAATATCCGGATTTTCCTGGTGCTTCAGATTTATTGGTAGACGTGCTGATGCACATGGACGCACCGACACCTGTTCCGACAGCTGCGGTTGTGCTCGAAACAGAGGTGCCGGAAATTACGCCCATTCCGGACACGAGAGCCGCAGAAGAGGTCTTTGGTCAAATTGAACAAAACATTGCCAACGAGGAATGGAGCCAGGCAGTTGAAAATATAGAAACCTTGAGAGAAACCAATTACGAGTTTAAATCGGTTGAGGTTGACGGATTTTACTTCATTGCCATGCGAAACCGCGGTATCCAACGCATCTGGGCTGGAGAGCTTGAGCAGGGCATGTATGACCTGTCGGTTGTCGGGCATTTGGGCGCGATTGACAATGTTGCCGCAGGGGCGATTAGCTGGGCATCGTTGTATATGACCGGTGCGAGCTACTGGGATGTCAACTGGGCTGGCGCGGTCGAAATATTCAGTCAACTGTATGAGCAGATGCCGTTTTTCTCAGATTCCAGCGGGATGACCACCTCAGAACGCTATCGGGTTGCCTTATATCGACTGGGAGATCAATTCGCGGCATCGGGAGATTATTGTTCAGCGAGCAGTTATTATCAAAGGAGCCTGGCAGTTGGGGTAAACCTTGACATCCAGGTAACGGCTACATGGCTGGCAGAGACCTGTGCGAATCCTCCTGGGGAGGATACCACCCCAGAACCGATACCGGACCCGGATGTGACCCCTACGCCGGAGCCAGAGCTGCCTCCAACTGAGACACCTGATCCTGAACCTTAATCCTTGGGATTGATATTGAAGAACAGCCGGTGGGAAAGCTACCGGCTTTTATTTTTTAAGAATGCCGTGGATCTGCAGGTCAAAATGTGGGCTCGATCTAGGCAGGAATGCGTGTAGAGCGAAACATGTATTGGGGGCGTGTCGCTACACCCGCCTGTTTTGGATGAGCCATCGTAGGAAACGCGGCTTGTCCCGTTCCGGCGAAGCCATATTTTCGTAGGGCGAGACGTTTGTACCGACGAAGCCGTTTATTGAAAACACCTCGTATTTTCCTCTACTCGCACTTTGTGTGTTTTCAATCCGCCGTACACAATGATCACACACCACGGCGGATTGAGGGGGAGCAACATCCTCGTCACACCAATGTCAAAACCCCCTCAATCTCGCCCTACGGCTGTTCGCGGGACGGCGTGGCAACCGTCCCCTACTATGATCGTCGAAAACGGTAATTGTTTGTAGGAAACGTGCACCACGCGTTCCGGCCAAGCTATCGTAGGGAACGCGGCTCGTCCCGTTCCGGCGAAGCCATCATTTGTAGGGAACGCGGCTTATCGGGTTCCGGCGAAGCCATCACTCGTAGGGAACGCGGTTTGTCCCGTTCCGGCGAAGCCATATTTTCGTAGGGCGAGACGTTTGTACCGGCAAAGCCGTGTATTGAGGGGGTTGTGACATTGGTGTGCTGGCGATTTTCCTCCCCCTCAATCAGCCGTACAAATTGTCCACACATAACGGCGGATTGGAGGCGCGATACACTCTCGTTATTGGAATAATCCGGCACCTCCAATCTCGCCCTACGGCTGTTCGCGGGACGGCGTGGCAGCCGCGAACAGGGAATAGGAAACAGGAAACAGGGAACAGGAACTGGGTTTTGTCATTCTGAACGAAGTGATGCGAAGTATACAAAGTAAGAATCTGAACCTTTGCCAACAAGAAGCTTATCGACTTCGTTGATACAGACGTCTCGCCCTACGGTTGCTTGCGGGATGGCGTGGCAACCGTCCCCTACTCTGATCGTCGAAAACGGTAATTGTTTGTAGGAAACGTGCACCACGCGTTCCGGCCAAGCTATCGTAGGGAACGCAGCTTGTCCCGTTCCGGCGAAGCCATCTTTTCGTAGGGAACGTTCACCACGCATTCCGGCTAAGCCATCACTCGAAGGGAACGTGTACCGTGCAATCCGGAGAAAGAAAATCACAATTTGGCTCGCAGTAGACAGATAACAGGAAAAGACAAACAAAAATCCTTCGCTCCTCAGGATGACAACACCTGGGAGCCGAAGAGGTCGTAGGGACCGGCGGTTTCAATTTTTACCCGGGTTATCTCGCCGGTTTGAGCGCTGCTGCGGGCTACCACCAGCCCATCTATTTCGGGCGCATCCCGATAGCTGCGTCCGACGATGATTCCCTGCGCTTCGTCCTGCCCTTCAACCAACACGTCCAGTGTTTGCCCAATCAGAGACTGGTTTTTCTCCTCAGAGATATGGCTCTGCAATTCCATCAGGCGATCCTTTCTCTCGTCTTTCACCTCCTGGGGCACGATATCGGGCAGACCGAAGGATTCTGTGTCTGCTTCAGGTGAATAGGTGAAGACACCCAGGTGGTCGAAGCCGATCTCATTAACGAAATCCACCAGGGTTTGGAAGCTTTCTTCGGTCTCGTTGGGAAAACCGACGATGAAAGTTGTGCGAACAGCCAAACCGGAAATTCTGGCGCGCATTTTTTGAATCGTGCAGCGTACCCAATTGACATCCGAGGGTCTGCGCATTTTCCTGAGCACATCTGGGTCGGCATGCTGCAGTGGAATGTCGAGATAAGGCACCAGCTGATTTTCAGCTGCCATTAAATCGATTAGCCTGTCTGTGACCATTCCTGGGTAGGTATACAGCAGCCTGACCCAAGGCACATCCGGGATTTGAGGCAACAATTTGGCGATCAGGTTCGCCAGTCCGTCCTTTTCACCTCGATCAATACCGTAAGCAGTCAGGTCCTGTGCGATCAGGTTAATCTCACGCACGCCTTCCGATTGCAAAAAAAGGGCATCTTGAACTACATCCGGTTTTGGACGACTGACCAGGGGACCTTTGATGCCTGGAATAGCACAAAACGCGCAGGAGCGGTGACAACCATCGGCAATTTTGAGGTAGCTGCTGCCGCCCTGGATTGCGGTGTACGAAGTACCATATGGGTAACGCAAGGCAGGGTAGCTGGGATAGGCAGTGCCTTCCGCACCCATGTTACTTTTCAATCGATGAACGAGGGGAAGGATATCCTCCAGGCTGCGCGTACCGATAAAACCGTTAAGCCGGGGGTTCTGGCGCAGCAATTCATCCCGCCACCGTTCCGCCAGGCAGCCAGTGGCGATGATTTTTTGTTGAAGGTTGAGGTCATTGGAGAGCTCCTGGAGCGTGTCCAGAGATTCCTGACGGGCATCGTGGATAAATCCGCAGGTATTTACCAGGACAAATTCTGCCTGCTTTGCTGAACGGGCGTAAGTGAGACCTTCCGTTTCGAGCAACTGGGCAAGAACGTTGGAATCTACCAGGTTTTTCGCGCAACCCAGGCTGACGATGTAAAAGCTATTTTTTTTCATAAGGTTTGATTTTCACCATTATTATTCGGCATCGACAAGGGGCAATTCGCTGATCCCTTCAGGCGTAAAGAGCAATCTCGCTGATATGCCAATTCGGGCAGCTTCATTATCATATTGTTGCTGGTTAAAAATGACCTCGATGGCAGCCAGGTTGCCGGTTTGCAGCTCGATGCTTTTCTCGCCGGTGTAGGTAAGCACATTGCCGGATGATTGACGACCCTCGTAAATGATTTCGCCATCGCTCAGAATTCGAAGCCAGGTGTTTTGCCTGATCAGGATCACGATTTCGAGCGCCGCGTCCGTTTCAGAAGCGACATAGAAAGGCGTAGAAGTGGGGATCAGGATGACCTCTGCTGCTTCCTGGGTCGGTTCTGCTTCGACTTCCTCTACTGTGTCTTCTGCCAGCAAGACTTCGGCTAAAGCGGGGAGAGTACCGGTTATTTCAGGTTCGTCACCGGCAAAGGACATTCGTGAGATGCCCCAAACCAGGAAACCGACAATTCCCAGGATCATCAGCGTGCCGAAAAAGAGGTCCAGCGTGAAAAAGCGTTTGAGGTTCATCAGCAAAGGAGAGGCAACGCGGGCTGGGCGAAATGGTTTGCGACTTGAGAGCGACTTTTCGGACCTGCGTTTTTGGATGGCATCGGCGTAGCGGATCATGATCGCGGCAACGTCCAGATTTAGGAAGTGGGCATACGCCTGCAACAACCCTTTGAACTGCATAGGGTTGGTAAATGCATCCAGCTCACCTCGTTCGAGGCTGCGCAACTGGTCTTTATGAATGTGGGTTTCGTCTTCGACGACATCCCAGGAAATGTTCAGGTAGCGCCGCCGGGCTGCCAGTTCGCGTCCGATGGCTTCGAGGTCTTTTTGTGATTCCGGGATTTCAGCAGGCAGGTCAGAAGGTTGATCGACCGGAACTTTTTTGGCGGTTTTTCGCTCCACGACTGGTTCGGGTTTAACCGGAGCCGCTGGTTCAGGTTTTGACTCCGTTTTTCCCGGTTCTTTGATAGTGACAGGCTGGGCTGGTTCAGAAGGTTCTTCGGGAGAATTTTCGGTCAGACCCAAATATTCGGCGTAAAGCTTTAGGAACCCTTTGGTTTGGGTGGATGAGCTCAGCTCGGAATATTCTTCGTCTTCGATGTCCTGCAGGATGGGCAGGCGAATACGCGTCGCTGACGCGACCTGTTCGAGCGGAATACCGCGCTGTTCTCGGATAGCTTTAAGTTGTGAGCCAGTATATGCCATGATGAATGATTCTAACAAAAAATCAGCCTGCTGTTGTGCAGCAGGCTATTTACCCTTTTTTCCATTTGCGGAAGCTTATTCAGCTTCCACTTCTTCTGCAGGAGCCTCGTCTGCGAATACCTCGTCTTCGAGGAATTCTTCTTCGATGACTTCCTGGAAAACTTCACCTTCACGGTGGATAATCACGCGAATCTCGGGGACGAGATCAAGTGTGAGGTTTACCGGAATGCGGTAATCGCCGAGATTGCGAATCGGTTCTGTTACCAGCTGGTGGCGTTCCAGTTCGAGTCCTTTTTCCGCTTTGATGCGATCGCTAATGGCTTGTGCGGAGACTGACCCGTAGAGTTTGCCGGTCTCGCCAGCTTTGACGGGGAAAAGTAATACCAGGTTTGCGAGAACATCGGCAACGCTTTTGAGTTCTTCGTTGAGGATGGCTCGGCGTTCGGTTGCTTTTCTGGAGATTGCTTCAGCGACTTTGGCTGAGTTTTCGGTGGCGGGGATAGCCAAACCCTGGGGGATAAGGTAGTTGCGACCGTAACCATTTGCGACTTTTTTGATATCGCCGGCACGACCTAACTTATAAACGTCCTTGATTAACAATACTTTCATTTCAAGCCCTTTCTGTGCTAATAGTTTTGCTTCCGGATGAAGGGTACAACATCCGAGCTGGGGAATGATACCATAAATTTAGAAATGCAAGCTGCTTTTTGCTGACAGGAGAGAGGGTCCTTTGTATCTACGGATGGCAAAAACCGGGACAATTGGTTTAGCCCAGTTGACGACCAGGTCGCAAATTCATTGAGACGTTTGTACCGGCGAAGCCATCTTTTCGTAGGGCGAGACCTTCGTACCGGCGAAACCGTCATTTCGTAGGGAACGCGGCTTGTCCCGTTCCGGCGTAGCCATCTTTTCGTGGGGCGAGACGTTCGTACCGGCGAAACCGTCTTTCCGTAGGGAACGCGGCTTGTCCCGTTCCAGCGAAGCCATCCTTTCGTAGGGCGAGACCTTCGTACCGGCGAAACCATCATTTCGTAAGGAACGCGGCTTGTCCCGTTCCGGCGTAGCCATCTTTTCGTAGGCGAGACGTTCGTACCGGCGAAACCGTCTTCTCGTAGAGAACGCAGCTCGTCCCGTTCCAGCGAAGCCATCCTTTCGTAGGGCGAGATTGAGGGGGTTATGACATTGGTGTGACGATGATGTTGCTCCCCCTCAATCCGCCGTTCACAATGACCACACACAACGGCGGATTGGAGGCGCATCACGATCGCTCCAATGGAAATAACCGACACCTCCAATACCGACTTCGCTGGAACAAACGTCTCGCCCTACGGCTACTCACGATACGGCGTGGCAGCCGTCCTCTAGCCCACAAGATAAACAAGTTTTTCCATAATGGTAATTGCTGGTCGCAAGTTTTTTTTCACCAGCAAGAGGTCCAATCGGGTATACTTAGCACGTTAACCACTAACCAATTTATTGAGGAAAGGTATGACAGAAAAAACTCCATTTGAAACCTGGCAAGAAAAAGTGTACGAACCTGCCACCAGCAGATTCCCGGAACGAAAAGAACAATTTAAGAGCTCATCCGATATCCCCATCCCTGCGGTTGTTCCGCCTGAAAACATTAACCCAAATCAATTCGATGAACTGGGTTTACCGGCAACTTATCCCTATACAAGGGGTGTGCAACCGACCATGTATCGCGGTCGCTTGTGGACCATGCGCCAATATGCCGGTTTTTCAAGCGCGGCGGAATCGAACAAGCGCTACCGCTTCCTCCTGGACCAGGGGCAGACGGGTCTGAGCGTCGCTTTTGACCTGCCGACCCAAATTGGTTACGACGCGGACGACCCGATTGCACTTGGAGAGGTTGGCAAGGTGGGCGTTTCGATCTCGTCCATCGAGGACATGGAAACCCTTTTCGACCAAATCCCTTTGGATAAAGTCTCGACAAGCATGACCATCAACGCACCAGCAGCTGTGCTTTTGGCGATGTATATTGCTGTCGCTAAAAAACAAGGCGTGGCTTCAACCGCACTGCGGGGCACGATCCAGAATGATATTCTCAAAGAATACATCGCGCGTGGCACGTATATCTTCCCACCAAAACCAAGCATGCGCTTAATTACTGACATTTTCCAATATTGCAAACAAGAAGTTCCCAACTGGAACACGATCAGCATTTCTGGCTATCACATCCGTGAGGCTGGTTCCACTGCCGCGCAGGAAGTGGCTTTTACCCTGGCAAACGCGATTGCCTATATTGAAGCGGCGATCAATGCCGGGATGGATGTTGACGAATTTGCGGATCAACTGTCATTCTTCTTTAACTCCCATAATAATTTCATGGAAGAGATCGCAAAATTCCGTGCAGCGCGCAGGTTGTATGCCAGGATTATGCGTGAACGTTTTGGCGCCAAGAAGAGCAAGTCTGAACGCCTGCGCTTCCACACACAGACCGCTGGTTCAACCCTGACAGCGCAGCAACCGGAAAATAACGTCGTCAGAGTGACTTTACAGGCGCTCGCGGCTGTATTGGGCGGAACACAATCGCTGCATACGAACAGCATGGACGAAGCCTTGTGGCTGCCAACTGAAAAATCGGTGCAGGTCGCGCTGCGCACGCAGCAAATAATCGGATATGAATCCGGCGTAGCGGATTCGATCGATCCGATGGCAGGCTCCTACCTGGTTGAATACCTGACCGATGAAATCGAAAAACAGGCAGCAGAGTATATCAGCAAGATTGATGACCTTGGTGGGGCATTGAGCGCTATTGAAAACGGCTTTATCCAGGGAGAGATCCAGGATGCAGCCTTCCAGGCTCAGCGAAGACTGGAAAATCATGAAGACATCGTTGTGGGTGTGAATAAGTTCCAGGTAAAAGAAGAAATTTCCCTGGAATCACTGAAGATCGACCCCAAAAATGAACAAGAACAACGCGAACGACTGGCTGCTCTGCGGGCAACGAGAGATCCAGGGATGGTGACAGCGCTGTTAAATCGTTTGAAAGAAGCCGCCAGGAGCGATGCCAACATGATGCCGATAATCATCGAGTGTGTTGAAAATAAACTTACCCTGGGTGAGATTTGTGGCCGCCTGCGGGAAGTCTGGGGTGAATATGTCGCCCCTAATTACATATAACAGGAGAAAAATGGCAAAAATAACCAAAATCAATCATGTGGCAGTTGTTGTCCGTGATATCGAAGAATCACTAAAATTTTGGGAAGAGGGCCTTGGCTTGAAACTCGATCACATTGAGGTTGTGCCCTCGCAAAATTCCCGGGTGGCTTTCATACCGGTCGGGGATAGCGAAGTTGAGCTGGTTCAGCCGACCAAAAGCGAATCCGGACTGGCAGCCTACCTCGAAAAACGCGGTGAGGGCATGCATCATTTGTGCATGGAAGTCGATGATATCGACGGGATATTGGCGGATTTGAAGCAAAAAGGTGTAAGGCTGATCAACGAGGTTGCTGAGGTCTTACCCGGACGAAAAATGGCATTTATCCACCCCAAAGCTGGTAACGGCGTGTTAATTGAGCTTTACGAACTGACCGATTAACTTGAAACTGTAGATCAGGTTGTGGTTTTCAACCTGGTAAAAGCGAGGTTGTAATGATCATTACGAACGGACCAATCGTAACCTGGAGCGAACCCAACCAGATATTGAAAGACTACGAAATCCTGGTTCAGGATGGAATAATCAAGGCTATTGAACCAGCAGGCAGGTTAGCCCAGGTGTATCCGCAAGAAGAAGTGTTGGATGCCGGGGGGCAGATGATTATGCCGGGGAATATCTGCGCGCACACCCACTTTTATGGCGCCTTTTCCCGCGGGATGGCGATTCCTGGCGAACCCTCAAAAAATTTCGCCGAGATTTTAGCGAACCTGTGGTGGAAACTGGATAAAGCGCTGGATGAGGAAGGCACTCGTTATTCCGCGCTGACCTTGCTGGTCGATGCAATTAAATATGGCACAACCACAATTATCGATCATCATGCGTCCCCGAATTTTATTGACGGGTCGCTGGATGTGGTTTATGAGGCTGTAATGCAATCCGGGCTGCGTTCTGCGCTTTGCTATGAGGTCACAGACCGGGACGGCGAAGAACGCGCCCTGGCGGGCATACGGGAAAACAGCAGGTTTATAAGCAGGGTCGCGGCAGGGGAAATCGACCCGATGGTGAGGGCGCAATTCGGATTACATGCCAGCCTGACTGTATCGGATGAGACGCTGGATCGCTGTATCGAGGAGAACCAGGGGAGAGTCGGATTTCACGTGCACGCGGCAGAAGGAATTGTTGACCAGGAAGATTCGCTGGCGAAATATGGCAAGCGTGTCGTCGAACGCTTTTGGGATAAAAAGGTTCTCGATGAACGCAGCATACTGGCACATGGTATTCATCTTAGCGAAAGGGAAGTCGAATTGCTGGTTAAATCCGGCAGTTGGCTGACGCATCAGCCGCGTTCAAATATGAACAATGCCGTCGGCGTAGCCGAAGTAGAGAAGATGCTCAATGCCGGCGTGAACCTGTGCCTGGGCAATGACGGATTCTCAAACGCAATGTGGCAGGAATGGTTTTTCGCGTATTTGATCCAGAAAGATCACAAGGCAGACCCACGGGCGATGAATGGATACGACGTTATAAAAATGGCGGTAACCAATAATTCCAGGCTTGCCACTCAAATTTACGATGGTATGCGCGTAGGCATAATAGAGCCTGGAGCGGCTGCAGACCTGATCTTCGTCGATTATCACCCAATTACACCGATTAATGCCGGTAACTTACCCTGGCATATCCTGTTTGGTTTCAGAGACGGCATGGTGACAATGACGATGGCTGGCGGTAAGGTTTTAATGAAGGATAGAAAATTGTTATTCCTGGATGAAGCCGGAATTTCCGCAAAATCACGCGAAATCTCTGCCCAGACCTGGCAACGCGTCCAGGAAATGTAAAGGAAAAAATGAAATATACGATTGGAATTATTGGCGGGACGGGGCGTGAGGGTTCAGGGCTTGCCTATCGCTGGGCGCTGGCTGGACATAAAATTATTATCGGTTCACGCAATGAAGAAAAGGCACTCACAGCGGTTGAAGCTTTGCTGCCTCGCTTCGCAGACATGGAAGTTGAAATCAGCGGCATGACAAACGAGCAGGCAGTGGAGAATTGTGATATCGCTGTTTTGACCGTCCCGTTTAGCGCGCATGCTTCGACTTTGCATAGTTTAAAAGATCAACTCCAGGGAAAATTGCTGATTGATGTCTGTGTACCGCTTGTTCCTCCCAAGGTTTCGAAGGTGCAAATGCCCGAAGAAGGTAGTGCTGCTTTGCAAGCCAAATCGATTTTAGGACCAGGTGTTCAGGTGGTCGATGCATTTCAGACCATATCGTTTGAGCATTTGCTTTCAGGTGAAGAGATTGATTGCGACGTGTTGGTGGCTGGTGGTGACAAAGAATCCCGCCAAATTGTGATTGGGCTATCAGAGGATATGGGCTTGAAAGCCTGGGATGCCGGCGTCATTGAAAACACCGTCGTGGTTGAAGGTCTGACCTCGATTTTGATTGGCTTGAATCTGAAATATAAAGTGCCCTCAGCCGGAATTCGTATTACAGGAATTGAATGAAACAACCCAGGAAATTGGAACTAACCGCCTTGGTGGATTTTCCGCTGGTACAGCCTGGCGACATCGTGGCAGACTTAATACTGCATGCTCTTGATGAAAACAGAATCAGCCTGGAAGATGGAGATATCCTGGTTTTAGCGCAAAAAATTATCTCGAAGGCTGAAGCGAGGTTGGTCAATCTGAACAACGTTCATGCTTCGGGGCAGGCTGAAGAGCTGGCTGCTTTTATCGAAAAACGACCGGAACTGGTTGAACTTATATTGCAGGAAAGCAATTCAATTTTACGTAAGCGACCAGGCACCATCATTGTTGAACACAAAAGCGGTTTTATTTGCGCCAACGCGGGCATCGACCATTCCAACATCAAGGGTCCCTGGGGAGATGATAAGGACTGGGTCTTGCTCTTGCCGGAAGACTCAGACGCCTCAGCAGCGCGAATCAGGTCATATCTTGAAAAAAGCACTGGAAAACGACTCGCTGTGCTGATCATTGACTCACACGGCAGAGCCTGGCGTAATGGCGTCCTGGGCACCTGTATCGGTCTTTCGGGAATGCCCGGACTGGTGGATATGCGCGGAGCTGAGGATTTGAACGCTTATAAACTGCGGGTGACCACGATAGCGGCGGCAGATGAACTGGCTGCAGCTGCCTCACTATTGATGGGGCAGGCAGGAGAAGGCACGCCGGTTGTGCATGCCAGGGGCTTCCCTTATGCGCTTCGCGAAGGAACAGCTGCGGAATTAATCAGAGATAAAGAAAAAGACCTTTTCAGATGACATCAGAAAACGACCTGCAATTTTCAGAACTAAAAGTGACCGTGCTGGCAGGAGGGGTAGGGGGCGCCAAGATGGTGGTCGGATTTGACCGGGCGCTGAGACCGGGTGATTTGAGCGTGGTTGTCAATACGGGGGATGACTTCAGGCATTTTGGGCTGCAAATTTGCCCGGATATCGACTCAGTCTGCTACACGCTGGCAGGGGTCGCGAATAAAACTTATGGCTGGGGGCTGGAGGGAGAAACCTGGCAGGTGGCAGACGCATTGAAAGAACTCGGCGCGCCGACATGGTTTCAGTTGGGAGACCGGGACCTGGCAATGCACATGGAACGTACCCGTCTGCTGGAACATGGTAAGAGCCTGTCGGAGGTTGTGAAGACGCTTTCACGTCGGATGGGGATCCAAAGCAAGGTCTACCCGATGAGCGATCAGCCTGCCCCAACGATGATTGAGACCAAACAAGGCAGCGTCCTGTCATTCCAGGATTACCTGGTGAGGTTGGCTGCTGAACCGGAGGTTAAAAGAATCATCCATGGAGGTGGGGAGCACGCCCAGGCGCTGCCTGGGGCACTAAAGGCAATTGAGGAAGCAGATTTTGTCGTCCTGGCGCCTTCCAATCCTTGGGTTAGTATCGATCCGATCCTGGCACGACCGGGGATAAGCGAAGCATTGATCAAACAGACCGTCTACGCGGTTTCGCCGATCATCCTGGGGAAAGCTCTGAAGGGTCCGGCAGCAAAAATGTTTGCCGAATTAGGCATTGAACCGTCCAGCCTGGCGGTAATGGAACATTACCAGGAAACGCTGGACTATTTTGTGCACGATATTTCTGAACCTCCGATTGAAAAAAACGATAGCCCCAAGGCAGAACGTCGGGTTGGTGTTCCCGAAATAGTCAGAACCCTGCAGTTTCAGACAATCATGAAGGACGAGAACGACAAGGTCGCGTTGGCTAAGGCGATTTGCAGCCACTATCTACAAAACAGGTGTGATGCATGACAGTTTGGGCGGTTTTACCGGTAAAGCCGTTGACAGCGGGCAAATCGCGTTTGCACCGCTATCTCAGGTCAGATCAAATTATTGACCTCAACCGCAGTTTGTTTGAAAGCACTTTCGAGAGAATTTTGGCATGCCATGTGATCGACAGGCTCATGGTAATAACGAAAGATCAGGAGCTACTGGACTATACACGGGCAAATGGAGGTGTGGCACTGCAGGAAAACACCCCCTCAAGCTTAAATAAGGCAGTCAGCCAGGCGTTCGCGGTAATCCAGGATAATGACCCCGGTCCCGTGCTGGTTGTACCGGCAGATTTGCCCGATATGCGTTCAGAAGATCTGGCAGAGCTGATCGACCAGGGAACTTCCGACAGATTTTTACTGATCGTCCCGGATTGCCATCAAACCGGCACTAATGCATTGTTCGCGAGCAGTCCGACCTTGATCGAACCGAGATTTGGGCGCAGGTCATTCCAAAAACATACCGGTCAGGCTTTGAAGAAATCGGCAGAAATAACCATCTGGCTGAAAAAGTCTATGCAATATGATCTGGATACTTTTCAGGATTTGCAATTATATAATAAAATTAACGTTCAATCATCCATACTCACCAATTGAAAGAGAGGATTTCATCATGTTTGATCAAGTTGCACTGTATTTACAAGACGCGCATGATTTACGGGATGGGTTGAAGATCGCCCGATACGCGGAAGAAAAAGGTTTTCACTCTGTCTGGCAAGCCGAGAGCCGGCTGGTTAGAGACGCGATCGTCCCGATGGCAGCTTATGCTGCTGTAACCGAACGGATTAAAATAGGTTCAGGTGTGATTAACAACTGGACCAGAAACATCGGTCTGTTGGCATCCACTTTTTTGACCCTGGACGACCTGGCGCCCGGACGAATTATTTGCGGTATTGGCGCCTGGTGGGACCCACTGGCGAAAAATGTCGGCATCAACCGCACCAAGCCTCTCAAAGCGATGGAAGAAACCATCATTATCCTACGTCGGCTGTTGAACATGGAGAATGTGACCTTTGAAGGTGAGTTCCACCAGGTTCATGGTATCGAACTGGATGTCGTTCACGGTCGCAGGGAGCCGCGGAACGTGCCAATTTATATCGGCGCGACCGGTGGTAAAATGATCGAGATGACCGGGCGCATAGCCGACGGAATCGTGATGAATTATTGTGTGCCGGTGGAATATAACGATTATGCCATCGAACAGCTTGAGAAAGGATTGAAACAATCCGGAAGAAAACTGGAAGATTTTGACCGACCTCAACTGATTGTTTGTTCGGTTGACGAAGACCACGATGTGGCTATCGACTCGACCCGCGAGCTGCTGACGCAATACCTTGCCCAACAGCCGCATATCGCCCACGCCAGTGGTGTTTCCATGGATATCGTTGAGAAAATCCAGGCGATTTTGGGCTGGCCGGCAACTCACGAGCAGATTCAGGCAGCCAAACACCTGGTTCCTGATGAGCTGATTCATCGGATTACAGCCAGCGGCACGCCGGAAGAGGCGAAGGCGAAGGTTCAGGAATATATTGACCATGGCTGCACCGTACCGATTCTTTATGGTGTTGGGGGAAACACCGAATTACTGATCGATACGTTTGGGAAATAAACCTGATGGAGAAATTGCCCGGAAGCAAAAGCTGCTACGTCTGCGGAACTGAAAATCCGATCTCTTTGAAGCTGGAGTTTTTCATCGTCGAAGAAGGCGTTGTCAGATCGGAATTTTTGATTTCCGAGCAATATGCGGGTTATCCGGGTATGGCGCATGGCGGGAATATTGCCGCGATCCTGGATGAAATCGCTGGAAGAGCGCTGACGACCGATGACCCCAGCCGGTTTATGGTTACCAGCGAATTGAAAATCAAATATCTACATCCCGTACCGACTAATACCCCGTTGGTCGCAATAGGGAAAACGGTTAAGAAACGTGGTCGTACAGCTGTCGCCCACAGTGAATTGAACGATCTTCGTGGTTTGGTTTTGGCGGAATGCGATGCCTTTTTCGTGGATGTAACCGAAAAGATAACACAGGGGTTGGACCCTGAAGCAGTGGGATGGAAGGTGTATGATGAATAATGAGGCAAACATAAAATACATGAGACCCTCATCCCTGGATGAGGTCTTGCGCCTGCGTGCAGAAAACCCCGGGAAGATAAAATTCCTGGCAGGCGCGACTTTCAGACCAAGACTGGAAGAGGGCAAAACGCTGGTTGTTGACTTGCAGGACGCAGGATTGGACCACGTTGAGGTCTCCGAAGGTGGGATGGATATCGGTGGGCTGGCAACCATACAAGAGCTCGAAGAAGCACTTGGCTCCTCTGGTTTTTACGAGGCTGTCAGCAGGGAATATGGCTTGAATGTGCGCAACACACTCAGCCTGAGCAATTTCCTCGCCCAGACAAATGGACGATCGCCGATTCTCTGCTGCCTGTTGGCACTAAAACCGCTGGTATTCAGCCTGGATCAGCCAAAGGGTCAGCAGTTGACAGACTACCTTCAGAGTGCTTCCACCGGTGATGTGGTGGTTAGGCTGCATATCCCGGAATTCAAGAAACTGGTTTTCGATGCGGTCGGCAGAAGCCCGAAAGACCTTCCAATCACCTGCGTGGCTGCAGTGAAGCGAATGGATGACACCATCCAGGTTGCATATGGCGGAACGATTGACATCCATGACGGTTTCAGGTTGTCAGAATTAGACGATGACGGCGGCGAACAGATCGCAAAAGCTTTCGCTCACTCAGATGACCTCTGGGCGACGGCTGAATACAGACAGACAATCGCACCGGTTTTACTTTCGCGCATCCTTCAAAAGTTGGAAAAACAGGGCAGGCAGGAGGTATGATGAACATTACCCTTCGAATCAACGGCAAAGAACATCCAATCGAGTGCCGTCCAGAGGAAAATCTGCTGGGCGTTTTACGCCGGTTGGGATTTTTAGGCGCAAAGTCAGGCGGCTGTGTTAAAGGGGAGTGCGGCGCCTGTACGGTTCTGATGGATGGAAAACCGATCAATACCTGTATGTTTTTTGCTCTGCAAGCGCAAGGTCACGAAATTGTGACGATCGAATCTTTGGGTCAGCATCCTCATCAAGGCTGGAAAGAGACTGATGGCTTTGATATCCTGCAGCAGACTTTTATTGAAAGTGGTTCCGTTCAGTGTGGATACTGTACGCCTGCCATGATTCTTGCTGCCAAAGCACTGCTGGATGAGAACCCAGATCCCACCGAGGGGCAGGTACGCGAGGCACTCTCAGGAGTGTTGTGCCGCTGTACTGCATATGTAAAGCCTGTCCAGGCAGTGATGCGCGCGGCAGAGAAAATCAGAAGCGGAAAAAGAACCGCCAGGTATACACTGGACGGGAGCCTTGAACGCTATGAGCCAAAAATCGTGCCCATCGCGGACTACCAGGCTATGGATACAATTGGAAAATCCGAAGTAAAAGTTGACGCGGTTAAGCTCGTTCAGGGCAAACCTGCCTTCACTGCCGATTGGCAATTACCTGGAATGTTGTATGCCAAAGTTTTACGGTCACCATTTGCCCATGCGAACATCAAGAGCATCGATGCCAGTAAAGCCAGGCAGCTGGAAGGCGTGGCGTGCGTGTTAACCTGGGAAGACCTGCCCCGCGTAGTGCACTCGACTGCCGGTCAGTCAGATCCGATCCCCGGACCGCTGGATACTTTCTCGTTGGATAAAAAAGTGCGTTTTGTGGGCGACCGGGTTGCCATGGTGGCTGCGGAAACGCTCGAAATCGCAGATAAAGCCATGGGGCTAATTGAAGTGGAATACGAAGAGCTCGAAGCGATCATCGACATGCGTGACGCGATGAAACCTGGCGCGGCAGTGATCCACGATGAAGAAGAATATGTCAATTTCGCGGACTCTGACCCAACCAGGAACCTGGCAGCAGAGATCCGCATCGATATCAACGATGTTGACAAAGGATTCGCGGAAGCTGATCAGATCTTTGAAGCGGAATATGCTGTACCAAAAGTGCAGCAAGCCCATATTGAGCCGCATGTCACACTAACCTATTGGGATGAAGATGACCGCCTGGTAGTGCGCACGAGCACCCAGGTGCCTTTCCACGCGCGTCGGATGATCGCACCGGTGATCGGTTTACCAATCAAGCGCATCCGGGTTATAAAACCGCGTATTGGCGGTGGGTTTGGCAACAAGCAGGAAGTATTGATCGAAGACGTTGCGGCACATCTGACCATCGCCACGGGCAGACCGGTTTTGTATGAAATGACCCGTGAAGAAGAGTTTATCGCTTCACGATCGAGACATCCGATGCGTATTCGCATGAAAACGGGTGTCAAAAATGACGGGACGATGACCGCAAACGAGATGTACGCGTTGTCGGATACAGGCGCGTATGGATGCCACGCGCTGACGGTTACCGGTAACACCGGTCAAAAATCAATGGGGCTGTATGTGGGCGATGACGAATATCGCCAGAAACCCAACATCCGCTTTTACGCCGATATTGTTTATACCAACACCCCTCCAGCAGGGGCATATCGCGGTTATGGAGTTCCGCAGGGTTACTGGCCGCTTGACAGGCATTTTGAGCATATCGCCAGGCAGTTGGGTATGGACCCGATCGAATTCCGGTTGAAGAACGCTCTCAGACCGGGTGAATATCAACCTTTCAGCACGGCATGGAACGAAGGGCGTGAGCCGGTTCCCGAAATTGTACAGACGGTCGGGCTGGAAGAATGCGTGCATCAGGGCAAGGCAGCGATTGGCTGGGATGAAAAATTTGGAAACGAAGCCTGGCATAGGGTAGATGGAAAACCTCACCTGCGGCGTGGGATTGGGGTTGCTACTGTGATGCAAGGCACCGCGATCCCATATCTGGATATGGGTGGGGCGCATATCAAGATCAACGATGATGCCAGTTTCAATTTGATGGTTGGCGCGACTGACCTAGGCACGGGCAGCGATACCGCGCTTGCACAAATCGCGGCAGAAGTCCTGGGCGTTAAGACCGAGGATATCATCGTGACTTCTTCCGATACGGACACAACCCCATTTGACGTGGGAGCTTATGCTTCTTCGACCACCTACATATCCGGAATGGCTGTCAAGCGTGCGGCTGAACAGGCTGCCAGCCAGCTGAAACGGCGGGCAGTGACCTTCTTCGTGGAGGATGGAATTGCGGTCGAAGCCGCCGATGTTGTGCTGAAGGATCGCTGCGCGATTGCTCCGGGTGGTGAGAAAATTACGCTGGAAAAAATCGCCCTGGATTCGTTGCATTGGCGAGATCAGGAGCAGATCATGGGCATTGGTTCTTATGTTTCGCCCAAGTCGCCGCCTCCTTTCGCGGCACAATTTGCCACCGTTTTGGTAGATCTTGAGACCGGGCAGGTGACCGTTGAAGACCTGATTATGGCTGTTGATTCGGGCGTGATTATCAACCCATTGGGCGCCTCCGGACAAATTGAAGGTGGGATCGCCCAGGCATTGGGGTATGGTATCAGCGAAGAGATGATTTACGATCAACATGGAAACCCCAGGGAGGTTGACCTGGTCGATTATCACATTTTCAGGGCTGATGAGATGCCGAACATCCAGTCTATCTTTGTTGAAACCTACGAAGAAAGCGGTCCGTTCGGAGCCAAAGCAGTCGCGGAAATCCCCCTGGATGGGGCAGCGCCAGCAATAGGAAACGCAGTATTGGATGCGTGTGGAGCAAATATCCTGGAAAATCCGGTGACGCCAGAAAGAGTCTGGCGGGCATTGAATAATTTATGAGGTGAATGTGGAAGTTGGCAATTATGGACGTAAGAAAATGGACCGGATTTATGTAACCGGGCACATCAACCCGGATACAGATTCGATTGCGTCCGCGATCGGTTATGCCTGGCTGCTTGCCGAGCGGGATGGAGAACCCACGGTAGCCAGTCGGGCGGGCGCAATCAATATGCAGACCTCTTTTGTACTGCGGAAATTAGGTATCGATCCGCCGATATTGATGACGGATGCCAGCCCGAGATTTGAATCGGTGATGCGCCGCCTGGATGTGGTCTCCCCTGAAAAATCGCTGAATGAAGCCTGGACAATCCTTTCACGAACTGGTGGAATTGCGCCGATCGTCAATGACGACGGAACCCCTTATGGAATGGTGACCGGCAGCAGCATGTTCGACTTTTTGCGAAGAATAATCGGTCCACACCCAAAATTCCGTGATATGACCATCTCGGAAATGCTGGATATCCACTGCCGGGAGGCAGCAACGCGCAATTTGCCAAGGTTTCAGCCCCAAACGCGGATTAAAGATGTGATCAACAGGCTCTTGAGACAGCAATATAACGAATATTGGGTTGTGGACGAGAATAATCGCTACCTTGGGGTTGTCAGGCAGAGCGATATTGTCAATCCCCCAAGGATCAAGGTGATTTTGGTCGATCACAATGAACCCCAGCAATCAATCGCCTCTGTGGAAGAAAGCGAGTTGCTTGAAATCCTGGATCATCATCGTTTGGGAAACCAGCCGACGCACAATCCGATCAAATTTACCGTTGATACTGTCGGAAGCACTTCTACCCTGGTGGCGGAGCAAATTTCTGAAGCCGGATTAAGCGCGCCACCTGACCTCGCGGGCTTGCTGCTGGCTGGTTTGTTGTCTGACACACTGATTCTGACATCCCCCACTACCACGATGAGAGACAAGGCGATTTCGGAAGTTTTGGCAAGATGGGCGTTTGTTGCCGGGTCGCCGCTTGAGAATGAAAATATAAAGAGCTGGGGTGAGGAAATTGTTAAGGCAGGCGCAGGACTGCTCACCCAGGACCCCGATACCATTGTCCGTTCTGATATGAAAGTTTATGAGAGCGGTGGTTACAAATTCTCTGTTGCCCAGGTGGAAACCACCGATTTGTACCAGATAAGCGATTTTGTACCCCGCCTGGCTGACGCGTTGAAACGCTTAAAGAAAGAATTGGGGCTCGATTTTGCCGGGCTTATGGTAACCGATGTTGTCGAAAGTTCCAGCCGAATCATGTTCGTTGACCCGCCGCCTGTGCTGGATGAGCTACCTTATGAACCTTTGCCGGATGGGACAGAACTGGCTGAGGGAGTTGTCTCCCGTAAGAAACAATTGCTGCCCATTTTGCTATCCTTACTCGAGGTGTGATGATTGAAATATTTGAGAAATTGGTTGAAGCCAGCCGTGAACAAAAATCGGTTTGCTTTTGTGTCGTAATTGAAACGAAAGGGGCGGTTCCCAGGCACGCCGGGAGCAAGATGTTGGTGTACAGTGACGGGTTTACTGTTGGAACTGTAGGTGGAGGTGAGGTTGAAAACAGAACCGTCGAAGCCGCGCTGCAAGCCTTGAAAGATGGCAAACCTCAAATTCTGGATTACACGCTTGATCCGAGGGACCAGAATGCGGTTGGAGTTTGCGGTGGTGATGTCAGCGTTTATATCGAACCCCAGATGAGCAGACCGGTTCTGCTTATTTTGGGAGCCGGACATGTCGGTCGGTCGGTGGCGAAGTTTGCCCAGTTACTTGATTTCAGAGTGATTGTCTCGGATGACAGAACTGACCTGTTGACCAGCCAGCATATCCCTGGTGATGTTGAATTTCTGCCCTGCATGATGTCTGAAATCCCTGGGCATCTGACCATCAACAACCAGGTCTACGTGATCGGGGTCACCCGCGGGAGCGAAGTTGATGTTGAGGGATTACCCGCGCTATTGGAATATGACCCCGCTTACATTGGTCTGATTGGGTCGCTCAAGCGCTGGGGAACAACGAAAAAAGCACTCAAGGACATGGGTCTCGCTGCGGAGAAAATCGCGAAGATTAAATCGCCGATTGGAATTGATATAGAAGCCGAGACACCTGATGAGATTGCGATAAGCATTTTAGCCGAGGTGATAGCGGCTCGCAATAGTTAAGTCTATCTTACCTTCCTGGAGGAATCTATGTGGAAGAATTATCATATGCCTGAATCTGTAGAGCAGGTTCTGGGCTTGTTGAGCGCGGCTGGCAGCCAGACGAAAATCATTGCCGGTGGAACTGACCTGATGGTAGAGATTCGTGATGGCAAATGGAAAGAGCTGGAAGATGTCATCGATATAACCCGGGTTAAAGACCTCGACGCGATTTATCAGGACAACGAAGGTTTGGTACACATACAGGCAAATGTTACCCATAATGACATTCTTAGGTCGGATTTGATCAGAAAAACAGCCTCCCCGCTTTTCCAGGCTTGCTATCGGGTTTCGTCTCCCCAGCTGCGCAACCGCGCGACAGTGGTCGGAAATCTGGTGACGGCATCGCCGGCTAACGATACAATCCCGCCGTTGATGGCAATGGATGCCAGCCTGATTTTGACATCTGCTGTCGGAGAGCGGGAGGTAAAACTGAACGAGTTTTACACCGGCTTGCGAAAAACCGTTAAACAACCAAATGAGCTGGTACGGGAAATTGTGTTCAAACCGTTGAAACCCAGTCAGAGAGGCAGCTTTATCAAGCAGGCACTGCGAAAAACCCAGGCGATCGCGACGCTAAATTGCTGTGTGATTCTCGACCTCGAAGGTGACCTGATTGTGGATGCTGTTGTGACGATGGGCTCGATCGCTCCTGCCGTAATCCATTCCCCGCGCGCTGAAGAATTTTTGAGAGGAAAACGGTTGGGCGTTGAATCCGCGCGGAGGGCTTCTGAGCTGGCTGCTGAAGATACCAAACCAATCACTGATCTTCGCGGCGGCGCTGATTATCGGCATTATATGATGAAGGTGATTGTCGAGGATGCCTTGATGGAACTGGCAGAAAACCAGCAGGATGTAAAAGTGCCGCTTAACCCAGTCACACTGAGCGAAGGGTCTGGCTGGCAAGGCGTACCGGAAGGAAAATGGGACCAGGAACACATCGAAACAACGATTAATGGGGACGCGCTCCAGTTCGAGGGAGATTTCAAGACTACCCTGCTAAAATTCGTCCGGGAGCGCGTAGGTTACAGCGGACCAAAACCCGGATGTGAAGAAGGTGAATGCGGCGCCTGCACGATGTATCTGGATGGCAAGGCTGTAGTCAGCTGCCTGGTACCCGCTCCAAGGGCACATATGGCAACAATTACCACTGTCGAGGGTTTGGCGAAAGAAGGGCAACTCCACCCGGTTCAGACAGAATTTATTAACCACGGCGCGGTGCAATGCGGCTACTGCACACCTGGATTTGTGATGGCAGCCGCGAAAATGATGGAAGAAAAACCGCGTCCAACCAAAGACGAAATCAAAGATGCGATCTCAGGCAATTTATGCCGCTGTACAGGCTATTACAAGATCATCCAGGCAATTGAAGCAGCTTGCGAGGACGGAGGAGGTGCGCGATGAAAGAAGTTGGCAAACCCACCAACCGGATTGACGCCTACGCAAAGGTGACTGGTAAAGCCAAATATCCTGGCGACATCTCTTTTGCGGACCAGCTGATTATGAAGGTTTTGTTTTCGGAAAGAGTTCATGCACGGATTCTTTCTATTGATACATCAGAAGCCGAAGCGCTTGAAGGGGTTGTATTGGTGCTGACAGCGAAGGATGTTCCGGTCAATGAATATGGATTGGGAATAAATGATCAACCTGTACTCTGCGGACCTGGGTCTGAAAAAGATGGCGCGGATGTGGTCAGGTTTGAAGGCGATCATGTTGCCCTGGTTATTGCTGAAAGCGAAAAAATCGCCCAAAATGCGCTTGCATTAATTAAAGTTGAATACGAAGATCTTCCCATCGTAAAAACGCTGGGAGACGCGCTGAAAGCAGATGCTGTGATTTTGCACCCTGGAAGAAATTCCAATATTTTTCATCATAATGTGGTCAGGCTCGGAAAGTTGGAGGACGCGTTTGACGCTTGTGATGTGATTGTGGAAGGGGAGTATCAGACACCGGTGCAGGAACATGCTTACCTGCAACCTGAATCAGGCGTGGCTTTCCTGGATGAACAAGAGCGAATCACAATCGTGGTTGCCGGGCAGTGGACGCATAAAGACCAGGCTCAAACCGCGCACGCACTTGGCTTGCCTAACGAAAAGATCAGGGTCATTTATCCTGCGATCGGGGGCGCTTTTGGTGGACGTGAGGATATGTCCGTCCAGATAATTCTCGGACTGGCTGTGATGCGATTGCAAGAAGAAGGCATCGACAGACCGGTGAAGATTGTCTGGTCACGTGAAGAATCGATGTTCGGACACTGCAAGAGGCATGCTTACACGATGAAGGCAAAATGGGGGGCGACAAAAGCAGGCAAAATACTGGCAGCAGAATGCGAGATTTGGGCAAACGGCGGAGCCTATTGCTACACGTCTCCCAAAGTGCTTGGAAACGCAACGCTTTTGGCGACGGGACCCTATGAAATCCCAAACGTGGCTACTGATGCTTATGCCGTTTATACAAACGACATCCCAGGCGGGGCGTTCCGCGGTTTTGGCGGTCCCCAGGCAGCTTTTATGGCTGAAATGCAAATGGACAAACTCGCAGAAAAACTGGGGATTGATCCTGTTGAACTTCGAATGAGAAATCTGTTCGATGAAGGTTCGATAATCTCAATGGGCTCGGTTATCCCTGAGGGAGTCACAATTCGGGAAGTGACTGAACGCTGTGCTTTGGAAGCTGGATGGACAAAAACAGAGAACGGTTGGAAACGACCGATCGCTCCGGTGTCAGAGAACCCCGCTATTAAGTCGGGATGGAGCGTGGCGTGCGGCTATAAAAATGTTGGCTTTTCTTATGGCGCGCCGGAAAATTGCGGGGCGACAATTATCCTTGAAGGCAACCAGGAGATTGAAATCGCCAGGCTTTATCATGCTGGCGCTGATGTGGGTCAGGGTTCTCATACCATTTTCGCTCAGATGGCGGCTGAAGCGCTTGGGCTTCCACTGGCAAAAATTCAAACATTTTACTCTGACACCGCATCGTCTTTGGATGCGGGCAGCGTTTCCGCTTCACGGATGACTCATATGGGTGGAAATTCCATCATCGGTGCTGCCAGTATAGCTCTGGAAAAATGGGCAGAAGGCAACCGCCCGGCGATTGGGTCATTTGTGTATCGTCCCCCGAAAACCACTGGTATGGACCCGACAGACGGACACTGCTATCCAAATTTTACCTATGGTTATGTCGCCCAGGCTTTTCTGGTTGATGTAGATACCCGCAGTGGAAACGTGAATCTCCGTGAAGTGATAAGCGTGGACGATGTGGGCAAGGCAATTAACCCACAGTTGGTTGAAGGTCAGATTGAGGGAGCCGTTGTACAGGCAGCTGGCTACACTCTTTTGGAAGACTGGAAGAAGAAAGACGGGAAAACAATTACGGATCGTTTGTCGAGATACCTAATTCCGACTGTTAAGGACATCCCTGAAAAAACGCGCAGCGTAATCATGGAATTGGCTGATCCGATTGGTCCTTATGGCGCCAGAGGGGTTGGTGAGATGCCGTACCTGCCGTTTGCCCCGGGGGTTTTGGAAGCTGTCTACCAGGCAACCGGTGTGAGATTTGACCGGTTCCCGTTGACTGATGAGGTTGTTTTGCGCGGGCTTGGGAAACTGAGCAAAAACGACGTGGGATTTTGGGATTATGAGTAGATGTTGATGGATAAAAAGGTCGCAGCTGTTATTCTTGCGGCAGGCGGCTCGAGCAGGTTTGGGGGGATCAAACAGCTGCTGTCATGGGGAGAGAGTAACCTGGTCAACACGGTTATATGCACTGCACAGGCAGCCGGGCTCGACCCGGTTGTCGTCGTTTTGGGAGCGAACGCAGCTTTAATCAGGGAAACAATCTTTGATCCAGCGGTTCATGTTGTAGTTAACAAGGATTGGGATAAAGGACAAAGTACTTCCTTAAAAATCGGTGTAAAAGGGATCACAGAACCGGTTCAGGGGGTTTTATTCATGCTCTGTGACCAACCTCATATAACTGTCAACCTGGCAGCAAGCGTGGTGGAAGCAGGTTTGAGAACAGGGAAGGTGGTTATACCTGTGATCGATGACCGGCGGGCGAATCCGGTTTACTTCCCGGAAAGCTGTTTTCCGCTCTTTGAGGAATTGAAAGGGGATGCGGGTGGAAGGCAAATTGTTTCCGCCTGCCCCCACACAACACTGCTGTGGCTTGATGACTGGATGGCGATGGATATTGATATCCCGGAAGATTATCAAAAGTTAAAGAGTCATTTTGGGTTGTAAGGGTCCTAAATTTTGGACATTGTGGAGGGGCAGCACGATCGCGCCAATGGAAATAACATGCCTCTGCAATACCGGTTTCGCTGTTACAAACTTCTCGCCCTTCGGTGTTTGTTCCATATCTTGTCGTAGGGAACGCGGCTTGTCCCGTTCCGGTGAAGCCATCTTTTTGCGGTACACTTGCCCCTTCCGTTTTCCGTTGCGTTGATCGTGAATTTTGTGGAAGGGGTCAAGCCCCTTCCCTACTTAATGATAACAATTATCACATGGGAACGCGGCTTGTCCCGTTCCTGCGAAGTCGGAAAGCTTCTTCTTGGGAAAGGTTCAGATTCTTCACTTCGTTCAGAATGACAAAACCCAGTTGCTATTCCCTGCTCCCTGCTCCCTGGTCCCTGTTCGTGGTTGCCATGCTGTCCCCTACGCTGTGCTTTCATTCACACAAAATTAACAGATTTTCCTATATTGAGAATTGCTGCTAAAGTTTTGGAAATCAAGATAAATAACACATAGGTGTTATAATCGACCAATGTACTTTGGTTGTAACGCGCAAAGAGACCATCCGTATATTAAAAACTAAATAGACAGACCAAAGAAAGTCGGTGTAAATTGAAAAAAATAGCCCCAGTACTGATTATTTTTCTTTTGTTTTTCAGTTTATTACCAAGTAAAACTGCCGAAGCCTACGACCAAATTTATTGGAAAAAATCAGACAAAGGTATTAATGGCGCCTGGGTGGACACGATTGTGATAAACTCGCTTAACCCCTCAATCCTTTACGCTGGCACTCACTATTCCGGAGTGTTTAAAAGCGAGGATGGAGGGTTTTCCTGGAAAGCTGTCAACAACGGTTTATCCTCACTCGAGATTACCACCCTGGGAATCGACCCAGTAAATACACAAATTCTTTACACTGCCAACAGTGATGGTAAATTATTTAAGAGTGTCAATGCAGGGCTATATTGGCAAGTTTTAGACACACCGTTTACAGAAATCAGATCTTTCGCAATCGACCCGAATAATACAAATAAGATCTATGTGGGCACAAAAGACGCTGGCCTTTACAAAAGCACCGATGCAGGAACGACCTGGAAATCCATGGGGTTTGCCAGCGGCTCTGTCGGTTCCATAGCAATTGACCCTGGAGATCCCAATATCATCTATGCCAGTATCTCTGCTGATGGTGTTTTCAAAAGCATAAATGGCGGAGAGGATTGGGTTCAAAAATTGGATATCTCCGGAGTATATATCCTGATTACTGACCCTAAAGATCCGGATATAGTTTATGCTGGCACCCCGAATTCGAAGATCTATAAAAGTATCAACGGCGGGGATAGCTGGGTGCAGTCGACCAACGGGCTGATCGCCTCGAACTTAACGTCGCTGGCAGTTACTCAAAGTAACCCTGAAGTATTGTATGCGGGAACGGATTCTGGTATCTTCAAGAGCGTTGACAAGGGAGAGAATTGGTTCAAATCCACTGATGGTCTTGGTGACCAGTGGGTCTATACCATCGCGGTCGACCCGGATTCTGCAAATATCGTTTATTCCGGAACATTCGACCAGGGGGTGTTTAAAACAGAGGACTCTGGTGCGAATTGGTCGGTGTTTACCGATGGCATTACAGGACTGTCTATCCATGATATCGCGATCGATCCGCTTGATCCAAAAATTCTTTATGCCGGAACACGTGTTGGGGTTTATAGAAGCATTGATGCGGGTGGAAATTGGGTCAAGTCGTCCAACGGTTTGGACGATGAGTGGATCTCAGCCTTGGTTATCAATCCGCAGCAACCAGGCACACTATATGCCGCAACTGAGTCGGGAGTTTATAAAAGCATCAATTCCGGGAACGATTGGGAAATTACGAATCAGGATTTTGTGTTCAATGCTTACTCTCTGGCGATCGACGCTATTGATCCCGATGTGCTCTATGCAGGATCATCCGGGGGCATTTATAAAAGTGAGGACGGGGGATCGACCTGGACCCCTTATATTGGTTGGGCGAACTTTGCAGTGAATAAGTTGGTTATCGACCCGAACAACCCGGATGTTCTTTACGCGGTAACATCCGAGCGCATCTATAGAAGTATAGATGGAGGAGTCATCTGGAAACCAAGAAGCGCCGGACTGGATCTTTACCAGGTTTCTTCGATGGCAATCGACCCTTCAGATAGCAATACCCTCTATGCCGGTGGCTCCAACGGAGTGTATAAAAGCATAGACGCTGGGAATAGCTGGGAAAACGTGAGTAGCGGGCTGCCTGGTGGTTCGATCCATGATTTGGTAATCCACCCGCTGGATACGAATAATATTTATGTGGGTTCCAGCCATGGTCATATTTATCAAAGTAATAATAACGGTGAAACCTGGCACCCTGCTTATCAAGGGCTGCGAGCCTATTTTGTCAATAAGCTGGCAATCGACCCAGTTGACGGAACATCACTTTATGCCGGAACGTATCATGGCGGTTTGTATAAAGGGTTCCATTTACACCATGCTAATTATCTGCCCTTGACAATACGACCATAAGACCCAGGACGACAGCAATTCTCAATATGGAAAAATCTGTTTATTTTTTTGGTGTAGGGGACGGCTGCCACGCCGTCCCGAGAACAGCCGTAGGGCGTGATTGGAGGTGCCGGATATTTCCATTGACAAGAGTGTATCGCGCCTCCAATCCGCCGTTGTGTATGGTCAATGTGCACAGCGGATCAAGAGGGAGAAATATCGCCGTTACACCAATATTACAACCCCCTCAATACACGGCTTCGCCGGAACGGGACGAGCCACGTTCCCTACGGAAGGATGGCTCCGCAGGAACGGGACAAGCACTTCGTAAATGTAATTGTAAGGGTCTCCCCGCTCCGATTGACAAGATCCTTCGCAAAAGAGGCTCAGGATGACAAAACCCAGTTCCTATTCCCTGCTCCCTGCTCCCTGCTCCCTGCTCCCCCTTTAAATCTAAACACATTCACATTGAGAACTGCTGCCCAGGACGATGCCAGGCACGATCTTTGCAACATTATTGTATAATAGAGCAATCTGGAAAACTAAGCGCCTGACCTGCAACAAAACAGCAGGTGACGAGGTGGGAGGTTTCTCTTCGCAAGAGGAGACTAACCATAAAAATATGGGAAAATCGAGAGATCGGCGGATGCCTCCAGGGTAAACCCTTTTTCCAGGACTGAGAAAAATCTAAGGAGCACTCATGTGTGGAATTGTTGCCTATATCGGTGAGCAAGATGCGACACCCATCGTCGTTGATGGTTTAAGAAGACTGGAATATCGCGGATATGACTCAGCGGGAATTGCTATTCTTGAAAATAATCAGATTCAAATCCGCAGAGTGGCTGGCAGGATCGCAAACCTGGAAAATCTGGTTAAACAGCACCCGGTTCATGGATCGGTTGGCATAGGGCATACACGCTGGGCTACTCATGGAGCCCCCAATGAACAAAACGCGCATCCTCATGTCGGGATGTCCGGCAAAATTGTGATCGTCCATAACGGTATCGTTGAAAATTACCTGACCCTGCGTGAAGAACTGATCGCTGAAGGAGTGGAATTTAAGTCTGAGACGGATACAGAGACAATCGCGCATTTGATCGAGGGTTTTTATAGCGACAGTGAGGATCTTTACAGCGCAGTTCACAGCGCCCTGCAGATGATCAAAGGCGCGCATGGTTTGGTCGTCATGTCAACTGAAGAACCAGATCGGCTGATTGCCGCCCGGCTCGGTAATGCTGGCGGTGTGTCATTGGGGATTGGGGATGGAGAAATGTTCATTGCCAGTGATATTCCTGCGATTGTTCCGTATACGCGAAAAATGGTCTTTCTGGAGTCCGGGCAGATTGCTGAAATTAAAAAAGACGGATTTACCATACGAGACCTTGACGGGAAGCTGGTTAAGACAGAAATTCAGACGATACAGTGGGATTCGGTTTCAGCTGAAAAAGGCAAGTACCGCCATTTCATGCAAAAAGAAATCCACGAACAAGTACGCACACTTTCCGATACCCTGAGCGGCAGGATCGATTACGATAAATACAGTGTCAGCCTGTCGGGATTAAACCTGACTCCAGCCAAAGCAAAAGAAATTCGAAAAATCTTCATTACAGCCTGTGGGACCGCAGCTTATGCCGGGATGGTCGGAAAATACCTTATCGAACATATTGCGCGCATCCCGGTTGAGGTGATGGTCGCATCGGAATTTCGATACAGTAACCCTATCGTCGAACCCGGCACGGTGGTTCTGGCGATATCCCAATCCGGTGAAACAGCAGATACCCTTGCGGCGATGGAGGAAGCACGAAACAAGGGGGCTACCTTATGGGCGATTGTAAATGCGATCGGATCGCAGGCTATGAGAGTAGCCGATGGCTGCATTTCGATGCAAGTTGGTCCCGAAATCGGAGTTGCTTCAACCAAAGCTTTCACGGCGCCCGTGCTTGATCTCTACATGGTGGCAGTTTACCTGGCTGATTTGAGAGGTTCACTGAGCCATGATCAAAGGACCGCATTGGTCAAGGACCTTCTTACCGTTCCATCGTTAGTGAGTAAAGCCCTGGCTCAGGAAAATGCAATTAAAGAAATCTCAGCCAAGTATCTCGGGATGAAAAGCGCGCTTTACCTCGGCAGGGGTGTCAATATGCCCATTGCTTATGAGGGCGCGTTGAAGTTGAAAGAAATTTCGTATATCCATGCCGAAGGCTATCCGGCTGGAGAAATGAAGCACGGCCCCATCGCGTTGGTGGATAAAGACTTGCCTGTGATCGTGATTGCCACGCAAGATCCATGGTATGACAAAATGATAAGCCAGATCGAGCAGGCTAAAGCACGCGGTGCGTCAGTTCTGGCAGTTGCAACTGAGGGAGATGAGCTGATCCCCACAATTGCTGAAGAAGTTTTTTGGGTTCCGGAAACACCATGGCTGCTAAGCCCTGCCATCAATATCATCCCGCTTCAGCTTTTTGCGTATCATATTGCAGCCATGCTTGGGATGGACGTCGATCAGCCCCGTAACCTGGCAAAATCGGTGACTGTTGAATGATTTACCAGCATTTTGATTGATAATTGCTCCACTCCAACGTAAAATAGAGAAAATGAAATTTTGAGGAGTACTTAATGATAACAAAAGAAGCCGTGTTGAATGCATTATCTACAGTCATGGACCCGGATTTACACCAGGACCTGGTAACGCTAAACATGATCGAAAATATCCAGATTGACGAGGACAAAGTCTCGTTTTCAATTGTTTTAACAACTCCCAGCTGCCCTTTGAAAGGGAAAATTGAGGCTGATGCCCGCAAGGCTGTCCTGACGATGACAAAGGCAGAAGAAGTCGACATCCGGATGACAGCAAAGGTGAAGAATTCAAAAACAATTGACCTGGGCGACAATTGCTTCAGGCATGTTATTGCCGTTGGTTCGGGTAAGGGCGGTGTTGGGAAAAGCACCGTATCGCTAAATATCGCATTGGCACTGGCAAATGACGGAGCTAAAGTTGGTTTACTGGATGCAGACATTTATGGTCCTAATATCCCCCGGATGCTGGGGATTGATCATCTCCCGGACATTGCTGATTACAAAAAGCTCAGACCGGCAGAAATTCATGGGCTCAAGGTTGTATCGATTGGATTCATGGTGCAGCCAGGTCAGCCTTTGATCTGGCGCGGACCGATGCTGCATTCAGCGATTCAACAATTCATTACCGACTTTGAATGGGGAGACCTTGACTATCTTGTAGTGGACCTGCCCCCGGGAACAGGCGATGTCCAGTTATCACTGGCGCAGTCAATTCCGATCAGCGGAGCGGTTATCGTGACCACACCACAGCAGGTCGCTATCGACGATGCCAGCAGAGCTGTGGGCATGGTGGAAAAACTCGAGATTCCCCTGTTCGGCATTGTCGAAAACATGTCTTATCTCACCATGCAGGATGGAAGCAAACTGTACGTGTTTGGTGAAAATGGCGGTGGCAGCCTGGCGAACCAGGTGGGCACAAGACTGCTTGGGCGCGTCCCCATCGATCCTGGAATTGGTGTGGGTGGGGATATTGGCTCTCCGGTAGTAATGCAGGAACCGCTGAGCGACTCAGGCAAGGCTTTTGTCGAAATTGCCAGGAACGTTGCCGCGGAAGCAAGCAAAGCAGCTTTTAATAAGATCAAGAGCGGATGATATAATTGGCAATCATGTCTGAACAAAAAACAATCGGAGTCCAATTCAGAACAATTGGAAAATCCTACCATTTTTACTTACCTGAAGAAATTGACCTCGAAGTTGGCGAGTATGTCATCGTAAATACAGCACGAGGCAAGCAAATTGGAAGAGTAACGCGTAAAGACATCACGAATCCGGAGGAAACACAGGATATTCAACCTGTTGAAAGAATCGCAACTCCGCGAGATTTGATGTTGAAAGATATGATCAGGCAAAAAGAGAAAGAAGTTGTCGAAAAAATTGAACAATTCCTGCTGCAGAATAACCAATACAATGGTGTAAAGATTCTTGACGCGGAATATTCGTTTGATTCAACCCGTCTGACCTTGTATCTGAGCTATGACAACGTGCCAAATTTCAATATGCGCAACTTCATTCGCGAAGCCGCCCCCATGTTCCAGGACACCCGGGTTGAGATCAGGCAGGTTGGACCGAGGGATATGGCTAAAGAAATCTCCGGACTGGGTGCCTGCGGGATTGAAAAACGCTGTTGTTCCCGATTTTTGACCGAATTCAGTTCGATATCCATCCGAATGGCAAAATCGCAAAATGTCTCGTTGACGCCGTCAGAAATTACCGGCATTTGCGGGCGCCTGCGCTGCTGCCTGGCTTATGAGAATGATACCTACGAAGCAGCCTTGAAACTGCTCCCAAAGCGCAAAAAAGTGATTCAAACCCCGCTGGGTGAAGGGAAAGTGGTGCAAACCCTGCCCTTGACTGATTCAGTGATCGTTGATATCCCCGAAGTGGGACACCGGGTAATTACCCGAAGTGAATTGGAATCGGGCAAAATGGAAGAAAAGCTGCCGGATAGTCCTGTGATTGAAACATCAGAACCGGATGAGAGTGTCGAGATGGTCTCACTGGAAACAAATCAGCCCCGACGTGGAAAGACAAGCAGAGAGAAAAGCCCAACCCAGGCATCAAGAGGGATAAAAAGCGACAAACGCTATAAACGAACCCAAAAAACAGGCGACCAACACGAAACAGATCAACATCCGAAAGAGCAAACCCGCTCCAAATCATCGTCAAGGCGAGGAAAACGGTATAAAAAGAATAGCGAACAACCGAATGAACATGGAAAGTAAAACCTATAACGCTGTTAAGTTTGACGAATGGAAAACCAGGAAGAAGATCCTGGTCATCCTGGCGCATCCGGACGATCCGGAGTTTTTTTTGGGCGGAACGATTGCTCAATGGACCGGCGCCGGACATGAGGTCAGTTACCTTCTGTTTACCAAGGGCGAACGCGGAATCAGTGAAAAGTATCAAAATGGGGAAGAGTTAAAGTTGATCCGGGTGGCAGAGCAAAAAAATGCTGCCAGCGTGTTGGGTGTTACTGATATTTCCTACCTGGATTTCCCGGATGGCTATATCGAAGTAAACCTTGAAAACCGGCGAATGTTGGTGGGAGAGATTCGAAAACGCCAACCTGACCTCGTCGTCAGCTGTGACCCACAAACACTCTTCCATCATTATTATGTGAACCATCCGGACCACCGGGCGGTTGGAATGCTGAGTGTGGACGCTGTCTTCCCGGCGGCGGGCAGCCCGGCTTTTTTTCCTGAGCAGTTGGAAGAAGGTTTACGTGTTGCCGCGATCCAGGAACTGTGGTTGAGCCTGACGGTAGAACCAAACATTTCACTGGATGTCAGCCCGCAGTGGGATTTGCGAATCAAAGCGTTAAAAAAACATGTTTCACAAATCGGCGATCCAATCCAATTTGAACAAAAGTGGAATGAACGACGGCGGGAGGCAATGGGATCTGAAGATGGATACCAGGAACACTTCCGCCGTGTTATTCTGAGAATTCCATAGAATATCCAGGCTTGTTTGTGGATGGTGATGTAATCACTGATTTTGATGGTTTTCAGCACTATCTGGATACCGCACAGGAGCTTGATCGTATGAGCGAACCGGACTTTTTCCTTATTGCCAAAGCGTTACAACCCTACGCCAGTCTGCATAGGCGACACCTTCATATGTATCCCGAGCTTGCGTTTAACGAAATCCGTACTTCCGCATATGTGGCGCATGAGTTGGAGAAGCTCGGTATGGAGGTGCGAAGAGGTGTTGGCAAAACCGGACTTGTGGCTAACTTTCCCGGCAACAAAGAAGGACCACGTTTTCTTTTACGGTTTGATATGGATGCCCTCGCGGTAGAGGAAAAATCTGGTGTTGAATTTGCTTCCATTGAGGCAGGTTTAATGCATGCCTGCGGGCATGACGGGCACGTTGCCATCGGGCTGACCATCGCCAGTATCCTGGCAGAACTTGGAGAGCAGCTGGAGGGAAGCTATTTCCTGGTCTTCCAGCCAGCTGAAGAAATCGGACAGGGCGCAGCAGCGATGATCGCGGATGGCGTAATGGATATCGTGCAGCCCGATTATGCCCTGGCGGTGGATTTATGGTCAGAAAAACCGGTCGGTTGGCTGGGAATTACCGCTGGTCCGGTGATGGCTGGTTGTAAAGATGTAAGCTTCAAGGTCAGAGGTGTTGGCGAGCACGGCGCCCGACCTCACCTGGCGGTTGACCCAATTCTGGCGAGCGCGCATCTGATCACTGCGCTGCAATCAATCACAAGCCGGGAGACAGACCCACTGCAGAGCCTGGTTTATTCGATCACCCGCATACAGGCAGGAACGAATAATAATGTAATTCCTGACATGGTAACACTGGGAGGGAAACCGCGATATTTCACAAAAGAAGTTGGCGATATGATGGAAAAGTCGACCCGGCGCATTTCTAAAGGGATTGCCGATACGTTTGGCTGTGAGATCGAAGTTGAATTTGGAGCAGCGGTTCTGCCTGTCGTCAATAATCAGGCTGCGGTCCAGGCGGCATGGAAGGCAGCGCAGAAAATGGACGCAGATTTTGAGGTTGACCAGAATATGCGTATGATGGCTTCAGAAGACATGGCAATGTTTCTGGATCTTGTGCCCGGAGCTATGATTTTTGTAGGCTCCGGAAGCGATGACCCGACAAAACGGTTCCCCCTGCACCATCCCTGTTTTGATATCGATGAAGACAGCCTCGTGGTTGCGGCAGCGCTTTTGCTCGGGACATGCCAGCAATTGGCTAAGAGATGATCCTGTCGGGAGCGACAGTGGGTACATGGTGTACACAATGCAGGATACAACTTCCTTGCAGGGTGTGACTAACACGTGCCCTACAAATGTTGTAAGTGAAAGCTCTGAGTAGGTATAATCCCAGTATGGAAAACGCTACAGAAAAAATGCCATTGACCTCACACCTGGAAGAGCTTCGCAAAACGCTGATGTTATCCCTGGGTGGATTGGTGGTTGGCGTGCTTGTGGCGGTGTTTTTTGTCAAACCAATCCTCAATTTCCTGGCTATTCCAATCGGTGGAATGGAGAATTTACACGCGATCGAAGTTACTGAAACGATGTCGGTATATATGCGGGTAGCATTGTTGGGCGGGCTGATTGTCGCCCTGCCGTGGATACTTTTTCAGATTTTCGATTTTGTTAGCAAAGGATTAAAAGCCACCGAGAAAAAAGGAATCTACCTGGCGCTGCCTTTCGCGGTGGCTTTGTTTTTGGCAGGCGTTGCTTTTGCATATTTCATCATGCTGCCGGCGTCGCTTGGTTTTTTTCAGGAGATACTTGAAGTGACCACAACTATCAGGATAAAATCTTACTTTAGCTTTACCACGAACTTGCTTTTCTGGATTGGAGTTAGCTTCCAGATGCCCTTGATTTTTTTCATCCTTACCAAGGTTGGGTTGGTCGATTACAAAATGCTTGTGAGGGGCTGGCGTGTGGCGATCGTTATCATTGCGGTTTTGGCAGCGATAATCACACCTACAGGCGACCCGATTAATATGTTAATTTTCATGGTGCCGCTTTCTGTATTATATTTGTTAAGTATATTGCTTTCTGTGATGGCAGGAAAACGCGCCAGAACGGAAGATAAAGAGGAGTAAGTGATGGGATCTTTACATTGGCCAGAAATTTTGCTGATTGCCTTTATTTTACTTTTGGTTTTCGGTGTCGGAAGAATCACGAAAATCGGAGGAGAGATGGGTGCCGGCATCCGTGCCTTTAGAGAAGGCTTGAGCGGAAAAAAGGAAGACGAAGCTGAAGACGGGAAAAATGACCCGGTTGAGACAGAAAAAGACAACCAGACTGATTTGGAAAAATAGTATTCGAGTATGGAATTTCTGAACCTGGGCTGGATGGAAATTGCCTTAATCCTGATTTTGGCTTTTGTCGTCCTTGGTCCAAACAAGATGGTTAAGACAGGCAAAGACCTGGGGAGCTGGATCCGTAAATTGAGCAAGGACCAGCTCTTCAGGGATGTCATCGAGACGACAGACGAAATTCGGCGATATCCGCGCAAGATTTATGACGAAGCGCGGCTCGAGCTGCCGGCGCATGTTGTACAGCAACAACAACAGGATGACCAGCCTGATGACAGGGTGGTTAAAGTGGATACCGACCCAAACCCAGAGGATCACACAAATCCTCCAGGATAGGCGCTCTCGCCCTACGAGATCAATTTCCGAAAATTAACCATCATGTAGTCATAGGCAATGTTCGCGTCCTGGGATGGTTTTTCCACCGATGCTGGAATCAGACTTTCAGAGATCGCAAGCAGCTGATTTTTTGAAAGGTTGTGGGCGATATTCAAAATAACCGATGGATCCGTTAGCAAATTCGGTAACAACTGCATGAATTGGTTTTTGACCAACGACGGAAGCTTTGCTGCTACGATAAGCCTTTCAATCCGTTCAATTGGATTTGACTGATATGCCTGGAGCTGGACATCCCGGATTCTTATTCGCAATTCAGACCCGGTTGGGTTGGGCAGACCAGTTATTCGCAATGTGTGTGCCCTCTGGTCATATTCGAAATCATGCAGTTGGTTTTCTCCATTGATTTCAACATCAACCGCGGCAGGCTGGCTGATGCCAATCACCTCAAACCTCCAGTCGCGAGTTTGCGGCAGTTTTGGCGCGTAATTGCCTTCAGCAGGTGCAACCGACAGTGTCAGAACATCGTCTGCCAGGCATTGTGAGATTCGTGTAATGCAAAAATCTCCATCCAGGTAAGCCTGACCTTCCCCAGCATCTTCATAAAGGTCGTATGTCGTGTCTTTTCCCGCAAACACCTTAACCGTAAAGGATTCCGGCAGATCCACGCCATTACCAACGGGGGAATTGTCGAGTGGGATGATTGCGCCAGGTTGGGCGAAGACGGGGATTTGCATCAAGTCATAATACAAGCAGTACCAATAACCACCATCAAACTGCTCGTGTGTGTTGAGATCGAACCAGGTGCCGGGGGGAAGCCAGATTACTTTGCGGGAAAATCCGGTCTCAGGGTCCACCGGAGCTGTAACAGGCGCGGCGAGTAATTGTCTGCAAAAAAGGTATTCCCCCGGGCATTGATACGCAGCTTCGTTGGCAGACCAGCGGTAATACATGGGGAGAATGATTGGTTCGCCAGTGTTAGCGCTGCGCGCATTAGCAGAATAAATCAGGGGGATGAGCTGATGGCGCAGCTGCAGCGCTTTTTGAGCGTTTTTGAGGGTATTTAGGTCGTAACCCCAGGGTCGTCTTTCGATAAAGGGATTGTTGGTCGAGTGTAAGCGCAATATCGGGCTGAAGACACCATACTGGACCCAGCGCAGATAGAGCTCAGCTTCTTCAAGCCCTTCGTAGTGCCCGCCGATGTCGTGGCTCCACCAACCGTAGGCAACATTCGAGGCGGTCGCGGTCATTTCGGGTTGGAATCTGAGCGTGTCCCAATGGACAACAGTGTCACCGGAAAAACCGATTGGATAACGCTGACCGCCCAGATTAGGCCACCTGGAGAAGATAAAAGGACGTTTTGCGGTGGTTTTGCCCTGGTCGTAATAATGGAGATGGTTTAGCCAGAAGAGGGGATCCAAGCCCTCAATTTTGCAGCCGGTGCCTTGCTGCCAGTCCAGCCACCAAAAGTCGATGCCCTGAGCTTCGAGGGGATAGTGCATGGTTTCAAAATAAGCCCGGGCAAAATCTCTGTCGGCGATATCGAAAGGAACAGGTTGCCGGCTGGCTGGGTCGATTCCCATACGTGCTGCCATAATTTCGTACTGGTCTTCGTGGGGGTGGATTCCTTCCGCAGGGTGCAGGTTTAGCGCTGTCTTCAGGCTGCGTTGATGCAGCTGCCGGATGAAGCCCTCTGGATCGGGGAAAAGCTCCCGGTTCCAGGAGTAGCCCGTCCAGCCTGTGGAGGTGTTGCCTGTTTTGGTTATGTGCCAATCCATGTCGACAATACAGACAGCCAATGGAATTTTGTGGTCAGCAAATTGATCCATCAACTCCAGCAGCTGATCGGAGGAATAAGCCCAGAAACGGCTCCACCAATTGCCCAACGCCCAGCGCGGCAGCAAACTAGGTTTGCCGCTTACTTTTTGATGGTCGATGATTGCCGATAGATAATCCTGCCCGTAACCGTAGAAATAAAGGTCTTTGTAAGCCATGGGTTTGTTCCTTGGCTTGGGCCAATTGTCTTCTCCAAAAACGAGCGTGTCAGTGTCATCAACAACTGACCACCCGGAACGCGAAACCAAACCGGGGTCCAGCCTTACAGCCCCGACCGTTCTGTCCAGTGTACGCGTGGTGCCGCCCAGGTTATGGTGGTCAACATCGCCGAAATGCCATGTGGTTCCCTTTTCCTTGAGCTCGATAAAGAGGCTTCTCCAGTGCAGGTTGGGCGTGTCTTTGTAGTGCAATTTGAGGTGTTCGGTTTCGATTAACAACCAACCATCAGTGCTGCTTGATGAAAACTCCGGAAATTCGAGGTTGCGATACCAATAGGTAAGACTTGGACGGTCTTCAAACGTCCCGGATGGATCGAATTCCATACGGATCAGCCGGCTGGTCAGGATGGTAAACCTGGCGTTGCCAGCGATGACTACCGAAGAAGGGTTTGCGATTGGGTCAAAAACGGGTTTGATACTTGGCATGCTAATCACCTGTCAAAAGTTTATTAGTGAATTGTAATTGAAGTTCGTGGGTAGTTAATGATTACTTATCCATTTTTTGTGATATTTGTACTTTAATTAATCATTCACGGTAAAATCGAGGAATTGAAGGGAAAAGGAAATATGGAAACTGACCTGAAAAGCGTTCCCCAAACGAGAAATGAACCAAACGGAGATGGACACCTCCGGATTCAGAGGGAAATAGTTGGAGAAGAAAACCCAAAAATCAAAGATGCTTCGAAAGTAAAAAACCTGTTTCCACTGGCAGCCGGTTATTTCGTCGATCAGGGTGAAAACCAGGCGATGTCCATTTTCAGCCCGGTTTTGCGCCAGCTATGGGGTTTGAGCATCGGTAATCTATCCCTGATTACCTTCATCCGCAGTTTGTTACAAGCATTGAGCTCCCCATTCTGGGGGTTTATGGCGGACAAATACTCCCGCAAAAAGGTCCTTTTTTGGGGGACCGGCTTCTGGGGCATCTGGACGATCGCGGTAGGACTGACCCAAAACTTCAGTCAGCTGCTGACAGTACGGGTTATTTCGGGAATCGGTCTAGGCTGCCTTATGCCGGCAACCTTCTCGATCATGGCGGACTCATTCGCGCCAAAGATCCGCGGGCGCATGCTCGGTTATCTCGAAGCGATTGGTGTGCTGGGTATCATCATTTTCACAGTCGGACTGGGACAGTTGGCTACCCCCGAAATGTGGCGCTGGGGTTTTATCATTCTTGGAGTCGCCAGCATCATTTCAGGAATTATCATCCTGATTTTTGTTGATGAGCCAATTCGTGGGCAATCTGAACCGGAAATGAAAGGACAGCTGACTTTTGAACAGGCAGAACGCTTCAAGGTCGGTTTCATCGACTTGCTCAAGGTGTTGGGCATCCCAACTATTCGTGTAGCTATTTTGCAGGGGCTGGCGGGGTCGATGCCATGGGTGATTATGGGTGGGTTTCTGATTTTGTGGCTGGTCGAAGAACGTGGTCTGGAAACTCAACAGGCTCCGTTAGTGTTTGGAATCATGTTGATTGGAACCGCGATCAGCAATGTTCTGGGTGGGTACATTGGGGACTGGGCAGAGCAAAAAAGCCCGAAGTATGGGCGTGCCTTTATTGGACAGATATCTGTGATCTTCGGCATTCCTCTGACGATTATTCTGCTAACGGCAACCGAAAACTGGAATTTGTGGGAGCTGACCGCGTTTTGTTTCTTTACCGCTCTCCTGATCAGCTGGCCCGGGAAGGGCTCAAAAGAGCCGATGATGGCTGCGGTGGTTCCGCCTGAACTTCGTTCGACAGCATTCGCGATGACAGTCTTTGTAGAAAATGGGTTCGCGGCAATCGTAGCGCTAATTTTTGGGATGATTGCTGACAGAATCGATTTGCAAACAGCAATGTTATGGACAATTCCGGTGCCCTGGATATTGTGCGCGGTTTTCTTTACCGGATTTTACTTTACCTATCCCAAAGACCGGGAGAAACAGCGCCTGATATTGGAAGAACGCGCCCGCGAACTTGGGATTGAGAAGAGTTTGGAATTTTAGGAAACCTTTCTCCGTTTTAAATTGCAAAGCGGATGGAACATAGTCCATCCGCTTTTTGTTATTCATGGCTTATTAAAAAAAGAAACTCCTGGTTAGAGGAGTTTCCTGTGAGCGGGAGCGACGGGATTTGAACCCGCGATCTCGGCCTTGACAGGGCCGCATGTTAAACCGCTACACCACGCCCCCACAGAAAAAGAAGTTTAGCATGACACTTTGCTTTCGTCAAGATGAATTTTGGTTTTTTGTTATTCTCCAGCGAAAATGTCACCCCTTCAAACGTACTGTCATTATGAACGAAGTGAAGAATCTTACCCGACAAGTGGGCTGTTATTCTCTATGAAGTGACATATAGTGTACTTCGTAAGAATCTTACCCGTTGGAGTGAAAGATCCTTCGCAAAAGAGGCTCAGGATGACAAAAATACTGCCATTCTGACAAACGCATTGTCATTCTGAACGAAGTGGCACATAGTGTATTTCGTAAGAATCTTACCCGTTGGAATGAAAGATCCTTCGCAAAAGAAGCTCTGGATGACAAGCATACTGTTATTCTGACAAGCGGACTGTCAATCTGAACGAAGTGACACATAGTCTACTTCGTAAGAATCTTACCCGTTGGAGTGAACGATCCTTCGCGAAAGAGGCTCAGGATGACAAGCGTTCTGTTATTCTGACACGCATACTGTTATTCTGACAAGCGGACTGTCAATCTTAATGTATTTACCGGCGCAATCCTGTAATGGGACGGTTATGGAAATACCTGGATTATTGAATTATACAAAAAGAGCCTGGGTTATTTCAGGCTCCTGGGGTTATTATTTATGATATATTGTTCACCTGAAGAATAAACGCTGACGCGTTTCTCTGCAGGGATTAAATTTTTCGCTGATTCGTTTTATGCAGTTGCGGCATCGCCAATATCTTCGGCGGCGTCTTTAACTTCTTCCACCACGTCCTTTGCCCCTTCTTTAGCCGTGGCAGCCATCTTCTGAGCTTTATCTTTGGTCATGCGGGCAAGCTCATCAGCTTTATGCAGGGCATCCTGATAGGCAACTTCTGCCCGATGCTTGGTTTCTTCGTAAGACTCAATGCCTTTGTCTTTCAACTCGAATGCTTTTTCCTTGATGACCTGGCGAGTTTCCTCACCGGTCTGGGGGGCTAAAAGCAAAGAGGCGATCGCGCCAGCTAATGCGCCTACGGTGAAACCCATTACAAATGATCCAAAATTATTATCCTGTGACATATCTTTCTCCTATTTATTATTTACTTTTTGAAACGTAAAAGCTGGGCTATCTTTTTGGCTCCAGCCAGGGATTCGTTTACTTTTATGACAGGTTCAGCGAGATTATCGCTCAAGAACCTTACCGTGCCTTTAAGGGTGTTGACGGTGTCTTTGGTCGAACTCATGATCGGGGTTACTTCGTTTTTCAACAGGTTGGTTAAGTCTGCCAATTGAATGATGAGCACCACCAGCGCCACCCCGATTATAAACATCATCAATGCCATCAGGATTATGAAGATATCCCGGACTTGCGATACCACTTCACCTTCCTGAAGTGACAAAACTACAACTCCCGCGATAATCGCAAGGATGATTACCACCGCGACCACGATGGCGATCGTGCCGCCTTTTCCTTCTTTATTTTCTATTTCAGGAGAAGTGAGCGTTTCTTCCGTTGTACTGGAGGTGGCAACCGGTTCAATTTCTGTCATTTTTTCCTCGTTGGGTAAATTATATACTAAAAGTTGTAACCATTGAATTCTTGTATAAAAAATTAAAGGTCAGTAATTTGAAAATTGGTCTCGTCGGTGTCAAACAGCTCTGCTTCAGGAGTCAGGGTGATATCGGCAAAGTTGCTGGATTGATCTGTTTTGACCAGGTGCTGTTTGACAAGTTCCAGAATCGCAAGGAAAACTACGATTGCGTGTAACCGGTCGGGGTTTTCTCCCAGGATGGTCGAAAAGCTGGCATGCTTTTCACTTCGCAGAACATGAACGATCTCTTCGAGCTTTTTCTTTATCGTTATTCTGGGAATGCTGATCAGGGCTCCATCCAGGATGGGAGGCTGCTGGCTGGCGAGGTTTTCAAGGCTCATGATCAGGTCGGTGATGGTCAGTCCACTCAAATCGAGCTGGACGCTGACTGGATAGTTGCGGGGAATATGCAGGTGACTGCGCAGATTGGCATCCATGCGGTCGGATAACCATTCTGAGGTTTTTTTGATCTCCCGGTAGACAATCAGCTGGCGTGCCAGGGTCTCACCGAGGTCTTCTTCATCATCAGGTCGAATTGGAGGTCTGGGCAGGAGCGCTTCGGATTTAATCTGTACCAGTTTAGCCGCAATAATCACAAATTCTGAGAGGTAGCCCGGATCGGCATCTTTGTTATTCTCGATATAAGCGAGAAATTGGTCTGTGACCTGGGCTAAAGCAAGTTTGTTGATGTCGAGTTCGGCATTTTGGATCAGGTCGAGCAACAGATCCAGCGGTCCGGAATAAACTTCAGTCGCGATTTCATAGGAATCGGATTGATGCAGCCACAGTTTTGCCATGGCTGCATTATATCCCACCAGCCCGTAAAATCGGGCGATTGGAAGGTATACTTGTAGCATTATGGCAGATTATATTTGTGCCGATTGCGGCTCATCATATCCATCGAAAGGGCTTCCTTACCAGTGTACAGTTTGTGGCGGGTATTATAGCCTGGTCAATCTGACTTACGACCCGGAGTTAAAATCGGACGCGCCAGGTATATGGACTTATCAAAAAATGATGACCGATTTCGACCTTCCGGTTTCGTATCTTGGGGAAGGGCAAACACCATTAGTGGAACGAGTTATTGCTGGGCAGCGCTTTTTTGCCAAGCTGGAAAGTCTGAATCCGAGCGGCTCTTTCAAGGATCGCAATGCGGCAATTCTGACCAGTTATATTAGAAAACAAGGGGTTAAAAATGTTGTTGAAGATTCTTCCGGTAATGCTGGAGCGGCGCTGGCTCTTTATGCTTCCGCATTTGGCATTAGCAGCCGGATTTTTGTGCCAGCAGATACATCGGGACCAAAAATCAGGCAAATTCACTATTCTGGCGCAGATGTGGTTTATGTGCCAGGTTCGCGCGGGAACGCTCAGAAAGCGGCGTTTGCTGCGCTTGAAAAGGGAAACACGGTCTATGCCAGTCATGCGGCAGTGCCATTCGGGATGGCTGCCTACGCGACAATCGCTTTTGAGATCTTTGAGCAACTGGGTAAGCTTCCCGACAGGGTCTATTGCCCGATTGGGCATGGATCGTTATTCTATGGCGTTGTGGCTGGGTTTGAGGCTATCGGCAAGTATCTCGCCAAACCCCGACCGGCGATGATCGGACTTCAGCCTGCAGTGTGTGCGCCCCTGGTTGCGGAATGGAATCGTGAGGATTTTACCTATAACGGAGCTCCCAGCCTGGCTGAGGGCACTCTGATTGCGAACCCTGCCAGGCGGGCTGAAATTATGAAGGCTCTCATACCCGGGTTTGACGATCTTATCAGTGTTTCGGAAGATGAGATCGCCCAGGCGCATATTGGATTGAACCGCGGTGGAATTTATGTGGAACCAACCTCTGCCATGGTATTCGCCGGGTTGAAACGAGAGGAAAAATCGAATGATTCCCTTAATGTTTTGGTATTTACTGGTAATGGGTTAAAATCGTCATATTAAAGAAATTTTTACAACTGCGGATTCGTTCGAAATTCAAATTGTGTGGATTGCGAACGAATCGACGGTTCAATATGGAGAGAAATGATTGAATCAGCCGGAATAAATGCTTTGCGGAGAAAGTTACCCCAGAATTTTAAGGATGATTTTTTACTCACACGCGCGTTAACCCACCGTTCTTATTTGAATGAAAACAAGCATGTACTGGAGGATAACGAACGCCTGGAGTTTCTGGGTGATTCAATTCTGAATTTCATCGTGGCTGAGTGGTTGTATCAGAATTTTCCAGAAAAACGGGAAGGTTTTTTAACCAAGGTAAGAGCTGCCCTGGTACATACCTACCAATTATCTGCCTTCGCGCGCAAGATCGGACTGGGTCCGGCGCTTTTGGTCGGAAAGGGAGAGGACAGCGCGGGTGGGCGTGAGCGGGACGCGATCCTTTGTGATACTTTTGAAGCTCTGATTGCAGCAATTTACCTCGACACGAATATGGATACAGTCAAAAACTTCATCATTCCCTTCCTGGAGGATGAATCAGAAGAAATCTTAAAATCTCATGGCGAAGAAGATGTAAAAAGTCGTCTCCAGGAATGGGCACAGGCACAAGGGTATCCTTCTCCGAATTATGTTGTTGTCAATGAGAGCGGTCCTGACCATGCCAAGACCTTCCAGGTGGTCGCGGTGATCAATGAACGCGAAATTGCTTCAGGGCTGGGCAAAACAAAACAGCAGGCTGAAAAAGATGCGGCATCCAATAGCATAAAAAAGTTAGGATTCGAACACCTATGATCGAAACAAAATTTGCCGGGCTTGACCTGCAGGGTTACAAAACCTTCGCGAAAGAAACCAACCTGGTGTTTCCTGCCCAAATTACCGCGATTGTGGGTCCCAATGGATCGGGTAAATCGAACGTAGCGGATGCGATCCGCTGGGTGTTGGGAGAGCAGTCTTACTCGCTTTTGAGAGCAAAGAAGACGGAAGATATGATTTATTCCGGTTCAGACAGCCGCGCCAGAGCAGGTATGGCTGCTGTTTCCATCAAGTTTAACAACGTAAGCAAATGGCTTCCTATCGATTATTCTGAAGTTGTACTCACCCGACGTGCCTATCGGGACGGAAAAAATGAATATCTGATTAATAATCAGAGGGTTCGGCTAAAAGATTTCAGCGAACTGCTTGGAAGAACCGGGTTAAGCGATCGTACTTACACGATTATTGGGCAGGGGCTGGTGGATACCGCCCTGTCGATTCGACCGGACGAACGCAGCAAGCTATTTGAAGAAGCGGCTGGTATCGGTTTGTATCAAAGCAGAAAAGCGGAAGCTTTGAGACGTCTCGAATCAACTGAACGAAACCTCGAAAGAGTTTTGGACATCATTGCAGAACTAAAACCACGCGTTCGCAACCTGGAGAAGCAAGCTGCCCGGGTGAGTGAATATAAAACGGTGCAGGAATCGTTGAAACAAAACTTGCGGGAATGGTATGGATTCCACTGGTATAAAGCGCTGCGAGAAACTAATTCAATAAAAGACCAATTGAGCTCTGCGCAGTTGGAACGACAGGCAGCCCGAAAGACTATCGAGATTGATCAAGTCGAGAGCAGCAGTTTGCAGGAGCAAATCGAAGAACAACGCCTGAAAGTGGACACGTTGATGGATCACCTGCGTGAGCTGCGTGACCAACATCAGAGTGACAACCAGCAGCTTGCCATTTTGGATGAACGCCGGGCTGCTGTCGTTAGAGGCAAATTGCAGGGGCAGTCTGACCTTGCCAGCGTGGAAGAGGTGATTAGGTCGGGAGAAGAGAAGAGCAAATCCTGGCAACTCGACGAGGATAGGGTAAGAACTGAATTTGAAACCGTGCTCGCGCAATTAGAAGAATTGAAAGAACGCAGAAGTCAGCTGCTCGAACAGGAGCAGGAGTACGTAAAGGCAGATACCCGTCTGCGGGACGCGCTGGTTGAAGTGGAGAAAGAGGCTATTGTCATCCGTTCTCGCAAGCAGGAGATGAGCGATCGCGCGGCAGAGATCAAATCTGCACAGTCGAACATCACCGAAACGCTTGCTTCACTCGGAGAGGAAGAAAAATCGCTTTCTGCGGATAACACGAAGTTGGCTGACCAAATCAAGCATGCTGAACAGCAAAACGCAGGGCTTCGCCAGGAATTTAAGACAACTCGTGGTGAGCGGTCCGAACTGATTAAAGAACTGGAATCGCACCAGCAGAGCAGCCATTCGATGGACCTTGAAAGGAACCGGGTGAAAAACCGGCTGGAATTGATCAAGCAAAGCCGTGAAAGCATGGCTGGTTTTTCGGACGGCGCAAAGAGCTTGTTAAAAACGAGCCGTGAAAAGAAGATGCATGAAGAACTGACAGATTTGGCAACACATCTCGAGGTGCCTGAGAAGTACGAAACTGCCATTAGCGCGGCTCTTGGCGAGGCGGTTGACGTTTTGATCGTGAAGAACCAGGTTTTAGGCAGCGACCTGGTGGAGGGGTTATCCGCCAGGTTGGAAGACAGGGTGGCAATCCTGGGGCAAACGAAACAAAAAGCAGCGATAAGCAAAGTGCCGATTGGGAATGGTATGGTGCGAGCAAGTGAAATCGTGAAGATTGAGCCGGCGCTGCAACCTGTAGTCGGGTTGCTATTGGGCGACTTTTGGGTCACAGATTCACTCAACGAAGCCTTTGCCGGCAGAGAGAAACACCCGCAGTTGAATTTTGTAACAATTGAAGGCGAAGTATTACTCTCGAATGGGATCACGATAATTGGCAAGGCGAATAAGAGCAGCAAAGTAAGCTATTCGCGCCTGGTGAAGGAGCTAAGCAGCGAATTTGATGCGATCGAGAAAACAAGAGAAGAGCTGAAGTCGGCGCTAAACCAGATCCAAAAGAAAATCGAACTGAATGATGGAAAATTACGAGAATTACAGTCTACATTAGACCAAAGTGCGCGTAGCAAAGAAGCTTTGGATCGGGAATTTAAAGCAACCAGCCTCTCTTTGGAAAAAACGTTAAGCCGGGCAAGCTGGATACAACGGCAGGAGAAAGAGAACCTGACCCTGCTGCAGCAGTTGGAAAATAATCTGGCAGAGCAGACTGTCAAAGAGCGAAAAAACAATAAAAACCGTGAAAAACTATTAATTGAGCAGAAGGAACTAAAAATACGCCGGGCTGAATTCGACAAGGGTGAGGTTGAGAACCAGTATCACTATCTCGAAACAGAGAAACAAGTCTTGAGCCAGCAGCTAAAGCACCTTCAGCAGACAAACTTAAGCGAAAAATCCAGGCTGGAAAATGACCGGGTTCGTATGAATCAGTTCCAGGAGCGGATTGCCGCCCAGGAGACCACCCTGGCTGAACTATCCAGGCAAATATCCGCCCTTGTTGAAAAAGTTGAAGCGGACAAAAAGCACATTGATGAAGTGGACGAAAACTCGCTTCAACCTGAGCTGAGCCGACTGCGTGAGTTGGAAAACCAACGGAGAGTTTTCTCTGAAACTGACTCAGCAAACCAACAAACTCTGACTGAGAAAGACAGGCAGGTTGTTCACTTCCAGCTTGAACTCGCGCACCAGCAGGAACGCCTTGAGAATCTGAAAACCCGAATTGATGATGACTTCAGCCTGATCGAGATGGAATATCGCAATGAATACAGACAATCTTCACCCCTGCCATTTCCGGACCTGGTTATTGAAACTTTGCCGGAGAAGACAGATGTCCCCGAAGAGGTGGCTGAGGCAATAAAACAGCAAAAAACTCAATTGCGCCGTATTGGGACGGTCAACCTGGAAGCGGACCAGGAATACCGGGATGTCAAAGAGCGCTATGACAATCTAAATCTGCAGGTTGCGGATTTAAACGCAGCTCTGAGGGATATCGAAGAGATGATCAAAGAGCTGGATGTGGTCATGAAAAAGGATTTCCTGGAGACTTATAAAGCAGTCAGCACGGAATTCAGCCGGATGTTCACGCGATTATTTAATGGGGGTTCAGCGAGGCTCATGTTAAATGACGAAGACAGCCCAATAGATGGCGGCATCGAAATTGAAGCCCGTTTGCCCGGAAAACGCGAGCAGGGGTTGGTTTTACTCTCTGGAGGTGAGCGCAGTCTTACGGCTGTCGCACTGGTTTTTGCCTTGCTGAAGGTTTCACCGACGCCCTTCTGTGTGTTGGATGAAGTTGATGCCATGCTGGATGAGTCGAACGTGGGCAGGTTCATCGAATTGCTGAAAGACCTTTCCAGTGAGACCCAATTTGTCTTGATTACACACAACCGCAACACCGTATCAGCTGCAGATGTGATTTATGGTGTTACCATGGGTAAGGATTCTGCCAGCCAGGTGATTAGCCTGCGTTTGGATGAAGTTGACGAAGATTTTATCAACTAACGCAGCCTGGCATTCTGTTATGTTATCAGGGTGCGCTTAATGCCTTGAAATCTATAAAAAACCAAATATAAAAAAACCGGCTTTGACCAGCCGGTTTTCATTAATGACGAGATGTCTACTGCGAAATTACGTATTGGTAAAGCTCATCCGGGACAGCTGGCACGGAAGGGGCAAATTCTGTCCAGACAGGCTCGATAACAATGTCTGTACGCTCCCCGCGAACTTTTGCCAGCCATTCGTTGAAGTAATCTTGTTTCAGCTGGTCAAATTTCAGACTATCGACATTATTCTCGGCTTTAGTAACCAATTGGATAATGTGCCAGCCAAATGAGCTCTCGACGGGCTCACTGATTTGACCGGATTCTTCCAGGGCAAAGGAGCCAGCGAGGAACGCCGAATCGTAACTGTCACTGCGTCCGATCCAGCCAAGATCACCGCCGTTTTCCTTGTTGGACTCGTCGGTGGAATATTCCATAGCCAGGTCGTACCAGGACTCGCCGTCTTCATACCTGGCAATTACCTCTTCTGCGAGTTCTGAAGTATCAACAAGGATATGGCGTACCCAAACCTGTTCTTCTGTCGGTGTCAGGTCTTTGGTTATTTCTGCCATGAGCTTATCGCGAAGAAGTCCCATGCGAAGGATGTTTTCAGTATCGGCTTCGGAAATTTGGTAGGTGTCCAGATAGTCCTGGTAGTCTTTCACTTCTTTGTTGAAAAGCCGGGTAGTGTATGCCGTTGGGGTAGGCGTGTTCGAAGGGATCGGGGTCTGAGTAGGAACTTCTGTAGGACCGGCTGGTGTTTCTTCTACGACCGGAGTTTCACCTTCGGGCAGATCGGTTGGAGTTGCTTCCCAGCCTTCGGGTGTTGAAGTTGGTTCTGGTGAAGGCGTGGGAGTTTCTGTAGGATCAATCAGCGCGATTTGTTCTGCAGACCAGGTGGGGGTATTGACCTGCGTCATGGTTATGGTGGGAGTATAGGTGCCTTCCGGGAAGAAGTTGAACTGCTCGCGCAGCAGGGCGTTGTACTCTTCGTCCGAGACGGTAATCCCGAGTTTTTCCGCTTCTTCACGGATGATTTGATCATCAATTAACTGATTAAGTACGCTTTCTCCAATCACAGTTGGATCTTGCAGCTGGAGGATCATAGGAAGGGCATACTGTTTGCCCATATCGCCAAAATAGGTCACATATTGGCTGGCTTGATTGATCATGTTCAGGCGTGTAAACCTCGTATTTGCCTGGAACTCTCTACTTTTTACTTCATAATCACCAACCCGGGCAACGACAGTGTTCGGTTTGACGATAAAATTATCGATCAGCACATAACCGAGCATGACGGCTACGACTGCAAGGATGGCAATCGTGACGTAGATAGCTGTTTTGACCTGGCGTTCTTCCTGTTGTTTACGGGCAGTGTGTTTTTTCACCTGTCGAGGTTCGGATGGTTTTTTTGCCATTATCTCACACTCGAACTGTGTTAATTGTTATCTGCCCAAAAATCGCCTTCAAAAGGTAACAAGGCAATGTGGCGGGCATTCTTAACAGCTGTGGCAACTTGCCGTTGGTGTTTGGCGCAAGTGCCGGTTTGACGACGGGGGCGAATTTTTCCGGTTTCGTTGATGAAACGGGACAACAATTCGACATTTTTGTAATCGATCGCCAGGTTTTTGTCAGCGCAGAACTGACAAAACTTGGGGCGGGAAACAAAACGTCGGTTGCGACCGCCACGCTGGAAATCTCCATGGTCACTGCGGTCTGATCGGTCTGTAGATCTGTATTCAGTCATTTCTTCTCCTGATTAATCAACACGCAAAATGCTGCTGCGTAAAATTTGTTCATTGAAGCCCATGGTGCGTTTGAGGGCGGCAACGTTTTCGGGGTCGTAATCGAAATTAACGAGGACGTAATAGCCTTCGTTTGTTTTGTTGATCAGATAAGCGAGCTTGCGCTTGCCCCAGCGTTCAGTTTTGGTGATTTCGCCTTTGTTCGTTTTGATCAGGGTTTCGATGTTTTCGACAGCAGCATCCAGTGTTGCTTCGTCCAGGTCTGCCTGGAGGATATAGATAAGTTCGTATTTGTGCATGCTTCGAGGCTCCTCTCCTCGGGTCTGCTCCTGTTGATGCCTTTGGCTTGCAGGAGTGGAAGGGTTTGATTTTCGGCGTAAGCCGAATTTAACAAAACAAGTTTATCACAATTATCAAATCCCGCAAGAGAATTTGGGTTTTTGACAGGAATCCTTATATGGAAAAATTGTTCATTTTGTGGCTTAGGGGACGGCTGCCATGCTGTCCCGCGAACAGCCGTATGGCGTGACGCCTGTACCGGTGAAGTCGGTAAGGTTCATGTTAGGAAAGGTTCAGATTCTTCACTTCGTTCAGAATGACAAAACCCAGTTCCTATTCCCTGTTCGCGGTTGCCATGCCGTCCCGAGTGTTAGGGTACGCCCGCTCCTTCCGGCGGGTTGAAATGGCGCAGGGTAATCGTCTCCACAGGTTATCATCACCTTACGCTTACCGCAATGGTGGAGTTGGCGGGAGAAGTTCAGATTGCTTGCTTCCTCCAAATGACAGAACCTGCAATGACAAGCGTCATGGTCATGATACTGAGAGCTTAGCGACTCAGTAACGGCTTGGCTTTTCTGATATGACAGATTCAGTTAATCGTTATCCCTGTTTCTCCTTCTGGAGTTGTCATTCGCGAACAGCATAGTGGCAACACTGACGATCAGAGAACCTAAAAAGGCGGGGAACCAACCATCAACATGGTATCCGGCTCCAAACCATGCTTGCGAAAGGTTGGAGGAGAGCATGAACATGGCAGTATTTAGAACAAGGCTGAAGAGACCCAGTGTGATTACGATAAGCCCGCAAGTCAGCGTTTTGAGGATCGGCAGTAAGATTGCGTTCAACAGGGCAAGGATGGCAGCCATGATAGCGTAAGCCGCCCAACCGTCGCCGGTTACGGTAATACCAGGGACGATCAATGCAGCGACGAAGACTGCAATCAAAATTACAATCCAGCGTTTCAATAAATTCATCGGATTCCTTTCTACTTAGGTACTATTATCACCCAAAACAAAGTTTACAACAGTAGATAATCTAAGGTTGTAAGGGCGAATCAATGCGCATAGCCAAATATTGACATAGAGATGACAAGTTACAAGTTGTTGTAGTGGATAATCCAAGGGTTCCTATGCTAATTAATGCGCATAGCCAATAATGAAAACTGGAGAATGCTATATATTACAGGGTGGAAACTTGTAGTGACAGGAGCCAAATCCTGAATAATTAAGTTGTTGACATACTGTACGAATGGGTTATTGTCATCCTGAGCGCAGTGAAAGATCTTATCCTTTGGAGCGCTTAGTCATCCTGAGGAGCGACACACAGTTTAATTTGTAAGGATCTTGACAATTCAAATGCAACAGATGTTTTACTTCAGCGTAAAGATTCTTTGCAAAAGAGGCTAAAAGTGACAATCTGTTTTCCAGAATGTCAGTCAAAAGAATAAGAGATCAAAGGCAGGCTGCCACGCCCCCTTGTTGTAATTCAAAAGTTCCTGCCATTCGCATAACGGGGGCTCGCAGTGACGACATGCTTTTCAGTCTGTACCAACGTAGAGCCGACGCAGTACCGCTCATCCACCCCCTCTTTAGGGGGGGGCAGGGGGGTGAGAGAGGTGCAGGAGGGGCATCCTGGGGAGCGACACACAGTGAACCTTGTAAGGATCTTGACATTTCAACCACAACGACTGATTCATTAAATGTTAAGATTCTTCGTAAAAGAGGCTCAAAGTGACAATCTGTTTTCCTGAATGACAGTCAAAAGAATAAGAGATCAAAGGCAGGCTGCCACGCCCCCTTGTTGTAATTTCAAAGTTCCTGCCATTCGCATAACGGGGGCTCGCAGTGACGACATGCTTTTCCGTCTGTACCAACGTAGAGCCGACGCAGTGCCGCTCATTCACCCCCTCTTTAGAGGGGGTCGTTGTCGCGCTCCCCGCAACCCGCTCGCGGCCACCTGCTCCCCGCTCCCAGTTACCTTTTCCCTTTTCCTGTCATCCTGAGCCTCTTTTGCGAAGGATCTTATCATTTGGAGGGCTTTGTCATCCTGAGGAGCGACATACAGTGTAATTTGTAAGGATCTTGAGAATTTGACCGCAAGGAACGTTTTCTCTACAAATGAGATTCTTCGCAAATGAGGCTCAAAGTGACAGCCTGTTTTCCAGAATGACTGTCAAAAGAATAAGAGATCAAATGCAGACTACCGCGCCCCTTGTTGTAATTCAAAAGTTCCTGCCATCCGCGTAACGGGGATCGCCGTGGCAATTTGAGGCAGGGACCAAGCATCCTGGAGTATGATCAACTCCAATCGGAACAATCGTCCAGGATGCTTCATCCCTACGTCGAGGTACTATCCTCCAGGGTTATTCCCCTGCGGAAATCAACGGTATAAACAGGTCGAACCAGATTACCGGTTCCTGGGGTGTGGGCACTTTGGCGATCGCGCAGTTGGAAAGCTGCGATATGCAGATTCCATCGGTCTCGGCTGCCTCAACTTTGTAGAAGTAATTGCGGTCATACTGGATGTCGGTGTCTTCGTAGCTATTGGTTGTCACCTGCGCGATGCGAGTCATGAAACCCAGACAGGTGGCTGTGCCGCGGTAAATGTTGTAGACATCAGCGCCATCCAGCTCGGGCCAGGTGAGCAGGATCGATTCTTCATTGATGGTGGCTGAAACAACCGGATCACCACCAAAACATTTTCCAATCGGGTCTGCCAGGCTGGCGACAGTGCCCACTCCGGCTTTGACCGTGGCGACCGTGGCTGGCATGTACATCTTATCGATCGTGTCGGTTATCTTGTGATAGTGCGGATTGCGATCAAGCCGCCCACCGCAACCGTTGGAAGCAGAGTCAGATTGGTAATTTTCCAGAACTTCTATGGCTCCGACACCCGCATCCCAAAACGAGGCATGATCTGATCTATCAATTGCGGTGTTGGTCAGATAATCGAAGGAAAGCCCAAGGTCATAGTTATTGCTGACATCGGTAAAACAAGTTCCGACCACATTGGAAGATGCCATCGTGCCGACATGCAGCTCGATACACAGATCCTGGTCGTTGTCATATCCAAACATATCCAGGTTGACCACTCCGATGATATCATCCATCTCACCTGGATGATCGGCGACATATGCTTCACTGCCCCAAAGCCCGTCCTCTTCCCCGGTAAAGAAGATCAATTTGATTGTGTAATCAAATTCATAATGACGGAACAAACGGGCAGCTTCCATCAGAGCAGAGACCCCACTGCCGTTATCTTCGGCGCCTGGTGCAAGCGTGGTTCGGGAGGGTGAAGTGCTGTCCAGGTGAGCAGTCATAAGGACTAACTTGTCGGCGTTTGGACCGTGACCGGGAATGGTGACTACTTTGTTCTTCCAGATTTCCGCCTGCAGCAGCTCCTCGGGTTGTTCATTGAGTTGATAATCCATCGGTGCAAATTCCAGGGAAATCGTCCCATCAGTAGTTTCTGCGAGTTCAATCTCTTCCATCGCTTCAGACTGATGGTATTCCGGGGAAAAGAGATGATCGCTCAGCGATACGCCATCCACATAACCCAGATTTAACAATTCCTGGTGAAGGTAGTCGTAAGCCATGGCATTTGTATTGCCCGAAAAAAGCTCAGATGAGTAACGTGTTTTGATGGTCCGGGACACGCCATCGATCAGGACCGAATTTTCGCCACTAAAATTTCGGATCCATTTTTCCACCCCAGTTTGATTTATATAGGTCAGCATGGTGCTGACGTAGGCATCCGGACCACAAACAGCATTGGGCTCCTGAGCGACAACTTCCTGGGGGATAGCAGAAAATAGCACTACAAACGAAACGAGTAGAATAAATAATTTACAATTTTTCATTCAGCATCCTTGGAAATATTTATTTTTTTCGTGTACCATCCCACCTGCCTGCCTCGCTATAATCAGCAGTGAAAAATTGTCAGTGAGGTCGGAAGTGATTGTATTATAAACTGGCGAATGGAATGTAGGACAATTTTCCCCCAAATTACCTGGTTTTGTATTATTCAAAATATAGCTCGCAGCTCGAAGCTAATCCCTTTAGGGATAGACAGGGGATTGTAAGCAACTACACTCTTTACGGTTGGTATTGAAACAGGATTCGATTGAATACCCTGGCAACGACTGTTCGCGATGGGTGGGTGCTATGCGCTAATTTCCATTGGGGGTATTAAAAAAGATCCCCGGAGGTTTTGGGTCTCCGGGGAGGGCTTGTAATAATTATACTTTTCCATGTGCGTAGAAGGTGGGGATGAAGACTGTCGCCTCACCTTTGAGCCAGCTTTGCATGGCTTCATCCTTTATCTCGAGGATGCGCTCCATCGGAGCCATACCACCCAGATCATAGGCTATCATATCCCATTCTGCTTCAAATTCGTCCATTACCGGTCGTTTCCATTCGCCGGCAAGCAAACCGAGGTGAACACCGTTTAAGCCTGCTTCGCGCATCATCCAGCCCAGCTTGCGACCCATTGACAGGTTGACTCCCTGGAAACGAAGAGAATGGTTTTGCATTTGACCAATGCTGCCAAACAGTTCGGGATAGTCTATCCTGGACTGATAATCGGGTTCTGCTGCAGCAATTATGTATCCGCCTTTTTTGGTAACCCTGACCATTTCATCCACAACCATCCTGGGGTTTTTGAGCCAAAGGAAGAAATAATGGCAAAAAGTAAAATCAAAACTGCGATCCTTAAAGGGCAGGCGATATCCATCGGCATTGATGGTTGGAACATCTTTTGTAAGCTTGCTGGCATAAGCCGCGCGGTCGAAGTCAATTTCAACCCCGCAAGGTTTTAAGCCATGGCTCTTGAAATCTTCGTATAAAGCACCCGTTCCAGCGCCAACATCCAAAACGGATTGCCCTGGAGTTGCATTTAGTTTGTCAAATATGAAACGTCGTAAATTCTTTGTCCAACGCGCTTGTAAAAGATATCGATTGTGCCAATCAGGTGTCTTCACTTAATCCTCCGAGGGTGTTATGTTGTTTATTAGTTTACCCCAATCTTCCTCATTGATGTTACCGAGAGTCGAATTAAGATCCCCCTGGTGACTGACTGTCCCATCGGGCAGGACGGTGTAAGAATAATCGATGGCGGGGTCCTCAACTTCCGGGCTAAATAAATGAGGTGTAATAGAGCTGTTTTCGTGAACGGGGTGGGGAAGGTCATCTTCTACAAGGATGCCGTGGATGCCCAGCTGATCATTAAGGCGGGTTAAATCATAGTTTGCCTGAAGATCTGCAGGGTAGAAACTGAGGGCGTTTGCGCCTCGCTGTACCAGCTCGAGACACCAATCAAGCAGGTTTGAACCGCTGTGGACCGGGAAACGGATACAGGTGAAAAGGTCCTGGTCAAAAATAAACTGCAGGTCCGCTGGTTGCGTAGTCTGGGGGTCAACCTCAAGAACGAGGTGGTCGAGACCGACTTCATTGATAAGAGTAAGATATGCCTCATCGTGGAGAATCCTGGAGGAAGCAGTAACCAAACCGCTGACCAAACCCAGCTTTTCGGCATAGGTCAGCAATTCTACAAGGTCTTCGCGCAAGGTCGGTTCACCCCCAAAAAGAAGGATCTGAGGGATGCCGGCATCGTAAGTTTTTCGTATGGTCTGTTTCCATTCTTCGGTAGAAAGCTCTTCAGGGCGCGGTGTGGTTTCCTGCGGATCGGTCCGGTATGTCAGACAAAGATTGACTCTCATGGGCGTGTTTGAGCTTTCCAGAGAAAACGCAGAATCAAAACCAGTACTGGTGATAACCGGAGCCTGGTCGGGATTGTTGATGATGTTCAGGATTTCAGCCTCAAAGTTGCGATAATCGGTTTTGAGGATAATATTGGACTCTTTGTAACGATTTTCGATGCGTTTGAGGATATCCTCCTCGTTACCACCTTGCATTTTTGCCCAGGCAAAAAAGGTTCCGGTTTCATTGAGCCGCAAGATCGAGGTCGCGTTTACGATCAGAATGCCGGAATCGTCGGGGAGGACGCGCAGATGCAAACGATATTGCACCGGGGCTTCGACAGGAGTGTGGAAGGTGAAAAATTCACCGGAAGTAGCTTCAAATAAAGATTGGTCTGCGCGTAGGTTAGAACTCATTTTTTACTCCATTGACTACTAAATCACGATAAATCGGTTGGGGTTTTTGATGCGCTCTTGAAAGAGGACAACCGCCGCCGCATTCCTGCAAAAAGTCGCAATAATGGCATTCTGCGGGGATATCTTTTCGACTGCGCAAGCTTAGACATAGGGGATGTTCCCAGATTTGATTCCATTCATCTTCCAGAATGTTTCCGACGGGTTCATAATAAGATTGGCAGGGGATAACATTGCCATCCGGTTCGATACACATGTTGTAATAAGCAGCGGTGCAGCCCTTAATTCCCAGATCGAGCATCATCGGGTCGAAGTGGCAGTATTGAGTTGGGGTATACCAGATGAGACGCTGCCCGCTTTGATTCGTTTTGTCGATAGCAATTTTTAGCAGGGCTGGTAATTCTTCTTCACGGAGACCGGTTTCCACTTCTTTACCCTTGCCCGAATGGATTAATGCATTCAAACCCACAGTTGGAACCCCCTCAGCAGCCAGAAAGTCGAGCGTGGCTTCCAGGGCATGGGCGTTGTTGGTCAGGAGAGTGGTGTTGGTCATCATATAGAGCTTGCTTTTTACCACATTTCTGATTCCCGCGAGCGTTTTTTGCCAGGCACCTTTTCGGCGGACCATCGTGTCGTGAATGCTTGCCTCATGGGATTCGAGCGTGATCTGAACATGATCAAGCCCGGCTGAAACCAGCTGGTCGAGGAAAGCCTGGTTGCCGAGTTGGGTGCCGTTGGTGTTGAGCCCGGTGACCATACCGAGCGAATCGGCATAAGAGATCAGTTCGGGCAGATCGTTTCGCAGCGTCGGTTCACCACCGGTGAAAACTACATGTGGGATACGGGCATCCCAAACCCTGTCAAGGATGTTTTTCCAGTCCTGCGTCGATAGCTCGGGATGGCTGCGGGCACGCGCGTTGTAGCAGTGGGCACAATCGTTGTTGCAGCGGTAGGTGATTGCCAGGTCCATCCGGTAGGGAGCACTCACTGTTGTTGAGAAGGGCATGTCGTTCGATAACTGGAGGTCACAAACCGGACAGGCACCGCTGTTTTCGTCAGTGAGAGACGCTATGGTCGAAATTGTTTTGGCATAGTCAATCGTCAACGCTTTTTTGTCAATATCGAAGGTTTCGAGCAAAATCTTGATGGCATCCCTTTGATCGATATTGCTCAGGTATAGAAAAGCCATCGCCATGGCGGTGCTGTTTAGATAAATGATCCTGGAGGCATTGATAACCAGGAGCCCGCTCAAATCTTCATCCACGCGCAAGTGCAGCCTGGATTTCTGGTTTTCGTCCTTGATATCAAACTTGTATATCCCAGGCTGTAAGCGCGGTACAGTTTTTTGAAACACAGGTTACCGTCCGCCTCCGGCACAAGCACAGGCGCAGCCAGCGCATGCACAGGCACAGGCACAAGAGCTTCCACCTCCGCCACCCCGGAAGCCGCTGGAACCGCTGGTGGAGCGGGAGACAGGTATGGGGTTGGTGCGGGCGGTGACACCGCTGGTGAAGCCAGTCAGATTGCCAACAATCCCGGATGAAAATGCGGTAGCACCGTTAACAATGGAAGCAGCAAAGTCTGATCCGGGGATATTTGGCATTGAGAATGAGGGCTTTGAACTTCCGCCACCAGAAACTGCTGGAGCAGGAGCCGCGATACCAGCGCTTCCTCCAGTGGACGGCGCCGAATAACCCGGGTTGTAGAGCCACCACCACCGAGGCAGGATGACAGGCGTGGAGACGAATGTCTGCTGGGTGCGGTCATTGAACTTGTCGTCCAGCATGGTCCATTCGAGTGTATGGTCAAACTGGGCACTCTTTATTTCCGGTGTCTCTGCGCCTTCAACTGCCAGCCAGGCGCGACGGACAATATCCTTGTAATAGGCTTTGGTTTCGTCGGCATTAAAGCCTTTCATCTTGTCTTCGACTTCTTTGACCAAAGCAATAATGAGAGATTGCAGGGCGTTGCGCTGTTTGGTAAGACCGAATTCTTCAAAAGCTTCGATGAAATCCTTCTCATAGGTGTGCAAACCCTCAGGCATGGGTTGATTACCTTTGATTTTCATCGGGTCTTTGTTCACCACGGTGACCGCTTCCTTCTTGAGGAGACCGAAAAGGATCATTGTGAGGACTTTGTCGAGAGGTTCTTCGAGCAAAATACCGGCTTCAACAGCAGTAAGACCGCGTTTTATTCCGTTACCGACCACGGACATCTTGGGAGGCAGGTAATTTTGCTTCCTTGAATCTGATTTTCTCTTGCTTAAAACCCTGCTGATAATGGAAAATACAACCAGCAGAATGCCACCTATCAGGCAGGGGGAATTGCTGCATAAGTTACCAATTGCATTAATGATTCCTCCGCTTCCGGAACCGGCGGGAGGTGTGTAATCGTCCTCATTCGCGATGGAGTTGGCAGGGACTGCCGAAGCTGGAAAAGCTGAACCAAACCTGTATACTGAATGCACGTCGGCATTTCCGGCGTACCATGAATAATAAACCCGGTTATCCGTGGTTAGAGAAGCTTCGCTGATATCCTCACCAGGCCAGTTGTCAGGAATGTAATAAACGCCTTCCTCCGAACCAACATCAGGAGGGAGAATGATGGTCATTCGGTAAGCCGTGTTGGTGGATTTATCGAAGTCAGAATCAAAAAAGTTTGGTTCGAATTCGAAGTTGACGTAATTTTCACGATCATCAGCATCGTAGGGGAAAAGGATGTCGGTTATGCCGTATACCCAGGCTTCGACTGTGCCACTTTGACCAGGCTGGATTTCGTGTTCTTTTAGTGCCAATTCAGCGCCATTCACGTAGGCTGAATCATTGACTTCGGGCATGGGCTGACCATTAATGGTTGCTTCGATATTGCCCAGGTTGTAATTGGCATATGGGAGAGCCAGATCGACAAAATCGAGAGGGCTGGCAGAAGGGTCATTCTCAAAAACCATCAGATATCTCAGCGTGAGGCTGCCATCGGCTTCGAGGTAAGCTTCCACTTCATAGGTTGGTATTGTAAATCGATAAGTTTGCGCGTCCACTCTGCTTGCCGGCATGAATAGAAAGATTATCACCAACAGCAGGCTGGCAATAGAGAATGTGAGCTTGGTGGAAAAACGGTTTACCATTTTGGCTCCTCTGTGAGTTGGTAAGTTGTGCCGCAGTTGGGGCAGGTAACAACCGGGGCGCCATCTACCATCGTGATGTCTTTTGCTGATAGCGGAGCGCCACACGAAAGACATTTCATTGCGCCAAGCTGGACATTACCCGGCAGGTCGATGTCGAGTGTATAAGACGCTTCTGTCTCCTTTGCCCGTGACGCCAAACGCACACCGGCAAATATGAGGGCAAATCCGAACAGCAGCCCAATTATGCCCACAATCATCCACGAAGCGCTGCCATTGGGACTAAAAGACCCTAAAATGAACAGGAACGAGATGATTATGACGATTGCTGCGAGGATATACGAAATAATGCTGCCTGTTTTCATGAGTAATATCTCCTTGCTGAGGTTTAATTTAAGAGTACCTCAGGGTTTTTGGAAAAACCTTATATAATATTGTTAATCATGATGATAACATTAATTTTAACTCAAGCTTTAATCTTCATTAATTATAATCAAAGGTGAAAATGGATAAAAATCGAGTACCTGGAATTGTCGTCGCACGGCTGCCTGTTTATGTAAAGGCATTGAACCTGCTTCTGCGGGAGGGAAGAAGTGTGGTTTCGTCAGAAGAGCTTGGAGAGAGGTTGAATATGACTTCATCCCAAATCAGGCGTGATTTTTCATATTTCGGTGGGTTTGGAAAGAAAGGCAGCGGGTATGATATCGTCTCGTTGATGGAAGCGCTGCGCGAGGTCTTAAACCTCAACCACATTTGGCAGGTTCTTGTGGTTGGTGTGGGGCATGTAGGTAAAGGCTTATTGAATTATGACGGATTTTCGCGGCAGGGTTTCGAGATTGTCGCCGCTTATGACGCTGATGATGAAGTGATTGGTACGCAGGTCGGTGGGATAGACGTAGGTGATATCGATGAACTGGAAGCGTTCGTTTGTACTTCTGGAGTTCACATTGCTGCTATTACTGTTCCAGCAGAAAACGCACAGGAAGTCAGTGATCGGTTGGTAAAATGTGGAATCAGAGCGATATTAAATTATGCTCCGATTTTGTTGGAAGTTCCGGAAGGTATCCAGGTTTCAAATATTGACCCGGTTTTAAAGCTGCAAAATATGACTTATTATCTGGAATAGTGCTTGGTAACCGGGCATGAAAGACAGCGATTGGAAGGCGGGAGAGGGTTTGGCTGTGGTGGCGTAATGACAGTGCGCACGATTTGCCTGAAGTGCCCTGATCATCATAAACGATAAGTATTTGAGTTTCTGATTTTAGTGACTTGAAAGTTTGTTCAAAACAAATTGGATGGTTACAGTGATTTCAGGTTAAGCGACTACTTCATGGACCTGAAAATTTGTAGGGAAGGGGCTCGACCCCTTCCGTAATAACAACCAATCAACCTCCCGGGAAACGGAAGGGGACAAGCCACGTCCTCTATGGAAAAAATGGCTTCGCCGGAACGGGACAAGCCACGTTCCCTACAACGTGATTGCGTTATCCACTATCAGTACGGAAGGGGCTTGCTCCTTCTGCAAAATTTCACAATCGACACCTCGGAACGGACCGATACATTTCTGACATTGAGACCATGCTCCATACAGAAAGATGGCTTTGCCGGAACGGGACAAGCCACGTTCCCTACGAATGACCGCTTTGCCGGAACGCGCGGTGCACGTTCCCTACATGGTGATCGTTAGTTTTAAGTACGGAAGGGGCTTGCTACTTCTGCAAAATTTCACAATCGACACCCCGGAACGGACCGATACATTTCTGACATTGAGACCATGCTTCATACAGAAAGATGGCTTCGCTGGAACGGGGCAAGCCACGTTCCCTACAACGTGATTGCGTTCTCGACTATCAATACGGAAGAAGCTTGCTCCTTCTGCAAAATTTCACAATCGACACCCCGGAACGGACCGATACATTTCTGACAT
>ENA-UOOM01000226-UOOM01000226.1-fermentation-metagenome-genome-assembly--contig:-NODE-226-length-70147-cov-416.875806_pt1 | contig 70147 bp, 99 predicted proteins | sample MGYA00245781_ERZ724031 | MGnify/ENA primary metagenome ERZ724031 (study PRJEB28704, sample SAMN03018317) | fermentation metagenome | biome: anthropogenic terrestrial biome; feature: soil...
ATGTACGAATTGTATTAAAATAAAGCCGAATTTCATCAAAAAATAGTACAAAAAAAGAAATATTAACCCCATTTTTCCACTAACTCAGCCAAAGAAATAGACTGAGCTGCCCGGACTGACTTCTCAGCTTCGCGTAAAAAAGAACAATAATCATTACGAGGCTGTTTGTTTCTAATCATTTCTTGATGGTATGCTTCTGCTGCGGCGTCGTCTGGATCTTTGTCTTGATCTGGGTATTCGTTGAGGTCTTGTATTTGAGAGAGGGAGAGTTTCATGGTGAGATCTCAAAAAATGGTTGTATTGTCATTGCCAATGTACTTCTAATTTCGTATATACACATATCCAATTTCCTAAGGAACTAATTATGTATATATCAAATTCAATTCGTATATACAATAATCACATCTGGAAATAATAAAGAATATCGATATCAGTCGAATTTGTTATATACTCAATTCAATTATGTATATATCTAATTCACGTCTATTACTATACTACTATACTATACTTTACAGAATTTAATATATTATATATATAATATACGAAATTCATTTTTACATCATCTTTTAGTTTTTTTCGTTCATGTATTGTGTATATATCAAATTCAATTATGTATATACTCAATTCAATCGTAGGTAACTCTTTACTTTCTTTTCAGGTACTCCTTCGTTGATCCAAACATTCATGACGTATTCCTTTGCTTCATCGAATGTTGAAAACTTCCAGGCTTCCATGAGATGTTCCATCCAGAGTCTATTATATGTACTCTTGGACTGCATTGACTTTATACACCCTGTTATGTACACTCTTCTTTTATCCTCAAACTCTTCTCGTTCTCTTTCTTCCTGAGCTAGAAGTTCTTCATTTTCTTCGAGTTCTATGAGCTGCATTTCTCGTTGATGTAGGATAATCTCATACTCTTTTATTTTATTTTTAGTCTCTTCGATGTCCTTTTTTAATTGCTCTATAGGTGAACTTTTACTTTTCCTGAAAGCCGCTATGCTTTCTCGCAAAAACTCGGATAATTCCTTATCATACCCTTTCATAAATTCCAAGTCTGCGCTTTCAATAGAAACACAGGTAGTTACTCGGTTTTTTAGTTTCGGTTTACGTCCTCTAGGAGCCATAGTTTCACCTACCGAGAACGATAAATATATATGCAAAAAAAGCCATATTGTTAATTGCCAATGTATCTAGGCTTTTCAAGATATATAGCATCGGGAGTGCCGCAAACATTCCCGGAGCTTATCGTTCTCTCCTATTTTTAGACTGTTTTATTGAAGCGAAATTTCTCAGGATACATCTTGTTCAGGATCTCGTCAACTATATCCTTAACATGATATCTCGTTCCAGTTGATTCCGTTTTTTCCTTAGCGAGTTCCTTTAGCAGCGCGTTGGCTTCATAGGATACATTCGCTTTTGTGTAGCCTGGATCGTAAGTCATGTGCAATACCTCCATAATATCAAACATTCAATTAAGTACTAGTACTAGTACTTACTAGTATATATAACTATCTAACTATCACAGTTTTATAAAAATATAAAAATCATCTTACTTGCATAAAAATTAAATGGTTCAAGATAACTACACGATTCCATCCGGATGATTTATGTGCGTCAGCTGCATGGTTCAATGCTTTAGTGACCGCTGAAATCAGTCCATACCTACTTTTAAAATTGAATTTTTTACCACATTCGATGCATGCGACGGTGCCTTCAAATTCGCGCCGCTTTGTTATAGAGTAATGTGAATTGAATTCTTCTATCTGCCTTTGTTCGTATTCCTGCCATCCAGCTAGTTCTTCAAGTGGAGTCATGTGTTATTTCTCCTCATTTTCTCAGGATAAAAGTTAATAGGTGTGAACTCTTTCCTCTTTTGTTGACCCATCAGGCATAGCATAAAAATAAATTATATCAGTGCTACACTCTTCTTTAGAGTCATTACATGGAACAGAGACATGTGAAATTAGTTGAGGTTCTCCTGTTTCCTTTGCTTTTTCAATCAGTTTATTCACTTTCTCATTGTATTTTCTATCATTCTCTACTTCGTTGTCAGACTCTGCTTTGAGTATCTTTCTTATTTTTTCTCTCATTATTGAATTAGGGATTATTCCGTACCCCGCTGCCCTTCCTTTCTGTACATTCTCACGGTAGATACTCTTAGTTTCGTCACTCCAGTTTTTATTTTCGGGGTATGGTCTCCAAGTTTTTACTGCAAGTGCTTTAAGTTCTTGATCTTGGTTAAGGATGTCTTTTATATTATCTGCGAACATGAATACATCAGTGTTTATTTCTTTTTTTACATCCCATACAAGTTCCTCGATATGGAACTCGCTGATCCCGTTGTAGATTCCGTAGGTGTCGGTATCATACAGAACATAATCGAAATCTTGATTTATTTTATTCTGTTTTAGCTGTTCTCTAGCCTCTTCGTCTTTTTCAATAATGAAATTGATAACTTCTTCAGGCATTGAGATACAAATTTCATTTCCGTATTTGTGACCAAAGGCTTCAACGATATCTTTCTGATACGTTTTTAGTCCAACTGCCTTTTTTGTTTTTATATCCCAGTAGATGTCCCTTCTTTCAAATGTACCCTCTACTTCAACTGGTTTTGTAAGAGTAAGTTTGAATATAGCTCTACTACCCATTCCGGGGTCTTCAATTCCAGTAAATTCAATTGTTCCAGCTTTCTTACCATTATCAAATTGCATCGTTCTCATCCTCATTTTCTCAGTATATAGTAATAGTCGCAACAGTATTTATACTTATCCTTACGCTTAAGCTTAAGTTAACTTTATATGCATTGAGCGTGTATAGAGTAAGTGCCTAATGTGGCAGGATGGTAAAGATGAAACTAATACCAATACCAATTGACAATATAGAAAGGATTGTAACAGTAGATAGAATATTTAATAACGTCTGTACAGTTTCAGAAGTTTATAGTCACGGAATCCCATTTTATCACGTGATTTACGAAGATGGAAAACAAAGCTCAGTAAACATCAATGAGATAAAATATATAGATTACAAAGAATTTAAGAAATAAGCGTGATCAAAATGTCAAGACGAAAAACATACAACGATGAGGATTTCATTTCAGTCCTCACAGAAACCCCAACAATCACGAAAACCGTTCAGAAACGGTTACACGAGCGAAACAATAAGCTCTACAAGTATATCCATTATGATACAGTGAGAAAGACTTTAATTAGACTTCTCGCAGAGGGGAAGATCGGAGGGGGATTACACGAAGAGTTGAATGTATACCTATGGAGTAAGAAAGATAAACAGGAGAACACACAATGACTGTAACATTTGTATGTAAAAGATGCCCTGCACCATGCAGGTTAACGCTTAATTTGCCTGCAAAGATTGCAAAACCGCCAATCTCTTGCCCATATATGGAAGTTGTTCCAGAGTGGGCCGAGGAGGACTAAAAATGGATGAAAATAAATTCAAAGAAAAATTGTTAGAACTGTGTGATGAATACGATGCCGAAGCTGGTGAATATCCAGATTCTCAGTATCAGGGCAGGTCAATATATGAGTATTATCTTCGTAAGTATCACCCAGATGTTGCAGAGGAAGAGATCACACAGTATTACAAAGAACAAGAAGAATTTGAAGAAAAAGCTGCTGAGTCATGGTTTGAAGGCATGGCGGATTCACAGAGAGATGAACTTATTCGTGACGGGTTAATAACAGAATCATTTTTAGAGAAGTATAACAAGAAGCATGGAACACACTATGAGTATAGGAAGTGGAAAAATGAATATTAAAGGCGTTAAAAAGGCACTAAATGAAAATTTCATAAAAATGACAAAAGATCAAACTCATTTATTTGAAGTTGATCTTGACAAAGACGAACTGTGGAACTTATACCTAGATAGTTTCCCCACCGGTACAAACGAAATTTACCGTGTGAGAAGAGAACACGACTGTTCAGCTTGCAGACAATTCATTAAGAAAATCGGGAACGTAGTAACTATACAGGATGGTGTGGTAAAATCAGTATGGGATTTTGAAACTAATGATATAGAATATAAACCTGTAATGGAGACTCTTGCAGCTTTTGTAAAATCAAGATCTGTTTCTGATGTATGGATAAACAAATTCCCAACTATCGGGATTGATACGAATTACGAGCAGTCAGAAGATGGAAAAATTATAGAATGGGAACACTTCTATCTTGAAATTCCTTCTAAATTCGTAATGAATTCCAGCAAATCAGTAGAAGAGATCAGAGGAGATCTGAGATCTACAAAAGATGTATTCAAAAGATCCCTTGAGGAAATCACAGAAGACAGTATACTTACAGTACTTGAACTAATGGCATCCAACTCTCTCTACAAAGGCGAAGAATGGAAAGGTGTGCTCTCTGAATTTCTCAAATACAAAAAGGCATATTCAAGACTATCATCTGATGATGAAAAGAATAATTTCGCGTGGGAGCAGTCGACAAAAGCAGGTGCGGTAATCGGTAGAATAAGAAATCATAGTATAGGGGTTCTACTTGTAGACGTGAGTGAAGGGATGGAACTCGACGAAGCGGTAAGAAAATATGAAAAGATCGTAGCTCCTGAGAACTATCGAAGGCCAAAAGCTATTTTCACAAAGAAGATGCTTGAGGATGCACAGAAGACGATAGAAGAACTTGGATATATGGATTCATTACCTAGGAGATACGCAACCCTTGATGACATCACCGTAAATAATATCTTGTTCTCAAACAAAGATTCTGCAAAGAGAATTGAGGGTATTTTTGAGGAAATGTCAAAGGATGTTACAATCAATCCTAAGAAGTTCTCTAAAATTGAAGAAGTTCCAATCGATAAATTTGTTGAGAAAATTCTCCCTTCAGCTAGGGAATTAGAAATATTGTTTGAGAATAAACATTCAAACAACATGGTATCTTTGATTGCTCCTGCGAATAGGGATGCTCCAACTATGTTTAAATGGAGTAATGCTTTCAGTTGGGCTTATTCTGGTAACATCACAGACAGTTCAATGAAAGAAAATGTGAAAAACGCGGGTGGAAACGTTGAGGGAATATTAAGATTCTCTATTCAGTGGAATGACAGTGAGTATAATCCTAACGACTTCGATGCTCACTGCATTGAGCCAAATTGTTATGAAATTTACTACGCACAACGAAATTCTGAAACAACAGGACAGCTAGATGTAGATATTATTCACCCAGAGATAAATAAACCTGCTGTAGAAAACATAACATGGACTGACAAATTCAGAATGTTAAAAGGAACTTACAAGTTCTTTGTTCGTAATTATAATCACAATGGAGGTAGAACTGGATTTAAAGCTGAAATCGAGTTTAACGGTCAGATATACTCGTTTGAGTATAATAAAGAATTGCGATTTAAAGAAGATGTTCAGGTTGCAGAAGTAACTTTTGACGGTAGTAACTTTACCATTAAGGAGAAGCTGCCCTCGAATGTATCTTCAAGGGAAGTATGGGGTTTGAAAACTTATCAGTTTGTTCCCGTATCAGTAGTTTGTTATTCCCCTAATTACTGGGATTTGCAAAATGGGATAGGGCACAGACATTACTTCTTCATACTCAAGGACTGTCTAAATCCAGAGACACCTAATGGTTTTTATAATGAATTCCTCAAACGTGAATTAGAACAGCATAAAAGAGTATTTGAGGCTCTGGCTTCAAAGATTAGAGTTCAATATTCCGATGATCAACTATCTGGAATTGGCTTCAGTTCCACAAAAAGAAATGAATTAATTATAAAAGTAAAAGCACAGACAGAAAGAGTTATCAAAGTAAAATTCTAAGGAGATAGTACCATGAACACAGATAAAATGTTTGAAATTGCTGCTAGATGTAAGTTCAGATTCCCATATAGAGGGAGTGTATCAACCGAAGACCTTTGGGATTTATCAGTTGAACACCTCGATGCAATATTCAAAACCCTGAACTCTCAGGTTAAACAGGCAAATGAAGAAAGCTTATTGGCTGTGAAGAGTAAAGAAGACGAGACACTAAATACAATGATTGAAATTGTAAAATACATTGTAAGTGTAAAACTCACAGAGGAAAACGCAAGATTGCAGGCAAGAGAAAGAAGAGAAAAGAAACAGAGAATTATGGAAATTGTAGCATCAAAGCAGGATGCAGATTTACAGGCAAAGTCTGTAGAGGAACTTAAGGCAATGCTTAATGATTTAGGTGAATAAATTAATTTACCTAAATTTATAGTTTTTAAAAATCCGACACCGGAGGCAATATGAACGGAAAACAACACGAAACAATAAACCGCTATGCCCTCCTCCCTACCGTGTTCCTCTTAGGTCATTACCAGATAGGATACACACTATCAGCCCTTTTCATAACAAAATGGCTCTGGAATACATATCTTTTTACTCCAGACATAGATACAAATTCAAGATCTAGAAAAAGGTTAGGATTCCTAGGATGGATAATAGACAAGATATTCGGACACAGGAAAACCCTGCACAATCCTATTTTTTGGATTGTCCTATTCGGAATTGAATATTACATCTTTGGACTGTGGGCGCTTGGTGGAGTATTTCCGGTGGCATCGCATCTCATCGTAGATAAGTTTTAAATTTGGTGAGCAAGGGCATAGCATCAACTTTCTTTTTTTGTTGCTTAAATGATTTTAAAAACAGTAGTGAATAATAATACTCTTTTTGACTGGTATATTTTTTAATTTTCCTTTATATTCTTTTTCACTAATTTTTGATCATGTCGACTGTGATTAGTGGAAATTCCGATCCTCCTAAGCATTTCATTACAGAGCCTCTGCGCTCGTTCTCCCCTCAAAAACTCGAAAATGGCGACATCCGCATGGCTATAGCCTGCGCTGGTCAGCATGCTTATTCTATTTTCGGAGACGAAGCTACTCTAACCGAAGAGTTTCTTTCCCGTGATTACAAAACCTGGGAAGGCGGGCTTGTCTCAATAAATCACGAACACAATCATGACTGGGTTAAAGCGACCATTCACGACATCGAATATGATACAGAAAATAAACTAGTAGTCGCTTCTTTTTCCGGTATTCCTGCCTGGCTAATGAGTCTAATATACTCTCCAGATTTCAAGGGACTCTCTCAAGAATGCATCCCAATCGAATACCGCAACGATTCAGCCGATGTAATAAAAGGATATGGAACCGGCTGCACGATCGTTACTGATCCTTATGAACCGGCAGCCAATCAGGGCATGGGAGTAGGCATACCTCCAGCTCTGGCTGCCATTCTTTCATCAAAATATCCAATTGAGGATACTATGACAGACAAAACCGGAGGCGGTAAACCCGCCGTGTCAGTAGAGGCGTTTGAATCAACCGTCTCTGAAAATGTACAGCTCAAGAGTCAAATTAAGACCCTGGAATCACAGAAAACCGACCTGGAGAAAGAACTTGTTTCCTGGAAACAGAAATACGAAACCCTTGAATCCGGAGAGGCTGACCGGATTAAAATTGCAGTTGAGTCAGCTATCAAATCCTATGACACTGAACTCAAATCAAAAGCCGAAATGGAAGAGGCAGTCAAAGAACTGAACTCAATAATGTCAAAAGAAGCGGCTGAGAGCTATATGTCAACAAATCCCACAGTTGAACAGATCAAATCAATTACAGGAATCATGAAATCTAATTTTTCTAAAGGGGTTGGAACAGTAAATTCCAGTAATCATGACAATGGGAAATCATACGAAGAGCTTAACAGCGCGTGGAATGCGAAGCTTGGGAAGGTCTGAACATGGCAACTTCTTCAATCAGCGGAGATTACGGGCAGGTAAAACAGATTCCAGTAATTCTCAAAGAAGGCAATATTACTGTCAATTCATCAGCATACGGACCCTTTGGAAAACAGACAGTATGCACGCTAGCAACTGAAATCTGCCAAGGTGATTTCGTAGCACTTTCGGATGACACAGGAAACACCTTCGATGCGACAGATGGGCTTCCAGTGGTTACTGCCCTCTCAAATGGCAAAGACTTCTGTCTAGGGCGTATAATCGACGAACCAAAATGGGTGAGGCAACCGTCCGCAAATCAGACAACTTGGGCTAATATGCTCACAGGTAAATACTACAGAATTGCGACAGTTGAAGTGTTCCCGATGTCAATATTCAAGGCAACCATAAAATGCGCAAATGCCGCTGCCATCACTCCAGGCACTACTGGAAAACTCGACATCGACGCGAGCGAAAGTACAGCCGCTCACGGTCTAGTTGTTGTTGACGTTGCAAGTAACGGATCTTCTGATATGATCCCTCTTCATGCAGTAGCTCAGGCAGCGTCTGGTGAATACTCGCTTCTGATTGCTTTCAAAGGGTTTGGAACGGTGACAACTTAAGGAGGTATCAAGATGAGCGTATCAGCACCTAATGAAGAATTCCTTACTAAGCGGTTCATCATTCCCAAGATGTATGAAATCATGAACCCTCTGCTTGCATGGACTGATGTATTCCCGCAGGTCAGAGCTACCGCTCCTGTAGTCGGATATAAACAGGAACTCACCAGCGATGCAAAGGACACTAAAAAACAGAAACCAAAAATCAAAACTACCTCTGGTCAGTGGACTTATGTTGAAATTTCGCAATTTACGATGAAGGCCGCGACCCTTAATAAGAAAGGGTTTGCAATAAAAATAGATCAGGACGCTCTAGATTATGTAGAGGGAGTTGACGAAATTCAGAGAGCATTCAGGAAAACTGCATACTGGATTGCAGAGGATTATAACGACAGAATCTCCTCTGAAATCGCAGCCAATGGAACTGCACTCGCAGGAGACTGGACTCCTGCAGCAGTCTGGTCCGATCCAAACGCAGCCCCGATCGCAGACCTTGAAGAGCTCGAAGATGCTTTCATCAGAGAAGGGTATGCATACAGGCTGACTGATGTATTCATTCACAAGGACAATTTCAAAGAGCTTAAGAAGTATCTCACGTCTCTCGATATCAATCAATACAAACAAGAAAACCTGTATGGAACTCCAAACAATGGAAAACGCGATTCAATCGAAATTCCTGTGGTAGGTACAACTGTTCATAGACTTCTTTCTGGGGTAGACGAAGGCTCTATCATTGCTATTGACAAGGATAACCCTGGGATAACTATTTTCTACAACCAGAGCCCCAGATATTCAGCAATGAATGGGGCATACGACACCATAGTAAACGGTCAAAAAGTGAGTAAGAGCTTGTCTTACGGTTTCAACTTTAACAAATATTTCGACAATGAAACGCATGAGACTGTTATTCAGCTCTGGTATGATAACGCACCTGTTACCATTGAACCATACGCAGTTGCAACCGACACAGGCATCTAAGCCTGTTATTTTTTTGGACTGATCCTAGTACATTATATCAAGGAGTCTAAAATATGACTTATACAGCAACAAACCCAGCAACATTTAGAAATAAAACAGGGTCTCTCTCGGACAAACTTGGAACCGAATTTAAAAATATTCAGACTGAACTTGACGCTCTTGCAGCAGCGACACACGAAATAACTCGTTCCGCGACCCTTGTTATTGCGGCTTCGGATAGTTCAGCGAAGTCAAAAGCACAGGCTGATTATGTTTGTGACGGGACGGCTGATAATGTAGAAATACAGGCAGCTATCAGCGCACTTTCGGCAACCGGAGGACGAATATTATTATTAGAGGGAACATATAATGTTACAAACGTTTTGTGTGACGTTGATGATATTACACTAGAGGGCGAAGGGAGATCAACTGTACTCAAACTGAATAATGCTGCAAATTCTTCAATAATTTCGATTGGAAAAATAGGAGAATCGCATTCAAACATAACAATAAAAAATGTAACACTTGACGGGAATAGTAACGAACAGACTTTAGCAGCAAATAAGAGCGCACTGCTATCAATCCCGTACACGGTATCAAATATTACACTTGAATCAGTTTACTTTACAAATTCATACGCATGCGCTATAAAAACAGGTTCTTCAGTTGCATCAAATGTATCTCTAATACAGTGTGATTTTTACGATACTGATAAATCTGCGCTTGGGAATCATGTAGTTGACCTTAACGGCATAACTCAACTCGTAATTGACAATTGTTATATTAATCTTTCAGGGAGCGGAACAACTATCTCTGATGGTTTTGGGATACGTGGCTGTACATATGTGAATATTAGCAACGTGTCAATATCTACTATTAGTGGACACTGTATAATGATCGCAAACGGATCAAAATTTGTTAACATTGATAACGTGAATACGTGGGGCAGTAGGCTCGAAGGAGTGTGTGTGGAATGGCAGGCGAATGGTACACATGGTTTAGATGGGGTCTATAATCAAGACATAAATATTAATAATGTTACCGTAAACCAAACCTCTATGTACGGGATATATGTAGAGGATGCAATAGGGGTCAATGTGTCAAATTGCATTGTAAATGGACCGGTTGTACATTACCACTACTACGCAAACAATTGTATAGATGTAAACTATGTTAATTGCATTGCGCGTGTGGGCGTAAATGCAAAATATATGTTTTATTCGCTTGAGAATGCAACTAATGTTAGTTATGAAAATTGTATGGCACATCCTGTTACATCTGGTGCACGTGGTTTAGCGTGTCTAACCGGTGCAAAAAACATAATTTTTAACAAATGTTATGTTTATGACTGTGACGGTTATGCAATTATGATTGCAGCAGACGGAACAATTGTGAAAAACTGTACTCTCTCAGAAATCAAAACAACTACAAATCCAGTTGGTATAACTGGAGCTAACTGTCAATTTATTGGCAATACTATCCAATACGCAACCGGTGTAACTCCTGTAAATGATATCGTCATTACAGGGGCAAACGCTACAGTTATTGATAATAAATTAGGAAAAGGGAGCATAACAGATTTTACAGGTACAGTAGTTTTCAGGCGTTTTGTTCAAACTTTTACAGACGTCAAGGCGATTGTCACAAATGGCATCTGTTCAAGCGTCGATTTAAATACAGCCGTTCCAATTTCATTCACTCTGGCTGGACAGCCGGATTATCCTCGCAGTATCAAATTCGCATTCGCGTCTCATGCTAACATTACAGCATTTTCAATAACGATAACGGGCATAAATTCTTTAGGGGCTACAGTTTCAGAAACTTTTACTGAAAGCAATGGATGGAGTTTTGAGACGCGTTGGGCGTATTCGAGAATATCATCAATTACGATGACATCTCGAACTGGAACGGGTGAATCAGACACTATTAATGTAGGCACAGGCAACCTTTTAGGATTATCGAACTTAGTGTTCTCAGGAATGACTATATACAAGGCGTTGAAAAATGGTGTGGATTATACAGGGTGGTCGATATCCGCAGTACCATATTCATTTGTTTCTGTAGCGGCAGGAGGCGCAATAGTAGACGGGGATGATTTTATTTTTTATTATAACAGTGGGAACACGGTCTAAACATGGTTTGCGGAGACTGCCAGCACTACCAGGAGGATTCTGATTACCCTCCTCGGTTTTGCGGGTGGTGTTATATTATTAATAAGGTGATATAATGGGAGTATATTTAAGCAATTACACAGGTGCACAAATAGATGCAGCAATAGAACATGCTACTGCATTAAGTCCTACACATAATGATACATTTCATGCAGGGACGGGGAATCTTTTTACAGTGAGTGTGAACGCTGATCCTAACCCAGGCAGCTACTGCACTCGCAGGGAAATATTACATTTATTATACGGTAGTATGAGGTGAGTTGATGTACTCTCCTCTTATTTTTGATCCAGTTGAGCTCTTCTCCGATAGGGCTGTAGCAGCCTCGACGACTTCAGACCCTTCAGCAAGACTTGAAACGACTAGACTTACGAAAGTTCAGGTCAGAGTGAAGAATACTGGTGCTTCTACGAATGTTACTATAAATATTTATTCTGTTGATGCAGCGACAGGCGGTATCAGCGCGTTGATTCAGCCGTTCACGCTGTGATCCGGAAGTGCGCAGAGTCCATACACAGCATGGCGGTACATTGAGAAAGATGCGATTCCTAGGTATATCTACGCTCAGATCGTGAATAACGACGCGGCTAATGTAGCGAAAGTGACTGTCAGTATTGATAGGTGGCGTTAATGAAGTTGAAAACTCCATCTGCTCCTTTTTCTCCAGTTCCGATTAGAGGAGAGTCTATAACAGTTGATATTGAAGGTAAAATTCTAGTCTTGCCTACTGGAAATCCACTATTGCTCCCATCTAATAATGAATATACACTAACGCCAGGGAGATCATTACAAACTACAGGAATCTACACATTCACAGACGATTATGATAGTGAAACTGGATTGAAGAATTTAACATATCCATGGATTGCACTTTTATCTCTAACCTCTTCTGATATCGATTTCTTTTTGTTTACATATCGTCCAAAAAAGTTGCAATATAAAGTCGAAGCTATAAAATCAGGATATGAGCAATTCTTGACTTCAGATTCAAACACGTTTCTTACATCAGATTTGAAAAACTTTTACGTCATTTACTATGAAGACTTTATTACAAAGTTAGTTTTGTATCCTGGGAATGGGATGATTTATCATGGTCAGATAACTTACCCAAGTATTACTCTCGATTCAAATTCTGATTTTGTGCCTGATGTTTTTGACATTAATATAATTGGATCTCTAACTAAATTTTTACAACCTTATGGATGTGTAGATGGTAAAATTGGTACGCAGCAGTTTTTAACATCTAACTTTAGTGACTTTTTAACATCAGATAAAAAATATTTATTTGTGAGGGCGTGATCATATGACAACATACACAAGTAATTACACAGGAGAGGAAATTGATAATCTCCTGACCTATATCCAGCTCATCAAACAAAAAAACTCAATGCCAGTGGGGATCAAATGGGATACAACGTCAAACAGCCCGTTTCTCACACGAGTGGATATCAACAAAAATCCCATAGATGTCGATACAACATTTTTCAACAATCATCAAATTTTTGGAAATATCAGCAGATGTGTATTCACAGACCCGGTGACTGGAGAATATGAATTCGGTAAAAACGCAAAGGGGGACGGTCTTGACCTAACTGGAGCAAGTGGCCCGGTGATGGTTAGGGTTCCTACTGGTATGGTCCTATCGGAAATCGACGGCACTGATAGATACTGGTGGGTTGCTCCTCTGAATTCTGAGTTATCTCCCTGGGAGAACCACCCACTATCATATCAGCGCGGAGGGGCGCTTCATGATGAAATTTTCGTGAGTGCCTATGAAGCTCATGGGTACCTTGACGGAGAAACCTTCAAATTAGGAAGCGCAACAGGGAAAACTCCTGTAACCGGAGGCGTTGGGTATCCAAATCTCCCGGATTCTGGCAGATTAACAATTGACGACGCTGAAACATATGCAGGAAATGTTGGTCCTGGATGGGGGTGCTATAACATACATACTCACACCTGGCTACAGCTGTTGATGTACATCGAGGCAGGTACATTTGATACACAAACAGCTTTCGGACGTGGAGTTGTAGACCTGGACACCGGAGTTGATTTTGCAGGCGTGAATACAGGAGCAGACTCGATCGACACTAATCTTGCAACAACCGGAACAGGTACCGGAACGGGTCCAAATGGGAAGACTCCGATTGCCTGGAGGGGCATCGAAAACCCCTGGGGCAATGTCTGGAAATTTGGTATTGGATTCAACACAACTGATACGGAAATTCGAGTCATCAATCGTGATGGAACGGGGGTTTTATCAGGACAACTCACGGCTGGAAATTACGAGGTTTCTGTCAATCCTCCATATGTTGATCCAGTAATTGGATCCACCTCTGGATATATTTCCGACTTCGAATCCGAGGCACTGCTCAAAAATATGTTTGTGCCCTCTGCAATATCAGGCACATCATCAACTCGAGCATGCGACTCTAACTTGACACACTATCCAGGCCGTACAAACATCCTGCTGCTCGGCGGCATTTGGTCTGGCGGGTCGAGTGCGGGTGTCGGCTGTCGGCATTCGACTCACGATGTCTCGTATAACAGTCGGGCTATCGGCGCCCGGCTAGAGTTCATTCCTCCGGAGGGGGTAGTATGAAAAAGTTTAGTGAGATAGCGAAAGACGACATCCACCTCGCTGGAGAAAATCTCTGGGTTCCGGGAAAATGCGGGCTACATCAATATTAGAAATAGAAAATCCACTGAGGAAATACAATGCCAGAAAGCACAATCTATCCACAAGAAATTGAAATTGACACTGTAAAAAACGGAGTCGCTCGCCTGCTATGTCACTGGAACATAGAAAGCGTACTACACGAAGACGTTCTAATATATCAATACGAAGAAGCCGTGATAAAATGGGCACTCCCGCTATCATTTGAGAGCGAAGGGGAAACAATAACAATATCAACTAGAGAAGATGTAGAAGTCTATGTACAAGTAAATGCAGCCGAAATAATGAGTTTTGCAAAGGCAACAAAATTGACGATGTGATATTATGACAGATTATTATCCAAAATATAACCCTTCAAAAATTATTGGAGCTAGGAGGATGTGTATATGAAACTCTTAAAACCAGATGCAACAACTGACGGAAGAATTATTTTTAATTTTGAACTGAAAGGCAAGCTAAGAGGAGAAATCGTTACAATTGTAAAGGAAGTTCCTGACTACAAAAACGCCACTTTAAAAGCCGCAAAAGATGAAGCTGTAGCCGAGGCAAAAGCGATTGTAAAAGTAAAGAATGAAAATAAGAATAAAAGAGAAGCTGCATTAGCAGCGATTGTAGCTGCAGGAATTGTAGATGAAGAAATAATAATAACATTAAATTAAAATTTATACTGTGCCATATGCATAATTAGCAATTATCGATGTTTTGGTAATTTTCAACATATATTTTTTTATACGGTGGAACAATGGGCAAATATTTCAAAACGTCAGACGGTAACTATTTCAAAACATCAGACCTTAATTATTTCCTTACATCTGATGCCTCCCCTGAATTCACCGGTTTTGACTATCCTCTCACTGTAGATGTCACTACACGACATTTCACAGCAGATGTTGCACTTAGAAACTTCTCTGTGGTGATAGATCAATGAGCTACCATATGGAATTCAAAACTGGTGATATAGATGACGTCGGAGCAGTCCTTAAAGAGAATGGTATAGCTATTGACCTCATCGACGCTACAGTAACATTCATCCTCAAAAATAATACTGAAACCAAATACACAATTCAATGCGTGCTCGGTGGGTATTTTAACGGTGAATATATATACCCTTCAAACGGTGGCGTAACAATCCCATTCACCGAAGTTGAATTGTCAACTGAAGGGCAGTACCAGGGGGAGTTTATAGTTTCTAAAAATAATAGATCAGTTAAAATACCCTCAGGCAATAATTACATTTTAATCATGGTATGGCCTGCTCTCTGACATACTCCCCAACGCTAAAGCAGCGGGGATTCACTCATCGATATTTGCAAAAGTATATATACGCATCATATAATATTATATTACTATGTTGTGTTTTCAAAACGACAATATTGAGCACGGCACGATATGTACAAACCGCTGTGAGCAATGGGCAGATTGTGAACGCAGAAAAGCCCCGTCTCACATGAAAACACCTTTTTTGATTGAAACCGTTGATATTCTTGTTCAAGAGATCGAACCGCAGGTAATCGACGGAATCCATGTAATTACCTATCGCCCAGACGGCATCTCACCACAAGCCACTGAGCATGGAGTTTTAGAAGAGATCTCACCGTCTGTTACCGCAATGGAGAAACGAAATTTTAAACCGACATATTATAGTAATCTACTCTCGAAACCATGACTCGAAAACTGCCTCCACTGACTCCTGTTATATGCGCATATCCAGAATGTAGTAACATGATCTGGATAACAGTAAAACAAAAACGAGAACTCATTGTGACGAACTATCTAAAGTATGGTAATCTATCATCTGGTATCTGCTGTTCAAGTACCTGCCAGCAAAAGCTACTAGATGAGTATGCCGAATCCGGATTCTTGACGAAAGGAACAATAAAAAACCGTGAATATGCTCTTGTAATTCAGGGTTGTGACGTAGCAAAACGTCCAAGGGAAGGAATCGTACGGCTGATAGTTGGAAATACAACCGAACAACAGGCAAGATGTCTAATTGAAGAATTAATGTCATTAACCTCTGTAGACGATAGAAAGAAACTCACTTCTAATGAAGTACAGACTTTTCTATTAAAACATATACCAGCGGGAATAACTCCAAAAGAGGATAAAATTGATGTTACGGCATGGCGTGTTATGAATAAATGTAAAGAGTTGTTCCCAGATGCGATTCAAATTGAACGCTCAAATGAAAAAGATCGGTATATTGAATTGATAAAATCAATTATATAATATTCTACTTACATGGTGGTAAGAAGATCTCCTTACTGTGGTGTAAGCAGGTATATAAACGTATTTATTATTTGTTTTATATTCTTACTATTAATAGGTGTAAATTTAGATATTTTGATTTCTAATTGTCAATACACAATAATTTATAATTTATTTATGGACGGTTTTGATATTTTCGAGTGTTTGTTAGATGGAATGTATTAAGGAGATATACAGTTTAGATTTTTGGTTATATAGTTTTCAATACTCTTTTTGTATATGGCGCTATGTTCAGTCGAAGATGTCCGAGCTCACGCAAACCCCACTCACATCTCTGATCTTGAAATTCTAAATATCATCTCGGTAGTTTCGACTGAAATACTAACCATTGCTGGATCAACCGACGAGACAAACCCCCTATTAATTCAAGCTGGAATCCATGCGGCTGCTGCTACAGTTCTTAAAAGAGCACGAGCGATTGGAGAACTTGCTTCTAGCATAGATACCCCAGAATCGAAAATTACATTTACTGGGATAGTCGAGGAAATAAAACAGCACGAACGCGATAGAGATAGGTTTTTAGCTCTCTACGAAATGCCTCTTTCGCACTCATTTTCAAGTTATTCATCTACCTTTGGATTCAATGATACCGGAGGGAATTAATGTTTTTTCCATCGACAGTAACAAGGTATCCTGCGGTGTCAAAAGACGCACATCATAAAATTACGTATGGAGAGGCTCAGGAATTACCTTGTAGATATGCGAAAAAAGATAAAATTTTGAAAGACCAAAACGGCAACGATATTATTACAATTGCCTGGATACAATTCCCCAGAGGCACGGAGATATCGAAAGATGATAAACTAGTTTTGCCCGATGGTACAACCTCTCCGATAGTAATAGGGCCCTGGACAATTCACTTCCCACACACCGGTGCGGAAATGTGTATTGAAGTATGCCTCGGAAAGGAGGAAGTGTAATGCCAGGCGCTGCTCATTGTGTTGCTAATCTTGCAATAATCAAGAAACGGTTGAATGCTGAATCAAAAAAAGCCGTCAAAACTTGGGGAAAGGGCACTATAGAGATCTCTAAAAATAGATACTGCCCAAGAGATACCGGACGGCTTGCTTCGACTGGAAAAATGGAGATCTCCAAGAACACACAGACTGAATTTTTTGTAAGACTCTCTTATAATACTCCTTATGCCAATCGTCAGCATGAAACCCCCTGGTATCATCATCCTGTTGGGCAGTGGAAATATTTGTCAACTCCGTTCAATTACAGGGCTGCGCTCTTTACAAACATGGTAGAAGCTGTATGGAGGAAAGTGCTGTGAACTGGATTGATAATATAGGGCAGTATCTTGAAGATAACGGAGTTGGAACGTTAGCGACTGACATTTTTTATCAGGGATTTTCAAAGACGGCTTCTAATTGTATTACTCTTTTAACGGCCCCTGGACTTCCTGAAATTTCCACTTTATGCGGAACTATGGTGCTAAGTCGTCCAGAACTTGATATAAGAGTTAGAAATGTTGATGATTCCTCAGCTTACGCGAAAGCTATTGAAATTCATACTCTCTTGAATGGGAAGAAGGGCAGGATTGGCACGACTAGATTTAAAAAAATCAATGCTGTGTTTGATCCTTATTTGCTTGAAATTGACGATAACACCCGATTCATTTACGCAGTTAACTTTCAACTAGAAATAAACAGGTGACCTCATGGCAGACCACGTAGACACGATAGACACCAAAGTTTTCATTGACGGAATTGAAATTTTGGGAATTGATAAAAATACAATTCCGATACCAGATGGAGACACTGAAGATAAAGACACATCAACACTCGATAGTGGACGAACAAAAAGAAAGGGTCTCGGTATGTTCGATCCTGGGTCCTGTGAGATCTCAGGAAATAAAATGTCAGGAGATCCTGGGCAAATTGCGCTTCAAAATGCATTTGGAGATAGGAAACTTCACAGATTCCAGGTAAATGTCACTGAAGCCGGTGAAATATACGAATATGATGCTTATGTAACGAAGTTCAATCCTGGCTCAGAAAACGATACCTACAAATTCTCTTCAAAACTGCTTGCATCTGGTTCATTTAGATTGTCTACTGTTTTTGCAGGTGTAACTAGTATTGAAGGGGCTGGGGTTGGGATTACATATTCACCATCTAATGCAAGTTCATCCCTAGGCACTGGCGACAATGTTGTAATTTTTAATGAAGCAACTGGAATTACGACTGATAAAATAAAAGTTACCGCTGCCGATGCTGATTATATAGGCATATCATATGACGATGGCAGGACATGGACAGAACTGACAAGCGGTACTCAGACCACATTTTCATCTGATTACTGGCCTACTGCAGGGAAATTGGCACATTCAAAAATAAGAGTTGAAGAGCTGGATAAAGCTACGCGGTTCATTGACCTGTATATTGCAAGGGCTTGATTCTCATGGGTCTAAATAAAACTGAATTTCTCCCTGGTGTTTTTCTATCATATCCTCTCGAATCGCTCCCTAAACTATTCGCTGTTGTTGATACAGTATCGCGGAAAGCGTTTTTTGAGAAAATAGCTGAGCTTGATAAAAAAGGAGGGGAAGGGCTTTCGATTGATAAAATTATTGAAATGATCTGGATAGGACTGCAGGCAGAAACCCCAGGAGTTACTCTGGATGAAGCCAGAGCCCATGCAAGCCAGTTCTATAACGAATTTGGACAGGAAGCTCTGGAACTAAAACTAGTTGATGCGTTCGGGGATGCTAAGTTAACCGACAAGGACGCCATTGAAAAGCGTAGAAACCTCCTTCTTGAACTCAGAGATCTTGAACTGCAGCGCATGGAGTTCATGGTAAGAACGAAGACCAAAGACCTCAACGAAGCTGAGTCTAGAATGTCAGGAACGGATAGTGGTCAGGGAAACTCAATAAAAAACTTGAGTTCCAAACAACAAAACAAGGATTTGTATGGTGTGACTACAAACCGGAAACGAGTGACAAGGACGTCAAAGAATCAACCCCAGAAGAAGACGTAACCATTTTAGAATGGATTACTAGAATGCAGAAATTAGCATGGCGCCTTTGCAAAATTAAGCCTGCTGATGTCTTGAAAATGACAATCGGAGACCTTGATATCGTCCTTGAAGAGGGATATCAAGAATTTGAAGAGAATTATAAAAGACATGTAGATTTGAAAGTCACTATTTTGAATGCGCCACACTCAGAAAGAAAAGGCGGGGGGCTATACCATATCAATGATTTCCTCCCTGGGAATATGAAAATAAATAAGGAAGAGATTTCAGCAGAAGAGCAAGCACGTCTAACTATTGAAAGAGGACGCAGGCTAGCTGAAAAATCAAAACAGTATAGTAAAAACAGGAGAAGATAACCGTGGGTCTGGTCGGAGAAATTTTTGCGAATGCTGGGCTGCATATAGACAACGCTTCTTTTTCGAAATATGAAAATGAATTGAAATCCGCAGAAGATCAAATCTCCGAATTTTCAAATACTACCCAGACCATTATGGCAGGGGCATTCACAGTGCCTGCTGTAGCCCTAGGCAGCGTAATTAAATACGGGACTGAACTTGCTTCCAGTTTTGAAGATGCAAGCACAACCCTTACAACCGTCTACGGTGGGCTTGATATTGCAAAAGAGAAGTTTCAGTGGTTAGCTGATTTCGCTGCTACAACTCCTTTTGACTTCCCTGAACTCCTTGACGCAACTGTAAAGCTTAAAGGTTATGGTATCGAAGCGGAAGAGTATATGGGCACACTTGGTGATGCATCGTCTGCTATGGGAAAGACCATAGATCAGACGGTTGAGGCTGTCGCTGATGCCATGACCGGACAGTTTGAAAGAATGAAGGAATATGGGATAAAGGCTATCGAGATTAATAAAGATAATTATAAAGAGCTTGGAGTTGAACTGTCTCAGGTCGGCATGACTGCTCTTTCATATACTAACAAGGCTGGAGAGCAGGTCGCTCAGGCGGTCGACCGTAATAATAAACAGATGGTGATGTCGACCCTTCAAAATATATGGGATATTGAGAAAGGGTTCAAAGGGGCAATGGAGGAACGGTCACGGACCCTATCTGGTGTAATGGGCGCACTGAAAGATAACATCACTATGGGACTTGCTGATATTATCGGTTTCAGTATGTCTGATATGGAAGTTCAGACTCTCTCTCTTTTAAACGTTTTTAAAGAACTTGCTAATGTAGCAGTATACTTGACAGATGGTCTTTCCTCAATTCCAGAACCAATTCAAGCTATTATAACTGTTTCTGCTCTTGGAGCTGCCGGTCTTGGTCTGATGGTCGCCGGATTCATGGCGTATAAAGCCATTCTTCCTCTTGCTACTGCTAATACTAAAATTTTTGGTTATGCTTTATCAGAGGCTATTTGGCCTGCAACTGCAGTAGTATTAGGGCTCGCTCTTGTAGCTGGTGGGCTTGTTTATCTCGAGGAAAAAACTGGACTTGTAAGCACCGCATGGACTTTTTTTATAGACAGTCTTACGCTTGGAATTGAGGGATTTAGAAGAGTCGGTGAGTGGATCTATGGAACATTGTCTGATATATGGGACGCATTGAAAGAGATGTTCAGTGGTGGATTCATCGGGGATATTTTGAGTGATTTTGAAGGACCATTAGCTACAATTACGGAAAAAACATCAGGGTTCCTTGATCGTTGGCATGAAGCTGCTGAGGAAATACGGAGAGATAATGACGATATCAAGGGGTCAACGGTAGAAACTGCAGATTCCGTAGTTACTGCAGGGCAGGTAGCAGATGAAGCAAATAGCGCATGGTCTCAATCGTCATACGGACTAGCTTCCGATGTCGAAGATGCAAATAAAAGAATAACAGACTCTGTGAACACTGCTCAAACTGAGTATCAGAAAGCTCTTGAAAGTTTTTTAGGTGAGCAAAACAAAACCGAAGGGGCTGGAATAGATATAATTTCAGGCAAGTTCTCAATTACTGACCTAACTCGAGGTATAAAAACACTAAACGATGAGCTTATTATTTTCGATGATAACCTTGAACTTGTAAAAGTTTCTGCCGATGGCACAGTAACTAAGCTTCGAGACATGGGAGAAGTTAATTTCCAAACTACCAGAGGCGGGCTGACTATTCTTACTAAAGATGTTAACGATTCTGGTCAGGCGCTCGAGCGTGCTGATAAATTAGTCGGTGAATTAAGACAGAGTGTAGTAGTTTTAGATGGAAGTACACTTTCAAATGTTAAATATGAAGGACTACAACTTAAAGACACTTTCGATGAAAGCACTAACTCGGTTTCTCTTCTAAATGGACAAATCGTTCTTACTAATAATGGCACTCTTGTAGACGTCACTCAGCAGGTGGAAACCCTTGATGGTAGTGTAACCAATGCTACTGGAAATACTGGGGATTTAAATTCCACTCTTGGAACTACAAACCTAATACCAATGTCAACAATATTAGGTAACACCGAACAAATAAATGATAATCTTGTGACTGATAATGTTTCTGCAACAAACCTAAATTCAACTTTATTAAATACTAATTACTCTCCTTTCGGCACGATACATGGTAATCTATCGACAGTTGGAATAAAACTTGTTGACGATAAAAAGAAGACTGATGAGATAAATTCATCAATGTCCACTTTAAACAGTTTCTCTTTTAGTTCCACAATATCTGGACTTGGTGGCATCTGGGAAAAGCTAGGTAACATTTACGACAGAGCGAAATCTGCAATTTCCGAGATTTCAAAATTAGGTTCAGCATCTGGAAGTTCATCGGGGAGTTCATCCGGTGGGTCTGGAAATAAGAAATCCAGTAGCTCTGGAAGTTCCGTGAGTAATACTACTAATAATAATTATTATGTTAACTCGTATACTCCGCCTTCGAAATCTGATGTAATTTCAGCAATAAAAAGAGTAACAGGAGGGCAATAATGACAGGCGAAATCAGATATGTAACATGGTCAGGTGGACCAATTGGGGATTATATTTGTGACAACACAAATGATCAAACCGCAATCAATAACGCGCTCTCCTGGGCTAACGCGAACCCTGGGAATACTATAGTAATGAAGGGCCCGCATAAATATTCAATAAGAAATCAAATTTTCGTAGGGAGTAGTACGACATGGACTGCTGAATCAGGGGTAATTCTCGAAGTTCCGGACGGCGCATGTGGGACGTCCCCTGATGATTGTGTGTTTCCTGATGGGAAACCTGTAATTACTCAAATTCCCGGTACGATCCCGTCTGGAATAGAAATTTATGGATTCAAGATCGATGGGAACCTAGAAAACCAATCAACTAAACTAGGATATGCTCGTGGCGTTTTGCAAAGCCGAGGGTCCGGGGTTGAACGTCTAATTGGGTTTTATGGCAGTTCTACGGGCAGGAAAATCAATGATGTTAATATATATAATATGGAATTCGTGGACGCTTTCGGGGAAGCCCTGCTAGTAGTCTGGGGAGAAAACATAAGGTTTCATAATAATCATTGCGAAAATCTTCAACATGAAGCGGTATATTATAAAGCAGTTGCCGGCTCTGGAAATTCCATACATCACAATACAATAGAAGCGATTACTTCGGATGGAATAAGATTAGATAGCTGCCAAAATACTGACATCTATGATAATGATATTGACAGTTATGACGGTCAAAATACCAATGGGGCTCCAAAACATGGAGAGCAGGGCATACAGATAGCGAATAATTCTGCGTACTCCATTCTGACAAATAATATAAAAATTTATAATAATACAATCACTGGACCCAATTTAGGTGGGATCTGGCTAAACGATGTAAAGAAAACTGCTGGCACAGATAACCAGATTGTTCATATATATAACAACAAATTGGTCAATTGTGGGCATTCTGGGTGGGCTGCGTGGGCTTCAGGTATAGGAATCCAATGGGGTAATGGATTAACTATAGAGAATAACACACTTGAGGATTGTTGGTGTGATGGGATTCTTGTTTATGGGAATATTACATCCTCATCAACTTCTATCGATATTAGAAATAACAATATTATAAACACGCATGGATTAAGAGCAGGGGCTTCAAATTCAAATACTGTTTTAGGGTATGGAATCGCAAACAAGGTCAGTACATATATCACAGTAAACGCTGAAAATAACTATTTAGCAAATAATGTATCTGGAGATTATTACGGAGTTATCCCGATTTCAATATCTCTAACTCCTATAACTGATTCTATACCAGGCTCCGGCACAACAGATGATGATATACCAGACCCTGGAGCTGGCGGAATCTATATACCGGCTACGGTTTCAATCGTAGATGATGAGTATGAATATGTTGAACGAGCAGAAGATGATTTTTCAGCATACCTAAATCACATTGCAATCGATGTAGTGAGCTATAATGGGCTCGGCGGCAAAGTAATTGGAGAGTCCAAAAGCCCAAATGTTGACGGCAACAACTTAAATGATTTCGGTTTTGAAGGCAGTGAGCTCAACTGGACATGTGTGTCTAGTGATCCTGACGAATTATATAAAATAATGGCTTCTTTTTATAAAAAAGGATCGTCTACTATTGAACTGGGTGGGCCGCATAAAGGATATAAAATTACAGGAATGGGCAGAGTACATCGATCAAGTTACAATAAAGCGTTTGGTGATGTTCCAGAAGAGTTGTATTATTATAATTTAAATTTTAAAGCTGAGAAGCCGTTTATGGAGAGCCTGAAAAAGAAAGTCCGCGGTAGGTATGTCTATAATACGACTCAATTTTCTTCTGATGATATTTACAGTGGAAACCTTGTTAAAAATCCTTCTTTTGAGGATTGGACGCCTAATAATTCATTAATTTGGTCGTTGCAGGATACTCCAGAAGACAATGAATATAGATGTGTTAGGTATGCTCCTGAAATCGAACAGTTTTGTGCGGTTGCAGCAAGATATGTAAATAAAATAATGATTTCTGACGGACAAACATGGAGACTTCCAACAGGTTTAAACAGTTCTAATAAGGACAATCTGTTCAGGGGGCTTGTTTGGTGTCCTGATTGGACAACTTGGATAGCAACCTCAATTTCAGGGCAGTTAGGTTATGCTGCTATGAAATCATCTAATGGGGACGATTGGGAAGCTGTAGCAACCCCAGCAGGTGCTGATAATCATTCATGGGGTTGTGGTATCTGGATTCCTCCGTTTGAAGGGATTTCACCTGATTTGTTCAATGGTAGGGCTATATTTTTCGCATACTCTGGTACAAATCGTATAATGTATACTGATGATGCAGGAGCTTCTTGGATTCAGTTGACTGACCTTGGCACTACAATAAATTCAACTGCCTGGCTAAGTGCGGATTATTCAAAAGAGCAGAGGAGAATTGTAGCAGTAGCCTACTCAAACATCAATGGACAAAATATAATCCATTCTGATGATTTTGGAGATACCTGGACTCTGCAAACCTCGCCATTGTCTGGACCAGATGCAAAACTTACCTCCGTCCGATGGGTTGATACCTGGGGATTATGGGTAATTTCAGCCGAAAATGACGGAAAAGCTGCTACAGAACTCCCAACTCAAATTATGATTTCCGAAACTGGGCTTCCTGGGTCATGGACATTAGTACAAACCCCGTACGCAAAAACAACCACAACCGGAGGAGGGGAACTTATCCAGAAAAAATCTGAGAGTTCTCCTGACGGATATAACTATACAACCCTTTCAGAATCATATCTCCTTCAGTATTCTTTTACACTTCCAGCGCCACAGAGTGGTGGAGTATATCGAATAGAGAATGTAAGCTGTCAGCTACGTACACTAGGGGCAGCAACTGCATACTGCAAAGCTACTGTATCGAGTGCTTCGCTTGGTACTGATGTACTTCTAAAAGAGTGGATTGAGACTGCTACAGACTATGTACCTAAAACTCAGAGCCTAGCAAAAGAATCTGCTCCTGGAGAAGAAATCACAATAAAATTCTGGATTAAAACGAGTAGCAAATCAGTTAAAGCAGGTGCAACTAAATTTGGATACTCGGTTTCTGAGATATCATCATCTGGAAGCATTATCGAGTACACTAGAATATCACTTAGAGAGTTGGTATGGGCAAAAGAAATCGGCGTTCTTGTGGGAGTAGCTCAGGATACTACAGACAATAAAGTTCTATGGACTACGAACGGTACAAACTGGATAATGGGAGATTCCGCAGGAAATCAGGGCTGGGTGTCTGCTTGTTTTGCAGATGATAAAAATCAGTTTATGGCGGTTTCAACTTCGGGGTCAGGAAAAAGAGCAATGACGTCTACTGGATATGGAACGTTCAGAGATGTAGCTCCATTATCATGGACACGTGAAACAAAAGGTCAATCAAGAAGTGACATTTTCGCTGTAGATGGGAGGTATTCTTTTGAAATTAAAGGTAATGGCATTACAGAGCAGCCTGGTATGATCTCTCAAAAACTTCCATTTGATTATTTGTATAACTCAGGCATAATGTTTATACTATCAGGCAGGGGCAGAGTCTCAGGCTTAACATCTGGTAAGTTCATAGTCGATATTTACGCAGGTGGAACAGTAGTAAAAGAGTTAATTTGGGATTCTGATACTGAATATATTAGAAAAGAAATTAAATTTAAATTTGATACAGTACCTTCAAATATATTTATACGAATACGAGGCGCGGATACTCCAAATGCAGGATCTCAGTTTAATTTCGATGATGTCATAATTTCAAAAGTTTCGGATTTCGAACTTGGGAAAAGTGGAGCAGATATATATACGTCTGGATACTGCGATGTAATACCTACAGTGACAGTCAGAGGAGTTTCTACAAGCTCATCAAGCCCTTCGACATCTCGAACATATCAAAATATCACTGATCAGGAAACTGTTTTTGAGTCAGTTTTGACAAAATATGAAACTCCTGTATGGGCCGCAGAACTTCCTGCTCTCGCGGGGAACTCATGCCATAAGATAGACTCTTTGTTTTTCAAAATCAAGAGCAGCAGCACAAGTGCATATACATATATCCGTGTAACAGTTCAAGCTGGATCTCTGTTTGGCGGGCAAGAAAGGGACATTGCACTTTGGACGACAAACAAAACAGATTTCCAGAGTTATACGTATAATTTGCCGTATATCTTGCAGGGAGGCCCTGGTGAAAAAGTTACAATCAGGTACTATATACGAACATCTAAAACTCCATACCGAGCATTTGCTTATGAACTAGGGTATACAAGAACTGAGGTGCTTGATCCAGTATATGTAGGAAATAACGAAATATATCTTTATAATGTAAGAGATCCTCGTAGGATACTTAAAGTATGTAATGTACTGCCACAGGGGCATATAATTCAGATAAAAAATAATTATACAGGCTCACATAGATATGTTGAAATGTTTGAAGATGATTCGTATACCCAAAATGCATACTCTATAACAGACACTGTAGCCAGAAATGAAACCAATCATTCCCTTGTCATGAATCCTGGAGATTCGTGGATATTCCCGATTGATACCCTATATCCAGTCACTGGGATACCATTTATAAAATTGTATGTAGTTTCAGGTATCCCTCAAATTTCAATTGCTGACGATAGTGGAGCAAATGGAAGCCCTGGAACATTTTACCCTGTTGATAGTAATACGTCAACTCCTGTTGAAAATGCAGAGGTTAACAGGGAGCTTGATAACAGAATTAACCTGAATCTCCGAGGTGGAACAAAATACTATATAAAAATTGAACCTCTTTCCGGGCAGAGTTGTGAATTCGGGCAGCTCATGGAATATGCATCTCTTGACACTATGGATGCTCAGAGATTCTACATTTATTCAGGTGGGAAAGCAAACACAATAGCAGCGCAGATTGAAGGCGCTGGGAAATGCTCGGCTGTTGTTAGTTTGGATTATCATGACGCTCAGATATTACCATGAGGTCGTAATATGATACGGTTGATAGATTTTCAATGTAAAATTGAAAAATTTGATACTCATGAAATATATTCTCCTCAGGTATTAGGATTCAATGTAATAGACAGTCTACCGCTAACTAATGCTCCATCGTGTACAATAAAAATCGCTGCTAAGAAGAGAATTAACGATGTTATGGCGGTTTCTCAGGTTGAATTCGATGATATTATAAGGTTACAAGCGTCAGTTAGGTTTAATGTTCTAGAAAAACACGTATGGGTAGACATTTTTGAAGGCAGAGTTCAGAACATATCAAAAGAATTTAGTACAAAATCAGACATTGAATTTTCATGTGTAGGCCATATAACCGCAGCTTTCGATGCTCTAATCAAGGATGACAGAACTTACACTGGACTCGATGCGAAGGACATTTTAGCATCATTGACTACTGCTTATACATTCAGATTAGTTTATAATTCTAATTATGTGGAATCTGGTTTGGCTGTCACTCAATACAACAGCCAAAAAGAACAGAATTTTCTCATAGATGCATATCAGGAAATGGAAAAACTGTCTGGGTATAAACGGATGATAGACGTAAAGCCTACATATACCGCATCTGGAAAATTGCATACTGTATATCTGAGATGGCGAAAACTCCAGGCAACTCCTACAAAACAATACGCAATAATTGAAGGAACTCCTAGGCTAAGGTCTGCTTCTTTTGATGTGATCGGGGAAGACGTGAAAAATTATAGATATGTTAAGGGAGGCATGGACGCTGAGGGAGTTCAGTATTCAGGAAGTGCTGTGAATTCTGGTAGTATCTCGAAATATAGTTCCAGATATGTGGTAGATGTGTTCAGTTGGATTCAGACGAATACATTATGTAGGGAGATTGCAACTGGACTTACCGAGGAATCTGGGGAGCCGTATACTGCCGGGCAAGTGATCTTAGAAGGAACGATAGACGCGCATATAGGGGATTTGGTAACAGTTAATATCCCTAGTATCGAAATTAGTGGAGCTGAGATAAACGGTAACTATACGGTCTATCGAGTTAATCATGTTTTCACAGGTGATGATTTTTATACAGTGCTTGATTTAGGGAGAATTAAAAAATCTGAATATGATTATATGTTTAAGATTACACAGATAATAAAAACTTGTTATAAAAACCAGGTGCGGTGAGCTACCACCCGCTAAAGCTGGGTGGCTTCCTGATTCATTCCCTTGACTTTTGTCAGCGAGTCCTCAGGCTCTTCCTCTCGCTCCGAGAGTGTTGATAGGTTTCAAACCCCTATCAGGTTTTGATCGATGAGTGCGAATTTTTTAATATTGATAGCGGCGTTTATATCTCTGTCGTGCTTTGTTTTACAGTCAGGACAAGTCCACTCTCTGATTTCGAGAGTCAATTCAGAGTTGTGGTATCCACAAACTGAACAAAGTTTAGAGGAGGGCTCAAATCTTCCTATCCTTAAGATAGTTTTTCCTGCCCACTCAGCTTTATACTCTAATTTCGTTACAAAGCTACCCCACGCAGAATCACTGATAGCCTGAGCTAAGTGGTGGTTTTTAACCATGCCTTTAACATTCAGAGTTTCCAGAGCTATTGCTTGGTTTTCGCTTATCAGTTTAAAAGAGAGTTTGTTCTGGAAATCATTTCTCTGGTTAGTTATTTTATCATGGAGTACAGCAAGTCTTTGTTTAGCTTTTTCTCTGTTCTTAGAACCTTTCTGTTTTCTTGATACTCTTTTCTGAAGGACTTTAAGCCTTTTTAGAGAGCTTTTCAAGTACCTAGGATTCTCTATCTTTTCACCTGTAGAGAGCACAGCAAAGTCTTTGATTCCTACGTCTACACCTATTGTAGTTATTTCTGAAAAGGTTTCCTTTGCTGGAAGCTCTTTTCCATTATCCACGAGGATGCTGATATAGTATTTTCCCGTGCGAGACTTTGATATCGTTGCTGTTTTCAGTTTACCTTCAAACACTCTGTGAAGTTTAGCTTTGACAACTCCAATCTTAGGGAGTTTTACTGTATTGTTTTCAAAGTCTACACTGTAGTGTTGTGGTACAGGGAAAGACTGAACAGGGTTCTTTTTAGATTTGTAGTTTGGAAATCCTTTCTTTTCCCTAAAAAATCTAGTGAAAGCAGATTCTAAGTTTCTAGTCATTCCTTGAAGAGACTGAGAGTTAACCTCCCCTAACCATTTATTTTCAACTTTGAGAGAAGTTATCCTCTTGTTAATGTCAAACTGTGATAGAGATTTTCCAGTTTCTTCATAGGATTTGACTTTGAGGCTCAAAGCCCAGTTATAGATATACCTACAGCTACCAATGTGTTTTTCAATCAAAACCTTTTGTTCGGTTGTAGGTTCTAACTTATATTTGTAGGCTTTAAGCATGTTTTCACTTCCTACACTATTATAGGCTTTACAAACTTATATACTTTTCCGTAAACAATCTGATTCTTAACTACTGTGCGAGGTTCTGCTTCATCCCGGTGCTAAATCAACCGGGTTTTCGCGACCTCCGCGCTCCACGACAATAATTTAGAGACTCTGGATCCTGAAAAGTTTGATTTCGACGGAAACGGAATAGTAGATTTTGTTGATATTATAACACTGTATTATAGACTTTAAATAGTAAGACTATTCGATTTTCCTTTTTTAATATCATTTACATATTTTTATCATATGAAATTAATAACAGTCCCGTCATCTATCGACGACTCAAAAAAATTGCAAAAATTGATAGATTCCACAGGAAACGGGGCTGTAAAATACGAGTTTTTACCAGAGCATGAAATAGAAATTAACTCACTCTTTCGTGTTTTCAATTTTACGGAATTGGACGGCAAAGGCTGCAATATCAACCTCATGGAAAATGCTCCTCTTAAACCGTTTGCATCTAGTATCCCTCTGATAGCTCCGAAATATCAAACATCCGCCGAGGGCTTGTATTTTCATGATATCGTTTTTGATGGCAGGAGAGACACTCAAAAATATGCAAAATCTGAGTGCAAATCTAGGGGTAAAAACGAATGGGGGCAGGGCTATCATAATACTATCATGCTCGGTGCCCTAAATAATGTCAAATATTCAAACTCGACAAACTGTTCATTTTATAACTTAGAATTTTATAATAGTCTTGGGGATGGCATCCGAGTAGAGGGTGGGAACGGTATCACGGTCAAAGATATAAAGGGGCGATATGGTGGGCATGATGTTGTATGCGTAGCGGCTGCTAAAAACGTTGAGGTTTCCGGAGTAGAGGCTGATCTCGCGGTGAACGCTGGAGTCCGGTTCAGGTCGGTTACAGAGGGAACTATTCATGATTGTAAACTAAATGGAGGCACAGGAATTGCATATTCTCCGGCAATTCAAATACAGTCGACTGCAAAAAACTGGAGATGCTCTGGAGTGACTGTGTATAATAATTACATCCATGATACTTATGGACCTGGTATATGGGTTGCTGGATCTGTTCCTGATAATGATACTATAATAAAAAACAATCTATTATTGAGATGTGGTCAGATGCCGGCTGCAAACAAAATAAGTGGCGTAGGGGCGATTGTTACCGATGGGTTTGACGCTCAGATTCGGAATAATACTATAGTCGATTCGTATGGGTATGGAGTCCTGGCAGGATATTATCAGATGAAATCGGATATCACAGGATCTGTTACAGTTAATAGGAACATCATAACAGGTACTCGGAAATCGTTTTACCCAGTTTCTAGTGACGCTGGTGTTGCTAATTTGACATCTGGTAGGTATACCATTGACTGTTCTGAAAATTGCCTCTACGACAATATAAGAGATTTATACGGTGTTACTCAGACTGATGGCATCTATCAAGACCCTAATTTCATGCCTGATTATCGGCTGCATTCTGAAAGCCCCTGCAGGAAAACCGACTATAGCCTTGGATGTTATCAGGATCTTGTGGACGAGGAAATAACCAAACTCCTGATTACCTGTAAAGAGTGTGACATTTCCAACATCATAAATGAAATTCGACATCATTACGACATTTTCAGAGGTGTATAATATGGTGAAAGTGGTTGTTGCTGGTATATATTCGACAATCTACACAGACCCTGTTGCGAGTGACTGCCTGCAGAAAGAGGTGATCATCAATGGGGTGCCTGGGAAACGTATCAGACTAGACGAGCTATCACTAAATCTACAAGTGACGAAATCAGGTATACTAGGGACTGTCTGGGTAACTGCTAACGGTGAAGAAGTGGCTCGGTGGACCGAGACAAATACTAAATATCAACCTAAAAACTCAGCTCTAAACGCTATATCAGCGGATGGCGAATCTGTAACGTTGAGATGGTATCTAACAACATCAAATAAATCATACCGCTCTAGGATGGCCAATCTGACATACTCATATTCGATCATTCCTGCTTCTCCGCCTGTTGTTGGCGTTCCGGACTCACAGGCAGTTGTTTGGGTATCAGGTATAACGAAAACTCAGGCTGAGGAATTAGTTTCCGAACTAAGAACAGACTATAAAGATATTGAGGTATATATAAAAATGGACAGGTGAACTCATGGAAATAATAATAGGTCTTGTTTCTGGGGGGCTGGCTGCAGCTGTTGCAGCACTTGCCGTAAAAATAAAAAGAATAAACCCAGTACTTAATGAAACTCTTGAGATGGTTGAGAAATACAGGAACTCCGCTGCAACTATCCTAGGACTGGTTGAAAATATTGAACTGATATTAAAAGCGTTGTCTGCTGCAGTTGAAGATGAGAAACTTGATGACAATGAAGTTCAGGCATTGATTGCAGATGCAAGAGTGCTTCTTTCAAATCCAGCCGTAGAAGAACTTAAAAAACTCGTGGATGGTGACTGAGTGTTGAAATACCTCTCTGAACTCTGGAATAGAATCACCAATTTTCTTGGAGAGTCCGTGAGATGAGGTAATGCAAGTAATCATCGACACTGAAACTCTTGCTCCGGTAATTGGAAGTTTAGGAGCTACAGTTGTCGCGCTTATCATGTGGGTTATTAAAAAAGGATATTTGCAGATATGGGCTGCAAAACTAACGACGTCCTTGGATGAGATCAACGCGCTGAAACAACAGAACGGAAATGCGATCACAAAACTAGAAATTCCAGACGACGTTCTTTATATATTAGAGTCGTTTGAAATTGATAAAACAGGACATGTAGTGCTCAAAGGAGAGGGAAGAGTAAGTAAATTGTTGAGACAGGATAGACCGCTGACGAGCTATGAAAAGGACGAGATCATAAAGGCTGTAAGAAAAATATTAACATGTAGAAAAGAAGATTGATGAATCGTCACTTGGTAACGTTTTTATAATTATATTTTTTTGGATATATCGTTTTGCAGACTCTTCCGACTCAAATACCTGTTCTTCAAGGCATTCGACTTGTACAGATTCTGTCAATGACCCCCCACTGAAGTAGGGGGCTTCCTGCTTCGTTTGTCGTGAGCCAAAAGTTAGCGTTTTGTCGATTGTCAGAAAATTGAAACAAGAGTCTACTAACAGGTTATGGAAAACACAAAAGGAATATCTGGAAAAATATTAGGGCAGCCGTCAATCTGCCTATAGTTCTCTGCTCAGGACTCTCCTGAGAGATTGAAGAACAAGCCCCACAGCTTTAGCGTTGGGGTAATTGACAAATTGCTCCCCCATAATTTCATTAATTTCCTCTCGGAGTTCAGGATGATTTTAAGTTAGTTTTAAAATTATTGATATATAGACGTCGTCCATTGACATTCTTTTTTCATTAGAATCGCCCTTTGTAGACTCTATATAATCCAATTTCCCCTTTAGTTCGGACAGTGCTACGACCATTGCCCCAGACTTGGAGTTGAATGTTTTATTTCGTACTACTTTATTAAGCCAGTCGTGGAGATACGGCGGGAGTGATACAGATGTTTTAATCGCAGTTCCAGCATCGCTTGGGTCTTCTGACATTGATAATTAATATTCGTTCCATGTATTTATTTGTTGCATCATACTTCAATAGTAGTATACTATACCGTTATACGATTGAACTACCTCGAAATTGATGCAAATTGCTACTAAATAGGTAAGTTTATATACATGCACTACCTACTTAGTAGTAGTTACTAAACTAAGATAAGGAGAATAAAGATGGATCGGGATTTAACTTATAGGCAAAACTCTGACCTCGCAAGGTTGATGCCAGTGGAAGATTTCGGGTCATTCGCTGAGGCAAAACGCGCAGTTGTGAAAGAGGGATTGAAAGTTTTGCTTGAAAAAAATGGAATGGAACCAACCGTTGGAGAGTGATGATGTGAGACCGAATGCCCAAAGCCAGATTGGTAGGATACCAGAAGACACATTTCAGCGTGTAAAAATGATGTTCCCAGACGGTGAAGTAATGCAGGCGGTCCGTGAAAGGATTTGGCTTGAGTATTAAACCCACTATGCCGGTGATAGGGATGTCATCTCCTGAAATTCTACAACACCCTCTAAAATCTCTACCCCCATTTGGCCCTTTTCGGTTCAATTCCGGACACCGGCAAATCAAGATGAACAGACCTCCTAAATTTCCCCCATGTTTGAGCAGACTTGGGGGATTTTCCTCCGATTGCGGTTTAAAAAAACAGTTTGGTAGCATGAATATAAACATGCGCTCAGTTCGATTCTGAGAAACCGCTTTACCCAGGCTAACCACCTGGGGAAATCTTGTGCATACCTTTAAAAACGGATTTTAATTTTTTGGAAAATGTGCCCCTAACCTCCGGGGGGCCAAAATGCCGTTAGTTAATTTGGGACTGATCCCCTGAACTCTCTGGAACTCATCAAAAAACAATACGGTCCGTGATTTTCCGGGTTTTGGAGTTAGGTAAGGGTCTCTGGGTTCGAACCCCAGGAACGGCTTCAGGGACAACCATGACACAAAAACAGAAACAAAACTAGCTTTGGATCAATCACCCCAGAATCCTTGTTTGGATTTTGGGGGCAGTTACTCCCTTGGTGTAGTGGTCAATCATCAGAGATTTTGGATCTCTGGACGTAGGTTCGAATCCTATAGGGAGTTTGAAAAACGGTTTTAGAATGGTGATTTTATGACAAAAGTACCAAAATTTGATACTAAGATGGTAGACGCTCTTGCAGCAGCCGAGACTGGAGAAGTAATTATAAACCAGTCTGTTGAACTCAAGACAACTGAACATCCTGTTAGTCTTGGTGATCTTTTTTACGAGCTCCATGCGCTTACATGGGCTCTTGAAGATGAGTGTAGTGCTATAGATGACGTGATATCCGCAATGAAGGAAAAGCGCGCCATGAAAGAGGAAGAATTTGCTCCTAGGATGAAGGAGCTTGAGGAGCAAATTAAAGATGAAATCCTGAAACATAAGAAGTCTTTCAAATGTGATTACGGATCTGCTACGTTTAGAAAGTCTTATGATAGAACTTCTTGGGATTCTAAGAAACTTGATGGTCTTGCTATGTTACTTCCACAGATACTTGAATGTAAGACTGTTACCAAGGTCAATGCTGGTGTTTCTCTGAAAGTGGGGTATAATGCATGAGCAGTGAAGAAGCCAAGAAATTAGAAGTTCTACTTGAGATGACGTCTAAAGGGTATAACCTGATAGACTGCGACAAACCTGAAATAATGACAATGTCGTTAGGAGGGGGGTATACACTTGAATGTAATGTTAAAAAACAGGCTTCTGAGTGGGTGATTGTTTTCGATGATGGTGTTGAAATATCCGAGTACCCAGTTAACTCTGAGAAGGTAATATATACTCATCGAAAAGACTCGGATAAACTCATTGATGAGTATATAGCTGGCTTAAAACGTATTGGAATCGTTGAAAAGCCAGTGGGTGCAAGCGTGATTTCTAAACCTACTAAGCGTGAAAACCCCACCCCGGCCATAAATAAGAACCCCAATATAAAAGGTAAGAAGTCTGTTGATGCTCAAAAGCCTAGTGGGATGTTGCTTCCTATCGTGTACCCTCCTGAGATGAAGGGAAAATTCATGCGATTCGTACAGTGGACCGCTGATGATGTAATCCCAAAAAATAGTGAAGTTGTTATCCTCGATGATGATGAATACAGTTTCAGGGTTTCAATCCCCCTGGCACATATTAGTTTTGAGATTAAGAAAGATAAGGCTGAGGTTGTCGAAGCATGAGGTGGACTCTGTGAGACGAAAAGTTGTCCCGGCTATGTATGAGCCTAGAACCTGCAGGAACTGCCAAAAAACGTTCTGGGCGACAGATCGGCAGAAGTTTTGCAAGGAATGTGTAAAGGTTCTGAGGAATGATAGTGTTTGCGTGGGGGTTTGCTGATGCCGTCTGACGTCCCTCTATTTTTTTCTGAACTCATAAAACGGACTGAGGAAACGACCAAATCAATGAGGGAAGCCAATGACTACAGAAAATAAAGTGGTTATTGCTGGAATTATATCTATTTTTACCTGTTTGGGGGTGTTATAATAGCTAAGAAAAAGACAATCCAGCAGTACGAAGCTGAAATTAAGACCCTCTATGAAACATTAAGAGAATATACAGATAGTGAAACTATACAATCGAAATTGAATAATCGTGTTGGGTCCTGGGCGAAACTCGTAGATATTACTATTTTTGCAGCTCAAAACGAGCAATTGCCTTGGACCTCGGATGATCTTGGCTATCATGTACGACCCATGCTCTTGAAAGAGAAGTCTGGAATCCAGCAGGTAGGCGATTATCAAGCTTATTACAGGGGCCCTGGGTATGCCGGTTGGGTTAGTATCCTAGTCGAACGGAAGGGCGGTAAACCGAAAGGATGCGAGGATCTTTATTCTACCCTTATGGGTGCGGAAAACTGCGAGAGGTTTTATCGAGAGATTGACCGTTTTCGAGAGGACCATAGATTTACTCAGATGGTTGTTATCGCGGAATGCACACTTAACGATTTCCTTCTGTATTCTCCGGCTTTTTCCGGGAAAAAAAGAAACTTCGACCATATAGGGGCTAATGTGGAATCCCGTCGGGGGAAGATAGCATCACTCTATACAAGAGGCATTCCTGTATTGTTCGCTGGCACTCGCAAAAACGCTATAGAACTGTATAAGAGCTTAATTCGGCAGTGGTTAAGGCAAAACTATGCTACTATTTTAAAACTCGATGTGGAGCCTTACAACGATGAAGCCGAACTACTCAAGAAGAAGGCCATGTTGGAAGCCGAGTGTCAATTACCCGCCATTAAAATAGCAGGCATGTAAATAACGGTTAAACCGTTTCTACGTTTGGTTGATTGACAGACAACCTACTCAGACAAGATATACCTGCCTGAGCAATATTGATTGAAGCGTTAAGATCACTATGCAACTGAAAACCACAAGCTTTACAATGGTAAGAATTACCTTTCCTGTTGCTCTTTCTGATGTCTCCACATTTGGAACATTTCTGAGAAGAGAACCTGGGGTCAACATAGATAACAGACTTACCAAGAGATTCGGCTTTGTACTCGATAAACTGAGCAAGTTGATAGAAAGCCCAAGAATTCAACTTCCTGTTAAAGTCTTTTCCCTTTCGGGATTGGACTCTGATACTTGTCAAGTCTTCAAGTGCAAAGATGTCATAAGGCATGTTAACAATGGTTTTCGATATGCAGTGATTTGTATCAGTCACGAACTGTCTTTCTTTTCGGCTAATCTTTCTAAGAAGATGTTTAGCGGACTTAGTGCCTTTGGACTGCAATTTCTGTCTAAGATATGCATATTTGCCTCTAACATTTTTAATTTGTTTTCCATTAAAGAACGTATTGTTAGAGCAAACTGCGATGTTCACAATACCTCTATCAATTCCGAGAACTCTGTCTCCAGACGGTTTAGGAGATTCTGTTCTGAAAATTATATGCAGGAAAAAAGCATCTTTTCTAACATCATATTTCAGTGTAGAACTTCTAACTTCCCAATTAATATAATTTTGATAATATCTAGGAATCTGGAAAGTTGCTTTGATTCTTCCCTTAATCGTTGCCATACTAACTTTCCCATATCTCAGATAGTAAGTAATCACTCTCTGATTATATCTAATAGAAGAGAAAGGCTTTGCTGTTGGAAGATGTTTAAGTTTGACTCCTTTGAGAGCTTCACAAGCAACATCTCTAGCTCCCTGAACAAGAGAAGATGGAAGTTCCGGATGTTTTTCTCTGATTTGTTTATAGGTAGCGTGATGGATAGATACTTTACTATGTGTTTTATGTTCAAATCCGTATTGAGCAACTTCGTTAAACACCGTGTTAAAAAGAGTAATTGTTTTCTTGAGGGTTTCTTGATCTTCCTCAGAAACACCGAGTTTAAGTTTAATTGTTCTATCCACATTCATATATTAACGTCAATACATTATATAGTTAACGGAGGTGTAAAAGCAGGTTATGGGATGTTTACGCATTCCTCCCATGACTAAAGTCACGGGTATCCTGCTTCGTTTGTCATGATAGTTAAAAAACAGTGCCCCTACGTGAAACCCAAAATCCATTATATTGATGTTGATACCGATTCAGTGTCAATGTTGTGCCCTGTTTGTGGCAGGCCTATAATAGTATCTCAATGCCTTCGAGTGCATAAAAGTAGATCCCGTCGTGCGCATGGGATTTCGCTGCATATCCCAAGGGGTTATGAGACGGGGACGATTAGGAATAAAATTATTGAATATGTTACCAAGCATCCTGGGAAAAATATAGGTGAGATTGCTAGGGCGGTGGGATTCTCACCGGGGAAAACATGGTATCATATACATAAAATAAAGGGTGTCGTAGTTGAAAAAAGAAGGGGAAGTTGTTGTGTTGAGATAAAAGAGGAGTGTGATATGTTGCATAATGATTCATTGGGGGTTGAAATATGAAAACCCTCCAGATAACAGTCGCTTTTGATAGAGCTGTAAGTCATTACTTAAATAAATACATTGAAGTCCCCGATGACCTCGCTAAAGAACTGCACATCAAAAACGCGAATGTCGGTGTGTTATCTGAGAATGCAAGAGTGTTGAAAATTAGCAGTAGAGGCTCAACCGTTGAACTTCCAAAAGATCTAATACGAGTAGTCCAACTTGATGATGTGTTTGGATGTTGGCCTTCTCTAGTCCCTAATTATCTAGCTGTTTTGAGATGTGCTTCTGGTGAAAAAATTTATATGACCGAGATTGCCGATGTGTTAAGAATGTCTGCGGCTGGGGCGTACGGTGTGGTCAGTTCATTAGAAAAGAAGGGATTCGTAAATCGGGTGTTTGGTGGGAATCGTCGGTATGTTCAGTTGACAGACGAGGGGAAGAGAATTTTGTTGATGGTGGGGGGATGATTTCCAAGTAATAGTGTTTGAATTTTGGTTTAAATACTGGAAAAATAAATTGTATAGATTGATGCATGGTTCTAACTTAATATTGAGGAAAAAATATTTTTAATTTTTTAGGTGGTTAGTCGATTGAAAAATAGTAATTACTTCAACCTAAAATATTTAGTATTTCCATGTATTTTAGATTCTACTTTCCCATCAGCTTCAAGTTTAAGAAGTCTCTCTCGTGTTGGTCTGTCTTCTTCTCCAACTTCTTCTGCTATCTCTGCAGCTGGCAGCCAAGGATTAACTGATCGTATTTTGATTGCCATAATAAATTCATTGTCAGTGTGTTGGGTTTTCCCTCGATTTCGTTGTTTTGATTTCATAGTATCACAGATGGAAGATATGCATCACATGTATATATGCCTTATGTTACTTGTTACCTTTGACGCAATATTTATATATATGCCGTCTCATATAACCATATGTGAAAATAAAAACGAGACCGTTTTGCAGGATAATAAATGTATAGAAGGAGTGTTCTGATTGAATTGTTTAATAGAAGGACTTACTGTGGACGAACGAATACAGCAATTTACAACGTTATTGGAGTATCCAGAAGTTCAGGAAGTCCTGAATAAAATAATTGAGCAGTATATTCAAAACCTTGGGATTGTTGCGGCAGTCTCAAAAGCGCATACTCGCCTAGACTTAATAGAAGAGCATCTAGGATCAGATGACGAATATTGTATAGTTAGAGATCTTGAATATGGAGAGAGGGAGCCGCGTACTAAAGTTACTGAGCAAATAGCTACCCTTGCAGCTGCCATAAATAATAGTTGCCAGACTACTGAGGTTATGGTTGTTGCGGGGAATGTAACTGAAATACGAGCCCGATTAGTAAAAGAGCACCTCGTCATGAATATTAAAAAGTTTATGACCTCTCCTGAGATTGCATCTTTCCTGTTAAATGATGTTCCAGATGAATATAAACCTTGCAGCAATGGAGCTGCTAGTAAAGCAGCATTCGATGTAATAAAGAAAGCCCTTGAAATGTTTCCAGAGGAACTTCGGGAAGCAAAGGCAAAAAAGAGAGGAGCAAAGGTTTTGGAATATATAGAAAGGAAAGACTACATATGATCGAAATAATTACCACGCGGTAATGAACTTCATTACTGCATTACCACTCAGTAATGAAGTAAAGATTGAAAATCGAGATAAAATGAGAAAATGCAATGGATTTGAGCAAAATGTGACAATATAAAAAACTTCCTGAGAAAAGATTGATACGTTTGTCTAAATAAAACGTTCACATCTTGAATTATTATAGATATAATAACACGAATAGATTATAATGTGTTACAATTTCATGTTTTAGATTGGTAAGAAATGTAGTTCCTGGTAATTGTTTTACTCCCATTCATTACTGAGTGGTAATGCAGTAATGAACATACGTAGTCAAATATTCCTTTAAAATTGAGGTAATAGAGTGATTGAATTCCTGATTACCCTCCCAAACATCCTTGCTCAATTCGCCTGTATGGTGGATCAAGCATTTTATGCGAATCTTATTTACTGTATAGGGTATCCTCCGTTTATATGGAGGAACTATAAACGCGGTGATAGAGTGCAGTTATATTATTTCTCGTTTTTATGGGTGATGTCAATTTGTGGGGTTATACTTTATTTTACAGGGTGGAGTATTGAGGATTTGATTTTTATTTAAATAACACTGTAGCCTATCATATCTAGACAACCCTCGACAATACCAGACACGATGAAAATGGCAGCAGTAAACCGAATCACCAAGTACAATCTTGAAAATAGGACCAGAGAACTTAATGAATCTGGCACATCATTACGCGACATTGCCGACATTCTGACAAATGAATCTCGACACAAAATAAGCAAGGATTCGGTATTCACATTCTTAAAATCTGATGAAAGATATACAGCTGAAATAGTAGAATCAAAAACTCAACTTAAAGCAAAAGTCGCAGAAATTGAGATATCCACAATAGAACAACGCAAGCAGGTTATAGACGGGCTTCTAGGGCTCGCTCAGAGCGCAGAGAATGAGCATACTAGGGTATTAGCATTCAAAGAGGCAAATAATGCGCTTGACAGTCTTGATAAGAGGTTGGGGAAATTGACTGGGGACAGAGGAGTTACGATAAATAATATTAATGCTGTCAAGTTGGAAGAAATCTCAACTGAACAACTTTTGAGGATGATAAATGCTACAACTTGAAGAACAATTTTCAAAACGTGAAATTCTTCAAGAGTTGCTTAGACGAAAGAAGGCTACTGAATCTTTAATTGAATTTACAAAGTTTACCAAGCCCGATTATCAAGTTAACTGGCATCATAAGTTAATCTGTGATGAAATAGACTTACTTCTCAATCGTGAATATGAATTACTAATTGTTTCAACTCCTCCAAGGTTCGGGAAAAGTGAAATAGTTTCTCGAAGGCTACCAGCTTATAAATTAGGGAAAGACCCCGATTCCAGTATTATAGCATGTTCATATAGTGCAGACCTTTCCAGTCGAATGAATAGAGATACGCAGAGGATCATTGACGATCAGACATATTCCCTCATCTTCCCAGAAACCAGGCTAAACTCTTCTAATGTTAGGACAACAACACAAGGAACGTATCTCAGAAACAGCGACATTTTTGAAATCGTAGGACACAAGGGGGTTTATAGAAGTTGTGGAGTCGGAGGGGGAATTACCGGGATGGGATTTTCTGGAATAGGAATTATCGATGACCCGACGAAAAATAGGGAAGATGCTGAAAGCGTAACAATGCGCGACAAAACCTATGAATGGTATACAGATGTGTTTTTAACTAGACGAGAAAATAACGCACCAATTCTACTAACAGCTACAAGATGGAATGAAGACGACCTGATAGGACGAATTATAGACAAGTCAGAGAATGAATTAGGCACTGATAAATGTAAGATAATTACTCTCCCGGCCCTATCTGAAGAAGAGATGCCTGAATATGACCATAGGAATGTTCCGGGTGAATCTCTCTGGATTAATAAATTTCCTGATACTGTTTTAAACAAGATTAAAGCTACAGTCCCTGTTTATACTTGGCTTTCTCTCTATCAACAAAGACCTTCAGCAGCAGCCGGCAATCTAGTCAAAAAAGAACAGTTTAAATATTGTACTCTTTCAAATAATATTCTTAATCTCGGAGATAAAAAGTATCTATTAAACCAATGTAAAATATTCCAAACATGCGATCCAGCAGCGAGCACCAAGACCTCAGCAGACTATTTCGTCCTAGCAACCTGGGCACAGACCCCAACAAATGAATTAGCACTCATTGACCTGATAAGAACTCGGCTAGAAACTCCTGATCAAGTACCTCTTTTCAAACAGCAATATATCAGATGGCGTCCAGTTTTTCAAGCGGTAGAAAAGACGGGGTTAGGCATTTCACTCTATCAAACTTTATTAAGAGAAGGGCTTCCAGTTCAAAAAGTTGATGCAGATACAGATAAGGTAACTCGTTTTATTCCAGCCGCTACCCGGATAGCCGCAGGAGTCGTTTATTTCCTTGCTAACACTCCTTGGTTGAATGACTATGAAGCGGAGTTGTTAGGTTTTCCTAATGCGGCACATGACGACTGTGTGGACGTAACAAGTACGGCTTGTGCGATTATAATCAATCAGTCATTCCAACAACAGGCTTATGAAACATCATTCGTAGGGACTTCATACAGTTCAGGGAGTATGAGAATTTAATTTTTTTTCGTACAATTAAGCGATAATTATATATAGTTTGAGCGATATATAATATACTGCAGTAAATTATGCTGCAGGAGATGAGTAAAATGATTATACCACTCGATGAAAATTGCAATTGGAGTATCGATGTCTACACAGACCATGTTGAAATCAGCCGACATAACCGCTGCGTTTCAATGGAAGAATGTAGCTGGTCTAGCATGACCACTACAGAAAGAGAATCGGTCTGCAACCGGCTTATAAAGGATGCTATGAACGAGTACGCTGATGTCCCAGACGTCAGTAAGAGGCCGATTTGTTTTGAGGTATAACAATGCCTCAAACTACTATTCGACCTGTTAAACCTGTCACGGAAACCGTGGCAGACATACTCATTTTGGGCAACTATGTAAAAATAACATTTTTTGAGAAAGATTCTGATTTCAAGGATCTAATAAAATCACATGGTTTCAGATGGGGCGGCGAAGGATGGGAACGCAAATGTAATAAATTCACAGGTTCAACACTCGACAGGGCGACTGAAATCGCAATCAAACTATTAAAAGCAAATTATATAGTTTGTATTGTGGATGATGTATTAAAAGACAGGATCCTGAAAAAAGAGTACGAACCCGAGCAAAAACGCTGGATCGCTCAGAGAGTAGAAGGTAAATTCAAAGACTGGTTTTCCATTTCATGGGAATATGGAAATGAAGAAATCTACAAGGCATCCAGGGTGGTTGCAGGAAGCAAATGGTCTAGTCCCAACGTTGTAATACCTTCATACCAATACGAGGCGATTCTAGACCTTGTAGATAAGTTTGATTTCAAACTATCCGAAGGAGCAATTGAGCTCATAGCTGAAGCAAAGAAAACCAGAGAAGAGGCTCTCGTTGTAGATATGAGCGAAGTAGAATTACCTACATCAGAACAAACAAAGGAAAAGGAAACAGAGGCTGGTATCCATGCAAGCCTTCGAGACGACTACTGAGTTAATGCCATGGCAGGAGGCAGCAGTCAATAAACTGAAACCTACTAGGGTAGGCGGGCTTTTCATGGAAATGGGATGTGGTAAAGCGTTGCCCCTTGATGCTAATGTACTTACCCCTAAAGGGTTTGTAAAAATGGGGGATGTTTCTACAGGGGATTATGTTATCGGATCAAATGGAACCCCAACTAAAGTAGTTGGGGTATACCCACAGGGCATTAATGAAATATTTGAAATCACGTTTTCGGATGGATGCAAAGCTCAATGTACAGAGGATCATCTATGGAAAGTGATTACACCTCTTCAAAAATGGAAGGGGAAACCACCCAAAATAATGACATTAAAAGAGATACTCAAATCAGGTATTAAACATGCAAACGGCAATAGAAAATATAAGATCCCTATAGTCGAACCAATTGAGTTTGAATCTGGTTATATTCCCCCAATCGACCCATACTTATTAGGGGTGTTGTTAGGGGATGGCCATTTACCTAAAATAGGGGGGCCGTGTATAACCAATCCAGACGTTGAAATAATACAAGAAATATCCAAGAGGCTCCCTAAATATACAAGCATTTCAAATAATGGTGGAATCGACTATTATATCAGAGACGAACGAACTGGAAAAAATGCATTACTATCATCCCTTAACGAATTAGGGTTATCGGGTAAAACATCAGATTTGAAATTTATTCCCAAAAAATATTTATTTGCTTCAATAGAGGACCGCATTCTTTTATTACAAGGTTTAATGGACACGGACGGTAACCGCGATGAGACTGGCAGCGAATATGCCACCGTATCAAAACAACTTTCGGAGGATATGCAGTTCCTTGTGTATTCTCTAGGAGGACTCGTTAATGTAGCAATAAAACATCCAATATACACATATAAAGGTGAAAAAAAACATGGGAAAACGGCATATAGGTTGCACATTAGATTCCCAAATTCAATTCAGCCGTTTAAACTCCCTAGAAAACAAGTTGATAAAAGAACTAAATATCTCCCCACACGATCAATTGAGTCCGTAAAATCTATTGGGTATAAACAAGCTCAGTGTATTAAAGTCGCTGCACCAGATGGGCTTTTTGTGATGGATAATTTCATTGTAACCCATAACACATTAACTGCTATTGAATTAGTTAAAAAACGGTTACATAAAATAGATAAAGTCGTTTGGTTCTGTCCTGTTTCCCTCAAATCGACTATTTTTTTAGAAATTTTGAAACATACAGATTCAAAGGATATTTACGTTTTTGATGAAAAAACTACATCCACAACTATGCCTAATGTCAGGTGGTATATAATAGGCATAGAGTCAATGTCCTCTTCTAATAGGGTTGTATTTGCTGCAAAAGAGCTGATTACTGACAAAACTTTTGTAATCCTTGATGAATCAAGCTATATAAAAGGGCACAGGGCAAAACGAACCGAGAGAATTACTCTTATTGCCGAAAAAGCAAAGTACCGTTTTGTTTTGACCGGAACTCCAATCTCTCAAGGCGTAGAAGACCTCTTTTCTCAAATGAAATTTTTATCTCCTCAGATTCTAGGTTACCGTTCGTGGTATACATTTGCAAATAACCACCTTGAATATTCTGAAAAATATCCTGGTATGATTGTGAGAACTCATAATACTGAACAGTTGGCCGCAAAAATTGCCCCTTATGTGTATCAGGTCACAAAAGAAGAGTGTATGAATCTTCCAGGGAAACATTATAAAACGAAATATTTTAAGCTAACACGAGAACAGAGAGAAGCTTATGAGTGTGCGAAAAATGAGATCCTTCTGAATATTGATATGATGGATGATTTCAAACCGTACACGATATTCAGGTTATACGGAGTGTTACAACAGATTGCAAGCGGTTTTTGGAATAAAAGAATATGTGTGTATGGATACCTAAGTCCAGATGATTATTACAATTTAATTACTTTCCCAGATAACCGGCTAGATACACTTTCTAACATTATCCGTCAAACCCCTCAAAACGAAAAAATCATCATATGGGCCAAGTTCCGCTATGATATTGACAGAATCATCTCAGAACTCAAAGAAACATATGGCTCGGATTCCGTAGCTGTTTTCACAGGTGACACCCCACAGAAAGCAAGGCAAGCCGAAGTGGATAAGTTCCACGACACTACTAGATTTTTTGTGTCTACTCAATCATGCGGAGGGCATGGCCTAACACTCAATGAGGCCAAGCATGTCATTTTCTATTCTAATTCGTTCAAATATTCTGAGAGGCTGCAAGCTGAGGACAGATGCCACCGGCTCGGACAGGATCACGAGGTAACTTATTATGATATCATTGGGCCTGGAATTGACAAGAAAATATGGGAAGCTCTATCAAGAAAAGAAAATGTTGTAGATTCTTTCAGAAAAGAAGTTGATGCAGTGAAGGGGGAGAAGGCAAAGTTGAAAGATCTGATTAAATTGCTTTGAAAATTTAAACTCGGTTTCGTTCAAGCGATAACTATATATACTTTCAGCGATATAGTATGTATTGCAGTACGATATGATAAATGGAGATGAAAACAATGGCACAAATCTTTCTGAACAAAGAAAAGACAAAATACACAACTGACGCGCTGAAAGGCAAGATGGAATGTGAAATTATCATCAATGAAAGTGTAGATGATGGGAAAGCAATTGTCTACAAAATTACGGATCTTAGGATCAATTCGGTTAGTTATACAGTTAAACATATAACCGATAAAAAGATCGAAACTAAAACTAAATACTATACCGAGTCCGCAGCCAGATCAGCCGTAGACGCACTAAAAACTGAGGATATATTAGTGTCAATCGATGATTGTATTGACGGAACAATATATCTTAATAGAGTATGCGGGGAATATACACTAAGCGTTATCGGTTTCAATGATGAAATCGTTTTCAGAAGGGCATATAAGACACTCAACGGCGCACAGAAGAGGATGAAAGAATTTCAGTATCAGTAATATAATACAACGTGGTGATTTCATGAATGAAATTTCCGAGGTTATCAATAATTGGAATCCAGAAACGGATTCAGTAACGGTTTTGAAAGATGCACTTGGTCAAGGTAATCAAGATTGGGTATTCAGCGATCTAAAACTCTTATCATCTTTTTGGGCAGACAAATACGCTGAATTCTCATATAGTGCCGTATCAGAGTTTTTCTGTGTAATTGCCGTAGACTCAAATGGTTATTGCATTTTCGGTGATTGTGACGAAGTGAGGCATGTTTCGGAGTTAGAGTTAGAACTTAAGGAATCTGAACAGGCGGAGAAACATGAAAACTGAAAAACGCAGGGGGCGACCAAGATCTATAGACGTTCGCAGGTATAAGAAGGGCGAAAAGGGAACCAGGATTTTCAAGACGGAGGATCTTGAAGCTGAAATGGAGTTAAAACTATCCCCTGAACGGCGCGGGAATCTCTACGTAGGCATTGAATTTGAGAACTGCGAATTTGTTGTGTTGGTAAAGAGGCCAAAGGGTGGTATGAATGAAAATTAAAATATTTGAACCCGGATACGACAAAAAAGAATTTTATGGGTATATGGGTGATGCGCTTACAATGCCAGATATCAAGAAAGAACTACCATACATAGGAAACACTAAAGATTCCGTTTGGTTCTTGGCGCTCGACGAAGAAAATCTTACTGGATTTATGTCAATAGAAAATACAAAAGGAAAAGTAGTTTTCAAATCTGGATATGTTTATCCTGAATATAGAGGTAAGGGGATTTTCAGAACAATATTTGAAGCAGGCTACGAGTACACAGCCTCCAAATACCCAAATCTTCCATATACAACAGCGTGCGCGACTCCGTGTTTAATGAACTTACTAAAAAAATATGGATTTAAAGAAACGAAACGTACTAAAAATTATGTGTTCATGGGGAGGGAACCAGAAGCGTGAAACTATACTCCAACGTTGATGTATATACAGCCGCCAGCCTCCGCATGAATTATATATTTGAAAACTTTGAAAAAATATGCGTTTCGTTTTCAGGAGGTAAGGATTCTGGAGTAGCACTAATGCTTGCATTACAAGCAGCTAAAAAATATAATAAAAAAATTGGTGTTCTATTCATTGATTTGGAGGGGCAATACAAACTTACTATAGATTACATAGAGCGCGTACTCAATGACAATTCCGAATGGATTGATCCATATTGGGTTTGCCTACCCATCAATCTTAGAAACGCTGTATCAGTATATCAGCCTTTCTGGTGTTGCTGGGAACCAGGGCACGAAGACAAATGGATAAGACAAATGCCATCACATCCTGCAGTAATCTCTGATCAATCATATTTTCCATTCTGGAAGTATAGAATGGAATTTGAAGAGTTTGTACCTGAGTTTGCTAAATGGTATGCGGACGGAGAAAAAACGGCTACAATTGTAGGCATTAGATCAGACGAGAGTCTGAACCGATACAGGACAATAGCATCTAAATCGAAGGAAACTATAGATGGGAATCAATGGACTACCAGGCTATTTCAAGATCAAGATATTTACAATGTATACCCAATCTATGACTGGAGAACTGAAGATATCTGGACTGCTAATGGAAGATTTGAGTGGGACTATAATCGACTATATGACATGTTTTACAAAGCAGGCGTTCCCCTTTCTAATATGAGGATCTGTCAGCCGTACGGCGACGACCAGAGGATTGGGTTAAATCTTTTCAGAGTAATTGAGCCTGAAACGTGGGCTAAGGTCGTTAACAGGGTATCTGGAGCAAACTTTGGAAACATATACGCAGGAAACAAGATCTTAGGATATCGAAACGTGAAACTACCACCAAATCATACATGGGAGAGTTATACAAATTTGTTGTTAGCTACACTTCCTAATGAAATGCGTGATAATTATATTAATAAATTTAAGAAGTTCGTAGCACATTGGAGGGACAAAGGATCCGGTCTCCCTGAGGACATTATTCCATCATTACCAGACTGTGCTGAAGTAAGTGATGAGATTACAACAAGGGGTAGCAAGGATAAAAGACTTGTTAGGTTCTATAAAGTTCCAGATACAATGGATCATAAATTAGAGAGTAAACATGCAGGGCCCACCTGGAGAAGGATGGCAATATGTATACTCAAAAATGATTATTTATGTAAGGGGCTGAGTTTTGCGCAGACTAAAGACCAATCTGAAAAAATGAGATTGCTTATTGATAAATATAAAAACATCTGAGAGGTTGTTAGAATGTCAGAAGATTTTATAAGTCCAGTTTATTCAGTCAAAGCTATATCTATTGAAAAAGTCATTGCAAATGATTATAATCCTAACCGGGTTGCCCCCCCAGAGATGAGATTATTAGAATTATCAATATGGGAAGATGGGTATACTCAACCTGTAGTCACATATTATGATGTTGAAAAGGACCTATATATCGTTGTTGATGGTTTTCATAGATACCAAATCATGAAAACAAGCAAAAGAGTTTTTGAGCGTGAAAAAGGTCTACTCCCGGTAGTTGTGATTGATAAAGATTTAGGGGAAAGAATTGCATCAACTATAAGACACAACAGGGCTAGGGGCACTCATGATGTAGATTTAATGAGTTCTATAGTAGCAGAGCTACATTTTATCGGAAAATCAGATTCGTGGATATCTAAAAAACTCGGTATGGACGCCGACGAAGTTCTCAGGCTTAAACAAGTCGGAGGGCTTGCTGATTTATTCAGAGATAAAGAGTTTAGCCAGTCGTGGGATGTAGTCGACGACGTGGAGGTATAATGCAGGCAAAAATACAATCATTCGGCAAACCCCCACTCCCGAGAGGTTACACCCCAACTCACGTTATCACTAAAAGGAAATGTGGTAATAAATTTTTACTTGCATATATATACAAAGCAAAAGGACGTGAAATACATCACCTCGTATTTGGGTCAAACGTTCATGACGATATATCAAAGGGTAATTTCATTTCTGAAGATCCAGAAAAACAAAAATCGTTAGACGTTGCAAGAAACTTCCTTTTAAAAATGCCCGCAAATCCAATATTTGAAACTGATTATAAAGATAAAAACAATCCAGGTACTTACAAGGGGAAGATTTTCAACGAACCGTTTCTTGCAATATTTGATACTCATTGGGTAAATGATCGTATAGGAGTGGATTGGAAGAACGGGGTATTCCACGAGGATTATAAAAACGATTACGAAATCAAAGCTTACATTTTAAATGAATTGTTCAATCAGACTCATGGATTTCCATTAAAAGATTTCATATTTGTTTTTTTGAAAGATGGGTATGAATATCATGCGGAATGCATCACTGACCAAAAAGCATGGAAACGTAAAGGGAATATGATTAAGAATGCACTCGATAGTATAAAAAGGCTAGAGTTTGAAAAAAAAGTATCATTTTCCTGCCAATGGTGTGAGTTTCAGGGGATGTGTATATGACTGAAAATGGACCATGTTTTGTATGCGGAAAACCATCGCTCCATAATGTATTTTCACCCCAATAATATTTTCCAGATATTCCTTTTGTGTTTTCCATAACCTGTTAGTAGACTCTTGTTTCAATTTTCCTTTAATACTCTTTTTCCACACAGTCTAATATATGCCAGATTCAGATCAACTCTTTTCTACAACTCCAAAAGACCTCCAAGCCTCTCCAGTAGGCGCCGGAGTCGCGGAACCCTCAGATTATCCCTATTTCTCCCATGAAAAAACCCTAAAATGGATAAATGAAACCAAAGAGAAACTCCCTCGCGCGACTCCAAAAATGAGACAAGAGGCGTTTTTAGCAGATCCATTACTCAAAGGGACAATCTACCCATACCTAAAAAATGTCCTCCTCAAGGGGTTTTCAATACAGACTAAAGATAATAAACTGTATTCTGCAGCAATCGAAGAGATAACAGACTATCTAGAGTCTCTCGATTTAATGCAGGTTTTCCGCGATGACTATCTAGATTTCGCAATTCTGACCGGAAACTCATACCGCAGGATGGACCCTGACAAAACAGGAAACATCATAAGACTGGAAAAAATAGAACCTTCCTCAGTTGAAGTCTATAATGACCCCTGGGACTCCTCAGTCGTGGCCTATCATCAACATGCAAGGATTCAGAAAACATGGTCAAAATTTGGATCTTATGAGGATGTCGATAGCTGGTTTATTCCGTACACTCTTGCCACTTTTGAAATTCCTATCACCATACATGATGTTAATGCTACCTACATTCAGGGGCGTGGGGTTGGTAACAATTTAAAAGTCTATGATCTGTTCGAGACATATAAAAATAAATACAATATATCATCAATCTCAAATCTTAGAATTGCAGCAGCTGAGCGCGTAATTGCTATGCATAATACACAGGCTACGCAGAAATATAATTATGATGATGACGACGACAGTTACAAGAATTATAATCCTGCGCCAATCGATTCCGTAATCTTAGCTATCTGGCTTAAACGTTTACTTCTTGTCACATCTCCGAATCTAATCTATGCTGCTCTCTCCCCGTTCCTACATTTGATATCTGGAGTTCTAAAAGAGAGCAAGGACAACATGGGCAATCCTGTAATCATTTCATCACTTCCTAAGAAACCGTACCAAGGTTCAATGAACTATGAAGCTGAACTGGCTAACTATAATGCGTTTGTAGATTCGATAAACAAAGCTGGAAAGGAAGTTATCAACTCCCTCAAAAACGGCGGAGTCTTTGTATCAGGTCCAGACATAGCACTTAAACCGGTTGAATCTTCGAGAAATGTGTCATTCCAGCTAATACAAGGACTTATTAACAATCTCAATGAGGAAATAGGGTTTAATTTTGGTTTTCCAATGTCGCTAGTGCTGGCAACAGGCACTGAACTTGCATCATCCCGCAACATCCTTCAAATATTCAACTCAGTGCACGCGGGGGAGCGCACGGAATATGAAGCGGTTGCAGATAGGATTATACGGCTTATGTTCGAAGGAAGAACCTGGCAGGGTATAACAACAGACGGAGAAGAAGAAACAACTGTAACATATTCTTTTGATGATATAAAAGCGCGGTTTGTTCTGGATATGCCAGATACTAAAGATCTACTCACCGAGGCGCAGACATTCAAAACACGGGCAGAGACATTAACTCAGATCAAATATATAGGAGCCTGCAGGGAAGATCTGCAAGCCCTTGGAGAGGAATACGGGTTTGGACTGCTGGGGCTTGACAATTTCAGAGCTGCTACTGAGCCGGATAACCTCATGATTCCACAACAGGATGCAAGCGCGATCAATGCAATATTAAAATCATGTTTGTATCAGGTCCTGCAGGAGGATGGATTGATTTCTAAGGCAAATCCAACGGCTCCCAGTGGATTTAAAGAAGATAAGATTGTAAAAAAATTACAGGACGCTTATGAGACTGCGCAGGAGACAATATTAGAAGTCTTTGACGTATAAGGTTGAAGTTTGTATATTTTCTCGTCAGACGGCTCCTCATGAAGCCAACTTTTAAAATTAATTAGATAACTATCTTACATTCAATTTTCCTTTTTTATATCAACAACATTCTTTTTAATCGATGACATTTAACCTCACCACCTTCAAGAAATCCATTAAAACTTCTTTTAAACAGATAACAAAATCACAAGCTGAAGCTCTGTCCCTTGAAATCGCCGTAAACTACACAGCAGGCAGGACCGCAGCAGCAAAACACCAGTCCACAAAGTCACTCAGATCTGAAGAACTAGATGATGACGAAGGACTCACGACCGAGGAAAAAGCTGAAATCGCCGTATTAGTAGCACTATTTTTAGGATATATTAATAAATTTAATGATGTTGCCCAGGATCAGATCATATCTCAAGTCAAAACTATGGTCAAAGATGGAAAAACAGCGGATGAGATCCGAGACTATGTTCAGGCAGTCTTCTCCGGAGAGGAAACAATCATAATTGACAATGTAGGCAAAACGAAAAAAGAAATTTACGTTGATAAGAACCTCAAATTATCCGAGGTATCTAAGACGATTGAGAATCCATTTTATGCGTCTGTTCTAGTATATGCGTCTCTTCTAGGGGAGAACGCCGCACACAGAGCTTATGAGGCGGGCAGAACATCACAAAATAAAATAGACGGCTTCGACAGTTGGGTTTTCGCAGGTCCTGCAGATGAACGAGCGCGTCCTTGGCATATTGCCCTATTAGGTCAGGTCTACAAATATGGTACTGTACAATCCGAATACGCTGAGAGCTGTCTGAGAGAACCCAGATGCCGTCACCGAGCGCAGGTCTATTATGGAGATTCCAGGGATGTACCCGCGGAGAGATGGGAGAAATTAAAAAAGGATGTTGGGTTGCATTGGGATGATGAAAAGATGGAATGGAGCATCGGCATTTAAATATATTTAAGTGTATATTTATAAGAAATATAATAACAGTGCAGGCAGGGGAAAACGGACATTAACCCCTGATATCCTGCGTTCAGAAGGCGTTAACTTCTGTGGTGCACTGTTGATGCACTCAAATCATATATTGAAAAATCATATATTTATATTTACTTCTCGTTTTAAAAAAAAGAAATTAAAAATTGTTATTTCGTCTCATTTTGTAATCTATTTTTGAGATCGTATTTCTACCAACTCCTGTAAGAGCCGCGACCTCCCGGACTCCATAATAAAAACCAGTCTCCGGATTGATAGTCCGCAATTTCAGTTTAATATCCTTAATTACAGACTCTTCAATTTTGTTGCTCGGTGTTGATCGCACCTGAGCTTCCTCTTGAAACGCTTTCCATCGAGATTCTGGAGTTCCTGAGGTGCAGTATCTCATATTCCCCACTCGGAGTCCTCCTCGTATGGATTCCGTACAGTATACAACGAACGGAGCTCGGTATCGTCTTCATCAGGGAAACATTCCGGATGCTCCTCCAAAAATGTTGGGAAATCTGGGCTCGATTCTCCAAATGAGTCCGGATGAAGGGAATAATAGGTAGGGGATATCATAGCGCACCCCTCCAACTCTTTGCATTTGCAGCCCTCTTAAATCGAGGAAGCTGTTTATCGTGGCGGATTGCTTGAACCCGCCTGCCTGCCATTACAACCGTGAACTGTTTTTCAGTCATGCAGTGACCTCCGATAGATAGCAGGTTGCTACTGCACACCTGTCTCCATCGTCGAAATGGACTAGGGATTCGTCGTCATTCGACTGTATTACACGACCAGTTGTTTTCTGGTTTCCAAATCTTACTATTGTACCAAATTTAAAACTCATTGTTAACGCCTTCTATATTTTTACACTTGGGCAATGTTTGTCCGTTGGCCCTAGTGCAAGTAAGTATACACATCCAAAGTATATATAAGTTACCAATGGTAACAATATTACCTTAGGTAACTTATATATACAATTAACATGTATCTAGATATATGGCAAAAGAACGCACTGGAGATTCCACTCACAAGAGAATCTCGTATAAAAATGTAGATAGAATTATGGATATTGGAAAAATGGGAGACTCATTTGATGATGTAATAAGCAGAGTATTGGATTACTGGGAAGATGGACATAAGAAAGGGGATGTGTTTTTAAAAGGGAAGGGTTTAACACATGATTTGATTGATTCGGTTCACGATTCTGTGTTCCCCCCACGTTAAAATTCTTGCAAAGTTTGACTGCAGATTATTATTTTATCATTCATTTTCATAATATTTATCAATTTTATCTTTTTCCTCTTCTGTTATCTCTTCTAAAAACAATAAATACTCGTCAAGTCCAGCCATCATTATATATATATCAGATTTGTCCTCTGCTTCGAGGACTTTTTTACTTAAGTTAGAATGTGGATTAACCGAAGTTGATATGAAGTATCTCATTTTTCACACTCCTTCTCTTCAATAAGTTTTAATCTGGCAAATCCTACATCTTGTGTAAAATTCGAAGGAAATATCATATTTCCGTACTCATCTTCTGTAACAATTCCTTTATATTTATCATTTACATATAATTCATATTTGTTCATTTATTTCCTCTCCTTTTAATATCCCCCATTCCATAAGCCTCTTCTTTATGTCTCGCATTTCGTAATCACTGACATACTCCACACGCTAAAGCATGTAGGCTTTCTGCCTTCGTACCGTAAATCCCCAACACCGTTTAGCTCGCATCAAGCGATTACCTCTTCAATCTTCTTGCCAATTCCTGCTGACTTCACATGCTTGCATTTTTCAACAACAATACTTAGTACATTTTCAGGATCGAATGTCAGGAACAAGCCCACTAATTTTAGGAGTTACATTCATCTTTAATTCACATCTAAAAGTGATTTTTTTAATAAGTTCCTTTATCTCAGTGCTCACTTCTATCGGATCAACTGTCAAGCTATCAATATTTTTTTGTAATAAAAAGAAAGCACACCCAATAGCCCCATCTACTACTTTCCTATCTTTCGGGTCCATATCTTTCCAAATAGCTTGCCAGTTTTGGATTTCGTTTAGTTGTTTCTGAATCTTGTCAACAATCCCCTGGGCATTATTCATTTCAGAAGTTTCTGGACACAATTTAATAAGGGATTGCAAACCGCCGTTAATTACAGCTAAATCATGCTCGTCAAAGTCAATTAGTACCATTATTTTTCCTCCATCTTTTCAATATCATTACCTTCGTCATCAACAGCACATCGCACTTTCGTCAGTTACCGGCGCATCGAATTCACACCCACAACTACAAGCCCACAAAGCCATATTGTTTCACCTCATTATATTCAAAATGTTGTACGATTTGCTAACGATACAGCGCAAACATCACAATCAAAATCAATGAATAGGTCATCTCTGAATCGCTTATCTCCATCTGGGTATATCGAAACGCTCTGTCTGTAGTCAAAGGAGTCTCCATTTGAAATTAAGTTTTCTCGTATTTGTAGAGTCATTTCATTTCACTCCCATAATCTCATAGGAGCTACCATATATGCACAGTCAGAATACTCAACAATCAACGGAATATCCTTACCACCCTTATATGACAGTGGATCACCAAGATTCTCAACAACTTTCAAGGCGTACCACTGAGGATACAAGTATTTCATATCATCAGTATCAATTTCATCTTTTTCGATCAGTTTGAAAGGCACTCCATCAATCATGAACCTTTTATATAAATCCTCAATGCTGTCTACCTTCACTATCGTGTATTGGTCGTTTCTCAGAGTGGTTATTCCGTTTTTGGACCAGTCGATGTCAGGAACTAGATAATCCACAAGCCCTACATTTTCAAGTTCCTTTTTGTATGCAGACCAAGCAAGATCACATGAACCACATTGAAAACATTTATCACATGTTTGATGGTTTTCGTCATCTGCCGCGCATCTATCTAATAATGCATATTCGTTGTTTGTTGGGGGGAATATCATTTTAGATCAACTCCTTGAGCTTATCTCTCTCATCATTAATTTTATCTGTTAACTTCTCTCCAACTCTGCAAAGTTTTATGTATTTATCATTCATTTTTTTAAGATCAGTAAAATCCTTTTTTTCACATACAGGACAAATATACACGAGATCGTAGTCTATAATATCAAATTCTTTCATATGATCTTCGCACATCTCGCTATCACAAATAAAACATCTGCGATATTGAGCGGGGTTATCACAAAAATCACAGCTATTATATTCTTCAATTTTTTCAACTGTTCTTGTTTTCCTCATTTATTTCCTCTCCTTCCTTTTCTCCAATTCGTTAATTTTCTCACAATACCGCAACAATTTACAGTATTCGAATTCTTCATATGAGATATCAGACACATCAATGCTCCTTTATTCTTTCAATCTTTATATTTTTCCGGCATGTCGGGCATGTAATATACACCCTTATGCCTGCCACAATCATTCTTAGTTTGTTTCCTCGATAATTCCATTCATACCCACAAGCCGGGCATGTAATTTCTTTGTATTCCATACATAGTAATAGTCTTAATAGTATTAATAGTTATTTAAATAAAAATAAGAAGTTTAAATACACTACAGTACAACTATGTACACTAATGAAATGGTTAACGAAACCATCCAAACAAGTCTAAAACGCTATCGAAATAATCGGCATCGAGTGCCACATAAAAAATAATATTTTATTTGACTATATGTTTCTCAATATTATTTTACATAAAAGTTTGGGTATATCGAAGACATGTTTAATATTCCTATATACTATGTAATTATTGGGAAAACAAACACATAGGGGAGAAATGAAAAGGTTAAAAGATTAGGTTTGATTAAAAAATAGAAATTAATTTTATAAGGGTTAACGTATGTTAAAAACGTTATTGGTATAACGATGTATATACTTATACATTTTACTTAATATACGGAGATTTGCCCCTACTTATCCCTATATATTCAACAAAACTATTAAAAATACGATCTATAGCTTCATCTTTGGTGACTAAATCCTCTTTGTAATCCATCAACGTATTGTGTATAATACTTTTACATAAATTACTATCTAATATCAGAACTATTTTTGCATCATCTTCAGTCATTGTTTCTCAATCCATTCGACTGTAATTTTAAATTTCCCATTTGGAGTATAATATTCTTGTTCGTATCCGGTTTCGCATTTTTTCATTTTGGAATATAATACCCTTGCAACGATGTTATCCATCTGATCTTTTGATATAGGGTATCTATATTTTTCTTCACATCTTCTAATCCCGTTTTTTTCTTTATACACCCTAGTGCCGATGTACAACACGTCCTCATCTAGTATATCGGTTATAATTTGAGGCCCTTTTAACAATTCAGCCATTATTTTTCACTTCCTCAATATCCCCCATTCAGTTAATCTCTTCTCAATATCCCTCATTTCGTAATCAGTAAACGATAAACTCTGATAATGCCTTAAAGATGTTACAGGATCATGCCCCTGTCTCCCATATATTTCAATCTCAGGTATCCCACATTTCAGCATCCAGCTCTCAATAGTTTTCCTCGGAGTCTTCGGCCCTACTTTCGGCTCGATGCCCGCTTTTGCAGACCATCTTGATAAGTTCCTATTCCATGAGGTTCTATCAGGCGGTCTAGGAGCTTCCAGGAACGCCTTAAAAAGATAAGGAAATGTAGAAGGCAATTTGTCTATAGTCCTCTTTACAAGCTTCTGCTTAACCTTCTTCTGTGCGTCAGGCGGTAAGATAATCTGGTTTCTTTCTTTGTGATACCAGCCTGGATTATCATGCAGCCTTTGAAGCTCAATGTATCGCAGTCCTGTTATTACATTAAGCTCAAACGCCGGTCTATATGTTTTCTGCGGTTGTTTTTTTTCAGGGATAAACTGAATAAATTTATCATATTCTTGGACGGTTAGGACTTTTGTACCGTCGCCGGTTACTAGGCCGTTATCCATTATTCATCAGCTCCTGTACACCAAGCGTATTCTTCTGGACTCATATCGTTTAAATGTTTAAGATATTTGAATACGTTTTCAGAAGTAATAATTTCATTGAACAATTTAGTGTATTTTGCAAACACAAAATGGTTTTTAATTCCGTTTATACTCATGAATCTATAACTGTTTGACTTTATGTTCCAGTTTATAATTATCCGGTCTCCATTTATGGACACATATCTTAATTCCATCCGTAACATCTGATAACTATCAGCACAGTCTCTTAGATCCTGAATTAAAACGTCTTTTTCTCGCGAAGACGAACCTGACATAGAATCCATGATGTATTGAAGATCCGTTTCTGATATATTTGACACCATATACTCTCCTATTAATTATATACTTAATAAACAACGACATAATATAAAAAGGTAGTTATTTTTAATTATAAAATTATTGATATTAATCTATAAGAAAATTTACTTATATACTCAAAAAAGTTAATAATTGGAATAACGACATTTTATCTTAAAATGTTGTCATTATAAAAACTAATTAAACGTTAAATAACGGCTTTCAGTAGTTCGATAATGACATATAAAACAGCCATATAAATGAAAACTTTCTTACAATACTCAGGACTATACATTTTCATTTTCAAATTCAATGCGCTTTTCAAGATCGTCAAACCCCATATCAATTCCTTGCCTTTTCAGCTAATCCTTGGTAGAATTTTTTGACTTCTCTATCAAACCGGATATATGCCTGTTCATCCCGAACTAGGTCTTCTTCCGTGTATGGTTTTATAAGAGAGTCCATAATTATCACATCCGCTAAAAAATTAAAATTGTAGGAAGATCACCAATAATACGAAAATTGCGTCTCCCCTGGTAATTCTATAGTTGTCGTCAATTTTTGATTTTCAATAGATGTAATTGTATAACCATCCATCCCAAATTCGGCTATACAATCACCAAAATCTTCGGCTCCGTCTTTGCTTCCATCGCTTGTACAGTCTATGAAAATATACCCTTCGTCAACTGTTTTGAACACGTTAAACGCATGGAAAAAATCATTCACTTTCGATCTTATAACCACAATACCTGCACGGATAAACTCTTTTTCTGCGGCATCATGGAGGTCAGTTGCGAAATTTCCACAGGTGTACGTTGGATATTCATAGTCTCTTTCGTCTATAGTATTTCTCTTGAGAAAATCCATTAATCCATCGTATGTTGGATTGAGAGCTCTGCGGTTGTTGTGTATTTTGAGTTTGTCTCCGTCGGAATCTCCCTCATATACACCATTTTCATTTATTAGATATTCAGCCGATGCAGTATTCATGCAAAATGCTAGAATTAATATAATTCCAAGTACTCTAATTATTTTTAGTTTCATATTATCACCTCATAAAATAAAAAAATAATGAAATTAGTTAATAACCGTCAACGATTTTTATTTTCAACACTTTACCCCTATTATATCTTCCAGTTTCGTCATAAGGACAGGTTCCATCTGCGCTTTCAGCCTGCCATCTCTGCCCTACCTCCAGAACAGTTACTCTCTTATCAATACCACTCCCTGTTTTTCCAGAGTAGCTATCGATATAGACAAGTCCTTCATCCGAAGTTTCAATCCCAGTGCAATGTCTTATAGTATATTTTCCGTTGGAATCTTTCTTGAAATAGGCTTTTACGAGTTTGGATTCATCCTTAAACTCATCGGGGAGTTTTGAAATAAGATGTATTGAACACTCTTTACTTGATCCAAAGCTTTTTTCATTTGTGTTATCTTTTTCTAAGAACTTCAGAAGGTCTGCATAAGTAGTTCTGGTTTCTGTACCAACGGTATTATCTCCTTCTTCATCCTCGATTTCGGATTCATCTACATCGGCTTCAAATTTTACAACATCTTTATTTATCGGTTCAGCTTCTCCAATGTAACTCTTCACAAGTTTGCAGCTTCCACTACACGACGGAGCGACTTCATTGCCTGTAGAATCTAGATATATAGAACCATATCCTTTTGATGAGCCTGAATCACAGTAATAGAAACTTACTCTGTCACTCCACAGATCCCATTTCCATGTAGGATGTTCGGTTTGTGATAATTCAGTAATATAAGAGAGGTAGTTATCGGAGGCATCTATGCCATCAATAAAAGAACGGAGCTCTTTTTCCGATGGCAGGTCTTTGTTTTCAGTCTGTGCTGTTACAGCTGAAACTGCAACAATCATTATTAAAAATGCTATACATATCTGTTTTAACGCTTTCATGGATTAATTTACACCTCAAATTGTTAATGTTAATCATCTGGGTATTTTTGCTCCCTGATACACAGCTCCCCAGTATCTTTTTTTAGTTTGTATATCAGGTCCTTCCCTTCGAAAAATCCTCTTATTTTTGAATAATCTTCTGTGCCAAAATAGAGCATACCTAGCTGACGTTTTTGATTATATACACGCATACTTGTAGTTCCGGTAATTTCAGTTTCAGTTTCTTTCATGTGATTACCTATTGTCTAGGATATAGCATCTATTTGTTATATTAAATAACCTTCATTGTAGATAAATTTATCTACAATGAAGGTTATTTAGTTACTACACATAAAAAAAATTAAATGTAATTTATGAGAGGTTTAATTATGAAAATTGCAGCAAAAATTCTACTGGTGCTACTCATGGCATCTATTATTTTACCTGGATTTGCATCAGCAGCTGAGCCAGGAGCGATTCCGGAAATAGGCAATATCACTGGACCATCTACTACCACAGATGTTACTGGCGGGCTTGGGATATTTTCAAAACTTGGACAATTCTTAATGGATTATTCAATCCACATAGCGGTATTCGTAATGGTGCTAGCTATAGTGATATTGTCAGCAAGGGGTTCGTGGGCTCGCAGTAATCAGCGCTCAGAAGAAGCGTCTGAGAGTAGGTCAAATACGAAAGGGCTAATCATAGACGGTGTAATGACAATGGCAGCCTTGATGTTCGTATTTTTTATTTTGGCACCGTTTGTCAAGAGTTTCATTCCGGCGTGATGAGGTAAGAACATGAACGAATTTCAAAGAGAAGACATGATAAAAAGCGTTTCAGGCACCGTAGAAAGAAACTTCTGTGCAATCAAGCGAGAAGACCTGTTTAATAAATATAAAAACACTAACCCGGAAACGCTAAAAAGTGTAATCGAGACTATGAAAAGTCGTGGTCTCTTGAGATACGACCAAAAGAACGACAAATACAGACTGGTGCTATAAATGAATAAATGGTTTGTCCTGCTTGGATTATTTTTTATTGGTTCAATTGATGTTGTTAGCGCAGGACAGACAATTTATTTAGATCCTACTGATGAAGATGGGATCAATAAGGCACTAGAAGCCGCTAAAAATGAGCCTGGAACTACTACAATAATACTAAATCCAGGCACATATGAAATTAAAGGCTCTCTAATTATCTATTCTAATACTGTTCTGAAGGGCGATAACGCTAAAATTTTAGTATCTTCTAAATCAGGTCAATGGTTTAAACCCGGAATAGGGATAATCACAATTAAAGGACCCCGCGAAAACGTCACAATTGAAAATCTTATAATAGACGGCAACTGTCATAATCTCCCTGCTAAATTTGCAGACACTCCAGGTCATAAACACGACTGCGAGAAGCTCATTGTCATAAAGGGGTACAGTAACAAAAATTCAAAAAATATAGTTATCCGTAACTGTATATTTGCAAATGCCTTTTCTGATGCTGTTTATGTCGCACATGCAAAAGACGTAATCGTAGAAAATAATCAAATATCAAACTGCCAGCACTCTTCTATTTATTTTTCATGCGTAATCAACGGCCTTATCCAGAAAAACGATATCGCGGGGATAACAAGCGATAATGTAAGAGTAGAGAATTCTAGGAATGTAAAGGTACTCTATAATAATTTATACGGATATTTTGGCTCAAAATCCAATGGTGCTTATCAGGGTGGACATAACCTTGTTCAGGTAGGTAATCAGGGGTATTCTTATGGATATGGCTCAGAGAAGTCCATACATACTGAAAACATAGAAATTGCTTATAACACATTCTCAGGAAAACATCTCAACACAATCTGGATTGATGCAGCAGGCAAGGCACCCACTACTAACCTTTGGATACACGATAATGAATTTGTTGGCATTCCAGAAATTGAACGACATGGGTATAGCGCAGAGAATCCACCGTCGATCGAGGAAACAGGAGAGATATTCACATCACTGAAAGCATTCCTGAAACGAGATTACATGTTCAGATATCTTGACACTGAACAGGATTTGGAAGCGTCTGCTACCATAGTTTATCATAATTATTCAGATGCACCGTATAGTATTCTTACAGTTGATGGAGAAGACGATATCGAGGTAGTCAGGGTTTCGTATGATGGGAAATCAGCCAGACACTTCATAGACCGTGATATGTGGGTTGGAGAGTTTCAGAATGTAGGAGATGGCTGGTATATTCCAGGGGAATTTAACGAATCGGAATTGAAAATAACCGTTTATTCAAAAAAAGGATTTAAAACGATATCAGGAGATGATATCGACATTAGAAACGCTGAGATCGGATTAGCCGTGATTAGCGTTGATTTATTTAATTATGTTGCAGGACTTGCGATTTCGGTATTATCAATCACAAGGAGCATCAGGAGGGTTTTATAATGAAAATTAAATGTGTATTTGTCCTGTTGATATTGGTTTTGTCCATGACCTGTACAGCTCTTGGTGCAGAAGAAAAACTTACTATCATAAATGCAGATGGGAGCGAACGAATTAGAGATGAGACTCCAACAAAATCAATAAGTTTAGAGGATGCTATTTCTCAAAATAAAGATTTTGAGGACTCTGGAATTCTAAGCAATGATGATGAAAACGAAGAATCTGAAGAATCATATGGATATGAAAACGTAGATAATGAAGATTTCATAAGAAATGAAGTGGCTGCAGGGAATGAACAGTTTCTTGTCGATATTGTTAAAGGGTTATTTAGTGGGATTGGGAAGTCAAAACAAGACGATGAAAAAGAGATCAGTAATGCGTATAAGGTGCTGACTTTAACACCTAGGCCGTACGAAGATAAAAATATTGTAGAGTTGTATGGTGGGTATCTCAATTTCGCGTTATATTTAATAGTCTTGTTCATCCTTGGCGAATCAATCTCAAGAAGTATTTACAGGACGGATATCACATCAAGTTCGAAGTATAGACTTCCGCGGAGGAAATTTTTAGGTGGAATCGCTCTAAGTATGCTCGCGATTCTGTCAAATATACTTTTTAAATTTGTATTAGATATTATCGAAACATTCAACGGGTTTATTATAGCCCCAGTAATACCAGCAATAACCCCAGACCCAGGAAACATCTTAATATTTTTAGTATTGGGATTGTGTGAATTACTAGTATGTATATTTTTTATCGCAAGATTTTACATGATAAACGTTTTTGCCGTGATGTGTAGCATTGTTGTGGTTCTGTTGGTCCCAAAAACAACTAGAGAATTTTCAAAGGATGTTTTGGAGAAAATGGCTAGAATTCTAGTAATGCAGCCAGCTGCTCTTTTTGTTATGTCAATATGTGTTATGAAAATGGATGAGTTGCCTACTCTTTCTGGTTATATTGGACTAATCGTCATGATGTATTTGACATGCCATTATTGTATGTTTGGTAATTTCACTTTATTGAAAACAGCTATCAGTATTGCAATTCGAAAAGGAATCGCTAAAAAGGGAGTATGATATATATGACAAATGAAACGCCATATTCGCAGGCAAGACCTCCTAAAACAATTACAAGAATTAAACAAGATAGGTTTTTGGACATCACAAATCTACATACATGGATACTGTTCGCAGCCATAGCCGCGTGTATGTACATCTTCAGGGAAATGTCAAACAGTTTAATTGTCGTTTTGACAGCATCCAGAAATAACTTTCCTGAGGAACTGGTAACAAATGCATACATGAATATTCTAATGTATGTTTCCCTACTGATTTTAGTTGTGTTTGTATGGATCAAATATTTCAGAAATGATGATCTTGTGGAATATCAGAAAGACAGGCTGATATTCTTTACCAAGGGTATTAGAGGGAAGCATGTAATCAACACGATGGCTGAATCAATGGAAGACCTGCTGAAACTAATTTCAATAGTTGGAATTCACGACAGCACAAATGGAGAGCGAGTGACTCCGATACCAAAAGGGGTTATTCTCGAATTTGCACCTCAGATATCGTTAACTAAACGGTTAAAAGTGTTTTTTAGGCTCGAAAAGAAGCGTCTAAATGAATACGGCGTGCTCATTGAAACGTTCCCTCCGAGATTGTCTGATGAGTTCAGGGAGTTTCATGAGATGGCACTACAGAAAGTAGTTAATGGACTGCCTGTGAACACCCTCTTTGAGAATATATCATGTTCTGTGATGGAGCCTAAAAAGAAGGTCCTGGAGTACCTTCTAACTCTTATGAACACTTCAAAAGGGGACGCAAGCGACAAGCACCTTGCAGATATGTACCTCAAAATATCAACTGATAATGAATTGGTTATAAAATGGAGGTATTACTCGTTTATTTCGTTGGGGGAACGTAAAAATGTAGAAGCTGCCAGGGTCCAGTATGGGGCTATAATACCAGGGCTACTGTCGAGTATGAGAGGGGCTTCATTGTATCCAGTTATCCTGAGAGATTCGCAATCGGTAATTGAAGCATATCAGATTATGCTAGGGGAGGTAGACGCATGATGTTTCATAAAGTTAAAAATTTTAAAAAGAATATTAAGAGGCGCTGGAAAGACGCAGGACACTACGCTGATAATCAAGCATGGTCTAGGTCATACGCTAGAAAAATCCTCCCTAGCAGGATTGAGGTTTTCGATACAAATCTACTGTTCAATCAGAGAGCCGTAGTTAGAACACTTGTATGTGGTCTACCAACTGATACAGGATCAGAGGGATATCCAAGGGATTTCAGTTCTAAAACCATTGAACAAGTCCAGAACCTCACATTTAGTGGTGTTAGAGTCATGATTTCTACTGGATTAATCCAGTTGCCAGGTCATAGGACTAAAGAGACTCTTGAACAGGCTCATTTTGATGCTGGAGTAAGACGCCATCAAAACGATAGCGAAGGCACTGAAAAAGATGGGCTCGAACTTATGATGAAAAATCAGGATATTGTTCAGAATTATTCAGAGATCTACTATAAGTCTCAAAAAGCGTTTCATGCGAGTTTTGTTGTAGTTCTTAGAGGGCCAGCAGATCTGGTCTTCGAAGCTGAGAGCAAACTTATCAATATCATTCGAGGGGAAAACATAGAGGTAACCATTCCAAGCAGGTTACAGCTCGAGATGTTACAAACCGCTTTACCAGGTCCAGACACACACCCAAGATCTTGGGTAGAGGTTCGGTCGGATGGTGCGGCTGTACTCTCATCCGCAACAAACCTAAACAGTAGAACAGACGACACTGGTATGTATTTTGGGAAGGACATGCTTACAAACAACGAGATAGTATATGATCTGGACCGCCTGGCAGCCAAAACATTAGCTATGTGTGGGGCCACCGGATCTGGAAAAACATATGCGTACCTGCTGCTTCTAATGAGGTTGAAAACCCTAAGAAATGCTCGGATTATCTATACTACTCCGAAAGCCGATGAAGGAACTAATTATAGGTCTGTAGCTGGAGCTTTTGGAGAAAATGGATGTATAGCTGATATAGGTATTAATGGTTCTGAATATTTCAATCCACTTGACATCCTCATTGATGAAGAGAGTATGGGCCTGAACAAAGAAGGCATGGAAAGTGCGAGGAAGTACATATTTGAAAATATATACGATCTGAAGAAGGGGACCCTTATAAACGCACACAGGATATGGTTAGCCTCAGAATTCTCTTCAAATATGGCTAGTTATCTTGATGAATCACTTGATTGGGTATACGAACAGTCAGGTATTTACAGGGACGATCCAAGCAGCTTTTCAAACCCTATGCCTGTATATCCAGCACTCCGGTTCAAGTGGGAGCTTGATAAAGAGAATAAAAACCTTGGAACTAAGCAAAAGACAGCAGAGGCACTCTACAATAAAACATATCAGTTCTCCCCAACAGGGCTGTTTAACAGATACTGCAACCAGACCAAAGGACTGGATCTCAATAAAGACTTCATAATCATTGACATGGCTAATGTTCCTGACGAAATTAAAACGTTCATGTCGGTAATTGTCAACGGAGCCATAGCTTCTAGGTTCAGTACACACAACGAACGAGAGACCTATCTAGCCATTGACGAAGGAGGTGTATACCTACGAGACAAACTCCTAAGGGAATCACTGTTACAGAGGCTTACACAGGGTCGCAGTCATAAATTTTATCAATGGATTGCAACACATCAACCGTCAGATTTCTCAAAGAATGGCGTAGGCGAAGACTTCAGAACAAACACGTATATAAACATTTTAATGGGTAATAATATTAAAAAGTCACTAAATGACGTCAAAGAATATTTCGAACTCACCGAGAGTGAGTGTGCAATCCTTTCTAACTGTGATGTTGGGCAGGGTTTGTTACTCTTCGGAGACAATGACGACGAACGAGTACCAATCTATTTCGAATCAACCGAATGGGAGCACAAAACCATAAAAGGAATTGGTTACGAAGACAAAAAAACAGTTACTGATAGTGGTTTGTCATTTAAGCGTGAATTCAAGTGGTTAATTTCTGAGCATAAAATCATCTTTTCAGACTGGATTGACGGCGACCCATCCGTATTATTGCAACAGGGATATGAAAAACATCAAATGCCAAGGATTGAAAAAAGAGGAACGGTAGGTGTTTTCATGCCGATTGGGTCAGTTAGAAACGGAAGAGTAATATTACCGCATATGGGTGACATGAAATTAGATCACTACTCATCTGTGATACAATTGGCTCCTGTAATGCAGGCTGAAAACTTCGAAGAAATCACCATAAATCATAATCAGGATGTGGATATTAAAGGAGTGAAAAACGGAAAATGGCTAGGGCTGGAATATGAGATTAAGGGCTCCCATACTACAGAAGAACTGATAAAAAAGAAGGCTGCCGCGCTTGAAAATGGAATTGACGTCAGGTTTATTTGCAGCTCTGCAGACTATCCGTTTATTTCTGGGGCAGTAGGAGAAGATTACACATTGACAAGAGGGTCAGCCGTTGTTGATTTCTTAAGGGATTTCGGAGCCGATGAAAAGCCTGCAGATGAAAAACCAGATATTCAGGATTTCAGCGAATCTGAACTGATCGCAGACCAAATTGAAGCGTAATATACCTCCGATTGAAACGGCACTATACAGATATCTGTATATTAATTGCGCCAAACATCGGCTCATAAATATACAGATATCTGTAATTTTGAGATTCTTGGTTTTTTTGGCTTGAAGCCTCCCCGCCCTGAAGGGCAGGGATTCCCATTTTACGGTAGCTCACACCTTGATTTCGTCTTCGTGATCTTTCAACCACTTCTCAAAATGTGGGTATTTTCGATCAAGTTCGACGTCTTGTGCGTTGTTGAATATCCAACCACAAACCACACACTCAAATCCCTGCATATCATCCATTGCGCCGGGTTTAGTGGTGATTACCCGTTTAGAGATTTCCCCCCCAAAGGTTATCATTTGTGTTTTTTGAGAGAGGTATTCTTTCCAGTATTGCAAATGCCCGCCACATTCCGGACATTTAATTTCAATTTCATCCATTTACTTCTCACTCTCCGTTTAACAGGTCGAATAGTAGTTTGAGGCATTGTTATACCTCAAAACAAATCGGCCTCTTACTGACGTCTGGGACATCAGCGTACTCGTTCATAGCATCCTTTATAAGCCGGTTGCAGACCGATTCTCTTTCTGTAGTGGTCATGCTAGACCAGCTACATTCTTCCATTGAAACGCAGCGGTTATGTCGGCTGATTTCAACATGGTCTGTGTAGACATCGATACTCCAATTGCAATTTTCATCGAGTGGTATAATCATTTTACTCATCTCCTGAATAACACACCGAGAGGCTTGATATTTCATCTCCTGAATACCAGGCCTGGCCATTTTCCCCACAATCACAGCACCATTTCCCAGTGCTGTAAATCCACCAGCCGAATGAACCGGAAACTTTCCTCCTCGATCCACAACCAGGGCATACTACTTCGTTGTATCTGTTTCTGTTTCTCTCAAAGAGTGCAGTTTCTACGGCTGCAATGTTATCCATATCACATGTTGCATTTCCGAGATATTCTTCATCTGTCCGATGCCCATTAACGTACATTACAACAACATCCTGCTCAACAGTGAATTCAAAATCATTCCCATACTGTGTAAATTTAGACATTTCTTTCACCAATCCTTTTCTCGCAGGGCCTTTCGCCCTCGCACAATACTACTATACGCACTATTCATATAAGTACTTTTCGTATAATCCGTATAAATGTACGAATTGTATTAAAATAAAGCCGAATTTCATCAAAAAATAGTACAAAAAATAAATAATTCATTTATCATTTCAACGGTTGGATTATCCAACCTTTCAAGTTTTTCTCTGCATAACAGGTACATGCTCCAGTTTACAACATCTCTATTATTTCTGTGACTTGTCTTTTTGCGTCTTCCTCATTAGGGCATTTTACCCCGATAAGTGGGGCAATATGCAATAGAGCTTTTATTTTGTCCTCCACGGGCACTGACTCGTTTTTGACATACCCATAATATTTTTCGGTCACTTCGATTTCGAAACCTCTTTTCCGTATGTTGTTAGTGAATTCCGGGCGTTTTATACTCAGAAAGTCAGATAACAACATATTCATACCTTCTCCCTGGTATTCTAAAGAGCTTTTTAATTCTACTCCAAACCAATTTTCTGACATTGTTTACCACCTATTCGATTTCAGTTTCCTTATTTTATTAGCAAGTTCATCAAAATATGGTACGCGAACCCCAATTGCTCCGGCTCCACCAGTATTAACATTATTAAGGCTCCAACAATCACCATCATGTCCGTTATTTTTAATGTACCAAATCCACTCCTTCTGTATTACCCACCACTTGCCACCACCGTATATGTTTTCTGGAGTTATGGGATGCTGAATTTCTTCCCCGTTGACCCGCATTTTTTCATATCCCGGTTGAAACTGTACAGCCTCATCAGGAGATTCAATTCTTGGATCTGGTTTTTCCGCACCATTAAACGCTTCCTTTATTTCTGAAAGGGTTTTAAGTAACTCTATCTCCTTCTTTTTTTCATCTTTTCTTCTCTTTTCTGCTTCCTTTATCCTGTAATCTAGTGTAAGCTCCTCTTTTACACCAAGAATTTTCTCGACTTCTTTTGGATTTGCAGTAAGCCATCCCATGAGTTCTCCATACAAAGCATCTTCTTCGTCGCGGTCAAACTTCGAGAAGTATTTCGCTATTTTTCTCCACATTTCCCTTGGCACTTCTGCGCTCAGCGAATACCATTTTATACCAGTTTCCGCGCTCTGCCCGGCATAATGTAAGCAGATGTTCCTGAACGAGAAATTAGATTTAGCATACTGAAATGCGTTATAAACACTACTAGGTAGCTCAATGTAGTGTATAATTTTTCCATCAATTGAAGAAATTAGATTCATGTCTGCAATGCTCATACAGTTTTTACCCTGTACTTTTCCAACGTAAGTTGTTTCAGTTTCTCTCCACTCATTTTTACAAACAAGTTTAACCTTGTCACCTTCTTCATCAAGGTAGAATTCGAAGGTTCCGAATTTTTCAGTTTTCCTTTCTCCTATTTTCTGCACCGTTCTCATCCTCACATTCCTTGATCTTCTCTTTCAATTCCCTGTTTTCATATTCAAGCGCAGGCACTCTTTCCGCCTGCATCATAGCATATAACATGCCATCCTCTAGTGTTTTTACTCGATGCCCATTTATTGTGCGTCCATCGAGTTTTAATCTACTCACGAAAATTTTAAACTTCTCGCGGGTTGTCGGATGGACATCCGCGAATTTTACTTTTTTCTGGTCCTGCATTATTCCTCCACCGAGAGGCTTGATATTTCATCTCCTGAATACCAGGCAGTCCCATCGTCCCCACAATCACAGCACCATTTCCCAGTGCTGTAAATCCACCAGCCGAATGAACCGGAAACTTTCCTCCTCGATCCACAACCAGGGCATACTACTTCGTTGTATCTGTTTCTGTTTCTCTCAAAGAGTGCAGTTTCTACGGCTGCAATGTTCTCCATAGAAACATATTCTTCATCTATCTTATCCCCATTAACGTACATTACAACAAGTTCATCCTGCTCAACCGTGAATTCAAATTCATTTCCATATTGTGTAAATTTAGTCATTTCTTTTTCACCAATCCTTTTCTCGCAGGGCCTTTCGCCCTCGCACAATACTACTATACGCACTATTCATATAAGTACTTTTCGTATAATCCGTATAAATGTACGAATTGTATTAAAATAAAGCCGAATTTCATCAAAAAATAGTACAAAAAA
>ENA-UOOM01000228-UOOM01000228.1-fermentation-metagenome-genome-assembly--contig:-NODE-228-length-70011-cov-15.900294_pt1 | contig 70011 bp, 71 predicted proteins | sample MGYA00245781_ERZ724031 | MGnify/ENA primary metagenome ERZ724031 (study PRJEB28704, sample SAMN03018317) | fermentation metagenome | biome: anthropogenic terrestrial biome; feature: soil; material...
TTAAAAAACTTCTTAACATCAGATGGATCCATAGCATGATAATGATCATTACCTTTTAAAGTTTTATCTAATGTGAAATGTTTTTCAATAATTTTAGCACCATTTAAATAAGCAGTAGTAAGAACCAACATTTCATCATCAGGTTTAGTATGATCTGAATAACCAATATCATATTCTGGATAAAGATTTTTAAGATTTTTAATCATTAACAAATTAGCATCAGCATAATCTGTAGGGTAAGATAAAACACAATGCATAATACCAATATCACGGTTATCTTCATCTTCAATAGCCCGAATAGCTTCTGAAATCTCTTTAGTAGTTGAAGCCCCAGTAGAAATAATAATAGGTTTGTTTTTACGTGCAATAACCTTAATAAATGGAATATTTGTTAAATCGGATGAACTTATCTTATAAACACTCATAAATTCATCTAAATATTCAACAGATTCAAAATCAAAAGGAGTTGAAAGAAACATTATACCCATACTATCACAATACTTAGCAAGTTCATGGTATTCTTCACTGCCAAATTGATCAAACTTTTTAAACAATTCATATTGGGAAGTTGTTGGCTCCTCATTCAAATCCCAATAAGCTGGAGAATTCTTTGAAGCAATTGTATTTGCTTTATAACTTTGAAATTTAACAGCTCCACAACCAGAATCTTTAGCTTCCTTAACCATTAATTTTGCAGCATCCATATTACTAATATTCATCTTTTTAGCTATATCATAATAGTTAACACCAATTTCTGCAATTAAAAATGGTTCTTTATTAAATATGCTCATTATTTAACATTTCTCCCTTTTTTTCCTTTTTCAAATTCTAAATATCTAGGCTTAACAATTTTCATTAAATTTTCAAAACCATGTCTAACATCAACATTTTTCATACGATTACTCATTTCCATCCGTAAATCATAATTATCAATAATATCATTAATAGTGTTAATTAAATCATTTTCTTTAACTTCACTACCTAATCCTAAATTAATAAAACCATTTTCAACATTACCAAATATGTGACTTAATTCACGTTGATTTTGACAAAGACAAACACATGGAACTCCAATAGAAGCTATTTCATACATTGTTCGACCTGCTGAAGTGAAAATAAGGTCTGCTGAAATCATATATTCACTAATATTTTTAACATCTTCAAAGATTTCAATGTTACTATAATCTTGGAACTCCTTTTCAATTCCTTTTTTATCCATATATCCAAGACCAAGAATAACTTTAACATTACCTTTAAATTCACTTTTTAAAATACAATTTAAAGTTTTTTTAGTTAAATCATTTGGATCTGTTCCTCCAAATGTTAATAAAATCTCTTTCACACTTGGATGGATTTCTTTATAAGGTTGATAATAGAATTCATCCTTTAAAATATAATAAAGATGACCACTGTATAAATTTTTAAGAGGTATCTTATGCTCATATAATGCATCACAAACTAAATCAGCATATTTCACTCCACCTCCTAAATCTTCAAAGTTAAGAACAAAATAATCTTCATCTTTTAAACTTTTAATATAACTAGAAGTGGTGTTTAAAATATCATTTACTACAATATCCGGTTCATACTCCTTAATTTTACTTAAAATATTATTATCATTATGTGTAATGTAGGGATAATTATAATTTTTAATTATATTAATCCCAATTTCTTTATTTTCATTTAATAAGAATATAACATCATGATTAACTAATTTAGATGCAATAGCTAAGCCTCGGTAAATGTGACCTGTACCAATTTCATGAGAAGCATCAGTCTTAATAAGAATACGTTTTTTCATTAAAAGACGTTCTGCAACCCACCAATCTTCATAATTATCAATATCAATACTTTCATGAGGACTTACAGGTATTAAATCAATTTTTTCACCTAATCGTGAGTCTTTTTTAAGGAATTCTCTTTTTGTTGCAAAAATAGAACCAGTCTCACGGTACTGTTCAGGTAAATACTGACGATTAACCCTTTTACTATATAAAGGATAAAATTCATCATTCTCCTTATCATAACCCCAACTTAAATGTCTATCATCAACAACACTAATAACAGTATCATTACCCTCACAAAGCTTCCCAATAGCCTTATTTAAGGTACTGGTTTTTAAAAGAGGAGAAGTAGGTTGAAGAGTTATAACAAAATCATAAACGGTATTAAACTTTTCTTCTTGTTTAATTGTAGCATCATAAATAACAGGATCTAAAGGCACATTATCTTCCGCTAACTCTTTTGAACGTTTAATAACATCAGCACCAAACTTCTCAGCAATAAATTTAATCTCATCATCATCAGTACTAACAACAACATTATCAATATACTCAGAAGACTTAGCATGGTTAATAGTATGAGCAATTAAAGGTTTATCATTCATCATACGAATATTTTTACGAGGAATACCTTTAGAACCTCCTCTTGCAGGAATAACCACTAAAATTTTATTATCCTTATACATCTTTAAGAAAACCTTTCCCTTTTTTAAATTTTAAAAATAATTAAAAAAAAATTATTTTTTTATATAAATTCATTATATTCATAAATATATAACCATAGAATATTTATATTTTTTTTAAAAAAAGGATAAAAATCTTTTAAAAATTAAATAATTTTTATTTCAACTAAAATTTTAAATATTTATTTAAACAAACAGAAATTACATTAAGAATTATAAAAAATAATTACAATACTAATTATCAAAAATAAAAAAATAAACAAAACGGTGTAAAACAAAATGAAGAATCTATCTAAAGAATTAGTTAGCAGAATAAATGATATTGCTGTACCTGTAAGAATAATGCACGTTTGCGGATCACATGAACATGCCATCATGGAAAATGGGATAAGATCACTATTACCTGAAGAAGTAGAAATTGTTGCAGGACCAGGATGCCCAGTATGTGTAGTTCCATCAAGAGAAATAGACGAAGCACTATCCCTTGTAAATCGTGACGTAACAATCACAACATTTGGGGACATGTTAAGAGTTCCAGGATCCAACCAATCACTTGCAGATGCAAAATCAAAAGGTGCAGATGTAAGAGTAGTTTATGGAATAAACAATGCAGTAGAACTAGCAGAAAAAAATCCAGAAAAAAAAGTAGTTTTCATTGCAGCAGGATTCGAAACAACCGCACCAACAACAGCATCAACAATACTAAACGAACCACCTGAAAACTTCTCAATCCTATCATGCCACAGATTAATACCACCTGCATTAGACTTCTTAATATCCTCAGGAGAAACAAATCTAAATGCACTAATCGAACCAGGTCACGTTTGCACAATAATAGGAACCAAACCATTTGACCATTTCTCAACAAAATATGGAATACCACAAGCAACAGCAGGATTCAACCCATTAGACATTCTCATGGCAGTTTACTTAATACTTAGACAAATCAAAAATAATGACCCCCATGTAGACAATGAATACAAAAGAGCAGTACGAGAAGAAGGAAACATAGTAGCTCAAAAAGCAATGGACGAAGTATTCACAGTAAAAAGTAGAGAATGGAGAGGATTTCCAAAAATGCCAAACAGTGTTCTTGAATTAAAAGATGAATTCACCCAATACAATGCAAGAGACATATACGATATAGAAGTAAAAGATGTGAAAGAAGCACCAAAAGGTTGCATATGCGGACCAATACTTCGTGGATTAAAAAGACCAACAGATTGTAAATTATTCGGAAAATCCTGCAACCCAATGCACCCAATAGGAGCATGTATGGTAAGTAAAGAAGGAACCTGTAACATAGCACACAGATACACTCCAAAAGATTAAAAATAGATTTTCATAAGGAATTAAAAATAATGAAAGAAATAAAAGCTTTAGCATTAGATATTGATGGAACCATCACAGACTCACAAAGATTACTCTCTATAAATGCAATCAAAACAATAAGAAAAGTTGAAAATAATGGAATACCTGTAATATTAGTAACTGGAAACACAGCAGTATACACTTATGCATTAACAACTTCCATAGGCACAACAGGAGGAGTAGTAGGTGAAAACGGTGGAGTGATGTTTAAAGAAGGATACAAAAACAATGAAACAATAGTATTCTCAGATAAAAAATATATAGATAAAGCCTACAATTACCTAAAAGAAAACTTAACAAAAGAAAATCAATTAAAAATCGTAGATGACCAATACTGCAGACTATCTGAAATAGCATTTTACAGAACAATGGATGCAAACATAATAAGAGAAATACTAAAAGATTGGAATGTAAAAATCTACGATAGTGGATTTGCACTACACATAACAGATCGAAACATTAACAAAGGAATCACACTAGAAAAATTAGCAAAAATTTTAAAAATTAACACTGAAAATATAATGGGAATAGGAGACAGTGAAAACGACTTAGACTTCCTCGACCATGTAGGAATAAAAATAGCAGTAGCAAATGCTAGTTCAAATCTAAAAGAAAAAGCAGACTATGTTTGCAAAAAACCTAACGGTGATGGAGTAACAGAAGCTGTAGAAAAATTCATATTTAAAGATTAAAAAAAATAATAAAATAATTCAATTTATCAGGGGATAAAAGATACAATGTTAAATCAAATAATAGAAGAAGCAGAAAGAAACATTAGCAAATACTGTGACGAATACGAAATATTTGCTGAAAACTCAAAACTTTTAGAGTTAGATGCACAAAAATCAGATTTAAGCTTTGCAAAACAAGAAATAAACTTAGGAATAGGTATAAGAGTAATACAAGACAATAAATTAGGTTTTGCATTCACATCAGATATGAATAAAATATCAGAAACAGCAGAAAAAGCATACTCCAATGCAAAATTAAACCAAGAAGACTCAAACTTTGCATTTGCAGAAAAATCATCATATCCCAAAATAAAAAATAATTATGATAAAAAAAATGAAGAATTAGAATTAGATGAAATGACTTCATTTATGGAAAACATACTAAACACAGTAGAAGAAAAAGGATGTAAACCAACAAGTGGAGGATTCTCAAGAGGATCAGGTGAAGAAATAATCTTAAACTCTAATGGAGTAAAAGCATCTGAAAAAAGCACCGGATTTGGAGCATACATTGCAGTAAACGCTTTTAAAAAAGATGAATTTTCAAGTGCATATGACTCAATATCCTCATGTAACTATGACTTCAACGGAGAAGAATTAGCAGAAAAAGTATCTCAACTAGCAATAGATTCAGTTGGTGGGGAAAACATAGATACTGGAGATAAAGAAGTAGTCCTAGATTATAATGCCGCAACTGGATTACTAAACACTTTCATGAGCGGATTCAATGCAGATAATGTTCAAAGAGGAAGATCAATACTTAAAGACAAAGTAGACCAATCAATCGTTAGTGAAAACTTATCCATATACGATGATGGAACTATAGATGCAGGTTTATCTAGTTCCAAATTCGATGGAGAAGGAACACCATCACAAAAAACAGAACTAGTAAAAGATGGAGTGCTTAAAGGATTCATATATGACATTTACACAGCAAACAAAGCTAAAATAAAAAGTACAGGAAATGGTTTCAGAGGATCATACTCCTCAACACCAGGAGTAAGTTCATCAAACATAATCCTTGATTTTAACAAAATGACAAAAATAGATGAAATAGATAATGGAATAATTGCAACAGACTTACTAGGAGCACACACTGCAAACCCAATAAGTGGAGATTTCAGTGTAGAAGTAAACAATGGATTTTTAATTGAAAATGGAGAAATCACCAAACCAATTAAAAAAGCAATGATATCTGGAAACGTTTTTGAAACATTTAAAAATTGTGAAGCAATAGATTCACAAATAAAACAATATGGATCATTTATCCTCCCAAAAATCTTATTACATAATTTAAGAGTAATTGGTTAAAAAAAAAGAAATTCAATATTAAAAATATATAAAAAAAATTTTAATGAGGAATAAATCAATATAATCCTCATTTAACTACTTTATTCTTACTTTTTAAATATAAAACTTGGATTTAAGGTTTTATATCTTCCATTTAAAATGGAATTAAATGTGAAATTCATAGCTTCATTAATAGATTTAAATAAATCCATATCATTATTTTTAATTAAATTAGCAACAATTGCTGCTGAAAAGGTACAACCAGAACCATGAGTATTCTCACTCTCAATTAATTCTTGATTAAAAACTTTAATTTCACCATCATAGAAAGTGTTAACCCCATTTAAATGGCCACCTGTAATGATTACATTACAATAATCACCAATCTTATAAGCAGCTTCAATAGCATCTTCTTTAGATTTAATTTCAATTCCACTTAATTGTTCTGCTTCAGAAACATTTGGAGTACTAAGTATACACTGAGGAAGTAAATATTTTTTAAACGCTTTACAAATATTATTTTCACTTAAACTATCACCAGCACTAGCAACCATTACAGGATCAACTACAATTTTCAAATCATATTCTGTGACTTTTTTAGAGACAGCTTTAATAATATCCTTAGAATATAATAAACCAGTTTTACCATAAGAAATATCATATTCACTTAAAACAGAATCAAATTGTTCATTAATAAAATCAACACTAATTGGTTTAACAGAATATACTTTAGATGGATTTTGGGCAGTTAATGCAGTAACAATACTTGTAGGGTGAATATTATAACTACTTAATGTTTTAACATCAGTTAATATTCCAGCCCCACCAGAAGGATCTAAACCTGCAATTGTAATACCAATCATAAATAATTAATCTCGTGTTACTTTTAGTCTTTCATGACCATGAATACTTTCAACACTAATATTTAAAGACTCTAAATACTTCTTAGTATCAGTACCTTTACCATGAATCATAATCTCCCCTAAATCTTCAGTTGTATTAACATCTAAAGCCATATAGAAAGAATCATGAACTAAAGGTGAAAATCCTTTAGATTCAGCATTTTCCACGTGTTTTTGGAAACTAAACTCTCCAAATTCCATATCAATACCACAAGGCTTAATAATAAGAGCATTAGTTCCCCCACCTTTAGATGGTACAATAAGAAAATCAAGTTTACCTGCTTGTTTAATAATTAATTTAATATTAGTTTTACCAATAAGAGGAACATCGGAAGGTATAATTAATACTTTTCGAGTTTTACCTCTACAATAAGTCATAGCCTGATTAAGAGCCTTATTCAAATTACTATCCTCATTTTCAACTAAAGTATCAACTTTTAACTTTTTAGCATAATCTAAAACTTCACTATCACGACTAATAATAATAATCTTATCAACTAACCTTTTAAGAGTACCTGTAACATCCTTCAACATAGCTTTTAACAAGTCTTCTCTTTCCTCACTAGATAAAAATGGGGACAATCGTGTTTTAGCATCAGTGAATTTACTTACAGGTATTATTGCATAAATCTTATCCACAACTATCAATACTCCTAAAGTTTTAAAATTTTTTTTTATAATTTAATAAGTTTTAGCTATTAAAGCAATATGTTTAGCAGGTTTACCACAATGAGCACAAACATCATCAGTTTCAATATCTTCCTTATAAGTTCCAAGTAAATCAATATCAGTTAACTCTTCAATAGCTTTCCCACATTCTTCATCTCCACACCATGGGAAACTAACCATATTACCATTTTCAATAAGACTATTAATCTCATTAACATCTTCAACTGATTTAATATTATCCTTAAAGGAATCCCAAGCATTCTCTCTTAATAAACCATCAATATCACTTAAAGCATTTTTAACTGGTGAAACAATATCCTCTTTAAGACTAAGTTCTACCTTTTCAAGATTATCTCTTCTAACAAGAACGGTTTTATTATTTTCTAAATCTCTTGGACCAAGTTCTAATCTAATTGGTGTTCCTTTTAATTCCCATTCATAAAATTTCTTACCTGGTCTAATATCTCTGCTGTCAATTCTCACACGTATACCAGCATTTTCTAAACTCTCTTTAATTTCATTACACTTGTTTAAAACTTCTTCTTTTCCTTTTTTAAACAATATAGGAATTATAGTAACTTGTTTAGGTGATACTTTTGGAGGTAAAACTAATCCTTTATCGTCTCCATGAATTCCAATAACTGCAGCTATTACTCTATCACTAATACCATAACAGGTTTGATAAGCATATTCATGTTCACCTTCCTTATTCTCAAAGGTTATATCATAAGTTTTTGCAAATGTTTGACCAAGATTATGCACAGTTCCTATTTGTAAAGCTTTTCCATCAGGTAATAATGTGTCAAAAGCCATAGTATATTCTGCACCAGGGAATTTATCCCAAATAGGTCTTTTTGTAATAGTGTAAGGAATTCCAAGTTCATTGAAAAGTTTCTTATAAATTTCAATACCTATTTTAACTTGTTCTTCTGCGTCTTCAGAACTAGAATGAACTGTATGTGCCTCTGCAAAAGTAGTTATTTCACGAACTCTAATCAAAGGACGAGTATGCTTAGTTTCATATCTGAAAGTGTTAACAACTTGATAATATCTCATTGGTAAATCAATATGAGATCTAACCCATAAAGATAACATAGGATAAATACTACTTTCACTTGTAGGACGTAAAGCTAACTTTTCATTTAATGGTTTTTTACCACCTTGAGTTACCCAATAAACCTCATCTTCAAATCCTTTCACATGTCTTCCTTCTTTAGCTAATTCACTTTCAGGAATTAATAAAGGGAATAATACTTCTTCATGATCTTTATCAAGTAATTCACTATGAACATTTAACATATGTTTTCTTATTTGATATCCGTATGGTAACCAAACACTCATACCTTTAATTGGATATCTAGCATCAGTTATATTTGCTTCTTCTAAAATATTGTGGAACCATTCACTAAAGTTTTCCAAATTTATCACCTAATAATAATTTAACAATTAATATTTTATTGTTTTTTAAATTTTATATATCTTATCCAAAAAATTTAAATTTTCTTTAAATATTCCAAAATATTATAAAATACCAAAACTTTTTTTAATCTATTAAATATAGAATATTATTGAATGATAAATAAATTATAAGGAGAATATTTTTGTCATGGTAACTAAAAAAATTCAATTACCTCGTGAAGTACATATTGGTCCAGGTTTAATTGATAATACAGGAACAATATGTAATGATTTAAGGTTTTATAATGATGCATTAATGGTTTGTGGACCACACACATATAAAATTGCAGGTAAACAAGTTATTGATAGTTTAGAAAATGCAGATTTCAGTGTTGAAGTAGTTAAAGTAAACTCAGCCACTGAAGAAAGTGTGAAATTAGTAGAAGAAAAATTAGGTAAAGCTCAAGTAGTACTTGGAGTAGGTGGAGGTAAAATCATTGATGTTGCTAAAATGTCCTCATCAAATACTGGAACCTACTTTTTATCAGTTCCAACTACAGCATCACATGATGGAATAACATCACCTTTAGCATCAATAAAAAGTGATAAAGGCAGTGTGTCAATTAAAGCACAATCTCCAATTGCAGTAATTGCTGATACTGATATTATAAGAAATTCTCCTTACCGCCTTTTAGCATCAGGATGTGCAGATGTAATAGCAAATTACACAGCAGTAAAAGACTGGAAACTAGCTAAAAGATTACAAAATGTTAGTTACAGTGAATCAGCATCATCCCTATCACAAATGACTGCAAAACTAATAACTCAAGGTGCTGACCAAATAAAACCAGGATTAGAAAAAAGTACAAGACTAATTGCAAAAGCATTATTCAGTACAGGAGTTGCTATAAGTATAGCAAACACATCCCGTCCTGCAAGTGGATCAGAACACCTTTTCTCACATGCCCTAGATAAAATAGCAGAAAAACCAGCTCTTCACGGAGAACAATGTGGAGTCGGAACTATAATGATGATGAACCTACATGGTGGAAACTGGAAATGTATACGTGACTCATTACAAAAAGTTAAAGCACCAACTACAGCAAAAGAATTAGGAGTAAGTTCTGAAGAAATAATAGAAGCTTTAACAATAGCACATACAATAAGAGACAGATACACCATACTTGGAGATAGAGGATTATCTAGAGAAGCAGCAGAACAACTAGCAATAAATACAGGGGTGATTTAATGATAACATTAATAGGTAAAGAATTAGCGAAAAAAGGAACAAGTTTCATATTTCAAGGACCTGCTGATGAATGCGAAACATGTAGATTCAATACAACATGTATAGGTTCATTAAAAGTTGGAAGAAAATACACCATAACAGAAGTCAAAGATTCAGAACTTAAATGTCCAATTCATGCAGAAGAAAAAGTAGTACCTATAGAAGTAGAATTAGCAGATATTGAAATGTTATTAGATTCAAAAAAAGTATTTGAAGGATCATATTTTAACTATGAAAAACCAGTATGCACAATTAAAGATTGTAAATATCATCACTTATGCTTCCCAGATGGTTTAATCTCTGAAGATAAAGTATCAATAGCAAAAGACTTAAGAGAATCACCAGATGATTGTCAAATGGGTTTATCTTTAAAGAAGATATTAGCTAGATTCTAAAAACAATATTATATAATTTAAATAAAATTTTATCTGTATAAAAATTAAATATTAAACAAAAAAAAATTAATAAAGGTGGAAAAAGAACTATGAACCTTAAATTAAATGCAGGATATGCTGCAGCAGAATTAGTAAAAGATGGTCAAGTTTTAGGTCTTGGAACCGGTTCAACAACTCATTATTTCATAGAAAAAGTAGGACAAAGAGTTAAAGAAGAAGAATTAGAATTATTAGGAATCCCTACAAGTTATCAATCATTTTTACTTGCAAAAAAATGGAATATACCATGCACAACATTAAATGAGTACAGTATAGATTTAGCTGTTGATGGTGCTGATGAAGTGGATCCTCAAAAAAATCTTATAAAAGGTGGAGGAGCAGCTCATACTCTTGAAAAAATTGTAGATTACTCTGCAAAAGAATTAATTATAATTGCAGATGAATCTAAAGAAGTTGAAAAACTTGGAGCATTTCCAGTTCCTCTTGAAGTTATTAAAGAAGCAACACAACCTGTAATTGGTGCTTTAACTGATATGGGTGCTAATCCAGTTATAAGAATGGGTGTTCAAAAAGATGGACCTGTAATAACTGATAATGGAAATTTCATTATTGATGCTAAATTCCCTACAATTGATAGTCCTGTGGATATGGAAATTGAACTTAACACTATTCCAGGTGTTGTGGAAAATGGTATATTTACTGAAATGGTGGATAAAGTAATTTTTGGAACTGAAAATGGTTTAAAAGAATTATAAATATTAAATTTTATTAAATGGAGTGTGATTTTCATGCCAATTCCTGGACTTAATATACCTTATGAATTTAGAAAGATGTTAAATAAGTTTTTAATTTTAATAGGTATAGCTATAATTATTTATGCAGTTTTATGGATTTTAGCTAAGTTAGCATTGATTCCATATGTATTTTTCAGTATTTTCCCTCAAATAATATTATTAATGATTGGTATTTTTATCTTTTATCAAGCTTGGATTAATAGAAAACAATACTAAAACATTTTTTTTTATTTTATTTAGAAAATATTTTATTTTTTTTCCACATTTTTTATAGAAACCTTTATATACTAAAAAAATTATACTAAATAATGCTTATATTTTTATATAACATTTTTTAATTCAGATAAAAGGATTAAAAAAATAATTAATAATAAAAAGATTTTAATAACTACTCAAAAATAAAATTAAACTACTATTAAAAATAAATAATAACTTTTTAATTAATAGTTAAGGAATATTAAACTCTAAAATTTTTATAAAAAAGTGTTCGACTTTTTTGGTTAGGAATAAAAGTTTTGACAAGTTATAATAACGATGATATAACTATTAATTAAAAAAATAAATTTATTTACTATTCCAATAATATGTTATTTAAAAAAAATTTTCACGCTCAGCTATTATTATTAATTAAAATATAAGAAAATAAGCTTTTTATTAAAGTTATATGAAACTAAAAAATTATCTTAAAAAAAAAATTCAAAAAAATTGTAGTCTAATGAATCGTTTTTTTCATAAACTCCATTTAACAAGAACTCATTTATTTACCCAAAATTAATTCTATTGGAAAAAACGAATATAAAACACGAAAAAGGTTTCAATATAACTTTAATAAAAAATCCTCTTATTTTTAAATTTTATACTATTTCTAAAATAACTTAACTCCAACTCTAAAAAAAAATATTATAGTAATAATATATAAACAAATATATTACTAATATTAAACAAAACTAAAACTATAATGTAATTTTATAAATTAACTTTTATCACATTATACTAATAAACAATAAAACTTTTTTGGAGGAAAACGGATAAAATGTCAAAAATTTTTATTTCATGCGCATTACCCTATGCAAATGGACCTTGCCACTTAGGACATTTAAGATCAACTTACATTCCTGCAGACATCTACGCAAGATGTAATAGAATGCAAGGAAACGAAGTATTATTTGTCTGTGCAACTGATGAACATGGTACACCAATAGCTGTACAAGCAGAAAACGAAGGAAAAAAACCTATAGAAATAGCTAAAAGATATCATGATATGATAGTTGAAGATGTAAAATCTTGCGACATCACATTAGACAGTTTCACACGTACAACAGATAAATTACACTATGAAATCAGTCAAAACTTCTTTTTAAACCTATACAATAAAGGATTAATATACGAACACACTATAGAACAATTATACTGTGAAAATTGTCATAAATTCTTACCAGACCGATACGTAGAAGGAATATGTCCAGTATGTGGTGCAGAAGGAGCAAGAGGAGACCACTGTGAAAGTTGTGGAAGACACTTAGAACCAACTGAACTAGAAGAACCACAATGTTTAACATGTGGACACACACCAGTTATAAAAACAAGTAAACAATACTTCTACAAACTCAGTCATTTCGAAGATGACATAAAAGAATACATAGAAAACAATAAAAAATTACCATCCAATGTAAGAAACTATGCACTAAACTGGTTAAAAGAAGGTTTAGACGATTGGATAATGACAAGAGATATGAAATGGGGTATACCTGTACCATTAAAAGATGCTGAAGGAAAAGTCATATATGTTTGGGGAGAAGCATTCCTCGGATACATATCATCAGCAGCACAATGGTCAAGAAAAACAGGAAAACCATGGGAAGACTACTGGAATGACACAGCAATACATTTCATAGGTAAAGATATCATCTACCATCACGCACTATTCTGGCCAGCATTACTCTCAGGTTATGGTTGTAAATTACCAGACAACATATTCGCCGGAGAATTCCTATCCCTTGAAGGTAAAAAAATGAGTACCAGTAAAAACTGGGTAATATGGGTATCTGATTTTGTACGTGACTTCGACTCAGACCTACTAAGATACTACTTAACAATAAACGCACCACTAAACAAAGACACAGATTTTAGTTGGGACGATTTCCAAAGAAGAGTAAACGATGAACTTGCAGATGTACTCGGAAACTTCCTACACAGAACTTTCACATTCACCCACAAATTCTTTGATGGAAAAGTACCAGAATACAAAAATCCAAGTCCAGAAGACCTTGAATTTGAAAAATTAATAAAACAATTACCTGAAACAGAAAAAAATTACATAAACGATTTCAAATTCAGAGAAGGATTAGTTGAAGTTTTCAAAGTAGCTAAAGCAGCTAACAAATACTTTAATGACCAAGAACCATGGAAAGCAATAAAAGAAAATCCACAAAAAGCAGCAAACACTGTATACTTATGTGATCAATTAGCAAAAAGCCTTGCAACATTAACAAAACCATACATCCCAAAAACTGCAGATAAAATAGCAAAAATAGTTAACATCACAGATAATGATACTTGGGATAAAGCAACAGAATACCTTCCAATAGGTCATGAAATTAACAAACCAAAACCATTATTCCAAAAAATAGAAGATTCAACAATCAAAGCAGAAAAAGAAAAATTATACAAAAACTTAGAAAAAACTACAAATAATGGAGAAAAGAAAATGAGTGAAAAAATCAGCATAGATTACTTTGATAAAGTAGAAATAAGAATTGGACAAATAAAAGAAGCAGAAAAAATAGAAAAATCTAATAAATTATTAAAATTACAAGTAAATGTTGGAGATAAAACATTACAAATAGTTGCAGGATTAGCAAAAAGATACAGTCCAGAAGAATTAATAGATAAAAAAGTAACTGTACTAGTAAACTTAGAACCTGCAAAACTATTCGGTGTAGAATCCCAAGGAATGCTTTTAGCATCAGGTGAAAGTGCAGCACTACTCGTACCAGAAGAACCAGTTGATGTTGGTGAAGAAATACAATAAAAAAATAATTTATAAAATATTAATTCTACCCCCTTTTTTAAAAAATATTCGGCGTATAAAAAACTTTAAATAAAAAAAATATTTAATATTAAAAGATAGAATTAATAAAAAAAATACCCCCCATTTATTTAGTCTTTTTATGAAAAAAAATTAGCCTCACAGGTGAGTAATAAAATGGATGAATCCATGCTCATAACAAATGCTGAAAAGTATTTAAATAAAATAGATAAAGAAAAAATTGATATAAAACACATTAACAATATTGAAGAGTTTAAAACAGTCTACTTCAGGTTTCAGGAAAGATTAAACACCTTACAAGATTTAAAAGAAAAAATGGATGCAAATGGTTACACTGCACCATTTAGATCATTAAACCGTTATGGTGTTTCATCCACCTCAGATGTTGGATTTGATGAAATATCAGAAATCAATCGTCATAATCAACACTTCAGATTAAAAGCAACAGCAAAACGAAACATTCTAGATAGAGTTAAAGCGGCAATAGACTCACATAAAATAGCAATGGGCAACCTTGAATCCTATGGTCAATTTAAATGTAAAGACTGTGGAAAAAGTTACAGACCAACAAACTTCAATAATCCAAATATAAAATGTGACTGTGGTAGTGAAAACTTTGATTTTGATGTAGATGAATCTGGAGTCTACAGACTAGAAATAATACCACACTTACCATTATCTGGTAATTACATGGTATTAATGAGTGAACTATCAGAATGGGGGAGAGATTCACTTAAAAAAGTTCTAAATTTACTTAAAACTAAAAGAAAAACAGTAATAACTAATGTATCTCCTGTAATATCAGTAAAAGAAAATAATCGATGGATAACAAAAAGAGTATCCTTAGATTCTGAATTCGTAGATAGTTATGAAGAAGAACTTCGAAGAATTTATGGAAGAAACTTCAGAATAGAAAGATTAGATTTCCATAGATCAAGACCAACAATAATAAATGATAAACACACAAGAACTGCTCTAGCAATAGCTTATGTGAAACATTCAGAAACCATAGTTAAAAAGCACAAACAAACAATCCTAGAACAAAATATTAGAAACTTAGAACACTTACAAATCTATGACGAAGTAGTCAAAGATGTTAAATTAGACAACCCTAATTTCATAGAAGAAATTGACACATTAGAAGAATGGAGAAACAATAAAGTAAGTGAAATATTACAAGATATAGGATTAATGGATAAATTCGGTCACTTAGATAGAACATTAAAAAGTGATATTAAAAGAAGAGACCAAATAGAACAAACAATATTCTCAGAAATAGCTCCAACATTAATAAGATGGGATATCTTCAAATATTACATAACAACCTCCAATGATAAAAGAAAAAGATATGGAGGACCATTCCCATACATTAGAGGAGATATTGATAGACAACAAAGAAAAATTTTCCAAAAATATTCAAACAAAACAATCAAAATATTACAAGACATGGAAAATGAGAAAATCATACCAGTACCAGACATGGATCTTTTACTTTACAAAAAATTTAATTTAGAAAAACAAATAAAAAATTCTAATATAAAATTAGATTACACCGCACTAGGTGCAGCAATGATAAGTACTAACTCAGATATTCCAATAAAAGAATCTGCTAAAGTATTCTCTGTATCCCAAAAACGTGTGGAAAAAGAAATCAAAAATTTAGAAAATAATAAAAGACCTAGAAGTAAAAAATCAAAAAAGTTTTTAGAAATGATAAAAAATTAAAAAAAGGGTTAAAATTCAAATGATTAATGAGGATCAAAAAAATTCAACAGACTTAGATATTAATGCTTGGCAGATACATATTACTCATCCATTAACTTCAGAAAAAATAATAGAATTAATGGACAATTATCCTAGTCTTAGAAGAATAACATGTTCGCAGAGTTTATATGATAATATTTCTCCGAAATATCTTGAAGCATTAAACTCATTAGACATAAAAGTAGAAGTGGAATATAATTGGGGAAGAAAACGAGTACACCCTCAAGAAGACATAGATAAAGTATTAGACTCTTTAAAAGAAGGAAATTCACCTAAAAGTGTTAGTGAACAGTTCAATATTCCTTTAAATAGAGTATATTACTTCAGATCAAAATATTCAACAGATTCTAAAAAAGATTATAATTTCTATAAAAGAAAATATGATGATAAATTACGTTTAAAAATTAAAAATTTAGTTAAAAACGGTGAAAAACCAAAGAATATATCAAAAGACTTTAATATTCCTCTTCGATCTGTTTATAATATTTTAAATGATAAATAACTTATTTTCACATTTTTTTAACTTCTATAAATTAATAAAAATCATGTCCTCATATTCAGCAGTATTACCCTCATAATTGTTATTTGAGTAATTAAAGTCATTATTATATGACCAGAATACACCACCATTAATTGCACTATTATTGGTGAAATTATTATTTATGATTTGAATATTTCTTAATCCATCTATATCTAAAGCTCCACCATATTTTGCAGTGTTATTTATGAAATTAGAATCGGTTATGTTTAAATTTGAGTATATAGCGAATACTGCTCCTGCATAAGAATTTCCATGATTATTTATGAAACTAGAATTTGCAATGTTTAATGATCCATTTAATTGACAAATCCCTGGACCTATATTTGCATTAGAATCACTTATACTTGTATTAAATAATGTTAAATTAGATTCTTGGGAATATATGCATCCACCAATAGTGTTTATGGTTTTTGTATTATTAAATTTTGAATTAAGTATACTTGCATTAGAATCTTCTATACTTATACTACCACCGTAAACTATACTTGTTGAATTGGTGAAACTAGAATTATTCACGTTTAAGGTTCCATTGTATAAATAGATATCTCCACCAGTTCTAGCTTGATTATTAGTAAATAGAGAATCCATGATAATTATTTCACCATGACGTAATCTTATACCTCCACCACAACCCATACTTTCGTTTGCTGGATTATTTGTGAAAATACATCTTTTACAAGTTAAATTACCTTGATAAATGTATAATGCTCCACCATTATAAATTGCCTTATTATTTATGAAAATGGAATTTACACAAGACATATTACCATTATTTAAATATATCCCACCACCATTTAATGATGCAATGTTACTAGTGAAATTAGAGTTAATACAAGTTATATTACCAGTATTCACATTAATTACTCCATTTTGTGTGTTAAAATTAGTAAAAGTAGAATTCAGAATATTAACATTACCATATAAAGGAATTGTAAGTGCACTACTTGTGTTTGTTGTAATATTATTATTAGTAAATCCTAAATTGATTAAATTAATATTGTATATGTTTTCATCTTCAAGGGTTTGAAATATTGAATCACCATTAATAAATGTATTGTCCTTATTATCTCCAGTGAATGTAATATTCTTTAAAATTATGATATTATTTTCATTATAAGTCCCAGGTGCAATACTTATAATGTATTCAGTGAAATTATTGGTTTCATCTAAATTAATTGTGTTTACAGCTTCATCAACGGTTTTATAAGGATTATCTATGGATCCATTACCAGAAGTGTTCACATTACAATTAACATAATATTCATTATTATCTCCAGTTACACTTAATGTTTGATTTTCTATTTGTGAATTTTCTTTAAGAAAATTATTTCCTACTAAATAAGGGTCCTCATTACTTTGAACTATATTACCAGATAATATTTGATTATCAGTACTACTATTTAATAAGTTATCAGTTTAATTAGTTTCAGCCGAACATGAACTAACTAAGATTAAAACCATTAACATTATTAATATAGTACTAATTAAGGTTTTTTTAATCTTCATAATATTTTAAAACTCCATTTTGTTTTGTTTAAAAATGTAAATTAATTAATTTTTATAAAATTTTTACACATATTAGTAATAACCTTTAAAATTAATTGTGTTTTACTAAATAATATATTTTTTCTATAATGCTCCTAAGATAAAATTAATATTCTATATGTAAATTTCATTATAAAAGAAATAATAACACTCTCACATCTTACACCTAAATTTTAAAGGTTTAATAAACAAGAAAAAGATACTTAGGGTTAAATACTTATAAAAGTGATGTATCCACAAAAAAGGGGGGGGAATAATTATTATTAATAATTTTTTATCTTTTTTTTAGTTTTATTATTTTTTTCAATAATCCTTTTTTTAAAGAATTAAATGGATAATTTTTAATATTAATAATAATATAATAAGATTAATTTTTACTTTAATTAAGTAATGTTTTTTATTAAAAAAAATTTAAATGGAGAAATAAAAGTTCATGATTTCAGTTTTAACACCTCCACATTTGCCTTTGGTTTTAATTGCATTGATTTGTGGTATTGTATCATTTGCAGTTACTTGGTATATTATGCCTCATCTTATTCATCGTTTAGAAAATGCTCATATTGTAGGTAAGGATATTCATAAATCATTAAAACCTATTGTTGCAGAAATGGGTGGTTTGGGAATATTATTTGGTTTTGTTATTGGTATGTTTTGTGGTGTTTATTTATTTTCTACACTTACATTTCAATTAATTATAGTATTATTGGTTATTCTACTTGTGGGTATTATTGGTATGGTAGATGATTTAATAATGCTTTCATCTTATGAGAAGTTAATATTGCTCTTTTTTGCAGGTATACCTTTAATTTGGGCAGCTCCTCCGAATGTTGGAATTTTTTATATTATTTGTATTCCTATTGCAGTTAGTATTTGTTCTAATTTAACTAATATGCTTGCTGGTTTAAATGGTATTGAATCAGGTTTAGGTGTTATTGCAATGGTTTCTCTTACTATTTCTTGTATTGTTCTTGGTAAGTATGATGTTGCTATTATAAGTATGAGTATGTTAGGTCCTTTAATTGCATTTTTATACTTTAATAAGCATCCTGCTAAGGTATTTCCAGGGGATACTGGTACATTAATTATTGGTGCAGCTATTGCAGCTATTGCATTTATTGGAAGATTAAAGTTCATTGCTTTTATTATTTTATTACCTAATATTATTGATGCTGCATTGAAGTTTTATAGTGCAGGTGTTATGAATCGTGCAGATCAAAAGCCTACTCAGGTTTCATCTGATGGTACTCTTTTCAGTCCAGATCAAGGTTTTAAATCTTTGATTCGTTTTGTTTTAAGAAAACCTGTTGATGAGAAGACTGCTGTTAAAATGATTTGGGGTATTGGAATCTTTTTCGGTCTTGTAGGTATTTTTATTGCTGTATTAATGCCTGGTGTTTTGGATAATCATTTAATGTCTCAATTTTTAAGTTTTAAAGATTTATTTTATCATATTTAAAATTTTTTTTATATTTTTTTTATCTAATAAATTAACTGTATATAAATAATTATACGTGTACACACTTACACATAAAACTATTTTTTAAAAAAATAATTAATGAAAAAAATATAAGTTAAAATCAATTCTTAGCACGAATTCTTAACTTTTCATAAATTTCATCAATTTTAGCATCTTCTTCTTTTTCTCTTTTCTTAAGAACATTATCATTTTTCAAATTAAATTTATCAATTAAATCATAAACATCCTTAGAAGAATGAGATACCTTTTTAGATGAAGTTTCTGTAAGTTTTTTATAAATCCTATCTACCTTTTTATCTTGCTCTTTTTCACTATAAGGCACATTCATAAAAATCCCTCATCTCTAATTTAATATTTTACATTTTAATAACAGGTAACTGTATTTCTCTTAAACAATCCTTCTCTTCAACTTCAAAAGGACTATTTAAAAATATTTCTTTAGGTGAACCAATAATATCATAATGATTCACTTCAGCAAATTCAATCATTTCATCATAACTTTCCCGAATATTATCACGAGACCCTTGATGAATACCTGAAAGAACAGTGTGTTCAACCATATCAGCAATATCTATTTCAGGAGTTTTATCCACTTCATCATCAGAAATAGGAACACCTAAATCATAAACAACATCATCTTCTTTAACTCTATCAGGCATCCGATAAAATATAACAAAATAATTACCAATAGTTTTAATCTCTTTATCTTCAACCCATCCAGTTAACTTAGAAATCATAACTTCCATATCACTTAAAGATCCTTTATGTTTCATAACAGCAATTTTATGATCTGGTACAATTTTTTCTTGAACATTCATAATAATCATTTCCTCATTAATTAAATATTAACTTTTTTATTTAAATAAAGTAACAGTTACAATTTCCCCTTCATCTACTAACTCAATATTTTTATCAACTTTAGTATAACCATCTGCAGTAGCTAAAGAAAATATAGCACCAGAATCCTTAAATATAGGTTCAACACCATCATTCTTTATTCTAACTAACTGATATTGCATTCTACCAATAGGAGAATGGATTCTTTTAGTTATAGGTCCGGTAAAAGTATTCTTATTCTCATCCACTTTAATACCAGCTAATTTCTCTAAACTTGGAACTACAAACACGTTAAAAATCACAAGCGCACTAACAGGATTTCCAGGCAAACCAATCACAATTTTACCATCAATAACCCCAACTAATGTAGGTTTACCTGGTTGAACTGTAATCCCATGAATATAAACACAACCTAATTCATCAAGAATACTTCTTAAATTATCCCCAACACCTGCAGAAGTCCCACCAGAAACTAATACAACATCAAAATCTTTAATACTACTATTAATCTTATTTTTTATAGAATCATAATCATCTTTAATAATACCTAAAGTTTCTGCATCTGAACCAGCAGCATCAGCCCCAGTTTTTAACATATCACTATTAACATCATAAATTTTCCCAGGAATAATAAGTTCATCATTATCTAATAATTCATTCCCTGTAGAAATAATACCAACTTTAGGCTTTTTATAAACATCAACTTCACTAATTCCTTGTGCAGCTATAACCCCAATTTTAGAAGGAGTTAAAAGATCACCTTTACTTAAAATCTTATTACCCTTTTTAATATCAGAACCTTTTTGCCCAATTTCTTGAGTAGGTGTTAAACTTTTAAATAAATTAACATTACCATCATCATCTAAATCTGTAAACTCAACCATTTCAACAGCTTCAGCACCATCAGGCATAGGAGCACCAGTACTAATTTGGATACATTCTCCAAGATTCAATGTTTTGTCACTAAAATCCCCAGCTTCAACAACATCCACAATCTTAACAATATTTGGACTTTCTTCACTAGCACCATAAGTATCCTCTACTTTAACAGCATAACCATCCTTAAGTGCTCTGTTAAAAGGAGGAAAATCTATTCTACTTTCTATATCATTAAATAAAACACGATTAAGACTATCACTTAATTTAACACTTTCAGATTCTGGAGTATAATACTTTTCAAATAAATCCCCAATAATCTTCTTAGCATCACCAGATTCTTTAATCTTTAAAAATTCCTTTCCCATTTTAATCACAATTTTCTTAAAAATAAATAAAAATTTTTTATTATTAATTAGTATATCATTAATTCCAATTATATATAATATTATATATAAAGAATTATAAAATAATATTCATATTATAAAATATTGTATGTTTACAATTTTTTTAAAATATTAAAAAAACCCAGTATTTATTTTCTTAACAACTAAAATCATTATTAAGACACTTATAAATCATTTAAGGTTCATAAACAGGAGGAAAATTTTTGACTAATAAAAAACATAATAACAACAATGCCCCACAAGAGTATCACAGAGTAAGAACACCCCGAAGAGGAGAAATGCCAGGAGTAGTAGAACAAATCATGGGACATGGAAAAATCCGAGTAAGATGCTCAGATGGATACATAAGAATGACCCGTATACCTGGAAAAATGAAAAAACGTATTTGGATTCGTGAAGGAGATGTTGTACTCGTTAAACCATGGGATTTCCAAACCAATGAAAAAGCGGATGTAATTTGGAGATACACTAGAACAGAATCTAACTGGCTCGAAAGAAAAGGCTACTTAAAAATGTAAAACCATCTATTTTTAAGTAAATTTTAATTCCCATATCAAAAATAAAAAATATTTCAAAAAAAATAATTTCAGAAGGTTAATAAAAATGGATTCTAAAATAAATAAAGCTGATGCAGAATTACAAAAATTAATCTCTGAAAAAAGAATAAAAGATGATGATGATAAAAAAGTAGCTAGTGAAGTATTCGATGATAAAACATTAAAAACCTTATACAAACTAGCTAACCAAAACTATTTAGACATCTTAAACGGGGCAATTAGCACAGGTAAAGAAGCAAACGTCCTTAAAGGCATAAAAGATGATGGATCCATAATAGCTGTAAAAATTTATCGAATCACCACATCTGATTTTAAAAAAATGCATTATTACATTGATGGTGATCCACGTTTCAATGTCAAATCAACAAATAAAAGACAACTAATAAAAGCTTGGGTTAATAAAGAATACCGAAACCTAAACAGATTATATGAAAATGGTGTAAATGTACCTAAACCTATTGTTGCCTTAGATAATGTATTATTATTAGAATTTATTGGAAATGATCAAGGGGAACCTGCAAAAACAGCAAGATACGATCCTCCAGAAGATCCTACAGATTTTTATGAAAGATTACTTTTAGAAATGGATAGATTCATAAATAAATCTAACTTAATCCATGGTGACCTATCAACTTTCAATATCATGAATTTTAATCAAAATCCTGTAATAATTGATGTTTCACAATCTGTAGTTCGAGATCATCCAATAGCTAAAGAATTATTGTTGAGAGATATAAAAAATATCTCTACAGAATTCAGTAAATTAGGAGTTCAAACTTCTGAAAGTAAAATTAAAGATTATTTAAATCTTAAAATTTAATAAAACTACTTTCTACTATTTTTTTATAAAAGAAGTTTACTTTTCAAATGCTTGGAAAATATTCTTTTAATAATTAATTTCAATTTTAATAATAACGCTTGTTTATATCCAAAAAAAATAATAGGAAGTTAGTTTCTAATTTTTTAAAATATAAAAATTCATTTTTTTTCAAAATGAATAAATAAGATTAAAATAATATAAGAATAATGTATTTAATAATATTTGGAAAAAATGTTTAAATAAAACTTTTTTCTACTATTATAATAAAATTTGAGGTGAATAAATTGCCAGAAACTGACTATCTTAAAATTCCTAACAATCGAGTAGGAGTTTTAATTGGAAAAAACGGTGAAACTAAAGAACAAATTGAGAAAGTAACTCAAACCCAATTAGATATTGATGGAGAAGAAGGTTTAGTAACAATAAATCCAACTCCTGATATGGAAGATCAATTAGGTGTTTGGAAAACTAATCATATCGTCAAAGCTATAGGTAGAGGTTTTAATCCTGAAACTGCATTAAAATTATTAGATGATGATATGTACTTAGAAATAATTAAGTTACCTCTTTTTGTTGGAAAATCTAAAAAAGCTTTAGCTAGATATAAAGGAAGAATCATTGGAAAAGATGGTAAAACTAGAGAAATCATTGTTGGAATGGCAGAAGTGGATATGGCAATTTATGGAAAAACAGTTTCCATTATTGGTCTTTTAGATAATGTGGAGATTGCAAAAGAAGCTGTTGAAATGATTCTTAATGGATCAAGACATAAATCTGTATATGGATTTTTAGAAAATAAAAAGCAAGACTTAAAAATGAAAGAATTTAAGGCTATTGTTGGAATTGATGATGATGAAATTCAACTTCGTGATGATTTAGATGATAAAGATGATGAATCTGAATCAGATGAAGATTTAGAAGAATAATTATTTTTTTAATTCCCATTCTTTTTTTTTATTTTATTTTAAAGATTAATTTGAATTTATTATTTAATTAATTTTTAAGATTTTTTCCATTTTTTTTATCCTATTTCTTAAAAACTCCCTACATTACTAAATTTATTATCAAAAATTAGGCATACTCTGTTGATTAAACTTATTAGTTACACTAGTTCCATAATAATAATTAATCTTAAAAATATTAATTTTAGTTTTTTATAATAAAACTTATATATAATATTAACTATAGGTATATCTATTGATAAATTTAGTAGAGTTTATTCAATTTTATACAAAATAATATTTTTTTCTACCAAAAAATAAAATATAAATTTTCAAATTTATAAAAAAAGGTTTTTTCTTTTTATAAAAAAATTTTATTTAAAAATTTTTTTTAGCTAATGCTATGAAAAAAATATTAAAATCATCATAATTACAAAATATATAAAAAATTTTTTTAATGGAGGTAAATTAATTTGTCCCAACAAGCATCAGAACTCTTTGACAACTTCCAAGAATTGACACCGTCAGAGTTCTTCAGAAAAAATAAACAAATGTTAGGATTCAGTGGAAAAATAAGATCATTAACCGTAGTATTCCACGAACTTATAACTAACAGTTTTGATGCAGCAGAAGAAGCTGGAATTCTTCCAGAAATTAAAATAGACTTAAAAAGACTTGATAAAGAACATTATGTTCTAAGACATTCAGATAACGGTCCAGGAATCCCAGAAAAATTCATAATGAAAGTATACTGTACAATGTTTGCAGGATCCAAGTTTAGAAACATCCAATCCCGAGGACAACAAGGATTAGGATGTAGTGGATGTGTACTTTTATCCCAAATGACTACAGGTGAACCAGCACATGTAATCTCAGGATACCAAGAAAACGGGGAACTAAAAGGAATTAAAATGGACTTTAAAATGGATGTTAAAAAGAACAAAGGTATGTTACTACACAAAGAAAAATATCCTGTAGACCATACTGGAGTATGCATAGAACTCCAATTTAAAGATGTTTCATATTCCCTAGCAGAACAAGGAGCATTTGAATATATACGTAGAACCATGATAGGAAACCCTCATGCAAAAATAATATTCAGAGACCCATCAGGACACAAATATATATTTAATAGAGCATCAGACATTGTACCTCCATTACCAAAAGAAGTATTACCTCATCCAAAAGGTGTTACCGCAGATGATTTAATCTTCATGGCTAAACACACAGATAAAAGACGATTTAAAAGTTTACTAACAAGTTCACTTTCCAGAATGTCTGCTAAAAGAATTAAAGAAGTTGAAGAACTAACTGGAATCGACTTAAACAAAAGACCAAAAGATATGAAATGGGCTGAAGCAGAAGCAATAGTACATGCTTTCTCTAAAATGAAATTCATGGCCCCACCAACAAACGGTTTAATACCAATTGGTTCAGATCAAATCGAAAAAGGTATGAAACAAATACTTAAACCAGAATTCATAACTTCCATTACAAGAAAACCAGTAACCTACAAAGGAGGAGTAGCTTTCATTGTAGAAGCAGGAATAGCATATGGAGGAGACTGTGGAAGACTCATCAGTGATCAAAGAAAAGCAGAAATAATGAGATTCGCAAATCGGGTACCATTATCATTCGATCAAGGATCATGTGCAATAACAGAAGCATTAAAAAGTATAGACTGGAAACGATACGGAATCAGAGACCTTGACAATGCTCCAATAACATTATTCATTAACATAATCTCAACCCAAGTACCATACTTATCCACAGGAAAACAAAGTATTGCTCCAGAACCTGAAATAGTTCATGAAGTAAGACAAGCATCAATGAAACTAGCACGAAGACTTCAAAAACATTTAAGAAAGAAACGAGCAGCTAAAGAAAAGAAAATGAGATCTAAAATATTCGAAGATTACGTACCTGTAATCTTAGAAGAAGCTGCAAAACTTGGAGAAGTTGAAGTACCAGACTATGAAGAAGTACTATCCAAAGTAACTAAAAGATCCATTGCAGATTTATTAGGTGAAACTGTAGAAGAAGTTGAAGAAGAGGAAGAAGATGCTTTAATGGAAGAACTAGATGAATTCGGATACAAAGTAGATGAAGAACATTCTAATATGACAAATATTGAAAATAAATCAGTTGTAGAAGAATTAGAAGATGAACTAATCATTGAAGAAGAAGATGCAAAAAAAACACAATCAGAAAGTAAACAATCTACTTTAACAAAAAATGAAGGTGACTAAATATGGCTGAAGAAGAAAGACCTGAAGATATGAAAAAAGGATTATCCCATAAAGAAAAAAGAAAAGAATACACATTCAATAAACTCAAAGAATTAGGTCAAGGTATTGTTGCTGATGTAGAACAAAAAAAAGTACCTTCATTAAAAATCCCTTCTAGAGGAACAGGAAACATAGTATATGATGATGCTAAAAAATATTATGTTCTCGGAGACCGATACGGTCGAAGATCATTAGGAAATGTTAAACAAATCCGTAAAATGGGACAAATGGTATTCACTGCAAATTTCTGTAAAGATTTAGTTCAAAGAGAAAAAACTGCAACAATACGGGAAATGTATTATGTATCTGAAGGTTGGGGTGTAGAATTTAACACACAACAGGAATCAAATACTGTAGGTGAAGATTTAGAAGTAGCACTTGGAACAACTCGTGAAGACCTTGGATTAATGCCCGAAGAAGATGGAGCATCCGTATACGGTGATTTAACCCTATTAGATGATGATGTTGAATTAAATGCTAAAAAATCTGGAAAATCAGGTTACACTATAAGTCCAACAATTGACCAAGTAGAATTTCTTGACTGTGGAGTAGAAAGAGTACTCGCAGTGGAAACAATGGGAATGTTTCACAGATTAGTTCAAGAAAACGCTTATGACAGATTCAACACATTAGTTGTTGGATTAAAAGGACAAGCAGCACGTGCAACAAGAAGATTCATAAAAAGATTAAACACAGAATTAAATTTACCAGTATACATTTGTAACGATGGAGATCCATGGGGATTCCATATTGCACAAGTTATCATATCTGGAAGTGCTAAATTAGCACATGTAAACTATGACCTTGCAACTCCAAATGCACAATTTATTGGTGTAACCGCAAGTGATATTATAAATTATGATCTTCCAACTGATCCATTAAAAGATATAGATGTTTTAAGATTAAAAGAACTATCTAAAGATCCAAGATATCAAACAGATTTCTGGCAGACTGAAATAAAAAAGATGCTTAAAATAGGTAAAAAAGCAGAACAGCAATCTTTCAGTAAATATGGATTAGAATATATTGTAGATACATACTTCCCACATAAATTAGGAATAGAAGAATAAACAATTTATAATTATAAATTAAATATTATTTTTCTTATTTTCTAAAATTTTCTTCTTTTTTTTAACTTTTTTTTATAATACAATTAATAATACGTGTTGGATTTATTTATGAGAGATTTAAAACAATTAAAAATAAAATTATCTAATATAATTAATGAGTATAATGGAATAAATATTGATTATATTCCTACAGATTCTATAGTTATTGAACCTTGGACTAGGTTAAAATGTCAATATGGATGCCCCCATTATAAAAAGTCCTTAACATGCTCACCCTACCCACCAAAACCTAGTGAAATGCGAGAAATAATCAAATCTTACTCTCAAGCTATCCTATTAGAATTTCATGAAAATTTTGAAATAATTAATAATCTTGTTGTAGAAGTAGAAAATGAATGTGCAAGAGAAGGTTTTTATAAAGCATTTGGTTTAGGTGCGGGATTTTGTAAATTTTGTAAAGAATGTAATCTTGAGGAATGTTTAAAACCTGAACTAGCTAGACCTTCACTTTCTGCAGTAGGAGTAGATATTCATAAAACAATAGCAAATAATGGATATGATATTTTAGCTTATGATGAGATTGAAAAAACATATTTATGTTATGGTTTAGTTTTACTTGATTAATTAAAATCTTAGTATTATAAGATTTGTATGGAATTATTTTAAAAGATTATATCAAATTACTTATATTACTAAAAGAAAAATAGTATTATAATTAATAAAATATGTTTTTATTAAATTTTAAAAAATTTTTTTTAGGTGTTAAAAAATTATGAAATCTGTCGCTATTAATGGATATGGAACTATTGGTAAAAGAGTAGCTGATGCAGTTGCAGCTCAAAAAGATATGAAAATTGTGGGTGTAAGTAAAACACGACCAACATTTGAAGCAAGAGCAGCAGTAAATAAAGATTATCCTTTATATATTGGTATTCCTGAACGTGAACACTTATTTAGGGAATCAGGAATTGAAATAGCAGGTACTGTTGATGATATGATTGAAGAAGCTGATGTTGTCGTTGACTGTACCCCTGGAAATCTTGGAAAAGCAAATCTAGAGAAATATAAAAAAGCTGGAGTTAAAGCTATTTACCAAGGTGGAGAAGATCATGAACTAACTGGATTATCATTCAATTCCTTTGCAAATTATGATGATTCATTTGGAGCAAATTATACACGTGTAGTTTCATGTAATACAACAGGATTAACAAGAACTTTATCAACTATAGATCCAATATGTGACATTAAAAAAGTAAGAGCAGTTATGGTTCGTCGAGGAGCAGATCCTAACGAAGTGAAAAAAGGACCAATAAATTCAATTGTACCTAACCCTCCTAAAGTACCTTCTCATCATGGACCTGATGTGAAAACTGTTATGGGAGATATTGATGTTACAACTATGGCATTATTAGTTCCAACAACTTTAATGCATCAACATAATTTAATGGTTGAAATTAATAATGATGTGGGTATTGATGAAATTATTGATGCTTTTGAAAAACGTTCCCGTGTAATGCTTGTAGATGCAAGTGAAGGATTAGGATCTACTGCAGAATTAATGGAATTTGCTAAAGAATTAGGTAGAAATAGAAATGATTTCTATGAAATCCCAGTATGGAGAGAATCAATAAACATTGTAGATAATGAATTATTTTATATGCAAGCTGTTCATCAAGAATCTGATGTTGTTCCTGAAAATGTTGATGCAATACGTGCATTACTTGAAATGGAATCAGATAATGAAAAATCCATAGCAAAAACTAATAAAGCAATGGGAATATTATAAAATAAAAAAAATACATATTTCATTAAAATTTCTAAACCTTTTTTTTAAATTTTTTTTATAAATTAAATAATTCATAACCTTTTTTTTTTAGAAGTGATTAATCATGAAAGATAAAATAATTTTTGGACCAGCAGGAAAACCATTAGATTATAATGGAAGTGCTTATACTTCATCAAAATATCTCTCAAAACAGGGTTTACATGCATTTGAATATCAATCTTCTCATGGAATTAGAATTGGTGAGAAAAGTGCTAAAATATTGAAAAAACAATCAGAAAAAGAAGATGTTTTAATATCAATGCATGGGCCTTATTATATTAATATGTGTTCTAAGGAACCTGAAAAAATTGATGCTTCCATAGAAAGATTAGTTGATTCTGCAAGAGTAGGTGAATGGATGGGTGCATATCGTTTAGTGTTCCATCCAGGTTTTTATTCTAATCAAAAACCAGAAAAAGCTTTAAAAATATGTGAACAATCTTATAAAAGATTACTTGAAAGATGTGAAGAAGAGGGGTTTGAAAATTATACTTTTGCCCCTGAAACTACAGGTAAAAAATCTCAATTAGGTAATCTTGATGAAATTATTAATATGTGTCAAGGTTTTCAACATTTTGAACCCACTATAGATTTTGCTCATGTTCATGCTCGTGGACGTGGAATTTTGAATAAAAAAGAGGATTATAGTTGTATTTTCTCTAAATTAGAAAATGGTTTAGATATAAAAAGATTGCATTGTCATTTCACAACTATAGAGTATACTCATAATGGTGAGAGAAGACATCATAATTTAAATGAATATCCTGAGTATGGGCCTTATATTAAGGATTTATTGTTAAATCTTATTGAAAATGATTGGAAAGCTACAATAATTTGTGAAACACCTCTTAGGGATAAAGATTCTATGAAGATGAAACAAATTTATGAATCTTTAATTTAAAATAAAATTTTTTTAATTTTACTTTTTTTTTAGATATAATATTTTTAATTTATAAATAGTTCAATTTTACTTTTTGGTAAATAAATTTTTAATATGCCTAAATTTAATTGTAATTTAAAATTATTATGATTAGATGGAATGTTTTTACATAATAGTAATATAATGCTTATTTTTTGCTTAATATGACAATATATTTATATAGGATGTTGATTACAATACTATAATATATAATAAATATATGTAAGAAAATATTTATTATAAAAAAAATTATTGTGGAGATGTTTAATAATGAAGAACAATGAATTACCTCTTGCACCTATTGCAAGAATCGTTAAAAATGCAGGTGCAGAAAGAGTAAGTGAAGATGCTAAAGAAGCATTAGCAGAAAAATTAGAAGAATGTGCAACTGAAGTAGCTAAAGAAGCTGTAGCTTTAGCAAGACATGCTGGTCGTAAAACCATCAAAGCTGAAGATATTAAATTAGCTAAAAGTGCAATTTGCTGCAAAGATTAAATTTATTAAATTTAATTTTTTTTATTTTAACTTTTTTTCAAAAATTAATAATACTACTTTTTTTTACATAATTTTAATAAATACCAAATAATTTAAAATTAAACTATAAAACTTTTTTGTAAATTATATTTTTTTAAATTACATAAAACAATTATACTTTTATAAAAAAATATACATATTATTTTATAATAAAAAATTATAATAATTTTTTTTATCATATAATCTAATTATATTCCATTTTCAGGTGATTAAAAAATGTTTTATAAAACAATTATGCGTATAGACGATGTACACAGACTAAGAGATATAAGAGATCAATTATTAGTATTACAAGGACGAAATCCTACAAGAGAAGGAGATAGAGCTCTTAAAGTTGTAGTTCAAAGAATAGATAATATTCAAGAAAAATTAGATAAACGTTAATATTAATTAATTTCAAACAATCTACCATTATTTTAAGAAGGTTTAAATATTATGGAAATTAAAGAATATGCAAGTCTTAAAAAGATTCAAGATCAATTATTAATTGACCAAGGAAGAAAACCTACACGAAAAGGGAATAAATCCTTAAAACAAATTAATAAATCTATTCAAAAATTTAATAATATTAAATAAAAGTGAATCTTTTTTTATAGAATTTTTTTTTAATAAACTTTTTTTTGGATAAAAAGTTTAAATAACCATTTTTTTCAGTTGGTGTGAAATTTTGCAAACGAATAATCAAAACAATGACGTTAATAAATCTACGAATACAATAACCACTTCTAAAGTAAATAATAATAAAGAAGCTAAAGCAGTTGTTTTAAAAGGTGTTGGATATCCATTTAATTTTGCTTTAATGGATGGTTCAAATATAGAAATATCAGATAAGGTGCTATTTGAACAATATGCACGAGATCAATGGATAGGTATGGATGTAAGTGAAGGCACTTATCTTTTTGACCAAAAAATAATCCCAGATTTTGCATTTAAAGTTATCACTGTATTTCCAAACAATTCTGTAATTGGGGAAAATACTTCCATAGTTATTGTGGAAGAAGAAAAAGTTAAACCTACTTTGAAATCTATAAAAACTAATTTCAGTATTAGTGATGTGGTAGGTCAAGAAAGTGCTAAGAAAAAAGCTAAAGTTATAATGAAATATTTACATGAACCTGAAAAATTTGGAGAATGGGCACCACGAAACATACTATTTTATGGACTTCCAGGTACTGGTAAAACAATGTTAGCCAAAGCATTATCTAATGAAATCAAAGTTCCATTATATTTAATCAAAGCAACATCATTAATTGGTGATCATGTTGGAGATGGTGCATATAAGATCCATGAACTATTTACACTTGCACAAAAAACATCACCATCCATAATATTCATAGATGAAATAGACGCAGTAGCATTACACAGATCATACCAATCACTAAGAGGAGATGTATCTGAAATAGTAAACGCACTACTAACAGAAATGGATGGAATAAACCCAAATAAGGGGGTAATAACCATAGGTGCAACTAACAACATAGAAACATTAGATTACGCAATCAGATCAAGATTCGAACAAGAAATCGAATTTGCAATGCCTACAGAACAAGAAAGAAAACAAATCATAGAAAACAACCTGAAAACATTCCCACTAAAAATGGAAGTACCAACCGAAAAATTAGTACAAATATCAAAAGGCATGAGTGGAAGAGACATTAAAGAAAAACTACTCAAAACAGGATTACACAATGCAATATCTAATGATAAAAAAACAGTAACAAAACAAGACATTAAATATGCAATAGATATGAAAAAACAAAAACAAAACGAAGTAAAAAACATGTTTGTATAAAAAAAAGAATTTTCTTTAATAAATACAAACCCTACTATTTTTTTTATTCAAATTAATAAAAATAATTCATTCATTAATGAAAAATTTCTCAGCTGCATTAATCAAATACTCATCCTCATCTTCAGCAGCATTCTTAATATTAACAGAAATATCATAAAAAATTTTATTAACAATAGATTTAGTAAGATTATCAATAATCTTAACACTACCTTCACTATCAGCTAACTTCACAATAGCTTTTTCACTTTCCCTTTGACGAATATCTTCCATATTAGATCTAATCTTACGTAAAATATCTTCAACTTTCATTAATTTAAAAGAATTTTCCAATAAATCAAATTCTTCTGAAATAATCTTCTCAGCAGCTTCAGATTCATTTTTACGCAAAGCCTTATTTTTTTCAGCAACCCCTCTTAAATCATCAATATTTAAAAGATTAACATTTAAATCTTTAACATCCTCATCAATATCTCGAGGATTAGCAATATCAATCATTAAAATATTTTCAGCATTTTTATCCTCAATAATAGGAGCAACACGTTCCTTAGTTAAAATATAATGAGGAGCACCAGTAGCACTAATAACAACATCAGCATTAGCCAAATAATGACCAATATCATCAATTAAAATAGATTCTCCACCTAATTCTTTAGCTAATCTATTTGCACGGAAATAAGTTCTATTAGCAACAAAAATCGCTTTCAAATCTTTCTCAGCAATAGCTTTAGCAACTAAAGTACCCATTTCACCAGCACCAATAACAAGAACACACTTACCTCTTAAATCACCAATAATTTCCTCAGCTAAATCAACAGCAGCAGAACCAATAGAAACACTACCCTGATTAATCATAGTCTTCTGTCTAACTTCCTGACCTACATGAATTGCCTTTAAAAAAATAGTATCTAAAATTTTACCACAATGATTTTCCTTATCTGCAACTTTTTTAGAATCCTTAATCTGACCTAAAATTTGATCTTCACCAACAATCATAGACTCTAAACCAGAAGTCATTCTAAAAAGATGAATAATACTATCATCACCATATTGAATAATAATATTCTTATTATCATGATCTAATAATGGCTCATCATAAGAAATAAAATCATCATGAATATAATATTCATATCTGTTACAAGTAGATATTTCAACATATTCATTAATATCATACTTTTCTTTTAATTGATTAAATAAATTTTTTAAATCATTAGAAACTATTTCCATAGTCTCAATATCTGCAATTTTATGATCTACACCTATATTGATTATCAATTAATTCTCTCCCTAAAAAAAATAAACATAAAAGAAATTCTATTAATATTATATTACTATTAATTATTAAATATTTTCAATTAAACCCTCAACATAAACTTTAGCTTCATCTAATCTAGATTCCTCTAAAAGCATATTAACTTTATCATCCTTTAAAATATCATACAATTTATTCTTCCTATCTTTCTGATTAGGAATCTTATTTTTTAAAAGATTACGACAATAATCTTGAAGTTGAATCTCAAGAATATCTTTAGAACTAATTGTAGATTGAATCTTTTTTCGAAGCTCCTTAGCCATCAAAGGACTTTTACCACCAGTAAATAAGGAAATTTCAACATCACCAATAAAAAAACTTGAAGGAATGACAAGATTACCCTCATCTGGACAATCAGCACGATTAACTAATTTACCCTCACTAATTTTTGAAACATAATCAGATAAATCCTTATCTCCACTAGCTAAAATAACAATATCGCACCATTTAACTAACTTGTCAACATTACTCAAATCTTCTAATATGGCTCCTTTATCTAATAATTCTTCAGAAATAAAATCTCCAGCTAAAATAACATTAGAACCTTTATCCAAAAAACGATTAGCTCTACGTGTAGCTACCTCTCCAGTTCCTAAAATAAAAACATTTTTATCTTTCACTTCTAAAAAAACTGATGTTAAACCCATATAATTACCTTTCTTTATTAATTAAAAACTAGTTTAATAAAAAATATTTCATAAAAAAAATAAAAAATTAGTAGAATTTTTTTAATAAAAAAAAATTCATAAAAAATAAATAAAACATATAAATTTTATTTTCCATTTTCTAAAGCTTTAACTCTAAGTAACTTAATAGCCATACGCAAATCATTATTACAATCAGTTAAAACTTTATTAGCTTCAGTTTCAGATATTTCGAATGCATCAACAAGAGCATTAATATTTTCTTCACAATCATCTTCTGTATTGCCAACTAATGCTTCGGATAATTCTTTTTTCAAAGTTAAATATTCATCTGGACTCATGTTAATATTTCGCAATACCATATCTCTTAAAGGACAAGGTTTAGATGTTTTACAACACCAAACTAATGAACCAAAACAAGTTCCAGCACCTTCGCCCAATCTAGTGTTTTTAGCGAAATCTTCTTTAATTTTTATATATTCTTGTGGTGTTATTCCTACTTCTCTTAAAGCATTCATCACAGGACATGGTTTAACTGGAGGACAACAAAATGCTAATCCTCTAACATCTCCCCCTCGACATATATGTGATGGTGCGTCATCCCAACCCATATTATTACTCCTTAAATTTATTTTATTAAAATTTTATATTTAATTAGTTTTTCACTATTAAAAGAATGCCTAAAATTAAGACATAATTACATTTTAATTAGTATATCTATATAAAATTTAATTCTATATAAAACTAATATTTTTATTCTAATAATATGATTTTTAAAGTATATAATGTAAACGGTTTTATTTAAAAAAAATGTAAAAAAAGAATTAAAAGTATGATAAATTATTATTCGTCTTTTAACATGTCTTCTTTCTCTTTAACTGTTAATGATGAAACGATTTCTTCAGGTTTTCCAGTTTCTAAAACTTTTCCGCCTCTCATAAGAGTAGCACGATCACAAACATCTAATACGAAATCCATATCGTGGGATACTATTAAGAATGTTTGATCAAATTCATCTCTTGCTCGAAGAATAGAGTCAGTTACAATAACTCTAGTAATTGGATCCATAGTACCAGTTGGTTCATCTAAAATAATAATATTTGGCTCTTTAATAAGAACTTGTGCAAGTGCTACACGATGTTTTTCCCCTACACTTAATTCATCAGGATATTTTTCTAAAATATTTCCTGCAGTACTTTCATCAAATCCAACAGCAACAAGAACATGACTAGCTTTTATTTTTGCAAATTCTCCAGGTAAATCTAAACTTATAGCATCAGTTAAATTTCCAAGAATTGTTCTACTTGGATATAAAGAATATTCTTGGTGAAGTAATCCAATATAAGGAGTCACTCTTCCCCGATTAAATTGACCTGCCTTAGTCATATCAATCCAATCATCTCCAAGTTTAATGTTAATTTCACCACTACTTGGATCAGTTAAACCTAATATCATACGAGTAAGTGTTGTTTTTCCAGAACCACTTAATCCAACAATTCCAAATATTTCCCCATGGTTAACACTTAAATTAATGTTATCATCAGCTTTAACTACTCCTCTTTCAATAGAATAATAATATTTCTTAATATTTTTAATTTCTATTTCAGGACCACCATGTGCATGTTTTTCAACTTTTTTAGGTAAAGGAACAGTAGCTAAAAATTTATCAACAACTTCTTCAGGTTTTCCACATTCTTTAATTTCACCTTTTTCTAACCAAATAACTTTATCTGCTAAAGTATTAATTACTTCTGGCCAATGACTAGTAATAACCATAGTAATATTCTTATTTTTAATTTCTTTTTCAAGAGTATCATGTAAACGGTCAGCAGTTTGAGGATCTAATGTACCTGTAGGTTCATCAGCTAAAAATAAAGTTGGATTTTTCGCTAATTGTCTAGCTAAAACTACTCTTTGCTTTTCTCCTCCACTTAAATCACGAGCTACATGAGTTACACGATGGCTCATTTGAACCATATCTAAGAGTTCTAAAGCCCTATAAATATTTTCTTCTAAATATTTACCTTCATCACCCATAGCTTTAAGAACATTATCGATTACAGTTTCTTCATCGTATAATGCGAAATTTCTTTGAAGCATTATAGCTATTCTTCTTTTAATAGCAGCAAATTCTAATCTTTCAGCATGCCAAAAGTCAATGGTTTTTTCTTCATATTCTCCACCACATGAACATTTTTTACCAATTTTAGAGGGTGCTTCAACATGCATACATTCTTTACACATTGCAACATGGAATATTATTTGACCTTCATCTGGTTCATATTCTTTTGTACCTCTTAACATACTGATTAAAACAGATTTTCCACTACCACTTCTACCTAATATTCCTAAAGTTTCTCCTTCATCAATTTCTAAGTTTATGTTTTTAAGAACGGGGACATCATTAAATGTTTTTCCTATGTTTTTAAATGTAATAAAAGACATTCGTTCACCTTTAATTTTTTTGTTCCTTTTTTTAATTTATTTTATAATGAATATTATTCCTTTTTTGATTAATAATCGTAAATTTATAAAATTCTTATATATTAGATTTTATATTTCTTATTTATAATATTTATTATCTTATTTTATAACAGATTTAATATTTTTAATTTAATTAATACATCTTCCACTACCATGCATAGGAGTTCCACATTTAGGGCATTTAGTATTTTTACAAGGTTCACCCTTAATTTTAGGGATTTCATATCCACATTTAGGACATTTACAAGAAGAAGGAGGAATTCCAATACCTCTACCTTCTCCTCCAAAAGATCTTCTTTTATTCAATGTATCATTTTTTAAGAGTATGATTTTATCAGATTTACATTCTGGACATTCAGTGTACTTTTTATTATTATTTTTCCATTCTAATCCACAATTTTGGCAATGGTAAACTTCATGTTCATCCATTTTTTTACACGTCCTATTTTTTTTACCTTAATCTTTTAGAACATTATTTGAAATTTTTTTTTATTCCTCTATTAATAATTCAATATCTTTAGATTTGCAATCTGGACATTCAGTGTACTTTTTATTATTGTTGTTCCATTGAAATCCACATTTTTTGCAATGATAAGTATTTGGTTCGTTAATATTATCAGTTTCAATTATATTGATTTTTCTCCCTTCAATTAAGGATTTAGCAATTTTTTTTCTAGCAGAATTCAGTATTCTATGGAAAGTTGACTGGGAGATGTTCATTAATTCTGCAGATTCTTTTTGATTAAAATTATGGTAATCCTTTAATCTAATTGCTTCATATTCATCAGCTACCATTTCTATAGCTGGTAAATTATTATTGTTTTGATTGAAGCACCTTTGTTCAGGATTTTTACTTATTTGACGTTTGATTTTTGGTCTAACCATAATTTTCAACCTTTATAATATAATTTTTTATTATATATTATGAATATATATTCATAACACCTTTATAAAACTTACTATAAACATAAATAAAAACAGAAAAAATTACAAAGATGATAAATCAAAATCTAATTTACCATTCATACAAGCCCTAGCTAAAGAAACACCATCAGCACCAGCACTAACCATATCCTCAGCACGCTCAAGTGAATTAATAGAATTATTACCAATCAAACAAATATCAGTTTCACCTGAAATTCTACGAATCAAATCCAAATCAGCATTAGCAACACCAGGATTCATAGCATCCACATGAAGAAAATCAGCACCAGATTCATCAACCAATTTAGCAATACTCAAAGTATCAACACCACTAACATTAGCACGAATCTTAACAGAAACCTTAGAACTAGCATTATCAACAACACTAACAATATAATCTGATAAATCAGAACGTTTTAACATACTTTGCCCACAACCAATACTAGTTAACTCTTTTTGTCTACAATGACAATTAATCTCAACAATATCAACAGAATCTAATTCACTAACTTTAATAACATTCTCAGGATTAACAGAACGAACATTACAAGAAATTAAAACATCAGAATTTTCACGAATCAACTCAGATTCATCTTTAATAAAAGAAAAAACATTAGACATTTCTAAATCAAACTCTTTCCTACCTCTAGAAATAATTTTTTTACCAGCATCAATAGAAGATTCATCAATATTAAAACCTCCTAAAGTAGCAACATTAAATCCATAAGGAATTAACTTTAATAAAAAATTTCCATCACTTATTCCAGCCATAGGAGCTATCACTTTTATCATAAAAAATCAATCTCTCATTAATAAAAAAATAATTTAAAAAAAAGGAAAATTCAATAAAAACTTAATAAAAAAAGAATAATTAAAAAAAAATGGATGGTTTTTAATATACTGAATTTCTTTTTTTATAGGTGAAATACATTAAATTTAAATAAATTTAATCTTTATATTCTTTTTCAACAATGTCAATCCATTTCTCATTGTTGCATTCACGAATATTTTCTAAACCAATATCCGCCATATAAGCAGCATCTTCAGCATTATTACCTTTTCCAATACCTGCTTTTAAACCAATACCGATCTCATCATATAATTCTTTTAAAGTTTCTTCAATTTCCTCAGCACTCATACCATTACATGGGCACATAAAGTTATCTCCACCAATAAAGAACACTAAACCGCCTTTTTTAATTAACTTACTCATTAAATAATGCTGTGCCTTATTAACCATAAAACTAGTATCAAAAGCAGACTCAATATCAGTTAAAGTTTCAGTCACACTATTAATATCCACATGGGCAACTTGAACATAATTTTCACTATTTTCAGCTAAAGAATCAACAGCTAAAATTTCCTTTCTTTCTTTTTGTTGAGCTCCACCTTTATTCTGTAAAGCAATTGTTGCTAATTTCTGAGCTTCATGAGGTGTTTCAGCAGCACCCACACCCATACTTATTGTAATCGGGTATCTATTACGAATAGATCTTTGAATTCTTAAATGATCTTCAGTATCTAAACCATTAGTAATGGCTAGCATATTATCAAATCTAGTAAAGAACACTAAACCTTTCTTCATAGCAAATTGTCTTTGCACATCAGCAAATAATTCAGATTGTAAAATTTGAAGGTCAGATTCATTACGTGGGCGAGGAGTAACTGTCCAAGGACCATAGTTATCAATTTGTATCAATGTCATTTGTATCATATAATTTCACCTATATTATTAATATATAGATTTTAACTAAATAGTATAAAAACTTTTCATTATATTTTAAATAAATTTAAAAAAAAATTTAAGTCTTTTTAAAGAAATTAAAAAATCAAATCTTTTTTAAACAATTTTTAGCTAAATTTTTTTTATCTTCCATAGTTTTCATAATAGTATTAGTCACTGTTACTTCTGGAATAATCTTTCCAATTTCACTCTTTAAATTCTCATCTTTTAAATCAATAACCATCTTATTAAGAAAACTTTTATAAATAGATGCAATACCATAAGAACTAGTTTCATAACCTAAAGCATTCATAAACTTATTTGCAGGACCACTAACCGCAGAACCACCAACAATAGGAGAAACCCCAACAACATAAGTACTTTTCAAAGCATCTATAACTCCATCTAACTTTAAAATAGGTAAAATACTAGTAATAGGATTAGATGGGCCTATAATCACAATATCTGAATTCTGTATAGTATTAATAATTTCAGGAGCAGGTTTAACATTACTATAAATCACATCTAAAACTTCAGGTTTCATCTGCTCTTTAATTAAAAAATCATGAAATTCCATTTCACCTTTATCAGTTAAAATTTTTATTTCAGAATCTTCATCACTCATAGGATAAACTTTAGATTTAATATTTAAACCTTTTCTTTGAATATCAACAGCTTCAGTTAAACTATAATCTTTTAATAATAATGTTTTTTGAATTTTAGTACTCCGATCTTTATCCCCAATTCTCAATAACTCAGGAGAACCTATTTCACTAAGACGTTCATTAGTTATAAAAGTATCATCCTTAATCCCATACCACAAATCTTCATTAATAATATCTGAAAGCGTATAAAGCACAGTATCAATATCTGCAGAAACATAAACTCCAGAAAAATAATCATTTTCAACAGTATTAACAATTATATTAATATCCTCAGCATCAACAATATTTTTCAAACCTTGAATTAATTTTGGAGTTCCTGTACCTCCAGAAAGTATAGTAATTATCATTTAAATAGCCTCTATAAAAAAAATAGTAAATATTTTTTTTTATTTAATATTTATAGTTTCAATCGCATTAACAGATTCTTCTCCACATTGAGGACATGGATGTAAATCATCAATTAAAAGAGCCATTTGATTATCACAATTAGGACAATTATTTTCTAATAAAATTTTTCTTCTATGTTGGAAACTTGTTTTATTAAAATCAAAAGTTAAAATCTTATTAAATTTTAAATCATTACCTATAAGATCAGGTATTAAATTATAAATTTCTTTTTCATTTAAATTAGTGTTATTAATTTCTGGAACATAAGTTTTAATAAAATTATCACAATTTTTACAGTATCCAACATATAGATATCCTGCTAATTCAGAATTATCCATTTTCTTAGAAGTCTTCATAGTTAAACTTTCTTCAACTATTTCATCTTTATCTTCATTTAAATAAAAAATCAATGATTTATCAGTAAATTTAAAACCACAATTTTCACATTCATATTTAACAATAGAACCCATTCTAGTTATTCTCCAATATCTATTTTATAGAATTTTTCTCGGTATGTATCATATAATGGAGGTAAAATCTCATTAAGTCTAGTATATTCTATAAAATAATGTTTACTTATTAAATAAGCAGTATCCTCATTAAGTAATCTTCTTTTTATTAATCTTGGAATATTATCTCCAATCCAAAAACGACTAATAATTTGAATACCTTCATCTTTCTCCTTAATTACATGAACCATTTTACTATGGCCAATTACTCCACCAATAGTACCTATGGTTGCACAAAAAACAGTACCAATATTATTATCTTTAAATAATGTTTTATCAAATCCAAATATCCATGGATTTTGAAATTTAATAGCTAATGTCACATTACCTTTACCAAAATCTTCTGTAACATGATGAGTGCATGGTTCAAAACCGTGAAATTTTCCTTTATATAATTTATCATCTAAATTAATAATACTTGAATGGTAACCAGGATACCATAATCTGTAATATGTACTACTTTGTGAGTACCACCAAAACCACCATTCAATCATATCAACTGTAAGATTCGGAAAGTTTAAGGTCATTGAAAGTAGATAAGTACCATCATCTAAGCATTTATAACCAGTTTCATTTTGAACATCTTCATTCAAAATTAATTGATTAATATTACTCTTAGATATTGTAGTGATATCTGAAGCTTTATTAATCTTTTGTCTAATTTCTTTACTTAACTTAGGTAATGGGATTTCAAACATTTGATCAATTACATTCTCAACCATAAACTCATCTTCTTAAAAATTTTATTCTTTATTTTCTAAATACATCATATTGTTTAGGTAATAATAAAGGATTAATATTACTGTCCTTATTTCTTAATAAATTAAAACCAGTAAATCCACGAACAATAACAACAGGTAAACCTTCATCAGCTTGCCCTTGGATTAATGATGCAGCTGCAGCTAATTCATCAGCTGTTGCAATTTCAGAAGATTTCAATTCTCTACCATATAAATCTTTTTCACCTTTTCGTTTCCAAAGAGGATTAATACCAGAACAACCTATAGCAGTTCCAATAGCACCAACACGGAAGGCTCTACCTTGAGTATCAGTAATAATAACAGCTAATTCTTTACCAGTAACATCTTCTAAGGCTTCTCTTAAATCTCTAGCAGACTTATCAGCATTTTTAGGCATTGGTGTAGCTAAACCTTCATCAACATTTGATTCATCAATTCCAGAATTAGCACACACAAAACCGTCCTTAGTCTCAGTTATAATAAAATCAGGACCAACCGCTACAACTTCTCTTGACTCTTGAATAATTGCTTCAACTAATTTAGAATCTTTTTGAGTTTTTTTAGCTATAATAATAGCATCATCAGATGGTAAAATATCTCCTAAATTTATAATATTACCCTCTGCCTTAGAAACCATAGTTTCAGCAATTAACAAAATATCACTATCTTCAAGTTCAATATTTTGTTCTTCTAAAGCTTTTAAAATTAATTTAGTTATATTATCCCCTTTTTTTACTAAAGGAATTCCTTCAAGTCCAATTAATTCGAGTGTCATGTTAATAAAATAATGTTTAATAATATAAAAATTTATTGTTTTATGAAAAAATTACATTTAAAAAGCTTAAAATTTAATTTAAAAAATAAAAAAATAAGTAAAAAATAAATAAATAAAAAAAATAGAAAAAAAATAAAAATTCTTATTAAAATTATGGAGTTAAAACAGAAATATCCCATTTTCCATCATACACACTAGCTGCAGATGTTACGGGTTTTTCAAATTCTTCAAATGCTCCACCATCAAATATTAGTTGAGCCGCTTCATCAGCATTTTCAGCACTGAATTTAACAATTTCAGGATTATTGCATTCATATGTAGATATAAATACAGCTTCACCAAAACCTACTTTTTCAACTAATAATTTCTCATCAGTAACAATTCCAACATAACACTCATAATCATTTTCACTACATGCACAATTAATTACAGCAGCAATTCTAGGAGTATTATAATCATCTTTCTCATAATCCATAGTTAACAGAGAGTAACCTAAAGCATCTTTAATACTCATTCCTAAACTAATTTTATCTGCAATAACATCAGTATGTGAACCATTAGAAACTATTGCAGTATCACCAACAATTTTAATACAATTATATGCAATATAAGTATTTTTAAATATATCGGTTTCAAAACCTTCTTTTGGAATTATTGCAGCTTCATCTTCACCTTTTTTAGCTTGTCTATTTGGAAAAGATCTACTAGAAACTCTATAAGCTACAAAAGGTTTACCATCTGTACTCATACCTACAGATAAAATTCTACCTAAATACATTTTTTATCAACCTCAAAAAAAAATATTATAAAAAAAAATTTATTTAACCCGTTTCAGGGCTACGAACTGCCTTATTAGGATCCATACCCGATGGTATCTTAATCGTAATCGATTTATCTTGAGGGTTAATATCTATTCTACCCTGATCCATAACTTGAGCTTGAACACCAATAGCATTATCCTTAATTTGGTCAGACATATCAATACCATTAACAGTAACTTTTTGCAAACCAGCTACAGGAATCATATAATATTCATTATTCCCTGAACTATCAGTTATATTTGGTTTACCTGTACCTCCGTTGTCTTGATGGCTCACATCAGCAGCACCAAAACTACTAGTTACAACTATAAAAATTAATAAAGTAAATAAAATGTCTATAAATGGCACTAATTTGATTTCAGGCTCATCATTTTTAAGTTTTTCTTTATGTTTCTTAATATCAATTGCCATTTTATTTTCCTCATATACATAAAAAAATTTGAAAAACTAAAAAGAATTGAAAATAAATTCTCCCAAGCTTTTAAAATTTCATAAATTCATTGTTTAAGTTTACTTTCAGTTATTTCAGATTTAACATCACATTTTTCCAAAATAATATTACTAATACTTTTTTCTAGCATACTAGGTTTAAATGAAATTTGGACATTAGAATAAGGTTCTGAAATTTCTCTAACACTAACAATACCTTCAGCTTCTTGTAAAGCTTCAATAACACAAGGCATTTTTTCATAAACCCTAATTTTAACTACAGCATAACTCCAATTAGTCATTTTAGTAGCTAATTCAATTTTATCCATTTCTTCATCAATCAAACCTTTAATATAAGTATTTATTGGTATTAAAAGAATAGCTACAGCTAATCCTGCAATAGTTGTAATTAATGCAACATAGATTCCCTGAGCCATAGTAGTACTACTAACATTTACACCTAAACTTTTAAAAGTCATCCAAATACCTAAAACTGTACCAATCAATCCTAAAAAAGGAGCAATTTCAATAATAGTTTTAAGAGTACTAAGATTCTTAGTCATTTTACTAACTTCAACAATAAAAATCTGTTCCATACTTTCTTCGACTTCGGTTTTATTTTTATAACCGATTTTTAAAGCTTCGGATATAATTCTAGATACTGGATTCTTGTAATGGCTAATATTTTTAAGAGCTTCAATAGCTCCACCTTTTTCCATAGAAACAGTTACAGTACCCATAATTTCAGTAGCATCAACTTTACTAATACGTCTTAAATAGAATACTTTCTGTAATGAAATTAATAAACCCCAAATACCTAAAAAAGTAATAATGTAGGTAATAATTCCACCATCTTGAAACATTTCAATAATACCATTAATACCGCCAGTTAATGCTTCAATCAACATGTTTTCCTCTTTAATTATTTTATAAAATTATGTATAAAAATTATTAAATAATATAATAAAAAATATTCACTTAATAATAACTGTAGTTTTATTTAAAGTAATATATATTTATTTTTAAAAAAATTAAAAAAAAGTAAAAGAAAAATTTTAAAAAAATTAATTAAATATTAAACAAATCATTTAAAGATTCACTCATAGTAGGATGGGTGAAAACTTGATTTTTAAGTAAAGTATAATCTAAATCTAAATCCATAGCTAATTTAATAATATTAATCACTTCAAAAGATTCCTCACAAATTAACTCAGCACCTAAAATCTTATTAGAATCCTCATCAATAATAGCTTTTAATAAGCCAACAGGATTTTTAAGAACTTGTGCCTTAGGAATACCTGCAGCAGGCATTTTAGATATTTTTACATTAAAACCTTTATCAATAGCTTCTTTTTCAGTTAAACCAACTCTAGAAAAACAAGGATCAATAAAAACACTAAATGGAACATTCTTACGATTAGATAAATTATAATCCATTTTACCTTCAAGTTGATTTTTCACAATACGGAAATCATCAAGAGATATATAAGTAAATTGAAGACCACCTACAACATCACCCATAGCCCAAATATTAGGAGTAGATGTTTGTAAATTATCATCTGTTTTAACCGCACCACGTTTAGTAGTTTCAACACCTGCAAGATCTAGATTCAACCCTACAGTATTAGCTTTTCTACCAGTAGCAATTAAAACAGCATCAGCACAAAAACTATTCTTAACATCATCAATAGTATAATTAATCACAGCTTCATCATCTTTATTAATAATAGATTCGATTTCAGCATTAAAAATAATATCAATACCTTTATTCTTAAAAATAGATTCAATCTCATCTGCAACATCTCTATCGTCACGTTTTAAAAACAAAGGTCCATGTTGAATAATAGTAACTTTAGATCCAAAATTTGAATACATAGAAGCAAATTCTAAACCAATATATCCACCACCAACAATAACTAATCTTTCTGGAAACTCATCAAGATCCATTAAGCTATCACTGAAATAAACATAAGGATTATTATCTATCCCTTCAATAGGAGGTTTTACAGAACTAGATCCTGTATTAATAAAGATTCTATCTCCTTCAATATTAAAAGTTTCATCATTGGTTTTTATTTGTACCTGATTTTCATTTATAAAACTTCCAAAACCATTAAAAACAGTAATATTTTCATTTTTATCTAACATATTAAAGTTTTTTTCACGAAGCATACCAGTTAATCTTCTTTTTTCAAGAATTGCTTCTTTATAAAACTTCTTTTTTTCATCTAAATTTAAATCTTTACCTTTTAATTTTAAACTACTAGTCACTAAAGATTTTGATGGAATACAACCAACATTAATACAAGTTCCACCATACATTTGGTCTGATTTTTCAATCATCGCAACACTTTCACCTTTAGAACCTAAATATGCTGAAAGTGTTTTACCACCTTTTCCAAATCCAATAACAATATTTTGAAAATGTTTCATTATATATTCACCTCAAAAATAAATTCATATTCAATAATTTAATTAGTGATTTAATAATATTTATCTTTATTTAAAATGTTGTAATAAAAAATATTGTTTAGGAAAATAACGAATAATTTAAAAAAAAGTATGTAATTAAAGAAGTTAAAAATTTAATATCTAATACTTCTCATTTTTTGTACAGTATTCCAACTTTTACGTACAAAATAAGGCATTTCATCATATGTAAAATTAGTTAAAAAATCTTTAGTTTTAGGATCACTAGGGTAACCTGAACCAATCCCACCCATTTGAATATAATCTTCATTAATATCTTTAATAATTTTATCCCTAGTACATTTAGCTATAATTGAAGCTGCAGCTACTTGATAATAATTATCATCTGCTTTATGTTCTGCTGTAATATTATCACATTCAACTATGCTTTTAATTTCATTTTCTAATCGTTTAGGTTTAACATCTAATGAATCTATAATAACAGCATCTGGTTTCAAATTTTCAATAATTTTAATCATAGCAATTTTTTCAATTTCATTTAAATTCACATCTTTAGATCGTAAATTATCAATATCCATTGCAGTTATCTCAACAGTTTCATACTCAAACATTTTCACTAATTTACGAGCAAGAGTAGTTCTTCTTTTAGGAGTTAATTTTTTAGAATCCTTAACACCCATTCGTTCTAATATTTTTGTTTTTTCTTCAGGAATCACAATACCTGCTACTATCATAGGGCCTAATACAGGGCCTCTTCCAGCTTCATCTAATCCTAGAATATTCATAATTATCTATAACCAAACATTTAAACAAAATTTTTTCTAAAAAATAAAAATTATTATTATTATTTTTTTAAGATTTATATAAAGAATTTAAAAAATAGTTAAAAAAAAAATTTGTTTATTCATTAAAAGATCATGTTTTATATATCTTTCAATGAATTCAAATTTCTTTTATTGAGTTTTTCCCGTGTTTATAGGAGAAATTTATCTCATAGCTTTAAGACGTACTTCTGGTTCTAAAGCTAATGGTTCTGCAGCTACGATTGCAGTTCCTTTTGCAACAACAGTCATTGGGTCATCGGATATTTTGATTGGTATTTCTACTTCATCAAATATTCTTTCTTTAACTCCACGTAATCTGGAAGTTCCACCTACAGCAACAGTATTTGAATAGATTCCCATCATTAATTCAGGAGGTAATCTTTCTAATATGAGTTGTAATCCATTCATTACTTCAATCATTATTGGTTCAGCTGCATCTGCAACTAACATTGAATCAATAACTACTTTTTTAGGTCTGTTAGTATCCATTGCTTTTCCAATGATTTCTACACTTAAGTTTTCCATTTCTTCACTACAATGAACCATACCAACTTCAATTTTTGCAGCTTCAGCATCATGGATACTTATTGCAACATTGAATTTTTCTGCAACTAATTCAACAATTCTTGCATCAATATCGTCTCCACCCCAACGGACGGTTTCAATATCATTAATTCCTCCAAGAGAAATAACAACTAAATCACTTGAACCAGCACCAATATCAATAACCATTGTTCCATTAGGTTCTGCTATAGGTAATCCTGCACCTATTGCTGCAGCTAATCCTTCACTAATAACTAGAACATATTCTGCTCCTGCTTTTCTACCAATTTCTTCAGCAGCATTTTTTTCTACTTCAGATGAATCTCCTGGAATTCCAATAACGATTCTTCCAACACTTTCACCATCTTTAATACCAATTTCCATGGCTTTAATTAATAAAGCTTGAGCTTGAGCTATATTTTCAATAACTCCTTTTTTTAATGGTCTTACTGCGGTAATATCTTCAGGAGTTCTGCCTAACATTCTTTTTGCTTCTTCTCCTACAGATAAAACTGCTGTTGGATCATCTTTTTTAACAGCAACAACGGAAGGGATTTGATATAAATCAAATTTGTCTCCAGATGGTTTTGCAATCACTGTATTTAAAGTTCCTAAATCTATTCCTAAGCTATTTTTAACTATTGTTTTTTTTGGTTCTGATTCTTGTACCTCGGTATCTCCAAAAATACTCACGGTTATTCCTCCATAATGTCTTTAAAGTCTATAACAAAAATTTTATTTGATGTAGCGATTTTTTGAATTTTAGCGACATCCTCGTCATGTTCAATTGAAATGAGAATTGTATTTAATACTGCTTCATCCATATTGAATAGAGGAGTTACGATATTCTGTAAAAATTTGGGTATATCCTTTGAAATATTTAATTCAGTTTCTATAAACCCTGTAGTTTGATCTTCTAATAAAATTGAAATGGGTGCATTTTCTCTTCCAGTATCATTAACAAATTTTTTTATTCTATCTTCAGGACCTACTAATGTCATTAAATTATCTTCATTTTCAATATAGTAAGGGGCAATTACAATAGATGCACTGCCTTGTTCTTTAGATAATTTACTGATTTCTCTAATTTTATAGGAATCTCCTTTTAAAATGATGAAATCAAATTTTTTATTAATTTTACCTTCAGTAAATGAGATATGTTCTCTAAATAGAATTTTAACAGTTTTTTTAGATGCAATTGCTGTGTATACTATGTCATTAACTAGTTTATCATTTCCAGCTATAACACACCATACTTTTTCAACATCTTCTTCAGATGAAACTTTTGCAGCTTGTCTGAGGATCTGAATTTTATCTTCTATCATCATATACACATCATAAAACATTCTTTTTCGAATGCTAACCCTATTAAATTAAGCATATTTTATTTATATAAAAATATAAGGTTATATTAATTTTTTAAATATGTTACACTATTTTTAGATAATATAACAATTTCTAAACGATTTAATAAAAATTAAATTTATAGTGCTAACATTTAATAATTATCTATATTTTACTAATATTTATATTTAATATATTAATCTATAAAAAAAGTTTTAAAAATTTAATTTAATTAAAAAAATTTCTATATTATATATATTATTACATTACATTACTATATAAAATTTTAAAAAAATTTTTATAAAAGTTTAAAGAAATCTGTGTATACAATTAACTTAAATATTATTTATTAAAAAAAAGGTTAGGGTTATATAATTACTCTAGAGGTTAAAAGATAAAATGCAATTACAAGAAACCGGAATTTTTAATTTTATCCGAATACCTGATTTAATTTCATCATTAAACATGATATTCGGAGTTTTAGGGATTCTAATGGCAATAAATAATTATTTCTCATTATCAGCATTTTTTATTATCATTGCAATAATTTTTGATAGTGTTGATGGATGGGTTGCAAGAAAATTAGGTTTTCATGATGATTTAGGATTTGGTAAAAATATTGATTCTCTAGCAGATATCGTTTCATTTGGTGTTGCTCCAGCAGTACTATTATATACATTAGGAATGAAACTAGCACCAAATCTTGAAATTTTAACTATTATCATATGTTTATACATGGTACTATGTGGACTTTTAAGATTAGCACGTTTCAACGTAATCGGTGAAAAAATTGAATATAAAGGGTTCATAGGTTTCCCTATACCAGGAATAGCATTATTACTAACAGCGTTATATTTAACAGGAGTTTTCAACATATGGTTTGCATATATTTTAATGATTATTGTTGCTACATTGATGGTTAGTAATTTCAAATATCCAAAAGTGGATAATTATCCTATGATTGCAATTTCAGTAATATTAATAATATTAACACCACTAAAATTAGCATTATTCAATATAAATATACCAGCATTAATTTTATTTATAATTGTATTAATCTATTTAATCATATTTCTTTATTATAATCTAAATAACACAATTGATAATTTAAATGAATAAATTTGTAAAAAGGGAATCATTAACAGATGTTACATAATAAATTAGATATCAAAACATTAATCGTTATAATAGCATTAATTATCCTTGCTATGTATGCATTTACAGAGGTAACCTATTTTTCTTCAAAAATAGTTGTAGAACGAAATATTGAATCTCCAGTATTAACAATTCCAGAATTAGGTGTTCAAGAAAAAATTAATAATGTTTCTATATCTCAAGGAGTTTATAAAGAAGAACAATCTTACACTCCAACTCATGGGGAAGTAATATTATTTGGACATAGAACACTTCAAGGATCACCATTCTTAAGGTTAAATGAATTAAAACCTGGAGACATTATTACATTAGATTGGCCAGGTATAGGTGAAGCAAACTATACTGTAAATTCAACAAAAATAGTTCCAGCATCATATAAAATGCAAGTAAACAATACTTTGCAAAAAATAGATTTAATAACATGTAATCCAATTGGATCAACAAGTGAAAGATTAATAGTTTCAGGAGATTTAACCAGTGTAGGTGAAATAAATAATACAATATTAAAAGAAAATCCTCAAAAAGATTATGGATTGTACATATGTATTATATTTTTAGCATTAGGATTATTATTCACATATTTCTATCCTAAAGAATATCGAATGATTATATTAATTGTTATATTGATATTGTCAGCAATATTATTCTATTATAATTTCTTCCCAATATCTTCACAGATTATGGCTAATAAATTAGGATGGTTAAATAGTTTTTATAATTTCTAAAAAAGGCATGCTTTAATAAAAAAGGAGAGTAAACATAATGGATGTAAATGAAGAATATTTTAATAATATAACTAATAGAGAAAGAGCAATATTTGAAGGGGCAATAACAATGGGTGCATTATTCCATCAATTTGTAGGAACTCCTATAAGTAAAGCAACAGCACCTAGTTTAGAAAATGCAATCAAACAATCATTAGAATTACAACCTGCTATAGAAAAAATAGATGTTAAAATAGATTTATCAAAATTAGATGAAGCAATGACAGATTTTGATTATACTACACTTAATGGTGACATGTTAGACATTAAAATATACTCTAAAATTGAGGATATTTTAGCAGTAATACGTATTGAATTTATAGAAGAATTAAACTATCCTTTAATGTATGTTGAAGATATATTTGAATAAAAGTATAAATAATCAAATAAATACTAAATATAACAAATTAAAACACGTTTTAAAATAAAAATTCACTTCTTTTCAATTCTTTTTTTTTAATAAATTTTATTAATTATTAAATCTATATAATAAAGTGTTTGTCTAATTAATAAATCAATATTAATTAGAAATTTAAAAAAAAATTATTATAGGATTAAATAAGATATTTAAAAAAAATTTATTTCAGGACGATTTTATGATATATATAAACTCAAAATTATGTAAAGGATGTGACATTTGCATAATTACATGCCCAAAGGATGTTTTTGAGAAATCTAAAGAAAAAAACTCAAAAGATGTTTATTTACCTTTCCCAAAAAATGAAGAAAAATGTAATGTATGTGGCTTATGTGAACTTTCATGTCCAGATCAAGCAATTGCTGTAGATAAAAAGGAGGACTAAAATGTCTGAAGAATATTTCTTATTAGGAAATGAAGCCTGTGCTAAAGGTGCAATTTATGCAGGATGCAGATTCTTTGCAGGATACCCAATAACTCCTTCAACAGAAATAGCAGAAGCATTAGCAAGAGAATTACCTAAAGTTGATGGTGCATTTGTACAAATGGAAGATGAAATAGCATCTGCAGGAGCACTAGTTGGAGCATCATGGAGTGGTGCTAAATCAATGACAGCAACATCAGGACCAGGAATCTCATTAATGCAAGAAAACATTGGTTATGCATTCATTACAGAAACTCCAATTGTAATAATAAATGTACAAAGAGGTTCACCATCTACAGGTCAACCTACAATGTCCAGTCAATCAGATATGATGCAAGTAAGATGGGGATCACATGGAGATTATGAACCAATCGCATTAGCACCATCATCAGTACAAGAATTCTTTGACTTCACAATAGAAGCATTCAATTTAGCCGAAAAATATAGATGCCCAGTATTTGTAATGTCAGATGAAGCAGTAGGACACATGAGAGAAAAAATGTCAATACCTAACGATATTAACGTTCAAACTCGTCAAATGCCTGAAGAATCTCCAGAAGATTACCTACCATTTAAAGCTCCAGAAAATGGCACACCAAAAATGCCAGCATTTGGGGATGGATACAACGTAGCAATAACTGGATTAACACATGATGAAAAAGGATACCCAGATACAAATAATCCAAAAACACACTCACAACTCGTTAAAAGATTATGTGATAAAATATTAAAAAACCGGGAAAATATCGTATCTTTTAAAGAAGAAGATTGTGATGATGCAGATTTAATAGTAATAACTTATGGTTCACCATACAGATCTGCAAAAACAGCAGTTAACCAAGCAAGAGAAGAAGGTCTTAAAGTAGGTTCATTAAAAATCAACACACCATGGCCTTTCCCCGATGAAGAACTAGAAAAAATAGCAAAACAAGCAGATGATTTATTAGTACTTGAACAAAATCTTGGACAAATGGTTCATGAAGTAGAAAGAGTAGCTAAATCCGATGCAAATGTTCATTTATTTGGAAAAATTGGAGGAGAACTCCACAAACCTGATGAAATCTTAACAAAGATTAAGGAAATCAAGGGGGTATAAATAATGGTTGAAGAAAAACAAAGTCCATTTTTAAAATATTTAAGAGAAGATAGACTTCCTCACATATTCTGTCCAGGCTGTGGTAATGGTATGGTTATGAATGCTTTCTTTAAAGCATTAGAAGGTACTGATATTGATTTTGATAATATTGCTATGGTTTCAGGAATAGGATGTTCATCTAGAATACCAGGTTATGTGAAATGTGATTCATTACACACAACACATGGAAGAGCATTACCATTTGCTACAGGATTAAAAGTAGGAAATCCTGATTTAGATGTTATAGTATTTACTGGTGATGGGGATGGTGCATCTATAGGTGGAAATCATTTAATTCATGCTGCAAGACGTAATATTAACTTAACAGTTATTTGTGTTAATAATAATATTTATGGAATGACTGGAGGACAAATCAGCCCAACCTCACCAAAAGGAAGTTATGCAACTACAGCACCTTACGGTTCTAAAGATGTTCCATTTAACTTATCCGAATTAGTGGTTGCTGCAGGAGCATCTTATGTAGCTAGATGGACATCAACAAATCCACTACAATTAGTTAACTCTATTAAAAAAGGATTAAATACTAATGGATTTGCATTCATTGAAGTAGTTACACAATGTCCAACATACTATGGAAGAAAAAACAAAATGAAAACTGCAACTTCAATGTTCGAATACTTAAAAGAAAATAGTATTAATAAAAGAAAAGCTGACAAAATGACTCCAGAAGAAATTGAAGATAAAATTATTATTGGAGAATTTATCAATAGACAAGAACCTGAATTCACAGATAATGTTCAAAAATTAGATGAGGAAACTTCTAAAAAACCATATAAAAAACGAACAGCATATGAGGAGTTATGATTAATATGAGAACTGAAATAAGAATTGCTGGATTTGGTGGTCAAGGAGTTATAATGGCTGGAATCATTGTAGGTAAAGCTGCAGCATTATATGATAATATAAATGCAGTTCAAACACAATCCTATGGTCCTGAAGCTAGGGGAGGAGCATCTAAAACTGAAGTTGTAATTAGTGATGATGAAATTTATTATCCTAAAGTTCAAGAACCAGATATCCTTGTTGCAATGTCACATACTGCTTTAATAAAATATATGGGTGATTTAAAAGATGGTGGAATATTAATTATAGACCCAGATATGGTTGAAGAAGATGATCCAGTACTTGTTAAATTTATCAAAGACCATAATATAAAATTATTCAAAGCACCTGCAACAGAAACAGCTGTTAATGATATCGGTTTAAGAGTAGTTGCTAATATTGTTATGGTTGGTGCAATAGTTAAAGCTACAAAAATAATTTCTAAAGATGCTGCATTAAAAGCAATTTTATCTAGTGTTCCTAAGGGAACTGAAAAGAAAAACCAAGAAGCATTTGAAGCAGGATATAATTTGATTTAATTTAAATAAATAGTATAAAAAAAATTATTGGGGAATAATCATGAAATTTTATGAAAATAATGCAAAAAAAATCTTTAAAAAGGAAGGTATTCAAATTTTAGATGGAGAAGTTGCATATTCTCCTCAAGAAGCTATGGCTATTACTACAGAATTTGGAGTTCCCGTTGCAATTAAATCACAAGTTTTAACTGGGGGAAGAGGTAAAGCTGGAGGTATTAAATTTGCAGATACTCCTGGTGAAGCTTTCCAAGAAGCTACTGAACTTTTAGGTTCTAAAATTAAAGATGAAACAGTTAATCATTTATTAATTGAAAAAAAAGCAGATATTATTAAAGAATTCTTTTTATCCATTACTATAGATAGAGCTAATAAAAGACCTATTATAATGGTTAGTGCTGAAGGTGGAATGGAAATAGAAGAATTAGCAAAAACTAATCCTGAAAAAATTATTAAATATCATGTTGATCCTTTAAGAGAATTTTTCCCATTTGAAGCTCGTGAAATTGCAATTAAAATGGGTGTTGATTCTAAATATATTCAAGGGATTGGTAATGTAATTTGGGAACTTTATCAAGTATTTGATAAATATGATGCTCATACTGCGGAAATTAATCCTTTAGCCTTAACTCCAGAAGGTTTTATTGCTGCTGATGCTAAATTAGAAATTGAAAATGATGCTTTATTCCGTCATAAAGATATTATGGAAGAATTAAACTTCCAAAAGAAAGAATTTGCATTTGTTACTCTTGAAGGAGATATTGCAGTATTAGGTAATGGTGCTGGTTTAACTTTAACTGGAATGGATATGATTAAACTTGCTGGTGGTGAACCTGCTACTTTTCTAGATATTGGTGGGGGATCATCTGAAAGTACTATTAAAAAAGCTTTAAGTTTAGTTTTAACTTACCCTCCTGTGAAGGTAGTATTTTTAAATGTTTTAGGTGGTATTACTCGGGCTGATGATGTTGCTAAAGGTGTAGTGGATGCTATTAAAGCAACTAATAAAGAAGTTCATATTGTAATACGTTTAACTGGTACTAATGAAAAAGAAGGTCAAAAGATTTTAGATGATGCAGGAATTCCATATGAAACAAGTATGGAAAAAGCTGCTAAAAAGGCTGTTGAAATTTGTAATTCTCTTAAAAATTAAAAAAATTTTAATATTAAAATTTTTTTTTAATTTTCACTTTTTTTAAATATTTTAGACTCTATGGAGTTTATATGGTGCCATTTAATTTTTATTTTAATAATACAACTCTACTTATTTCAGAGTCATTAATTATTTTTTGACCTGTGTATTGGCAAATTTCTTCTGCAAAATCTTTTACTTCTTGGAATGTTGGCATGTTTTCAAGTGTTAATCTTTCTCTTGAATATCCTACACACATGTACGCTTTTATTTCTACATAAGTAGGGTTTGCTTTTTCTAAAAGTTTCGCATAATCTTCTGCTTTAACCATATTTTTTCCCTTAACACATGTTGTCCGTATACATGTTCTACTATCATAACTATTTAAAAAGTTAAGGGTTTCATTTAAACGATTCCAACCATCATTTATTTGAGGGTTACAAACATCTTTATAAATTTTCTCATCAGGTGCATCTAAGGAAATGTATAATTGTGTAGGTTCATTTTCTAACTCTTCCAATTTTTTAGGATTCATCCCATTACTAACAAGAAAAGTGTTAAAATCCCGACGATTAAACTCCCCAATTAACTCATCAATTTCAGGATAAAAAGTAGGTTCACCTGCTAAAGAAATAGCAGCATTAGTAGGTTTCTTACTTTCCTCTAATTTCTTTTTATCTGCTTTATCATTACCCCAAAAACCACATAAAAGTTTAGTCTGAGCAGCAATAGCCTCATCAATAATAGTCTTAGGATCATCATAATCCCCATCCCATTCAGTTTCAGTTAAAGACAAATCCCTCCAACAAAAACTACACTTCTGATTACAAAAAGGAACTGCAGGAGAAAATTGAAGACAACGATGACTTTCAATACCATAAAACTTCTCTTTATAACAAACTCCCTCATTCAAAATACTTTTTTTCTGCCAATGGCAAATCTTGGCTGCAGAATGACCATGTTCACCTACAAAACGATAACCACTATACTCTAATTTTTCTTGTTGCTTTTTAGTTAATGACATAATAAAAACCATAAATTTTTAAAAATATACCTAATTAAAATTAATTATAAATATAATTATACATAATATTATTTATTATATACGTTTAGAATTCTTTAAAAAGATTATTTTCTAAAAAAAATTCAAGGAATTCAAAAATTAAAAAATTTTTATGGGGTAATTAAATTTGTCTAAAAATGATAAACCTATTGTAATATTAAATTATAAAACTTATTTAGAATCTAGTGGAGACAAAGCATTATCATTAGCAAAAGACTTAGAAAGTGCTTATGATGAAACAGGAATACCAATGATAGCATCACCACAAGCAATAGATATAACAAAAATAAAAGATGAAACAAGCATACCAGTTTATGCACAACATATAGATCCAATAAAACCAGGTGGAAACACAGGATCAAATCTATTAGAATCATTTTTAGCTAATGGCATAGATGGAACATTACTAAATCATTCAGAAAAAAGAATGAAATTAGCAGATATAGAATCTTTAGTTACTAAAGCAAAAGAATCAAACCTAAAAACATGTGTATGCTCAAACAATGTTGCAACAAGTGAAGCCATAGCAACATTCTCACCAACATACGTAGCAGTAGAACCTCCAGAATTAATAGGAACAGGAATACCAGTATCTAAAGCAGAACCTGAAATCATCACAGGAACCGTAGATAAAGTAAAAAATATTAACAAAAATGTTAAAGTTTTATGTGGCGCAGGAATATCAACCGGAGAAGATATGAAAGCCGCTATAGAACTTGGAGCAGAAGGAGTTCTTTTAGCTAGTGGAATAATAAAAGCTAAAAATCCAAAAGAAGCATTACTGGATTTAGTAAGTAAAATATAATAGGAGTAAAATAATTAGGTAGGGAAAAATAATATGTCAATTAACTTTAACACATTAGATGATTTTGAAATAGAAGGAAAAACAGTTCTTATAAGAATTGATATAAACTCACCTGTAGACCCCTCATCTGGAACAATTTTAGATGACACCCGAGAAAAATTACATTCCGAAACATTAAAAGAATTATCAAACAAAGGTGCAAAAACAGTTATTCTAGCCCACCAAAGCAGACCAGGAAAAACTGATTTCACAACTCTAAAACAACACGCTGAAGTATTAACAGATATCCTAAGCATACACGTTAAATATGTAGACTCAATATTTTCAGTTAGAGCAAAAAAAGCAATAAGAGATTTAAAAGAAGGTGAATTACTCCTTCTTGAAAATGCAAGATTTTTCTCAGAAGAAACACTTCAAAGAACTCCAGAAGAACAATCAAAATCAATAATGGTAAAAGAATTATCCCCACTTATAGATTTATTTATAAACGATGCATTTGCAGCAGCACACAGATCACAAGTTTCACTTGTAGGATTCACTAAAAAAGTTCCTTCAGCAGCAGGCAGAGTAATGGAAAAAGAATTAAAAATACTCACTGAAGCATTAGATAATGTTAAAAAACCATGTGTATTTGTTCTTGGAGGAATGAAAGCAGACGACTCCATAATGGTAATGGAAAATGTATTAAGAAATGGAACAGCAGACACAGTTATAACTTCAGGTATAATAGCAAATATTTTATTATGGGCAGCTGGAACTGATATTAAAGATGTTAATAAAGATTTCATTAAAAATAAAGGTTACTATAATATGGTGGATAAATCAAAACAACTACTTAAAGAATTCCCCAATCAAATAGTATATCCAAAAGATGTAGCAGTAACTGTAGATGGAGAAAGAGAAGACTTACCTATTAACCAAATAACAAATCATTCAATCTTTGATATAGGTAAAGAAACAATTAAAGAATATGCAAAAATAATTAGAGATGCAAAAACAATATTTGCTAATGGTCCAGCAGGGGTCTTTGAAAATCCGAAATTTGCAATAGGCACTGAAGATATAATAAATTCTATAGCAATATCTAAAGGTTATAGTATAATTGGTGGAGGACATATTGCTGCAGCTACTACTAGTTTAGGATATGAAGATAAAATGGATCATGTAAGTAGTGGTGGTGGAGCTTGTATAAGTTTACTTGCAGGAAAAAAATTACCAGCAGTTAAAGCTTTAGAAGATTCTGCAAAAAATTTTGAAAAATAAAATTAAATTTTAAATATTATTTTAATTTCCTTTTTTTTTATTTTATAGCATCAAATTCTTTTTTTAAATTTTCACTAGTAAATTCAGGATCTTCACTTTCCATAATCGCTGAGACAACACAAATCCCTTCAATATTTGTACCTTTAAAATCTTTAACATTAGATTCATTAACTCCACCTATAACAACAACTGGAATATTTACAGAATCTGCAATATTTTTCAAATCTTGAAGACTTATATGTGGAGCATTAGGTTTTGTTGGAGATGGAAAAACAGCACCAGATCCAATATAATCTGCACCATCATTTTCAGCTTTTTTTGCTTGTTCTACAGTTTGAGCTGAAACACCAAGTAACATATCCTGTCCAATTGCTTTTCTAACTTCAGCAGCATCAATATCACTTTGACCTACATGAACTCCATCAGCTTCTAAATCCATTGCTATAGCTACATTATTATCAATAATAAATGGAATATTATATTTTTTAGCTATTTTCTGAACTTTTTTACCTATTTCTAAAAATTCAGTTAAAGGTAATTCTTTTTCACGAACTTGAAGCATTGTAATGCCACCTTTAGCTGCTTTTTCAATAATGTTTAAAAATTCATCTTCAGTTTTATTTTTATTATTAGTTACTAAGTATAAACTATAATCAATATCTTTATTCATAATTAATCATTTCCTTTATTTTTTTAACATATTTCTTTAATTTTTGCTTCTTTCTTTAAATCTTCTGGAGAAGTTTTGTATAAATAATCTATAAGCATAGTTCTAAAACTACCAGTACCTAAATTATTTTCTTTAACATATTCACTAGCTTTTTCTCCAGCAATTCCCATATGGGCTGTTGCAGCTATTGCTCCAATGAATGGGTTGTTTACACTTTCATAGACACCAACTATCATACTTAACATACAGCCACTACCAGTGATTAATGACATCATTTCATCACCATTACTTATACTATAAGTTTGTTCTCCATTTGATATTAAATCTATTGGTCCACTTGCGACTATAATAATGTTTAAGTTTTTAGCTATCTTTTTAACTATTGCAGCATTTTCTCTGAGATTTTTTTCACTAATTAAATCATTATCATTAGCATCTACTCCAACTGCTCCTGTTGTACTGTCTTTGGTTATTTCCATTAAATCTCCAACAGCTCTTATTTCAGACATGTTTCCCTTAATACATGTAATTTTATGATTTTTTATTAAGTATTTAATTATGTTTTTTCTGTTTTCTGTAACACTTATTCCTACTGGATCTATTATTACAGGGGTATTGTTCTCATCAGTTCTTTTACAAGATTCTTTTATTATTTTGATGGACATACTGTTTAATTTTCCAATGTTTATTACAAAGGATTGTGCTATTGCTGCAAAATCTGCACCATCTTCATCGTCATCAAACATTGCTGCAGTTCCCCCTACTGCTAACATTGCATTAGTACAATCATTTATGGTTACATTATTTGTTAATCCCACTGTTAATGGTTTTTCACTCTTTACAGTTTCTAAAGCTTTTAGTATTTCATTGGTTATGGTTTTAGCTTTTTTTTTCATTGTTATCCTCATTTTAAAAATTTTCTTTGGAGATATTATTTTTGTTATTGTAACTTAAATAATTTGTCATGAATATTCATGATAAATTATTCTTTTTTTCAAATAACCGAAAAGTATTTAAATGAAAATAAACTAACAACTTAATGTTGAATATTTTATTTATGATGCCTCGGTGGCTCAGTCTGGTAGAGCGCGAGACTTGTAATCTCGTGGTCGTGGGTTCAATTCCCACCCGGGGCTTGATAAATATATTATCTAATAAAAAAATATTATCTATTAAGATAAATTATTTTTCACAATTTTTAATTAATTTTCAACATAAATTTTATTAAATTGAATCAAATAAGAGTTATATTTATAAGTAATGAAAACATAATATATTATATCTTGGGACCGTAGGGTAGCTTGGTCGATCCTTTGGGCTTTGGGAGCCTGAGACTCCGGTTCAAATCCGGGCGGTCCCATCAAATATCTACCCGCCTTAGCTCAATTTGGCAGAGCGTTGGACTGTAGATCCAAATGTTGCTGGTTCAAGTCCGGCAGGCGGGATTTCATATTTGTATTGGTGAAAAGGATAAAATTTAATCCTATTCTATCTTAACTATTTTGTTTAAGATGTGAAATAATTATTTTTATTTTAAAAAATAATTAAAAAACAATACCTTTATATATATGTAAAATCAATACTGTATTAATGGGCAAAATTTAAGATTTTTGTTCATGATTTGTAATATTTGCCCTGGTGGTGTAGGGGCTATCATGTGGGCCTGTCGAGCCCGCGACTTGGGTTCAAATCCCGGCCAGGGCGTTTAAATATTTAAGCCTATTATAGAGTGCATATGCCTATTCAAAAGGACATAAAAAACTTATAATTTTAAATATTAAAACCTACATTTAAATACTACAAAAACGTAAATACTATAGTATTAATATAACAATTATTTTCATTTGTAATCAAGGGCCCGTAGCTCAGTCTGGCAGAGCGCTTGGCTTTTAACCAAGCGGCCGCGGGTTCAATTCCCGTCGGGCCCGTTCTAATTTTTTACATACTTTATATTAATTACTAGATATTTTAATCGAATTTCGAATTTAATTTATTCTATTTGGAGGAATATTGTGAAGATGAATATTCTAGAACATCATTATGTTCCAAAGCATGAAATTTTAACTGATTCTGAAACTAAGAAATTTACAAAAAGCTTAGAATATGATGTTGAAGAATTACCTAAAATTAAAGCAAAAGATCCTGTTGCAAAAGCTATAGATGCTAAACCAGGAGATATTTTAAGAATTACTAGAGATAGTCAAACTGCAGGAACCTTTTTAACCTACAGACTAGTTGAAGAGTAAAAAAAGATAAAATTTTTTTTACTAAAACTAAATCATTTTTTCTTATAAAACTATAAAAAATAGGTAAAAATTTCAAATTAAAAATTTAAGGGTTCAAAGCTGGTTATTTTTTAGGATTCAATTTTTAATTAACAATAATAACTACAAATTAAACCTTTCAAGCAAGAAAAATTAACGAATTGATATTTAAATTTATTAAATATCAAGGAAAAAATTATAAAAAAAATATTTTGTATAAAAAAATAATTAAATTCAAGAAAATTATCTAGATAAAATTTTTTTTTAAAACTTCTTAACTATTATAATATAATTAAGAGTACTTAATCTATTTTAAAAAAATAATTATAAAGAATTTTAACAATTTTTTTTTATTTACAAAAAAATTTTAATTATTATAAATCTGGAGGAAGTCCATGAAAGAAAATACATGGGGTTTAGTAAACTCATTTTTTGATGAATACCAATTGGTAGATCACCATTTAAAATCTTACAACGACTTTGTTAACAATCGTATACAAAAAATTATTGATATAACCGATCCAATAAGCTTAGAAAATGGTAAATATACTGTAAGAACAGGTAAATTACATATCCATAAACCATTCACTAAAGAAGCAGATGGATCAAAAAGTATGATTTATCCAACTGAAGCAAGATTAAGAAACTTAAATTATTCAGCACATATGTACTTAGAAATGACATTAGACGAAGAAGGACAACCACAAAATCCACTCACTGAAGAAGATGAAGTATACATAGGTGAATTACCACTTATGCTTAAATCTGATATTTGCCATTTACATGGACTTAATGCTGATGAATTAGTTGCTAAAGGAGAAGATCCAAAAGACCCAGGTGGATATTTCATAGTAAACGGTTCTGAAAGAGCAGTAGTTACAATGGAAGAAATTGCTCCAAACAAAATCATATTAGAAAGAATTGGAGAATTTGAAGATAGAAGAGCAAAAGCAATAGTAACTTCTATTAAAAGTGGTTTCAGAGCAAGAATATCTTTAGAATATAAAAAACCACGTAAAAGTGGTGTTTTCCTAAGAATTTCTTTCCCATATGTACCTGGAGAAATACCTCTTGTGATTTTACTTAGAGCATTAGGATTATCTACTGATCAAAAAATCATCACAGCAATATCTGAAAACTTCAACTACCAAATGGTAATTGCAGATGATATGCAAGTATCCTCATCCCAACTTAAAATCGATTCTGAAGAATTAGAAGAATTATCTGCTGAAGAAAAAGAAGATTACTTAACTCAAGCAGCAATAAAATTCATAGGAAATCGTGTAGCAAAAGGTATGACTGAAGAATACAGAATCAAAAGAGCTGAAGATGTTATTGACAGATACTTATTACCACACATGGGAACCGAACCAGAAAGACGTCATGATAAAGCAATATACCTTGCAGAAATGACTGAAATGTTACTCCAAGTAATAGCTGGAGAAAGAGATCCCCATGATAAGGATCACTACACTAACAAAAGACTCAGAGTATCTGGAGATTTAATGGAAGATTTATTTAGAGTAGCTTTCACAAGTCTAACTAGAGATATGAGTTACCAATTAGAAAGAAGCTTATCACGTGGAAAAACATTATCTATTAAACAAGCAGTACGTTCAGATGTACTAACAGAAAATATTAAACATGCTATAGCAACAGGTAATTGGGTAGGTGGAAGAGCTGGAGTAAGTCAATTATTAGATAGAACCAGTTACATGGGAACACTTTCACATTTAAGACGTGTAGTATCCCCATTAACAAGAAGTCAACCCCACTTTGAAGCAAGAGATTTACACCCAACACAATTTGGTAAAATATGTCCAAATGAAACTCCAGAAGGACCTAATTGTGGATTAGTTAAAAACTTAGCATTATTATGTAAAATATCCGAAGGTTCAGACACTCAAGAAATAGTAGATACCATTGAATCAATGAATGTATTAAACAAATAATCAGGAGGAATTCCGTGACAGAAACAGCAAATCAAGTTAACAAAGCTAAAGTTTATATTAATGGGGAACTCATTGGTTCAGTAAACGACCCTATAGATTTCACTAAACAAATGAGAGAAAAAAGACGAGCTGGTGAAGTATCTGATGAAATGAACATAACCTATTATAATGATACTGATGAAATTTACATATTCAATGATCCAGGAAGAGCTCGAAGACCTTTAATCATAGTAGAAAATGGACTTCCATTACTTACAGAAGAACATTTAGATCAAGTTGAAAAAGGAAAAATCACTTGGAATGATTTAATAAACATGGGTTTAATTGAATATTTAGATGCAGAAGAAGAAGAAAATGCATACATAGCAATGACATTAAATGATTTAAATGAAGATATAACTCATTTAGAAATCGACCCATCTACTATGTTAGGTATATGTGCAGGAATCATCCCATTTTCAGATCACAATTCTTCTCCAAGAAATACCATGGAAGCAGGTATGACCAAACAAGCACTTGGATTATACGTATCAAATTATGCATTACGTACAGATACAAGAGCACACTTATTACATCATCCACAAACCCCTATAGTAAAAACAAGAATTATTGATGCAACCAATTATGATGCAAGACCATCAGGTCAAAACTTAGTAGTAGCATTAATGAGTTATGAAGGGTATAACATGGAAGATGCAATGATCCTAAACAAATCTTCTCTTGAAAGAGGAATGGGAAGAAGTTCATTTTTCAGATCATATGAAGCATCAGAAAGAAGATACCCTGGAGGACAAGAAGATAAATTCGAAGTCCCAGAAAAAGGAGTAAAAGGATACAGATCTGAAGAATCATACAGAAACTTAGATGAAGATGGAATAGTCAACCCAGAATCACATGTAGAATCTGGAGATGTATTAATCGGAAAAACAAGCCCTCCAAGATTCTTAGAAGAAATCGATGAATTCGGTACAGTAGCTGAAAAAAGACGAGAAACAAGTGTAACCGTAAGACACGGTGAAAAAGGTATAGTCGATGCAGTATTACTAACCGAAACTGTTGAAGGAAGTAAATTAACAAAAATCCGAGTAAGAGAAACAAGACAACCTGAATTCGGAGATAAATTCGCTTCAAGACACGGGCAAAAAGGGGTAGTTGGATTAATATTATCCCAAGAAGATGTACCATTCACAGAAGATGGAGTAATACCTGATATTATAGTAAACCCCCATGCGATACCATCAAGAATGTCTGTAGGACAAGTACTTGAAATGGTAGCAGGTAAAGCAGCTTGTTTAGAAGGAGAACGTATTGATGGAACACCATTCAATGATGATATTGAAGGCGAAATCAAACAAACCTTAAAAGACCATGGATTTGAATCTGCAGGTTGTGAATCATTATACAATGGTTCCACTGGAGAAAGAGTCGAAGCAGAAATATTTGTAGGAGTAGCATACTACCAAAAATTACACCACATGACAACAGATAAAGTTTACGCTCGTTCAAGAGGACCAGTACAAGTTCTCACACGCCAACCAACAGAAGGAAGAGCACGTGAAGGTGGTTTAAGATTTGGAGAAATGGAAAGAGATTGTCTTATAGCTCACGGAGCAGCATTATCATTAAAAGAAAGACTCTTAGATGAATCAGATAAGTATGAAGCAATCGTTTGTGACAATTGTGGTATGCTAGCAGTATACGATAAAAACAAAGATAAAAAATACTGCCCAATATGTGGCGATTCAGAATCTTACCCAGTAGAAATTTCATATGCATTTAAACTTTTACTCGATGAACTCAAAAGTTTATGTATCTTCCCTAAATTAGTATTAGGAGATAAAGCATAAGAAACTTAACAAAGACGGACTTATGATTACTAATAAAATATATTAAAAGGAGCTAATATTTTGCAAAAAGGAATTATAAAACAGATTAATGAAATAGATTTTGGATTAATGTCACCAGATGATATTCGGAAAATGTCTGTTGTTAAAATTGAAACTCCCGATACCTACGATGAAGATGGATACCCAATTGAAAATGGATTAATGGATCCTCATTTAGGTGTTATAGACCCAAGTTTAAAATGTAGAACCTGTGGTTTTAGAGGAGGAGAATGTCAAGGGCACTTTGGAAGTATCGACTTAGCAAGACCTGTAATACATGTAGGTTTTGGAGATATTATTCATAAAATCTTACGTTCAACTTGTAATGAATGTGGAAGAATCCTTTTAGATGATTCTGAAATTGAAACCTACACAAATAAAATGAATGAATTAAAAGAAAATGGGGAAAATCTAAACGGCTTAATTAAAGAAATCTATAATGTAGCACGTAAAGATGAATGTCCACATTGTGGAGCAGAACAAGAAGCTGTTAAAATAGATAAACCAATATCTATCATTCAAGGAGATTACAAGTTAACTGCATCTGAAGTAAGAGAAAAATTAGAAAGAATCAAAGATGAAGATGCTTACATTTTAGGAGTAAACCCTGAAGTAGCACGTCCAGAATGGATGGTATTAACAGTATTACCAGTACCTCCAGTAACTGTAAGACCTTCAATCACTTTAGATACTGGTGAAAGATCTGAAGATGATTTAACCCATAAATTAGTTGATATTTTAAGAATCAACCAAAGATTAATAGAAAACATGGAAGCAGGAGCTCCACAATTAATTGTAGAAGATTTATGGGAATTATTACAATACCATGTAACAACTTACTTTGATAATGAAGCATCAGGAGTACCTCCAGCAAGACATCGATCTGGTCGTCCATTAAAAACCTTAGCTCAAAGATTAAAAGGTAAAGAAGGAAGATTCAGAAGTAACCTTTCAGGTAAACGTGTAAACTTTTCAGCACGTACTGTAATTAGTCCAGATCCAAACATTAGTATTAATGAAGTTGGAGTACCTGAAATGATTGCAAAAGAAGTAACTGTTCCAACTTATGTTAATGAATGGAATATTAACAAAATGAAAGAACATGTTCTTAATGGACCAAATAAACATCCTGGAGCTAACTATGTAATCAGATTAGACGGTCGAAAAATGAGAGTCTATGATGAAAACAAAGAAAACATAGCAGAAAGCTTAGAACCGGGATGGATTATAGAAAGACATTTAAAAGACGGAGATGTTGTTCTATTCAATCGTCAACCATCACTTCACAGAATGAGTATGATGGCACATGAAGTAAAAGTTTTACCATATAAAACATTCAGACTCAACCTTTGTGTATGTCCTCCATACAATGCAGATTTCGATGGGGATGAAATGAACATGCACGTATTCCAAACAGATGAATCTCGTGCAGAAGCAAAATCATTAATGAGAGTACAAGAACATATTCTCTCTCCTCGTTTTGGTGGTCCAATTATTGGTGCTATCCACGATCATATTAGTGGAGCATACTTATTAACCCGTGATGGATCAACATTTACTGAAGAACAAGCTTTCCAAATAATCAGAAAATCCCATTTAGCAATACCTAAACGTAAATATGAAGATTGGACTGGAAAAGAATTATTCAGTTTACTCCTACCAGATGATCTTAATATGCATTATAAAGCAGAAATCTGTAGACATTGTGATGAATGTTTAGGAACTTCATGTGAAAATGATGCATATGTTGTTATTGAAAATGGGGTTCTCGAATACGGAGCTATAGATGAAAAAGCATATGGTTCATTCAGTGGTAAAATCTTAGATAAAATTGTTAAGGAATATGGTCCTGATCGAGCTAGAGAATTCTTAGATCGTTCAACTGATTTAGCTATTTGTGGAATCATGAAAACAGGAATCACAACAAGTACTAATGATGAAGAAATTCCAGAAGAAGCTAGTGACAGAATTGAAGCACGTTTAGATCAAGCTGAAGAAAACGTAGATAAATTAGTTAAAGCTTTTGATGCTGGTGAATTAGAAGCATTACCTGGTAGAAGTTTAGAAGAAACTTTAGAAATGAAAATCATGCAAGTTCTTGGTGAAGCTCGGGATAAATCTGGGGAAATTGCTGAAGCATACTTTGGAATGGATAACCACAGTGTAGTAATGGCACGTACTGGTGCAAGAGCATCTATGCTTAACTTAACTCAGATAACTGCTTGTGTAGGACAACAATCTGTTCGTGGGGGTCGTATCCACAGAGGTTATATTGAAAGAACTTTACCTCACTTCAGAAGAAACGAATTAGGTGCTAAAGCTAAAGGATTTGTTCATTCAAGTTATAAAGAAGGATTAGATCCAATAGAATTCTTTTTCCACGCTATGGGAGGAAGAGAAGGGCTTGTTGATACAGCTATTCGTACAGCACAATCTGGTTATATGCAAAGAAGACTTGTAAATGCTTTACAAGATTTAAAAGTTAAAGAAAATGGGTTAGTAACAGATAATAGAGGAAAAGTTGTTCAAACCATGTTCGGAGAAGATGGAGTAGATCCAGCAAAAAGTGATTATGGACATGCAGCAGACCTTGATAAACTAATTGATGAAATGAGAGTTAAAAAATAAATTCAGGAGTAAGGTTAGTATGGCAGAAGAAATGGATAAAGCAATAACTAAAGTAGAAAAAGTTCTTAAAAAGAGAAAAATCGATTTTCCTGAAAAATATGTTCTCAGTCTTGCAGATGCTTATGTAAGAAGAGATTTAACTGATAAAGAATTAGATAAATTAATAGTTAAAGTCGAAGAAGCCTATGAACGAGCTCATGTTGAAGCTGGGGAGGCTGTTGGAACTGTAGCTGCACAATCTGTAGGGGAACCTGGTACTCAGATGACCATGCGTACTTTTCACTACGCAGGGGTAGCAGAATTAAACGTTACCTTAGGTCTACCAAGACTTATAGAAATTGTTGATGCAAGAAAGAAAATTTCAACTCCAACAATGGATATTTACTTTGAAGAAGAATACAATAACGATGAAGAATTTGTTAAAAAATTAGCAAACCGAATCGGTAAAAGTACAATCAATGATGTCATTAAAGATTTCAATTTAAATTATGCTGAAATGAATGTTCAAGCAGAATTAGATGTTGAAAAAATTCAAGAAAAAAGACTTGACTATGATGATATAATTGCAAGTATAGAAAAAGCTTTTAAGAAAGTAAATATAAAAGACAACATGCTTACATTTGAACCTTCAAAACAATCAATTCGTGAACTAAGACTTCTCTCAGATAAAGTACGTGATTTACAAGTAAGTGGTATTAAAAATATCGGAAAAGTAATTATACGTAAAGAAGATGAATTCACAATACATACAGAAGGATCAAATTTAGGTCAAGTTTTAAAAATAGAAGGTATTGACAAATTTAGAACCTCTACTAATGATATATACGAAATAGAAAATGTTCTTGGTATAGAAGCAGCTCGTAACGCAATCATACATGAAACCTCTAGAACTCTCGGAGAACAAGGGTTAAGTGTTGATATAAGACACATAATGTTAGTTGCAGATATGATGACTCACCAAGGAGTAGTTAACTCTATAGGAAGACATGGAATTAGTGGAGAAAAATCAAGTGTTCTTGCTCGTGCTGCATTCGAAGAAACTAGTAAACATTTACTTCATGCAAGTATAAGAGGAGAAGTTGATCATTTAACCGGTGTAATAGAAAATATTATTATTGGACAACCAATACCCCTTGGTACTGGCTCAGCTAGTGTCATAATGAAACCAAATAAATAAAGGAGGCAGATGATGGACGTAGATAGAGGAATAAGAGTCGCAGTAGACACAGGAGATGTCACATTAGGCTCAGAAAAAGCAATTCAATCTTTAAAATTAGGAAGAGGTTTATTAGCTGTAGTAGCAGCAAACAGTCCTAAAGAAATTAAAGAAGATGTTGAATACTATTCAAAACTTTCTGAAATACCATTCATAACATATGAAGGTACCAGTGTAGAATTAGGTTCTGTTTGTGGAAAACCATTCACAGTAGCAACTTTAATCATTAACGATCCAGGAGATTCTACTATATTAGAAATATTGGGGTAGATTTAATTGTCTATTAAATTTAATGCAAATGAAATCAGATACATAGCTCTCTTTGAGAGTTTAACTGGTGCAATGGTAAAAGATTGTATCATTGATGAAGATAATAGTAAAGTAACCTTTGTTGTTAAAAATGGAGACATGGGCTTAGCTATCGGTAAAGGTGGAAGCACAGTCAACAAAGTTCAAAAAGCTGTAGATAAAGGTGTTGAAATCATCGAATTTTCAGAAGATCCAACAACTTTCATAAAAAATATTTTAGCTCCAGCAGAACTTAAAAATATTAAAGTTCTCCAAAAAGAAACAGGTGAAAAAATAGCTACAGTTGCAACAGACTCTGTTAATAAACGTATTGCCATAGGTAAAAACGGTGTTAACATAGAAAGAGCTAAACTTTTAGCTAAAAGACAACATAATATAAGTAATATCATTTTAAAATAAATAATGAATTACTTATTTTTTCTTTTTTTTAAATATTAAATAAAAACTTATTTT